>ERZ778021.1570-NODE-1570-length-25758-cov-5.119869_pt1 | contig 25758 bp, 26 predicted proteins | sample MGYA00375751_ERZ778021 | MGnify/ENA primary metagenome ERZ778021 (study PRJEB29350, sample SAMN05389814) | bioreactor metagenome | isolation source: Thiocyanate stock bioreactor | place: South Africa: University of Cape Town | collected 2013-08-29 ... | reverse complement strand
CGGGCGAATCGTTGCGCGTGATGATGTTGCGCGGCCGCTCGACCTGCACCTCGGTCTTGAACGGCGGCAGCTCTTCAAGCGTCTCCCAGCCGTCGTCGAAGACGTGGCGCGACAGCGCCTCGTAGCGGCCGGACGGGTTGACGCCCGCGCCGCGGCCGCGCCGGCGGTCGAAGCCGACGCGCAGCCCGCTGTCATCGATCATCGCATTGGCCATGGCAGCACCTCCACCATTGAAGGCAGCAATGTCGGCGCGGCTGATCTGTTCCATTTTTGGGCTCCGTGGGAGGCGGGGGCCAGTAGCGATTCGGGTTCGATTCGATGAATGTATTCCTATTCCGCAGATGAGAACAAAGCAAGAACTTTCTACAAAGGCCGGCGATATGGCCTGCCACCTCGCTTTCGGGTAGAGCATGTCGCCCGAAAGTGGGCACCGGTTTCGGGATAACGACATGCGCAGAAGCAGGGGACCATGCTGTCGGTGCTGATCGAGACGATGAACGACGGGGAGGGCCTGGCGCGCACGCTGTCCTCGCTCGTCGGCGCGGCGGTCGAGGGCGTCGTGCGTGAGGTCGTGGTCTGCGACCGCGGCTCGACGGACGCGACGGCGGCCGTGGCCGACCACGCCGGCTGCACCTTCATCGCCAACGCCGACATCGCCGCCGGCATCCGGCGGGCGAAGGGCGACTGGCTGCTGCTGCTGGAGCCCGGCGCGCGGCTGGAAGGCGACTGGATGGCGGCCGTGCTAGATCACGCCGCGACGGCCACGATGCCGGCCTGCTTCTCGCGCTCGCGGGCGCATCGCGCGCCGTTCCTGTCGCGGCTCGTCGGCAGGCCGGGGCCGCTCGCCGACGGTCTGGTCATCTCGAAGCGGCAGGCGGCTGCGCTGGCGCGCCCGGGCGGCGACGCGTCCGCGCTGGCGCGCGGGCTGGCGATGCGGCGGCTGCGGGCGGAGATCTCGCCGGCGCCGCGGAAGGCGTGATCAGAGCATGTCGCCCGAAAGTGGAAACCGGTTTCGGGACAACGACATGCTTAGGAACAAGAACCTGAAGCGCGTCGCGCGCTTCAGGCCTGCCCGGCGCCGCGCTTCAGGTGCTCGTCGAGCCGCGGCATGATCTCCACGAAATTGCAGGGCATGTGGCGGTAGTCGAGTTGCGCCTTCAGGATGCCGTCCCAGGCGTCCTTGCAGGCGCCCGGCGAGCCCGGCAGCACGAACACGAAGGTCGTGCCGATCAGTCCGCCGGTGGCGCGCGACTGGATCGTCGAGACGCCGATCTTGTCGAAGGAGATGCGGTGGAAGACGGCGGAGAAGCCGTCCATCTTCTTGTCGAACAGCGGCTCCAGCGCCTCCGGCGTCACGTCGCGGCCGGTGAAGCCGGTGCCTCCGGTGGTGATGACGACGTCGACGGCCGGGTCGCCGGCCCAGCCGCGCACCACGCGCCGGATCGCCTCGACCTCGTCGCGCACGATCTCGCGCCCCGCCAGCCGGTGGCCGGCCGCGACGACGCGGTCTGCGAGCGTCTGGCCCGACTTGTCGTCGGCCAGCGCGCGCGTGTCGGAGACCGTGAGCACGGCGATGCCGACCGGGATGAAGGGGCGGCTCTCGTCAAGTCCGGGCATGGCTTGCCTCCTGTGCTGCGACGCTTCGGGTCGCGGCGACGAACCAGTCGGGGTGGCGCGCGCGGATCGCGGCGGCGGCGCGCTTGGCGACATTGCCCGTTTCGAACAGCCCGAAGCAGGTGGCGCCTGAGCCCGACATGCGCGAGAAGCCCGAATCGGCCCGATCCAGCGCCTCGAGTGCCGCACCGATCTGCGGTGCGAGTTCCTTCGCGGGCTTCTGGAGGTCGTTGCGCGTGGCCTCCAGCCAGCCGCGCAGGCTGTGGAAATCGATCTGTGTGGGAAGCGGCGGCGGCGGGTCGTTTTCGCGGTTCGTCAGCGCGGCGAAAACCTGCGGGGTTGATACCGCCACGCCCGGATTGACCAGCACCAGCCCTAGTGCGGGAAAATCGGCAAGCGCGGTCAGCTCGTCGCCGATGCCACGCGCGAGCAGCGGGCGCGCAGCCAGGCACATGGCCAGGTCGGCCCCGAGCGACGCGCCGATGCGGGCAAGCTCGTCTTCGCCGACGGCGGCCTCCCACAGCCGCGCCAGGCCGCGCAGCGCCGCAGCGGCGTCGCTCGACCCGCCGCCGACGCCGGAAGCCACGGGCAGGTTCTTTTCGAGCGTGATCGACACGGGCGGCGCCCGTCGCGGATACAGATGGGCGCGCAGGGAATCGCGCGCCTTCAGCACGAGATTGGCGCCGTCGGTCGGGACGGCGGCCGCGTATCGCCCGGTCACTGAAAACCGGTCTGTTTCTGCGGGCGCGATCTCGATCCGGTCGCCGAAGCGGGTGAACACCGTCAGGCTGACGATGAGATGATAGCCGTCGGCCCGCCGGCCGGTCACATGCAAGGCGAGGTTGATCTTCGCCGGCGCGGCAACGGGACCGTTCATGCGGGAGCTGGAATCCGGCTCAGTCCTTCGCCAGCCGGTATTCGCCGGTCTTGGGGTCCTTCACCAGCGTGCCCATCGTGCCGGTCTGGCGCTCGCGCTCGGTGCGGCGCACGCGCGCGGTGACGCGCTCGGCCTCGCGCACGAAGGCGCGGTAGCCGACATAGGCCACGACGCCGAGGATGATGAAGAAGATGAGCTGGGGCATCGTCGTCTCTCCGGGCCGGGGTACGGCCCGGCATTTCTCCTACACTACGCCCGTTTTGCGGCCGTTCAAAGGCCGTATCTGGCCCACATCTCGCGCTCCGCCAGCGCGTCCAGACCGCCTTCGACCGCAGCCGCCGCGACGCGGGCGCCGTCGCCGCGCACGTTGAACGGCGAGAGCCGGCCGAACAGGCCGCGCGGCTGCGTGATCAGCTTCAGCTGCGTCTTGGCGCCGTAGCGGGCCTTGAGGAAGGAGCGCATGTCGCCGAGCGCGTCGACGAGGCCGAGCTCCAGCGCGCCGCTGCCGGTCCAGAACAGGCCGGTGAACAGGTCCGGATCGTCCTTCAGCCGCGGGCCGCGCCGCTCCTTGACGAGGTCGATGAAGGTCCGGTGGATGTCGAGCTGCAGCGCCTTCAGCCGCGCCACGTCGTCCTTCTTCTCCGGCTTGAACGGGTCGAGCACCGACTTGTTGCTGCCGGCGGTGTAGACGCGCCGCTCGACGCCGACCTTCTTCATCAGGTCGACGAAGCCGAACGAGGCGGAGATCACGCCGATCGAGCCGACGAGCGAGGAGGGGTCTGCGACGATCTCGTCGCCGGCCGCCGCGATCATGTAGCCGCCGGAGGCCGCGACGTCCTCGACGAAGACCAGAACCTGCTTGTTCTTCTCCTTCGCGAGGTCGCGGATGCGCCTGTGGATCAGCCGCGACTGCACCGGCGAGCCGCCCGGCGAATTGATCGAGATGGCGACGGCCGGCGCGTCCTTGAACGCGAAGGCCTTCTCGATCAGCCCCGCGGCGGAGGCGAGCGACAGGCGCGGCTGGAACTGGCTGCCGCCGGTCGCGATCGTGCCGTGCAGCCTGATCACCGGGATCGTCACCCCCTCGGGGCGCATCGAGCGGGGCAGCAGGCGGGCAATCAGGCGGTTCAAGGGGAAATCTCCGATGGGGGTTCCCTCCATTTAGGTTCCCTTGCGCAAAGCGCAATGGCGCGGTCGCCTCAGTCGCCGAACAGCGAGGCGCGGCCGTTGCAGACGGCGTCGGCGCGTGCTGCGTGGCCGTGGCCGATCGCCTCGTGCAGCACCAGCGGCGGCTCCAGCGACAGCGCCTTGCGCGAGCCGCGCGTGGCCCGCACGATGACGCGGATCGCCGCTTCCGCCGCACGCGGATGCATCGGCACGATGCGGGCTTCGCCGAAGCGGCCGGCGAGCGCATCGAGCAGCACCGGCAGCGAGACGGGGCGAACGATTGCGGCAAACCCGCCGCGCGGCTTGACGATCGCGGCCGCCGTGCGCACCCACGCCTCCAGCGTGCCGGCCTCCATGACGTGCGCGCGCCGCTTCAGCGCGTCGGGCGTCGGCCGGTCGTGGCCGGCGTTGAAGGGCGGGTTCATGATGGCGAAGTCGAAGGCGTCGTCCGCCAGTCCCGCAGCCGCACGCGCCTTGCCGGTGAGCGTGACGTCGGCCTCGACAACCTCGGCGCGGCCGCGCAGCCGGGCATTCTGCGGCAGCGCGATCGACTTGCGCGCATACGCGGCCATCTCGGGCTCGTTCTCGACCAGCACGACATGCGCCCGCGGGCAGCGGGAGGCGACGGCGAGACCCGCAGCGCCGGCGCCCGCGCCGAGATCGGCCAGCCGCCCGGCGAAGCTGCCGGGCACCGCCGCCGCCAGCATCATCGCGTCCATGCCCGAGCGGTGGCCGCGGGCCGGCTGCACCACCCGGAAGTCGCCGCGATGGAAGGCGTCGACCGTCTCGCCGCCGCGGTCGCTTTCGACCGGGGTTGCGCTCATGCGCCCTTGATCTCGTTGGCGATTCCCGCGTCGGCGAGGAGCTGCTTGGCCCGTTCGAGATCGCCGCGCGCCACCATCAGCCGGCGCGGCAGCACGCCGAGCGAACCCTCAAGGATGCTCATGTTCTGGTCGGCCACGAAATGGTCGATGCCGGCGTCGGTGAGCAGCGCCTCGGCAAAGGAGATGACGACGGGGTCGTTGGTGCGCAGCAGCTCGATCATGGCCGGCAAACTCGCAGGTCGGGCCCGGCTTGTAAACGCCGCGCGGCCATGCGTGGCCGGGCCGGGCCGCGCCAATTCGCCCCTTGCCGTTGGGGGGGCGGCCGCCCTAGAATCACGGCCATGTTCCGGCGGCCCGGCCGCCACCATTAGGAGTTCGGATTTGGGCGTTGTGTTATCCCTCGGCGACGGCAAGCGGGCGCCTGCCTCGATCGCGCGGCTGGTCGACCTGACGAAGGCCGACATGGCCCGCGTCAACGAGCTGATCCTGTCCAAGGCCGGCTCCGACGTCGAGATGATCCCCGAGGTCGCCAACCACCTGATCTCGTCGGGCGGCAAGCGGCTGCGGCCGATGGTGACGCTCGCGGCCGCCCAGATGTTCGGCTATGCGGGCGAGAAGCACGTCAAGCTGGCGGCGAGCGTCGAGTTCATGCACACCGCGACCCTGCTGCACGACGACGTCGTCGACGAGAGCGGCATGCGCCGGGGCAAGCGCACCGCGCGCATGATCTGGGGCAACCAGGCGAGCGTGCTGGTCGGCGACTTCCTGCTCGGCCAGGCCTTCCGCATGATGGTGGAGGTCGGCTCCCTCGACGCGCTCGACACGCTGTCGGCCGCCGCCACGATCATCGCCGAGGGCGAGGTGATGCAGCTCGGCGTCGCCAAGAACCTCGAGACCACCGAGGACGACTACCTTCAGGTGATCAAGGCCAAGACCGCAGCGCTGTTCTCGGCCGCCGCCGAGGTCGGGCCGATCATCGCCGACGCCGCCAAGGGCGACCGCGCCGCGCTGCGCTCCTACGGCACCAATCTCGGCCTCGCCTTCCAGTTGATCGACGACGCGCTCGACTATGGCGGCAACACGCAGAGCCTCGGCAAGAACGTCGGCGACGATTTCCGCGAGGGCAAGGTGACGCTGCCGGTCATCCTGAGCTACCGCCGCGGCACCGCCGAGGAGCGCGACTTCTGGAAGCGCGCCATCGAGCAGAACGAGAGCGGCGACGCGGAGCTGGAGCGGGCGCTCGGCCTGATGAACCGCTACGGCGCGATCGGCGACACGATCGGGCGGGCCCGCCATTTCGGCGAGATCGCCCGCGACGCGCTGGCCCCGCTCAAGGGCTCGCCGCAGAAGTCGGCGCTGCTGGAAGTGATCGACTTCTGCATCGAACGCGCCAACTGAGGCCCGGTCCGACGCCCGGTTACCGCCCGTGAGGCCGCGGGGCCGGGGGACTTGGCTCGACAACGGACGCCGATCACACAATCGCCCATATTGTGCGTTTCGCCCGATCCCTCCGACCGGGCTCCCATGAAAACGCTCGACTACGCCCAGCGCCTGCTTCCGGGAATCGGCCCGCGCGAGTTCGCCCGCCGCACGGGCACGCTTCTCCATGCGCGCGGCATGGCGCTCGTTGCCCTGGCATGCATCGTCGGCGCCATCGCCGGTGTCCTCGTCACCGGCATAAGCTGGATCGTCCAGACCCTGCACTGGCTCCTGTTCGGCCTGGCGCCCGGCGCCCGGCTGTCGGGCATGTTCTCGCTGTCGACGCCCGGGCAGGCGCTCGTGCCCGTGGTCGGCGGGATGCTCGTCGGCCTGACCGTCCTCTTTCTCCGCCGGGGCCGCTATCGGGCGCCGATCGACCCGATCGAGGCCAACGCGCTGCATGGCGGCCGCATGTCGCTCACCGACACGATCATCGTCTCGTTGCAGACGATCATATCCAGCGGGTTCGGCGCGTCCGTCGGACTCGAGGCGAGCTACACCCAGGCCGGCAGCGGCGTCGCCTCGTGGCTGGCCCGCACGTTGCGCCTGCGCCGCGCGGATGTGCGCATGCTGGTCGGTTGCGGCTCTGCCGGCGCCATCGCCGCGGCCTTCGATGCCCCGCTCACCGGCGCCTTCTACGGATTCGAGCTCATCATCGGCGTCTATTCCGTCGCGCAGGTCGCGCCGGTGCTGGCATCCGCGCTGACGGCGTCGCTCGTCGCCGGCATGCTCGGCGCGACACCCTTCCCGGTCGAGATCGATCCGCTGCCGCCGCTTGCCGCCTCGCAGTATCTCCCGTTCATCGTCCTCGGCCTCGTGGCGGGCGTCGCATCCATCCTGACGATGCGGCTCGTGGCGCTGACCGAGCAGTTGTTTCCGCTGCTGTCGCCGAACCCCGTGGTGCGGCCGGTGGTCGGCGGCGTGATCGTCGGGCTGCTCGGGCTGGTCACGCCGCAGGTGCTCGGCGGCGGTCACGGCGCGCTGCACCGCGAGCTGGCGATGAACTACGGGCTCGCCGTGGTCTCCAGCCTGTTCGCGCTCAAGCTCATCGCCTCGGCGGTATCGCTCGGCTCCGGCTTTCGCGGCGGCCTGTTCTTCGCTTCGCTGTTTCTCGGGGTCCTGCTGGGCAAGATCTTCGTCGGCGTGTCTGCCCTCGTCGTCCCGTGGCTGCAGATCGACCCCACCGTGGCGGCGGTGGTCGGCATGACGTCGCTTGCCGTGGGGATCGTCGGCGGGCCGCTCACCCTGACCTTCCTGACCCTGGAATCGAGCGGCAACCTGACATTGACCGGCGTGGTGCTGGCCGCCGCCATCGTCTCGTCGCTCGTGGTGCGCGAGACGTTCGGCTATTCCTTCTCGACCTGGCGCTTCCATCTGCGCGGCGAGACCATCCGCAGCGCGCACGACATCGGCTGGATGCGCAATCTCACGGTCGGCTCGATGATGCGCAGCGACGCGCGCACCGTCGATGCAAGCACCACGGTCGAAGAGTTCGAGAAGCAGTTCCCGCTCGGCTCGACGCAGCGGGTCGTGGCGGTCGACGGCGAGGGCCGGTATGTCGGAATGCTGCTGGTCGCCGACATCTATGCCGAACGTCCGGCCGGCGGATCGGGCGCCGCAAGCGTCGGTTCCTTCGCGAAATACAAGGATGCGGTGCTGGTGCCGACGATGAACGTGAAATCCGCCGCCGACACCTTTGCCCGCGTCGGCAGCGAGGAACTGGCGGTGGTCAGCGATTTCATGGACCGCAAGGTGGTCGGGCTGCTGACCGAGAAACACCTGATGCGCCGCTATGCCGAGGAGATGGAAAAGGCCAGCCGCGACATCTCCGGCGATGCGCCGTGGAAGGTCGGCGGCTGATGCGCCGGCATTTGCGGCCCGATGCTTGGCCGCGGCGTCTGGACTGTTGTCGGATCACCCCAAAAAGGCCATGCTTGTGCGAACAATGAGGCCGGTGGGCGGCCGGATTCGCCTGCCTGCTCACCGGAAAGGGACACGATGCGGCGAAACCATCTCGACCTGATCCGCGCCCTGGCGCTCTCGACGATGCTCGCCGTGCCCTGGGCACCGGCGCTCGCCAAGGAGACGCCGGCGCCGCAGCCGCAGGTCACCGTGAGCTCGCTGTCGGGCGCCTATCTCGCCGCCCGCATCGCCGAATCCGACAACGACCTCGGCAACGCCATCGCCTTCTATCGCCGCGCGCTCGCCTTCGACCCGACCGACACGGCGCTGAAGCAGAGCCTGCTCGTCGCGCTGATCGCCGACGGCCAGTTCGACAAGGCGCTGCCCTATGCCGACCAGTTGAAGACGGTGCCGGAGGTCGAGCGCTTCTCTCGCGTGGCGCTCGCCATCGATTCCTTCCGCAAGCAGGACTATCCGAAGGCCGAGTACTGGCTGAAGCTGGTGACCAATTCCGACCTCGACCGGCTGATCACCGGCCTGATGGCCGGCTGGGCCAAGCTCGGCGCGGGCGACGCCGCCGGCGCGCTGAAGCAGGTGTCGGACCTCAAGGGCCCGCCCTGGTTCGACGTCTTCACCGGCTTCCACAAGGCGTTGATCGCCGAGCGCAGCGGCAACGCGCAGGCCGCCACCGAGGCCTATGACGCGCTGATGGCCAACACCACGGCCGCCGGCTCCGCGCCGGAGACCTACCTGCGCGCCGCGCATTCCTATGCCTCCTTCCTCGCCGGCAAGGGCGAAAAGGACAAGGCGCTGGCGGTGCTCGCCAGCGCCGACGAGCTGTTCGGCGGCCGCATCCAGGTCTCGGCGCTGCGCCAGGCGATCGAGGCCGGCAAGAAGACGGAGCCGCTGGTCTCCACCCCGGCCGACGGCGCCTCTGAGGTGCTCCTCGACCTCGGCTCGGCGCTCAACCGCGGCGGCGGCGAGACATTCGTGCGGCTCTATCTGCGCATGGCGCTGGCGCTGCGGCCAGACAGCGACGCGGCCCTGATGCAGCTCGCCTCGGTTTCGGAGCAGATGCGCAATCCCGAGGAGGCGATCGACCTCTACAAGCGGATCCCCGCCGCCTCGCCGGTCCACAAGGTGGCCCAGCTCCAGCTCGGCCTCAACCTCGCCGATCTCGGCGAGGAGGAGGAGGCGATCGTGCGCCTGAAGGGCGCGCTTTCCGACGACCCCGACGACATGCGCGCCTATCTCGCGCTCGGCGGCGTCTACCAGTCGCAGAAGGATTTCCGCGCCGCCGCCGACACCTACGACAAGGCGATCGCGCGCCTGGCCAAGCCCGCCCGCGACGACTGGAACATCTTCTACCAGCGCGGCATCGCCTATGAGCGGCTGAAGGAATGGGACAAGGCCGAGCCGAACTTCCTCGAGGCGCTCAAGCTCTATCCCGACCAGCCGCAGGTGATGAACTATCTCGGCTATTCCTGGGTCGACATGAACACCAAACTCGAGGAAGGGCTGGGCCTGATCAAGAAGGCCGTCGACCTGCGCCCGAGCGATGGCTACATCGTCGACTCGCTCGGCTGGGCCTACTACCGCCTCGGCCGCTACGACGACGCGGTGCGCGAGATGGAGCGCGCGGTGGCGCTGATGCCGGGCGACCCGGTCCTCAACGACCATCTCGGCGACGTCTACTGGCATGTCGGCCGCAAGCTGGAAGCCCGCTTCCAGTGGGCGCATGCGCGCGACCTGCACCCAGACCCGGACGTGCTGGCGAGCGTGCAGAAGAAGCTGGCGGAAGGCATGCCGGCCGAGACCACGTTGATGGCCTCGCTGGCCGGCGACAAGGACGCCAAGGTTGCGAGCGACGCCGGCAGCGGCAACGAGCCCGCGGCCGCCGACGAGCCCGCGGCGGCGGAGCCCGCGCAGAAGGTGGCCGCGCAGGACGCGACGGCGCCGCAGCCGCAGCCCGCGCCGGACGCCGACTACAAGGTGGATCGCGGCCAGTCGCTGTGGACGATCGCCCGCGACAGGCTCGGCGCCGGCACGCGCTACCGCGAGATCCTCGAGCTCAACCCGACGCTCGGCAAGAACCCGGATCTCATCTTCCCCGGCCAGTCGCTGCGCCTGCCGCCGGCGAACTGACGAGCGCCGGCCTCCGGGCCGGCTCTTACCTTCGGCAAGACATAGGCAGCGCCGCCGGCCTGCGCGCCGCGGTGCGGCCGCCGGCCGTGCTTGACGCCCCGCGCCGCCGACACTAGGACGGTCGCGTCTCCCTCCGGCCGGTATTTCCCATGTCCGCTGACCTTCCGCCGCAGATGTCTCCCAGCCGCTCCTTCCAGGGGCTGATCCTGGCGCTGCACAATTTCTGGGCCGAGAAGGGCTGCGTCATCCTCCAGCCCTACGACATGGAGGTCGGCGCCGGCACCTTCCATCCGGCGACCACGCTGCGCTCGCTGGGGCCGCGGCCGTGGAACGTCGCCTATGTGCAGCCCTCGCGCCGCCCGAAGGACGGCCGCTACGGCGAGAACCCCAACCGGCTCCAGCATTACTACCAGTATCAGGTGATCCTGAAGCCGAACCCGCCGGACATCCAGGATCTCTATCTCCAGTCCCTCAGGGCGATCGGCATCGACCCGCTGCTGCACGACATCCGTTTCGTCGAGGACGACTGGGAGAGCCCGACGCTCGGCGCCTGGGGGCTCGGCTGGGAGTGCTGGTGCGACGGCATGGAGGTCTCGCAGTTCACCTATTTCCAGCAGGTCTGCGGCATCGAATGCGCGCCGGTTTCGGGCGAGCTCACCTACGGGCTGGAGCGGCTGGCCATGTACGTTCAGGGCGTCGACAACGTCTACGATCTGAACTTCAACGGGCTGGAGGGCGACCGCAAGGTCACCTATGGCGACGTCTTCCTGCAGGCCGAGCAGGAATATTCGCGGCACAATTTCGAGCATGCCGACACGACGATGCTGCTGCGCCATTTCGAGGACGCCGAGAGGGAATGCGAGGCGCTGCTCGGGGCCGGCGCGCCGCGCGGTGGCGGCCTTCACCGCATGGTGCTGCCGGCCTACGACCAGTGCATCAAGGCCAGCCACGTCTTCAACCTGCTCGACGCGCGCGGCGTGATCTCGGTCACCGAGCGGCAGAGCTACATCCTGCGCGTGCGCAACCTCGCCCGCCAGTGCGGCGAGGCGTTCCTCCAGACGGAGGCCGGCGGCGCGACCGCCGCGGCGGCCTGATGGCCACGACCCTGCTCCAGATGGCCGGCGCCGACCTGACGCCGCCGAAGCTCTCGGAAGCCGCGCTCGTCGTCATCGACGCGCAGCGCGAATATGTCGACGGCGCGCTGCCGCTTCCCGGCGTCGCGCCGGCGCTGGAGCGCATCGCCGCGCTGCTCGCCGCCGCCCGCAAGGCCGGCGCGCCGGTCGTCCACGTCCAGCACCGCGGCCGCCCCGGCGGCCTGTTCGACCCCGAGAAGCCCGCCTTCGAGATCGCCGCCCAGGCCGCGCCCCGCGACGGCGAGGAGGTGGTCGGCAAGGGCCTGCCCAACGGCTTCGCCGGCACCCGGCTGAAGGACGTGCTCGACGCCACCGGCCGCAAGCGGCTCGTGCTCGCCGGCTTCATGACGCATATGTGCGTGTCGTCGACGGCGCGCGCCGCGCTCGACCTCGGCTACCAGACGACCGTCGTCGCGGATGCCTGCGCGACCCGCGACCTGCCGCGCCCCGGCGGCGGCACGATTGCCGCGGCCGACCTGCACGCCGCCGAGCTTGCCGCGCTGGCCGACCGCTTCGCGATCGTCTGCGACGCGGCCGCCTTCCCCGGTTGACGCAACCCTTGAACCTTCGCCCGCGAACCAGCGCCCTGTAGAGGCCTTCGATGCCCGACCTTCTTCTTGAACTCCGCTCCGAGGAAATCCCCGCCCGCATGCAGCGCAAGGCGGCGGTCGATCTCAAGAAGATGGTGACGGATGGTCTGGTCGAGGCCGGGCTGACCTACGAGGCGGCGACCGAATACTGGACGCCGCGCCGGCTGGCGCTCGACGTGCGCGGTCTGACGGCGCGCTCGCGCGACGTGCGCGAGGAGCGCAAGGGCCCCTCGACCAAGGCGCCCGAGCAGGCGATCCAGGGCTTTCTCCGCTCCGCCGGCCTGTCCGACGTCTCGCAGGCGAAGGTCCAGTCGGACCCGAAGAAGGGCGATTTCTACGTCGCGGTGATCGAGAAGCCGGGCAGGGTCGCCGAGGAGATCGTCGCCGAGGTGGTGCCGGCCGCGATCCGCGCCTTCCCGTGGCCGAAGTCGATGCGCTGGGGCGCGGCCTCCGGCCCGAAGGGCTACAGCTATGGCGGGATCGAGGGAAGGGGGGCCGAGGCGCTGCGCTGGGTGCGGCCGCTGCAATCGATCCTGTGCACCTTCGGCCCCGAGACCGAGGAGACCAGGGTCGTCGACTTCGAGGTCGACGGCATCCGCTCCGGCAACCTCACCTGGGGCCACCGCTTCCACGCGCCGGCCGCGATCGAGGTCAAGCGCTTCGAGGACTACGTCGCGAAGCTGGAAGCGGCGAAGGTCGTGCTCGACGCCGAGCGCCGCAAGGCGATCATCCTGACCGAAGCCCGCAACCAGGCCTTCGCCAGCGGGCTGGAACTGGTCGAGGACGACGGGCTGCTGGAGGAGGTCTCCGGGCTGGTCGAGTGGCCGGTCGTTCTGCTCGGCGAGTTCGAGAAGGAGTTCCTCGACATCCCCGCCGAGGTCATCCGGCTCACCATCCGCGCCAACCAGAAATGCTTCGTCGCGCGTCCGGCCGGCGAGGCTGAGAAGCTCGCCAACCGCTTCGTGCTCACCGCCAACATCGAGGCGAAGGACGGAGGGGCGGAGATCGCCTACGGCAACGGCAAGGTGGTCCGCGCGCGCCTGTCGGACGCCGTGCACTTCTGGAAGACCGACCAGGCCGACCTGCCGGACCTTGGCAGGCTGGAGGCGGCGGCGCAGAAATTCGGCCTCGATCTGGCAAAGCCGCTCGACCAGCGCATGGCCCGCCTCGATCATCTCGGCGTCACCTTCCACGCCAAGCTGGGAACGCAGGGCGAGCGCGTCGAGCGCATCGCGCGGCTGGCGGAGGAACTGGCTACCGTCGTCGGCGCGGACCCGCGGCTTGCCCGCCGCGCGGCCGTGCTCGCCAAGGCCGATCTGCAGACCGAGGTCGTCGGCGAGTTCCCCGAGCTGCAGGGCGCGATGGGGCGCAAATATGCCGCGTTGCAGGGCGAGGCCCCGGCCGTCGCGGCGGCCGTCGAGGAGCACTACAGGCCGCAGGGCCCGAGCGACCATGTGCCGTCGGAGCCGGTGTCGATCGCCGTCGCGCTTGCCGACAAGCTCGACACGCTGGTCGGCTTCTGGGCGATCGACGAGAAGCCGACGGGGAGCAAGGATCCCTACGCCCTGAGGCGGGCGGCGCTCGGCGTCATCAGGATCGTGGTCGAGAACGGAGTGCGGCTGGGGCTGCTCAGGACCGCATCCGCCGCCTATCGGTCGTCGCTCGAGGACCTGTGCGACGATCCCTCTTATCTGGTGAGCAGCGACGGCGTCAGGGCTTCCGAGTTCTGGGGCATCTTCAACCCGGACGCGAATGAGTTCTTCCTGTCCGGCGACCTGACCGACGAGACGGCGATCTGGCGGCTGGAGCCGGGCGGGTCCGCTTCGGGCATGGAGCTGGTCGAGCAGTTCCCGAGCCCGGCCGCGCTGGGCCGCGACCTCCTCTCCTTCTTCCACGACCGCCTGAAGGTCTATCTGCGTGACAAGGGCGCGCGGCACGACCTGATCGATTCCGTCATCACGCCGGAGGCGGACGACCTGCTGCTGGTCGTCAGCCGCGTCGCCGCGCTCGGCATCTTCCTCGACGGCGAGGACGGCCGGAACCTGCTGGCCGGCACCAAGCGCGCCGCCAACATCCTCGCGGCGGAGGAGAAGAAGGGCACCCGCGTTGGCGATGCCGTCGACCCCGCCCTGCTGCGCGAGCCGACCGAGAAGGCGCTTTTCCACGCGGTGAATCAGGCCGAGAGCGAAGCGGCCCAAGCCATTGCGCTGCAAGATTTTTCCGGCGCCATGCGGGCTCTTAGCGCACTGCGTGAGCCGGTTGATTCATTCTTTGAGGCCGTGCTCGTAAACGACCCGGACGAAGCCGTGCGCGCCAATCGCCTCGCGCTGCTCGCCCGCATCCGCGCGGCGACCGGCCAGGTGGCGGATTTCTCCAAGATCGCCGGATGACGGCTCTCCTTCTCCCCGTGAACGGGGAGAAGGAAGAATCGCCGTCAGTAGCCGATGATGTTGACGGTCACGCGGGTGCGGTAGACCTGCACCTCGACGACCGGCGTGCCCTTCAGGATGGCGCGGCGGGTCGCCTGGTCCATGGCGCCCGGCTTGTTCAGCATCTTCTCGAAATTGGCCCGCGCGTTCTGGCTGCGGAACCACGGGTCGTCCTCGTCCTCTGCGTCGCCATAGCCGAACTTGTGCCAGTTGGCGCGGTCCTGCCGCACCACCTGCGCGGCCGTGTCGAGCGTGTAGCCGTCGCTGGCGTGATGGTCCTGCGGCGACAGCCGCGCGATGTAGGAGCCGAGCGGCGCGTCGGCTGCGGCAGGGAACGAAAGCATGGCGACGACGCCCGCGCCGGCGAGCGCGGCGCCGATGGATCTGCCGAGTATGGACATGACGAGCCCCTGTTTGCCCAACGATGTGGATGCTGGGGTCGAGACTGACGTTCCGTCAAGGCGAATCTGTGTCAGGTGGCTCCGGGGCCGGCCGCGCGGCTATTCCATCTTCGCCGTGGGCCGCGGCTGCACGGCCGGCTGCTCCTCCGGCTCGGGCGACTTCTGCGGCGCGTGCTTGTCGGGCGCGGCCTTGGGGTTCGCCGCGCCGGTCGCCGGAGCGGGGTTCTGCGCGGCCTGCTTCGTCTCGGGCGCGGCCGTGGCCGCCCCGCGGGCGAAGGCGTCGCCGAAGAGGCCGCCGCGGATCACCATCGGCGGCAGATGCGGGTCGCGCATCCGGCGCGGCTTCTCGTCGATGGCCGCGAAGCGCGACAGGTCGACGTCGGGCTGCAGCAGGCCGAGCGCGATCACCGACGGGCTGACCTGGGTCACCTCGGGCTTCGGCGCGCCGGCGAGCGCGGGCGGCGGCGCGAAGGGGATCTGCTGCGCCACGATCACGGCATCGGGAGCCGGGGCGGCCGGCGTGCCGAGGAAGATGATCGACGGGCTGATGCGCGTGCCGGCCGGCGTCAGTTCGGCGAAGGACGACGCGTTCGCGGCGCCGGACGCCAGGATGCCCAGCAGGATTGTCGGCAGGAAAGGTCTCATGACGGGGGCCTGACCCAACTCCACAAGCACGCGAACAGGAACGCGGCGGCCGAAGGTGATTTCCGCCGTCCCGGATGAAACTATATGCGGACGGTTAACAAAGCGGTCATGGGCACCCACGCCGACCTTTCTCGCGCGCCTTGCGGGATCGGCCGCAGCGGTCTACGGACGGCACGATCCTGGGAAAAACCGCCTTGGCCGAGATCCTGCCCGAACAAGATGCGCTCGACGCCGCGCTTGCCCTTCTTGCCGAAGGCGAGGTGGTCGCGATCCCGACCGAGACCGTCTACGGGCTCGCCGCCGACGCCACCAACGGCGCCGCCGTGGCGCGCATCTTCGAGACCAAGCGGCGGCCGCGCTTCAACCCGCTGATCGCCCACGTGGCGAGCCTCGACATGGCCGAGCGGCACGGCGTCTTCGATCCGCTGTCGCGGCGCCTGGCCGAGCGCTTCTGGCCCGGCCCGCTGACGCTGGTGGTGCCCAAGCGCGCCGAAAGCCCCGTCCATCCGCTGGTCACGGCCGGCCTCGACACGCTGGCGATGCGCCATCCGCGCGGCTTCGGCGAGCGGCTGATCGCCGCCTTCGGCCGGCCGCTGGCCGCCCCCAGCGCCAACTCGTCCGGCCGCGTCAGCGCGACCACGGCGCAGCACGTGGCGGCCGATCTCGGCCCGCGCATCCGCCTCGTGGTCGACGGCGGCCCGACGCCGGTCGGCGTCGAATCGACGATCCTCAAGGTCGAGGGCGAGACGCTGCGGCTGCTGCGGCCGGGCGGCGTCCCCGCCGAGGAGATTGAGGCCGTCGCCGGCCGCGCGGTGACGCGCACGCGGGGCGCCGCGCTTGAGGCGCCGGGCATGATGCGCTCGCATTACGCGCCGCATGCCGCCGTCCGTCTCGACGCGCGCGAGGTCGAGGCGGGCGAGGCACTGCTCGCCTTCGGCCCGCGCCGGGCAGGGCATGCGCGGCGCGCCGTCGCCATCGTCAACCTGTCGGAGACGGGCGACCTGCGCGAGGCCGCCGCTGGCCTGTTCGCCGCGCTCCAGCGCCTCGACGCGTCGGGTGCCGCGACCATCGCCGTCGAGCCGGTGCCTGCGCGCGGGCTGGGCGAGGCGATCAACGACCGGCTGCGCCGCGCCGCCGCGCCGCGCGAGATGGAAGAAGGACACGCCTAGTGCAGACGACCGAGACCGCCCGGCCGCTCGACCCTTCGCTGATCGGCCGCTTCGCGGCGATCGTCGGCGATGCCCACGCGCTACGCGCCGAGGCCGACATCGCGCCCTATGTGCGCGAGCAGCGCGGCCTGTGGGCGGGCCGCACCGCGCTGGTGCTGCGGCCGGGCTCGACGGCGGAGGTGTCGGCCATCCTGCGGCTCGCCGCCGCGACCGGCACGGCCATCGTCCCGCAGGGCGGCAACACCGGCCTTGTCGGCGGCCAGATGCCGGACCGAAGCGGCCGCGAGGTGGTCGTCTCGATGGGCCGCATGAACCGAGTCCGCGAACTCGACCTCGCCTCCAACACGGCGACGGTGGAGGCCGGCGTCGTCTTGCAGACGCTGCGCGACGTGGCGGCCGACAACGGCCGGCTGTTCCCGCTCTCGCTCGGCTCGCAGGGAAGCTGCCAGATCGGCGGCAACCTGTCCTCCAACGCCGGCGGCACCGGCGTGCTCGCCTATGGCAATGCGCGCGAGCTCTGCCTCGGCGTGGAGGTCGTGCTGCCCGGCGGCGAGGTGCTGGACGATTTGCGCAAGCTGAAGAAGGACAATACCGGCTACGACCTGAAGAACCTGTTCGTCGGCGCCGAGGGCACGCTCGGCATCATCACCGCGGCGGTGATGAGGCTCGTGCCGATGCCCAAGGGCCGCGAGGTGGCCTGGGCCGGCGTGCCGTCGCCGGCCGCCGCCCTCGACCTGTTCGGCCGCGCCACTGGCCTCGCCGGCAGCGGGCTGACAGCCTTCGAGCTCTGCATCGACCGCTCCGTCGACTTCACGGTGAAACACGTCCCCGGCGAGACCGCGCCGCTCGCCGGCCGCTACCCCTGGTACGTGCTGCTGGAGATCTCGTCGGGCCGCTCCGCGGAGGACGCCCGCGCCATGATCGAGCAGGTGCTGGGGGAGGGGATGGAGGCCGGGCTGGTGGAGGACGCGGTGATCGCCGGCAGCCTCGCCCAGGCGGCCGCCTTCTGGAAGCTGCGCGAATCCATGTCCGACGCCCAGAAGCCGGAAGGCGCCTCGATCAAGCACGACGTCTCCGTGCCGGTCGCCGCGATCCCCGCCTTCATCGAGGAGGCCGGCGCGGCGGTCCAGCGCGTCTGCCCCGGCGCGCGGCTGGTCTGCTTCGGCCACATGGGCGACGGCAACCTCCACTTCAACGTCTCGCAGCCGGTCGGCGTGAAGCCCGAGGCGTTCCTGGCGCTCTACCGGGCGATGAACGACGCCGTCCACGACGTGGTCCGCGCCTTCCGCGGCTCGATCTCGGCCGAGCACGGCATCGGCCGCATGAAGCGCGACGAGTTGATCGCCACCGCGCCGGCGGTGGGTATCGAGCTGATGCGCCGCATCAAGCGCGCCTTCGATCCGGCCGGCATCATGAACCCCGGAAAGGTGATCTGAACGTTACCGCCGGGCGCGTCCGCTGAGGCTTCGATAACCATCGGACGGAACAACAAATTTTAACCGAAATTCTAAGCCCGCCGGTAAGGAGCGGCGGCTAGTCTTCCACGCAAAGAGGCAGGGAAAACACCTGCCCGTTGGGAACCGGATACCGGCTCTCGGGAATGACAGGAAGGCTATCGATGAACACCGGACTGAAGCCAGTCTGGGCGGGCTGCGCCATGCGGCTCGACCCCTTTCACCTGCCGCAAGTGGTGAGCTACGCCACGCGGGACGCCTACGGCGACGTCAGCTTCACCATCGATGCGCGCGGCGCCACGATCGTGCGGCAGCTCGAGATGTCGAAGCTGCCGGTGACGATCGTGCTGCCGGCCCGCGCCTTCCGCGGGGTGGCTGCCCGCGCGATCGAGGACGAGGCGGGCGAGGTCACCGTCACGCTCGAGCTGATGCACGCCGATGCGATGCTGACCGTGCCGCTGCTGGTCGCCAGCAATCTCGACGACGTGGCCGCCGACTGGCGCGCCTGGGCCGAAGCCTACCGCCTGCCGATGATGCTGGTCGAGGCCGACGGCGTCGCCCGCACGCTGGACGAGACGATCGGCTACGTGAAGGCCGCGCCGGTGAAGGAACGCCGCAAGGGCCGCGTGTCGATGCAGCGCCGCCCGCGCTTCCTGGCGCGCCGCAAGATGGGCAATCTCGGCCTGCGTCTTGTCGTCGGCGGCGAGGAGATCATCGCGCGGGGCTGATCCCGCGCGCGCTACTTCGCCTTCTGCGGATAGATCGTCTCGCCGCGCTTCAGCATCGCGACGAAACCCTCGATCTTGCGCTTGCGGCCGGCCTCCGTCTTCATGTTGTGCACGCGGAAGGCGAGCGCGAAGCGGTTCTGCGCGCTGAGCCTGGCCAGCATCGCCTTCGCCTGCGGTTCGGCCTCGATCGCCGCCATCAGGTCGTCGGGGATCGCCATGTCCTTGCTGCCGCCATAGGCGCGGTCCCAGCGGCCGTCGGCCTTCGCCGCCTCGACATGGGCGAGCCCGTGCGGGGTCATCCGGCCTTCCTCGACCAGCCGCGCGACATTGTCGACGTTGATCCTGCTCCATATGCTGCGGCCCCCGCGCGGGCTGTAGCGCTGGAGAAAGCTCTTCTCGTCCAGCCCCTTGCGGATGCCGTCGATCCAGCCCCAGCACAGCACGACGTCGATGGCTTCCTTCGGCGTGATCGAGGCGAGCCCCGAGCCCGTCTTGTGGATCTTGATCCAGACCTCGTCGGCGCTGTCGTGGTTCTTTCCGAGCCAGCGATAGAAGGCCTCGGCATCCGCGAATTCGCGGATCTTGGTCGGGTCGACGTGGAAGGGTGCCATCGTGCTCGCCTCAGCGCGCCAGCCCGGCGCGATAGTCGGGATAACGCGGCGCCCAGCCGAGCATTCCCTTCGCGAGGCCGTTGCTCATGCGGAAGGCGGGAAACCGCACCGGCCCGCCCGCCCGTGGCGGTTCGGCCCCGGTGAGCGCGGCGACATGGCCGAACAGGTCGCGCCAGCGCACCGGCGTGTCGTCCGCGACGATGAGCACCTGCCGCGACGGCCAGCGCTCGACGGCCGCGGCGGTGGCTGCGGCCATGTCGGCGATGTGGACGAAGGTGGCGAAGTCGGAGCCGTCGCCGGGGAGGACGAACTCGCCCGCCTGCGCCTGCGCGAACCAGCCGTCCTCCGCGCCGGTGCCCGGCCCGTAGAACAGCGCTCCGCGCAGGATCGCCCAGTCGAGCCCGCAGGCGCGCACGGCCTCCTCCATCGCCTGCGCGGCGCGGATCGAGGCCATGCCCGGCCCTTCGCCGACGGCCTCGAAGCGATGGCTCTCGTCGGCCGGTTCCTCGCCAGCCGCGCCGACCCAGCAGATGCCCTGTTGCAGCAGGCGGGCGACGCCGGCCCGCCGGCAGGCCTCGATCAGCAGCGGCACGCCTTCGCGGCGCAGCCTGTCGTTGGCGGCGGGGCTGCCGCGGCCGGACGGGCCGCCGGGCACCGCCGTCGCCACATTGATGCACAGATCGCTGCCCGCAAGTGCTGTCTCCAGCGAGCCGGCATCGTAGATATCCGCGTGCCGAACCTCGGCGCCGCATGCGCGGGTGGCAAGCGCCGTTTCCGGCCGCCGCACCAGCGCGTGCACGTCGTGGCCGGCAGCAACCAGCCGCGGCACGAGATGCCTGCCATAGACGCCGTTGGCGCCGAGGACCGCAACCTTCATCGGTTCCGCCTCCACAGCGTCAGAAGTGCGGGCTGAGCGTCGCCCAGACGCCGCCGCCGAGCAGGCCGAGGAAGATCAGCAGACCGACGACCGAGTTGGACTTGAACAGCTTGAGGCACTGGTCCGGGTCGTCGATGTCGAGCACGCGGATCTGCCGCCACATATGCGCGCCGGCGGCCACCAGCCCCGCCAGCGCCGGCATGGGCACGGCGGCGTTGGCGAAGGCGACGAAGAAGAACAGCAGCGCGCCGCCATAGAGCACTACCAGCGCCTGCCTCGTCCGCGCGCCGAACAGCCGCGCCGTGGAGCGCACGCCGACCAGCGCGTCGTCCTCCTTGTCCTGGTGCGCGTAGATCGTGTCGTAGCCGATCACCCACAGGATCGAGCCGAAATACAGCAGCACCGGCGCCAGCTCCAGCGCGCCGAAACGGGCCGCCCAGCCCATCAGCGCGCCCCAGGAGAAGGCCAGCCCCAGCACGAATTGCGGCCAGTCGGTGACGCGCTTGGCGAAGGGATAGACGGCCACGATCGCCAGCGAGGCGACGCCGAGGGCGACCGCGAACCAGTTGAACTGGACAAGCACCGCGAGCCCGACCAGCGCCTGCAGCACGAGGAAGCCCCAGGCCTGCCGGCGGCTGACCTGGCCCGAGGGCAGGGGGCGCGAGCGGGTGCGCTCGACTTTGGCGTCGAAGTCCTCGTCGGCGAGGTCGTTGTAGGTGCAGCCGGCCCCGCGCATGGCAATCGCGCCGGCGAGGAACAGGAAGAGATGCCAGAGCGAGGGCAGCACGGAGGAAAGCGGCGCGCCGGGCTGCGCATGCGCGGCGGCGGCAAGCGCGGCCGACCACCAGCACGGCCAAAGCAGGAGCTGCCAGCCGATCGGCCGGTCCCAGCGCGCGAGCTGCGCGTAGGGCCACAGCGCCCGCGGCAGCGCGCGGTAGACCCAGTGCCCCGACGGCGCGTCGGCAACGCGCCCCTGACCCTGGCGTGACTGGATCGTTTCCATGCCAAGCGGAGTGGCAGGCGGCGAGGGAGGCGTCAAGGTGGATGCGGGTCTACTCGGCGTATCCCACGCCGAGTTCCCTTGCGGTCGCGGCCAAGCGCTTGTCGCGGCTCCATAGCTGCGTATCGGGTGTGAGGCGGGCGGCTGCGAGCAAATGCGCATCGACGTAGCCGATGCCGCGACCGCCAAGGCGGTTGAGACTTATGAAGGCCAGCATCTCATCGGCATTCGCGACGATGGCTTGCGTTATCCTGCCGAGCAGATCCGCAATACGCTCCCTGCCGCGCATGTTGCCGAGCATGATCTCGCCGATGACGAAGGGGTGGGCGAGAAGCTTGCCGTCATCGAGGATGGAGATCACGCGCTTTTCCGGCGCGCGGAAATGATCGATCCAGATCGACGTATCGATCAGGATCAAGGACGACGCCTTGGGATATATTCGGCATCCGGCTCGGAGCCTCCGAGCCGAGCGAGGCGACGGGCGGCCTCCCGCTGGATCAGGGATTTGAGCCCCTCGCGTACGAGGGCGCTTTTTTCCTTGATCCCCGTGTATTCCTGAGCCGCTTCGACCAATTCCTCGTCGAGGACAATCGTGGTGCGCATACCTGTGCCTCCTTGCATCGAATATCGCATCAGATGATGCCGATTTCAATGCATCAGGGGCAGGGTCTGTGGGCGGCATGCGCCGGCGCCGGCATCGGCCTTGCCGCACTCATTGCGGCTGGCTAGACGCGGGACACGGCAACGACGGGATATGGCAGCATGAACGTCCTTCTCATCGGCTCCGGCGGGCGCGAGCATGCGTTGGCCTGGAAGCTCGCGCAGTCGCCGCTGCTCACCAGGCTCTACGCCGCGCCGGGCAATCCCGGCATCGCGCAGGAAGCCGAATGCGTGGCGCTCGACGTGGCGGACCATGCGGCTGTCGTTGCATTCAGTCGTGAGAAGGCGATCGACCTCGTCGTCGTCGGCCCCGAGGCGCCGCTGGTAGCCGGGCTGGCCGATGCGCTGCGCGCGGCCGGCATAAAGGTGTTCGGGCCGTCCGCGGCGGCCGCCCGTCTCGAAGGATCCAAGGGCTTCACCAAGGACCTGTGCGCCCGCTACGGCATCCCGACCGGCGCCTATGGCCGCTTCGCCAATGCTGCCGAGGCGAAGGCCTATGCCCGTCGCATGGGCGCGCCGATCGTCGTCAAGGCCGACGGGCTCGCCGCCGGCAAGGGCGTCACCGTGGCGATGGACCTCGACGCCGCGCTTCACGCCATTGATGCCTGCTTCGACGGCGCTTTCGGCGCGGCCGGTGCCGAGGTCGTCGTCGAGGCGTTTCTGGAGGGCGAGGAGGCGAGCTTCTTCTGCCTCTGCGACGGCGCGACCGCGCTGCCCTTCGGCTCGGCGCAGGACCACAAGCGCGTCGGCGACGGCGACACCGGCCCCAACACCGGCGGCATGGGCGCCTATTCGCCCGCCCCGGTGCTCGACGCGGCGGTTGAAGCGCGCGTCATGCGCGAGATCGTCGAGCCGACGCTGCGCGGCATGGCCGGGATGGGCTGTCCGTTCTCCGGCGTGCTCTTCGTCGGCCTGATGATCGGCGCGGACGGGCCGAAGCTGATCGAGTTCAACGTGCGTTTCGGCGACCCCGAATGCCAGGTGCTGATGATGCGGCTGAAGGACGACCTGCTCGTCCTGCTGGAGGCCGCCGCCGACGGCCAGCTCGGCCACGTCTCGGCCCGCTGGCGCGACGAGGCGGCGCTCACCGTGGTGATGGCCGCGAACGGCTATCCCGGCACGCCGCAGGCCGGCACGCCGATCCGCGGCATCGAGGCGGCGGAGGCGACCGGGGCGAAGGTCTTTCATGCCGGCACGAAACGCGCGAACGGCGAACTGGTCGCCGCCGGCGGTCGCGTCCTCAACGTGACGGCCACCGGCCGGACGGTTGGCGAGGCGCAGGCCCGCGCCTACGCGGCGGTCGATCGCATCGACTGGCCCGGCGGCTTCTGCCGCCGCGACATCGGCTGGCGCGCGGTGGAGCGGGAAAAGTAGCGTCCCCGGTGGAGGGGCTTCTAGAAATCCGTCTCGAACGGATTCGGCGCCGGCTCCGTCGGTAGCGTGCCTTCGGCGGCGCGCTTGCGGTGGTGGGCGAGCGAGCAGGCGGGCGAGCACAGCAGCCCGCGGTCGCTCCAGTAGGCGGGGCCGTTCTCGATCAGGCCGTAGTGCAGCTCGAAGCCGTCCGCCCCGTAGGGCAGGCCACATTCGATGCATCTGTATTTTTCGGGGCGCGCGAGCATGGCGATCCTTTCCATGCCAATATCGGACGCGCCGGCGGCGAGGGCAAGCCGACGTTTGACGCTTACGTAAAAAGAAACTAGCAGGAGCGGGCGCCGCGGGCGCGCCAACGGACGAGCGAGGGAGCCGCATGTATCGCGCACCGGTCGAGGAAATCAGCTTCACGCTGAAGCACGTGGCCGGGCTGGATCGCGCGCTTGCCGACGGCCGCCTCGGCGACCTGTCGGAGGACCTGGTCGACGCGATCCTCGCCGAAGCCGGCCGCTTCGCGTCGGAAGAGGTCGCGCCGCTGTACAAGGTGGGCGACGAGCAGGGCGCGGTGCTGAAGGATGCGGCCGTCACCATGCCGGCCGGCTGGAAGGACCTCTACCGGCGCTGGATCGAGGGCGGCTGGAACGGGCTGACCGGCCCGGTGGAATATGGCGGGCAGGGCCTGCCGATGATGCTTTCGGTCGCCGCGCTCGAGATGTGGAACTCCGGCGCGATGGCCTTCGCCATCGGCCCGACGCTGACCATGGGCGCCATCGAGGCGCTCGAGAAGCATGCGTCCGAGGAACTGAAGGCGACCTATCTGGCAAAGCTCGTCTCCGGCGAGTGGATGGGCACGATGAACCTGACCGAGCCGCAGGCCGGCTCGGACCTGGCCGCGCTGCGCACCCGCGCCGAGCGCGCCGGCGACGGCACCTACCGCATCTTCGGCCAGAAGATCTTCATCACCTATGGCGAGCACGATTTCACCGACAACATCGTGCATCTGGTGCTGGCGCGCCTTCCCGACGCCCCGGCCGGCACGCGCGGCATCTCGCTGTTCCTGGTGCCGAAATTCCTGGTCAACGCGGACGGCTCGCTCGGCCGCCGCAACGACGCCTTCTGCGCCTCGATCGAGCACAAGCTCGGCATCCACGCCTCGCCCACCTGCACGATGATCTATGGCGACGGTTTCGTGGAAGGTGAGGAGAAGGGCGCGGTCGGCTGGCTGATCGGCGAGGAGAACAAGGGTCTCGCCTGCATGTTCACGATGATGAACAACGCCCGCCTCGCGGTCGGCATGCAGGGCGTGGCGGTGGCGGAGACCGCTTTCCAGAAGGCGCTGGCCTATGCGCAGGAGCGCCGGCAGGGCCGCGCCGAGGGGGATACGGGCAAGGAGATGAGCCCGATCGTGCTGCACCCCGACGTGCGCCGCAACCTGCTCACCATGCAGGCGTTGACGCGCGCGGCGCGCGCCATCGCCTATGCCTGCGCCCATGCGCTCGACATGGCGCGCGTGTCCGAAGGCGACGAGAAGCGCCGCTGGCAGGAGCGCGCCGGCCTGCTGACGCCGCTCGCCAAGGCCTTTTCCACCGATGTCGGCGTCGACGTCGCCTCGCTCGGCGTGCAGGTGCATGGCGGCATGGGCTTCATCGAGGAGACCGGCGCGGCCGCCCTCCTGCGCGACGCCCGCATCGCCCCGATCTACGAGGGCACCAACGGCATCCAGGCGATCGACCTCGTCATGCGCAAGCTGCCGCTGTCGGGCGGGGCGCAGGTCGAAGGCTACATCGCCGAACTGCGCGCCGACGTCGAGGCGCTGCGCACGTCGAACCTCGCCGGGCTCGGGCGGGCCGCCGAGAAGCTGTCCCGCGCGGTCGACGACCTCGCGGCCGCGACCGCGTGGCTGCGCGAGGCGGCAGGAGCCGGGCGCACCGGCGAGGCGCTCGCGGGCGCAACGCCCTATCTGCGACTGTTCTCGCTCGCCGCCGGCGGCGCCTATCTGGCGCGCGCGGCGGTCGCTTCGGGCGGCGGCGAGCGGGCAGCACTCTGCCGCTTCTTCGCCGAGAACCTGGCGGGCGAGACGGTGGCGCTGCGCGAGCGGGTGACCGAAGGGGCCGAAAGCCTCGCGGCGGCCGAGCTGGCCTGAGGGGGAAGCCATGAGCGAACACGTCGTCGTCCAGCAGCGCGGGCCGGTGAAGGTCGTGCGCATGAACCGGCCGGACAAGAAGAACGCCATCACGCGGGCGATGTATGCCGCGATGGCGGGGGCGCTGGTATCGGCCGACGCCGACCCGTCGGTGCGCGTCAAGGTGATCCTCGGCGTGCCCGGCGCCTTCACCGCCGGCAACGACCTGGCCGACTTCCTCGCGGTCGCGCAGGGCGGCGAGGGCGGCACCGAGGTGTTCGACTTCCTGATGGCGCTGGCGACGGGCGGCAAGCCGCTGGTCTCCGGCGTCGACGGCGTGGCCGTCGGCATCGGCACCACCATCAACCTGCATTGCGACCTGACGTTTGCCACGCCGCGCACGGCCTTCCACACGCCCTTCGTCGACCTCGGCCTCGTGCCGGAGGCCGGTTCCAGCCTGCTCGTGCCGGCCGTCGCCGGCCGCCAGCAGGCTTTTGCCCTGCTCGGGCTGGGCGAGCCGTTCACGGCCGAGCGGGCGCAGGCGGCCGGCCTGAACTACA
>ERZ778021.1567-NODE-1567-length-25778-cov-10.532014_pt1 | contig 25778 bp, 25 predicted proteins | sample MGYA00375751_ERZ778021 | MGnify/ENA primary metagenome ERZ778021 (study PRJEB29350, sample SAMN05389814) | bioreactor metagenome | isolation source: Thiocyanate stock bioreactor | place: South Africa: University of Cape Town | collected 2013-08-29 ... | reverse complement strand
CTCGAATTAGAGCAAAAAAAAGCCGAAAAAACTTTTTGACGTTGAAGTTGGGTTAAAATAGCGTTCTGTACCAAAAGTATTTCTGCCCGATTTCATTTTGATGATAAATTCAGAATTGTAAAAATTCAGTTCCTCTTTCAAGAAGTTTATCAATGGTGTGGTTAAACTACTTCTACTAATTTTTACTTGATTGCTTAAAGCAATTTCCATTTTTCTCGAACTTATTTTTTGACTTATCAATTCTGTTGAGTTTGAAAATTGCTGATATAAATTATCCAATTCGTTAACAGAAATTCGTTTGATTTCATTGAGAAATGCCCATTGGTCGGCAATGGGTTCAAAGGTTTCAGGATTGATAAAACAACTGTTTCCTTTTTCTAATGTTGGTTTGAATAAGGGTAATGCAATCAAATTGCCAAAACCTTTTCCCGAAAGAGAATCTTGGTTGGGAAACAGACGGTCAAAACTTGAACTCTTGTCAAACATAGAAAATGCTCCTGATTGTTCAAGAATAGAAATAAAAATCTTTCTACTTCTGATTGCAGGGTAGGCTTGTTCAAAAAAAATCCAAACGTGTCAGCCATTTTTGTTGCCCTTTTCCCACCGAACAGCAAACACATCTTCTCTGCCTTTGAAAACAGATTGTAAAAGCAGAATGTTTGTTGCGGTAATTTTATTCATTTCCCTCTATTTAACCTCCTTGCCGACAATTTTTTCCCAATACTATCAGCAATTTTATTTCCTTTTGTGTTTAAATTTATTCTTGACTTCATTCATAAAATAAGCACCCAGAGAAGGCGAACTCATTAACTCTTCATATATTTTTTCTGGCACATCAAAATACTGATAAACAGCCCTATGGTGAAATTCTATTTCTAAAATGTGTTCGTTTTCGTCATATCCAACAGAGGCTATGTTTGAAGACACTACAGGAATTCTTTTAATTCCTGAATTATGATATTCTGAAACTATTAGGAGCAATTTTTCGCCTAAATCAGTTGTGTAGTACTTTTGATCTTTACTAGTAATTTTATTGGGTATCGTGTAGTTTAACCAACCAAAATCAATCAAAGGTTTTATATGGTTTTGAAAGTTTTTTGTGTTTTTATAGAGCCCTATTTTCTCAAATAGCTCATCTCGTGATTTTGGTTTTGTACAATAGTTCAAAACTATTTTAGTCATATCGTTAATTTCATTTTTAATGGCTTCTCTATCTCTGTCTCCAATTTCAGAGACGGAGAGACTGAGATAGGTGTTTATCTCACTCAAGTCGTTTATTTGCTTAGCGATATCTTTGGTTTCATCAATGGCTCTTTTGTTTTGAACAGTGGTGGTTAAAGGATGAATGGGAAGAATACACAAAAAGTAAGTATTGTTTTCATCCGTCTCAAAAACTGGTGGCGGTGAGCCGTTTTCTTCCATACTGCTATGAATAATATCCTCAGGATTCTATCCTTTTTTTAGTTCAATCCGATCCCATTCAACGGTATTGCCGTGCAGTAATTCATCTATATTTATGGGTAATGCCATAGTGTATATTATACAAAATTAAAATCTATAATTAAACCGTTAGGAAGCTTTTCATCAAACCAATGCCAAATATCAAAACGATATGTTCCTTTTTCCCACCAATAGAAATCTTCTTCAATTTCGTCATTGCTGTTAATCGAAAGATTAGAAAATTCCTTCCACATTTTTTCTAATTCTGCTATACTCATTTGCTCTTGTTTGCTTTTAAATATTTTACTCTTTGTTCTGCTACTTTCAAGGCTTTTATTCCTAAGTCCTCGTCTTGAATTTCATACATTATTCTGTCACTCAAAAATAAAACTAAAAGCTCATCAGCATTGTAATTATAAATTTCAGCGAGTCTGAGAACAATGTCCTTTGTAAGTTTGCGTTCGCCACGTTCCATTTTGCTCAAAATGGCTACATCAATATCAAGTAATGCAGAAACTTTCCGTAGTGGAAGTTCTTTACTTTCTCTTAGCTGCCTAAGTTTTTCGCCTATGGTTTTTGTTGACATACTTTATTTTGACAATAATTGTCAAAATTAGTAAAAGATTTTTGTTTACCAAAATTTTATTCAAAAAGATGTAGATGCGAGTTTCTTATTCGTAAGCTGCGCTTCGCTTGCATACGGTTATGCATAATTTTGCCCCCATGCGGGGCAATACTTGAGACTGAGAAGACTTTGTGGGTTATCACATAATATGCTTTAAAAGCTCTCCGCTTATTTCAAATAATGAAATTTCACATAGTTTGGTGTAAAATTGTGCCTGTACCAATCTTTCTTCTGCTTCAAGTAAACTATTTTGAGCTTCTCGTAGTTCTATTCCTGAAAGATCTCCAAGTTTATACCTTTCTATCGCTATTTCATGATTTTCTTTGGCATGTAATACATTTTCTTTTTCAAGATTAGTAAGTTCCAGATTATTAATGTATGCCATCCAGAAATTTGAAAAATCACTCTTCAGCGATAATTTTAATTCTTCTATCGATAGTTCTTTGTTTTGTAACTCAATCTTTGTATTCCTTTGTTTACGAAGATTATTAAATCCATCGAATAAATTATATCCAAGAGTTAATCCGTAATTAAACCCAAGATTATTCTGTCGCTTATATGTTCCTGTCTCGTAAGTATTATAGGAATATCCATAACCGGCATTAAATTTTAAATACGGATAGTTAGAACTTCTTGCGGCTTGAAGATCTATTGCTTGCAAGTTTTTCTCTTTAACAGCCATTTGTATATAGGCATTCTTTTCTAAAGTGGTTTGCCATAAAATTTCCTTTTCTAATAAAGAGTTTAATGTGATCAATGTGTCTGTTAAAAGTAATTCACTATCAACTTCCTGTTCACCCACATATTGATTAATTCTGATTTTGCTTGCATATAAAACTTCATGCTGCCTTATCAGTTTAGAGCTGTCGGTGTTAAAGTCGACTCTTGCCTGTTGCAAGTCAAGACGAGAGAGGTTACCTATTGTATATCGTGCATCCACAATTCTTAATCTTTCTTTTGATAATCTGACCGCAGCCTGTAAATTCTTTAGTCTTATACATTGCTGAATATAATTATAGTATTCTGAAGTAAGATTTGCAACAAAAGATTCTATATTCATTCTGGTCTTTAACTCGCCGATTTGTTGTAACTCCTTTAATCCTGAATATGTCGCTTGAATATTAAAACCATCAAATATCGTCCAGTTTAAGTTTACTCCTGCAGAAATATTTTGATTTGTAACACTTTTCTGCCTATTAATCGGATCATTTTCATCTTGTGGATACTGAACAACATTTGACTCAGTTCCTCCAAGCGCTGAATTTAAAGTAATGGTGGGCAAATATCCGGCATTTCCCAATGTAGCATTATTATCTGTAATTATTTGTTCGTTTCTTACAATTCTTAAATTGTAATTTTGTTCCAAGCCCTTGTCAATTAATTGTTTGAGAGATGTAGATTCTTGGGCTGTTACAATCAATGGAGATAATAATATTATGAATAATATCCGTTTCATTCTATATTTTTTCTTTTCAACTTATTGTTTAATTTCTTTTTTCGATCTGTTGGTTGATATATACATATACATAGTTGGCACAACAAAAAGAGTTAGAAATGTTGAAATCAACATACCGCCAACCACAGCAACTCCCATCGCAATACGACCATTTGCTCCTTCTCCTCCGGCAAACACAAGAGGCAACAATCCTAAAACAGTAGAAAAGCTCGTCATTAATATAGGTCGCAGACGCTGTAATGAAGCTCCGGCTACAGCACTTTTCATATCCATGCCCGCAGCCTGACGTTGATTTGCGAACTCAACGATTAAAATTCCGTTTTTCGCCACCAAACCTATCAACATTATCAACCCAATCTGACTGAAAATATTCATTGTTATGTTTCCTATCCACATAAAAATTAATGCTCCGGCAAGGGCTAACGGTACTGTAAACATTATCACTAAAGGATCTTTAAAGCTTTCAAACTGTGCTGAAAGAATTAAATATATCAATAACAAAGCAAGGACAAAAGCAAACATCAAACTGGATGAGCTTTCTCTAAAATCTTTCGAATCACCTGCAAGTGCCGTTCTAAACGTATCATCAAGGGTTTCCTGCGCAATCTTATCCATTTCTTCAAGTCCTTCTCCAATAGTAACTCCGGGCGATAAACCTGCTGAAACTGTTGCTGAACTAAATCTATTATAGCGATATAATTGCGGAGGTGCTACTGATTCTTCAAGCTCGACTAAATTATCAAGTTGAATCATATTTCCTGTCTTATTTTTTAAATATATAGTTTTTAAATCGAGAGGTGTATTTCTTTGCTGTCGGTTAATTTCACCCAGAATCTGATATTGCTTACCATTCATATAAAAATACCCCATTCGCTGTCCGCTCAAAGCATACTGTAAAGTTTCGCCGATATCGCGAGTGCTTACTCCAAGAAGTGTAGCTTTATCTCGATCTATATTTATTCTGGTTTCAGGCATGGTAAACTTTAAATCCACATCAGCCATTTGAAATTTATCATTCTCCTGAACTTTCTTCATGAATGTCGGTATTACTTCTTGAAGCTTTTTTATGTTGGGCGACTGAAGCACGTATTGCACAGGCATAGAAGTTCGCCTACCGCCAAAAGTCGACTGTTGCTGAACAAAAGCTCGCGCTTCTGTTTCCTTTCTCACCGCAGCAGAAAGCTCATCAGATATTTGCATTTGCGATTTATCCCTATCTTTAATATCCGGCAACATCACTCTTACCATTCCGAAAGTACTTCGGGCAAACATCATATTCGACTTTCTATCAGGTACCACATCATCAACAATATTTGAAATATGATCTGTGTAGTCTCTGATATATTCATAAGTAGCACCTTCAGGAGATGATATTCTGACTGCAATTTGTGAACGATCCTCAAGTGGAGCCATTTCTTTTGGAATATGTGTCCATAAAAAACTTATCAGTACTAATGTAAATGAAATCAGTACCAATGAAATCCATTTATGAGCAAGAAAATAGTTTAATGATTTCTCATAAATATTATTCATCCAAACAAAAAATGGTTCGGTTTTTCTATGTAACCAGTTGTATTTCTCCCTTTTCTTCAGCAATTTTGAAGAAAGCATAGGTGTAAACGAAAGGGCTGCAAAGGCTGAAATAGCAACAGCACCAGACACAACAATACTAAATTCACGGAATAATCGTCCGGTCAGACCTTCAAGAAAAACTATCGGAAAAAACACAGCAATCAACGTTATAGTAGTAGAAACGATCGCAAAAAATATCTCTTTTGAACCTTCAATTCCTGCTTGAAGCGGTGTTAATCCCTGTTCGATTTTCTGATAGATATTTTCAGTCATAACAATGGCATCGTCTACAACCAAGCCAACTGCCAGAACTACTGCCAACATAGATAATACGTTTATTGAGAATCCGGCAAGATACATAATAAAGAATGTACCTATCAATGATACCGGTATAACAACTATAGGTATAAGTGTAACGCGCCAGTCTCTCAGAAACAAGAAAATAATCAAGATTACAAGTAAGAAAGCTACATAAACAGTCTCTTGGACTTCTTTAATTGACGCTCTTATGAACTTTGTATTATCAAAAACAACCTCAGTATTTACATCTTCGGGTAAGTCTTTTTTCATTTGTTCTACCCTGCGTTGAACTTCATTAGATATATCTATCTGATTAGCTCCCGGTTGCGGTATAACAACAACGCTTACCATAGGAATACCGTTTAATTTCAAGATATTCTTTCTGTCTTCAGTATCCAATTCAGCATTACCAATATCGGAAAAACGAACAATTCTAAAATTATCTTCTTTGATTATTAGATTATTAAATTCTTCGGGAGTTTCCATTAAACCTAATGTGCGAATTTTCAACTCAAGTTTATCACCCTCGATACTACCTGATGGTAATTCCACATTTTCTCGATCAACTGCATATTTAACATCCATAGGAGTTACGTCATAAGCAGCCATTCTCACCGGATCAAGCCATAATCTCATGGAATAACGATTTTGTCCCCATATTTCAACTGCACTCACATTCTGAATTGTTTGCAGACGTTCTTTAACGGTTAATTCGGCTATTTCAGTAAGTTCAAGTAGAGAGCGTTTTTCACTTTGCACAGTGATTTGAACGATAGGATTTGCATCGGCATCTGCTTTAGAAACTGTTGGAGGATCACAATCGCGAGGTAAATATCTTTGTGCCCTCGACACCTTATCTCGTACATCATTGGCAGCAGTCTCCAAATCAACAGTTAACTCAAATTCAACCGTAATGTCACTTGAACCTTGCCGGCTTCTACTTGTCAACGATCTAATTCCCGGTATACCATTGATTTGTTGTTCGAGAGGTTCTGTTATTTGCTTCTCAATTATTTCAGCGTTTGCACCGGGATATGTTACAGAAACATTGATAATAGGATTGTCGACATTGGGATATTCACGTACACCCATGTAGCCGTAACCAATTATCCCTAAAAGCAAAATTATCAGGATAAATACAGTTGCAAGAACCGGCCGTCGTATGCTAAGTTCGGAAATATTCATTTTAAAAGCGTTTTATTCTGTAATGTTAGAATCAGCATTAACAATCTGATTTATTTTAACTTCCATTCCATCTCTAAGTTGCATAACACCAGTAGTTAGCAATGTATCTCCAATATTTACACCTTTCATAATCTGAACTGAAGAAGATGTCCGTAAGCCTTTTTTAATTTCAATCTGATGTGCTCTACCGTTTTTATAAACAAAAACCAAATCCCTACCCATTTCAGCGATGGTAGATATACCCGGAACTACAATGGCATTATCAATCTCATTTAAAACAATTTCAATTGATGCAGAACGTCCGGGACGCAATTTACCTTGAAGATTATCATGTAGTGCTCGAGCTTTTAGAGACAAGGTCTTTTCATCTAAAGTTGTTTCCAAAGCATATACATTTGCACTATATACAGTTTCATCACCTTCTATTGTAAAACTGATTTTTGTCCCCGGTTTAATACTGTTTGCATGTCGCTCGTTTACAGAAAACTCTATCTTGATAGGCGATATCTTTGTCAGTCCGGCTACTATTGTTCCGGTTGATGCGTAAGCCCCTTCACTAACCCATCTCAAACCGATTATCCCATCAAAAGGTGCTCTCAATTCAGTTTGATTTATTCTTGCTTTCACTAAATCTATCTCAGCCATTAACTTATCTAAGTCTGTGGTTACAGATTGAAAGGCTTCTTGACTAACAGCATCTTTATCTAATAAAGTACGCTGCCTGTTAACTCGTTCTTTTGCAAGTGGTATTTGAGATTCAAGTTTTTTAAGCTCTGCCTGTAGAGGCAAATCATTCACTTTAGCCAACAAAGTTCCTTTATTTACAAAAGTTCCTTCTTTGAAATAGATATTTGTAATCTTTCCTGATGTCTCGAATGACAAATCTACTTCTTCATCCGGCAGTAATTGCCCTTTTGTTCGGAAGAAATCCGTCAATTTTTGTGGTTTAATTACCATGGCATTGACGTTCAGAGCCTGTCGTCTCGGCTGACCGGAATCCTGAGTTAAAATATCATCATTCTTATCGGTAAAAAGGCTGATTAACTTAGGATAAAATATCATTCCTAATATCAGAATACCTATTACTGAAAAAAGTATTATTTTCGATTTCTTGTTCATACCTGTTGAATTAATGTGCTAATATGCCAATGTATTAATGTGTTAATTTGTAAAGACGTGTCGCGACACGTCTTTACAAATTAAAGCTTGCTAAAGTAAGAAAGTTTTTTTAGATAATGTAATATATACACATCTAATCTGTATTTTTAATTTTTTTTTTAAGAAGTAGTCTTAACTTTATTCTCTAAAATTAATTGACAAATATTTGGTGAAATAAAAATCATTTCGTTATTTTGCGAAATAATAAAATAACAAACTCTTAAAACAATAGAAATGAATATTAAAATTCTTGGTACAGGTTGCCCAAAGTGTAAAACACTTGAAAAACTGGCTATTGAAGTCGTAGATGAGAATGATTTTGATGCTGAAATAAGTAAAGTTGAAGATATAGTTCAAATTATGGGTTATGGCGTTATGAGGACACCTGCGTTGGTTGTGAACGAACAAGTTCTTATTAGTGGACGAATTCCATCAAAAGATGAAATAAAAAACTTAATAGAAGGGCATATACATGGATAAAAAAGTTGAATTTTCAAATGATATAATCGAAATTGCAGATATTGCAAAAGCAATGAGTCATCCTGTTCGAGTATATATTCTGAGAAAATTAGCTAAGATGAATGCATGTTGTTATAGTGGAAATCTGGTTGAAGAATTGCCTATTGGCAGGTCTGCATTATCTCAGCATCTAAAGGAATTAAAATATGCAGGTTTAATACAAGGAGAACTTGAACCACCTTATATTAAGTACTGCATTAATAGAGAGAACTGGGAAAAAGCAAAAATTATCTTTGATGATTTCCTTAGTGAGGAGATTAAAAACAAATCAGAACAAAAATGTGAAATAAAATGAAAACAAGAATTTTCTTTATACTAATTGTGACGATACTTTTCGCTGCATGTATTCAAAACTCTGAGAAGACTAATAAAGAACAAGTTAAAAATGAGATTATACAAGATTCAAATCTCAAGCTTCAAATTTATTACTTCCACACAGCACGTCGTTGCCCTACTTGTAATAGTATTGAAGATAATATAAAACAAGTTTTAGAAAGTGATTTCAAAAATGAAATTGAACGAGGTATAATAAACTTTAAATCTTTAAATGTAGAAGATGCTGAAAATAAAGGTTTAGCTGAAAAATATGAAGCAACTGGTGCTGCATTACATTTGATTAATATTCAAAATGGCGTGGAAAAAGACAATAACCTGACTAATTATGCTTTTTCTCACTCTCGCAGACAACCTGAAGTTTTTATACAAGGTATGAGGGATACAATTAACTTCTTTATAAAATAAAAGTAATGGATTTCTTGCAAAATATTATCGACAGTACTAATTTTCCGATTTTGTCAGCTTTTGTTCTCGGCATTATGACTGCTATAAGCCCTTGTCCTTTAGCTACTAACATTACAGCCATTGCATTCATTGGAAAGAACATTGAAAACAAACGTATAGTATTTATAAACGGTCTTCTTTACACATTAGGTAGGGCGATAAGCTATGTTGTACTTGGAGTAATTTTGTTTTTTGGTGCCAGTAAATTTCATGTTGCAACCTTTCTTCAAAGTAATGGAGAAAAATTTTTAGGTCCACTGTTATTGGTAATCGGGGTTTTTATGCTTGATTTTATAAAGATTAAATTCCCTGGACTTGACAAAATTACTGATAGATTTCAGCATATAGAAAAGCGAAATAGTTCAATTAGTGCAGTTTTAATGGGTATTCTGTTTGCTTTAGCTTTTTGTCCGTATAGTGGCATACTATATTTTGGCATGTTAATACCCATCACAATATCAAGTACATCAGGCTTAATTTTACCTCTAATTTTCGCAATTGCTACTGGATTGCCGGTAGTTATTTTTGCTTATTTGATAGCATTTACTTTATCAAGTGTAGGTAAATTATACAACAGATTGAAAGTTTTTGAATTGTGGTTTCGAAGAGCAGTATCCGTAGTCTTCATTATTATTGGGCTTTATTATATCTTTATTTTTTACATTAAATAGTATTAAATGAATATGAAAATTCTAATTCTTTGTACAGGTAATAGTTGTCGTAGTCAAATGGCACATGGATTTTTACAATCATTCGACAAACACTTACAAGTATTTTCAGCAGGAACAAAACCGACACTACAAGTTAATCCAATAGCAATAAAAGTAATGCAAGAAATTGGAGTTGACATAAGTCATAACACACCAAAAAATGTAGAACTATACTTGAATGATACATGGGATTATGTAATTACAGTTTGTGGTGAAGCAAAAGAAATATGCCCTACATTTATAGGAAAAGTAAAAAAACAAATACATATTGGTTTTGAAGATCCATCAGAAGTAAAAGGTACAAATGAATTTATTTTGAGTGAATACCGTAGGGTAAGAGACGAAATAAAACAAGTATTCTGGGAGTTTTATAATAATTTAAAATAAGACCATACATCTTTCATAAGAATTCACATGGAAACAAAAAGAGAGATAAAAATTCTGCTTTGGATTATAGCGATTTTCGGAATAGCATTTTTCTTACCAATAGAAAGTGCGAGGTTTAATACGGCAATAGATGCAACTTTCGATTTGGTGAAATGGTACGCCAGAGAACATGTAGTGTTGTGTTTATTACCTGCATTTTTTATTGCAGGTGTCATTTCGGTATTTGTTAGTCAAGGTTCGGTATTGCGCTACTTTGGAGCAAATGCTAAGAAGTGGCTGGCTTATACTGTTGCTGCCGTTTCGGGAACTATATTAGCAGTTTGTAGCTGTACAATATTACCATTATTTTCAAGTATTCATAAGAGAGGTGCAGGTTTAGGTCCTGCCATTGCTTTTCTATATTCAGGACCTGCTATCAACATTTTAGCCATAATCTTAACCGCAAGAATTTTAGGTTTCGAAATGGGAGTAGCCAGGACTATTGGTGCTATTTCTTTTAGTATTATAATAGGCTTAATCATGTCATTTATTTATCGAAAAGAAGAAAGGGTAAAAAAAGAAGAACAAATGAATATCCAATTACCTCCTGAAAAACGACCTATATGGCAAACATCATTTCATTTTTTTACTCTTGTTCTGATTCTCGTATTTGCTAACTGGGGTAGTCCTTCAATTGAAGACACTTCAAGCATTTGGTATTATTTATGGACTTATAAATGGTATATAACCGGATTGTTCTCTTTGTTACTCGGTTATTCATTAATTCATATTCTTAAAATCAAATGGCAGTGGGTATTATTGGCTGCAATAGCAATAACTGCATCTACTCTATTATCATCAAATTTTATAGAAAATGTAAAACTTGCTCCACTTATTCCAATGTTGGTAGGTATTGCATCACTAAGTGTAATAACTCTTTTGGATAAAGAGAATCATGAAAATAGAGAGTGGACAATCTCATCATGGGAGTTTGCAAAGCAAATTTTACCTATGCTTGCCCTTGGAGTAATCACAGCAGGATTTTTACTTGGTTCAACACACGACGGACAAACTATTGCAGGCGTAATCCCTAACGAATGGATACAATGGTTAGTGGGAGGAAACTCTATATTTTCAAATTTCTTTGCTTCATTTATAGGAGCGTTTATGTATTTTGCAACACTTACTGAAGTTCCTATTTTACAAGGACTGATAGCATCAGGCATGGGTAAAGGTCCGGCTTTGGCTTTATTATTAGCCGGTCCTTCTTTATCATTACCCAATATGTTGGTAATTCGTGGTGTACTTGGTACTCAGAAGACAGTTGTATATGTTAGTTTGGTTGTTTTAATGGCAACAATTTCAGGATTAATTTATGGCAGTATGTTTTAGCAGATAAAATAGAGAACGAACGTATCTTTTTGTTTTTTTAAGAAGTCTTTCCATCCAATTGTTATACATTTGCAAGGTATGAAGGAAGAGGTTTTAGCCAAATTGCAGATACTCGCTGAATCGGCAAAGTACGATGTATCATGTGCCTCCAGCGGAACTACACGCAAAAGCATAGCGGGTGGTATAGGGAATACTGCGGGTTGGGGAATCTGTCATAGTTTTACTGAAGATGGTCGCTGTGTTTCTCTACTGAAAATTATGCTGACAAATTACTGTATCTACGATTGTGCTTATTGTATTAACCGTAGAACCAATGACATACGAAGGGCAACTTTTTCGGTAGATGAATTAGTGGAACTTACCATTGAGTTTTATAGGCGTAATTATATCGAGGGACTTTTCCTCAGTTCCGGAGTGATTTCTAATCCCGATTACACGATGGAACGTATGGTCAGGGTAATTAAAGAATTGCGTACCACACATCGTTTCAATGGTTATATACATATGAAAAGTATTCCCGGTTGCAGTCAGCAGTTAGTCCACGATGCCGGCTTGTATGCCGACCGCCTAAGCGTCAATATCGAAATTCCGACAGAGAAAAACTTGAAATTGCTTGCTCCGGAAAAGAATCACGAAAGTGTTTTCAAACCGATGCAATTTATTCAGCAAGGAATGCTTGAAAATACCGAAGAAAGAAAAAAGTCGCGCTATGTAAAGCGTTTCGTACCGGCAGGACAGAGTACACAAATGATTGTGGGCGCAACGGATGAAAGCGACAATCAAATTCTGAAAACGTCCGACTTTCTATATAATCAGCCTGGGATGAAACGAGTGTATTATTCCGGCTTTATTCCTGTAAACAGCTACGACAATCGGCTTCCGGCACTGAAACAACCTCCGTTAGTACGTGAGAACAGACTATATCAGGCAGATTGGTTGCTTCGTTTTTATGACTTTAAAGTAGATGAAATTGTAAATGATAAACATCCTAATTTAGATCTGGAAATTGATCCGAAACTTTCATGGGCATTGCGCCATCCTGAATTTTTCCCTGTGGATATTAACAAAGCAGAATATCGTGACTTACTTCGTGTGCCGGGTATTGGCGTTAAATCAGCTAAACTGATTGTTGTTTCGCGTAAACATGCTCGATTAAATTCCCGCGACCTGAAGAAAATCGGTATCGTAATGAAAAAAGCTCAATATTTTATTACCTGTAATGAGTTAGCCGGATTAAATACGGTAAGCGATACATCTCCGGAATATGTTCGCAGTTTGTTACTTCCTAAAAAGAAAGGCATGAAACAACCCGATTTACAACAAATGACCTTAATTTTTCCTGAATGAACTTATGATTGTATTCCATTACGATAAAACTTTCGAAGGGTTACTTACAGCGATTTTTGACGCTTACAACCGCAACACATTCCCTGCAAAGTTACTGGCAACAGACGAAATAGAACCTTTATTTGTAGAGGAAAATCATACCGTGATTACCGATACGGAGAAATCAAGCAGGGTTTGGAAAGGGTTAGAAAAAAGAACAATGCCCGTCACCCGCAGCATGTTGTCTTATGTCTGGCTTTCTGAAATTCAGGGATGCGATGAAATGATATTCAGATATATAAGAAAGGTACTGGATAGTAAGACCTCTATAGAAATGAACTTTGCGGATGAGGATTTATTGCAAGTTCGTAACATTGCACAAAAGGTTAACCGTGAAAGACTACGGCTCATTCAATTCGTGCGTTTTCAGAAAACAGCCGACAACATTTTCTTCGCTCCGGTTTCACCTGATTACAATGCCTTACCACTTGCTATATCGCATTTCACCGATCGTTTTGCCGAACAAAAATGGATTATTTACGATACTAAACGTAATTACGGTTACTTCTACAACTTAAAAGATGTTATCGAAATAACGCTCAACGATATGAACCTGTTTCCCGAAGGCAAAATCAATGAAGCATTATTGGCTCCTAATGAAAAAATATTTCAGAAAATGTGGAAAGCTTATTTCAAATCCATGGCCATAAAAGAGCGCATCAACCCGAAACTCCATCGTCAAAATCTACCAAGAAAATACTGGAAATATTTAACAGAGAAACAATAGAATGGTGGAGAGTAAGGAAGTAAATCTCTATTAATTTTATCTTTATTTCAAAAAGTCGTTCGTTTTTTTGTGATATTCAGCAAAAAGTCGTTCGTTTTTTTGTAATTACCAAGTTAAAAGCATACGGAAAGTATACCTCTAAAAGGTTATGTTGACAATTCGGCTTTCAAACTTTATATTGTGGATGTTGGTTTATTGGCTGCAATGGGGATATTGATGCTAAGACATTACTTGAGGGAAATACAATTTTCGAAGAATTTAAAGGATCACTAACCGAACAATATGTCGTACAGCAATTAATTGGAAATCCTGACATGCCGGTTTATTATTGGTCGGCAGAAAATGGAAGAGCAGAGGTAGATTTTGTTGTACAGCATGCAGGAAAGGTAATACCTATTGAAGTAAAAGCAGAAGAAAACCTTCAAGCTAAAAGTCTAAAATCATATTGTCAAAAATACAATTCCCAACTGGCATTAAGAACATCCATGTCGGATTACAGAAAAGAGGATTGGTTAATCAATATTCCTCTTTATGCTATAGGTGAGATAGTCGATTTGTAACTTGTATTATTGTCTAAACCATGATTTCTATGATTAATGTGATTAAGATGATTTATAAAAGATATGTTATAATGTGAATATTCGGTATTTATCATAAGAATCAAACGAATCAAATAAATCATAGTACAGACAAAAGCACGCAAAAGGTAAAAACTTTTCATCCTACCTGATTATTTTACCTTTTAATGGTTTTTATTCAAATCATATTTCGTATTTTTGTGTCGTGTCGTGATGGCGATACAAATAATAATAATAATGTCTAAACCATGATTTATATGATTTACATGATTAAGATGATTATAAAAGGTATATGATGATGTGATTTTTATGATAAATATTGAATATCCACATTCAGCAATTACTTCTCAGGTTATCGGTTGTGCCATGCGAGTACATGGACAATTGGGAAATGGGTTTCAGGAAGTCATATACCAAAGAGCGTTGCAGATTGAAATGCGACTGGCAGGTCTTAAATTTAGTCGTGAATTTGAAATGCCAATTTATTATAGAGGACAGCATATAGGAACGAGAAGAGTTGACTTCTTGGTAGAAGATATAATTTCTGTCGAGTTAAAAGCTGTCGTACAGTTGCAAGATGTACATTTTGCACAAGCCATTAATTATTTGGAAGCATATAACTTAGAAGTAGGTCTCTTAATGAATTTTGGAGAGCGTAGCCTCAATTTCAAACGTTTGAACAATAAACGGTATAAATCAGTGCAGACATTATAATCATCTTAATCATGTAAATCATATAAATCAACGTTTAGACAGGAGAATATGGAAGCATTAGACAGAATGCCATTCAAGGCTTACAAACCTATTTTCGAGAAGTTGGAGAAAATAGTTGACATCTCTGCATTGAGCAAAGAAGACCGTCTGCGTTACGACAGAAGCATCAGAAACTATCGTGATACCCTTGCTACATTGTCATTTGCCAAGCAAGAAGGATTGGAGAAAGGGTTAAAAAAAGGGTTAAGCAAAGGTCGAAAAGAAGGTAGAGAAGAAGGAATAGAGAAAGGCGAGAAGCGCAAACAGATAGAAATTGCCCGAAATATGAAAGCTAAAGGCTTTACTTCTACGAATATCATGGAAATAACCGGTCTTTCGGAAAGGGAAGTGGAGAAATTATAATGTCTTAACCGTGATTTATTTGATTTGTTTGATTAAGATGATTTAACAAGAGACTCATTGTTATGTGATTATTAGGTATTTTTCATAAGAATCACATGAATCATAAAAATCAAGGTTAAGACATTTTCACGCAAATCATAATTAAACCATTTAAATAAACATCCACGAATTTATTTTGAAAAATTCACTCTTTTTTTGTAGCTTTGCGAACTTAAATATACAATCTCCAAAAAATGAGTCAAAAAAAAATCAAAAAAGCTTTAGTATCTGTTTATCATAAGGATAAGCTGGATTTAATTATTCAAAAATTACACGATGAGGGTGTGGAGTTTATTTCGACAGGTGGAACTCAATCTTTTATAGAATCTTTAAATATTCCTTGTGAGGCTGTCGAAGATTTAACAGGATATCCCTCAATTCTTGGTGGCAGAGTAAAAACATTACATCCTAAAGTTTTTGGAGGTATTCTTTCCAGACGTGATTTATCTACTGATAATGAGCAGTTGGAAGCCTACGAAATTCCTGAAATCGATTTGGTTATTGTAGATTTATATCCTTTTGAAGCTACTGTTGCTGCCGGTGCAGACGAGCCGACTACCATTGAAAAGATTGATATTGGTGGTATTTCTCTTATTCGTGCCGCTGCTAAGAATTTTAAGGATGTTGTTATCGTTGCTTCGCAGGAACAATACGAGCCTTTGTTGAGTTTATTAAACGAAAAAGGAGCACAAACAACTGTTGAAGAACGCAGATGGTTTGCAAAAGAGGCTTTCGCTGTTTCATCAAACTATGACAGTGCAATTTTTAATTATTTCGATGGAAACGAAAAATCATCCTTCCGTTTTGCTGAAAATAATCAGAAAGTTTTAAGATATGGAGAAAACCCTCATCAGCAAGGGATTTTTTATGGCAAATTCAACGAAATGTTCGAGCAGTTGCAAGGAAAAGAAATATCTTACAATAATTTATTAGATATTGATGCTGCGGTTAACTTAATCAATGATTTTGAAGATATTACATTTGCTATCCTTAAACATAATAATGCTTGCGGCATCGCTTCCCGTCCGGTTTTAGTTGATGCATGGAACGATGCACTTGCCGGAGATCCGGTTTCTGCCTTTGGTGGGGTACTTATTACAAATGCTATTGTTGATAAAGCTACTGCTGAAGAAATCAACAAGATATTCTTTGAAGTAATTATCGCTCCTGATTATGATCTGGAAGCATTAGAAATACTTACTCAGAAGAAAAATAGGATTATTCTTATACTTAAAGATAACAAAACTCGCAATAATCAATTCCGTTCGTTGCTCAACGGGGTTTTAATGCAAGATAAAGATTTGAAAATTGAAACAGCCGAAGATTTAAAAGTCGTTACGGTGAAATCTCCCGATGAAATTGAAATAGAAGACTTACTTTTCGCAAATAAAATAGTTAAACACACAAAATCTAACGCTATAGTTTTAGCAAAGAACAAACAAATGTGTGCGAGTGGAGTCGGACAAACATCTCGTGTGGACGCACTCCAACAAGCAATTGAAAAAGCCAATAATTTCGGCTTTGATTTAAATGGGGCTGTAATGGCTTCCGACGCTTTTTTTCCTTTCCCTGATTGTGTTGAGATTGCTGATAAAGCCGGTATTACATCAGTTATCCAACCGGGCGGCTCGATTAAAGATCAGGACTCCGTTGATTATTGTAACAACAACGGACTTTCAATGGTAACAACAGGTTTTAGACATTTTAAACATTAATACATTATGGGATTCTTTTCTTTCACCCAAGAGATTGCAATAGATTTAGGAACAGCAAATACCATCATTATTCACAATGATAAAATCGTGGTCGATGAGCCTTCGGTTGTTGCGCTCGACCGTCGTACTGATAAATTAATAGCTATTGGCGAAAAAGCCCGCCAAATGCAAGGCAAAGAAAATGAAGGCATCAGGACTGTTCGTCCTTTGCGCGATGGAGTTATTGCCGATTTCTACGCTGCCGAACTAATGATTAGAGGCATGATTAAGATGATTCCTTCAAAGAATCGTCTTTTTACTCCTTCTTTGAAAATGGTTGTATGTATTCCTTCAGGCAGTACCGAAGTTGAACTACGTGCCGTTCGCGACTCGTCAGAACATGCCGGTGGACGCGAAGTGTATATGATTTATGAACCTATGGCTGCTGCTATCGGAATAGGTATAGATGTAGAATCGCCATCGGGCTGTATGATTGTTGATATAGGTGGTGGAACGACAGAAATTGCGGTTATTTCTCTTGGAGGTATAGTGTCTAATAAATCCATTCGTATTGCCGGTGACGACCTTACCGCTGATATTGTTGAATATATGGGACGTATGCACAATATTAAAGTTGGTGAAAGAACTGCCGAGCAAATTAAAATTAATGTAGGTGCAGCTCTAACTGATTTGGACGATGCTCCTGAAGATTATATAGTGCGCGGTCCTAATCGTATGACTGCTCTTCCTATGGAAGTACCTGTTTCTTATCAAGAAATTGCTCATTGTCTTGAAAAATCAATTTCGAAAGTTGAAGCTGCTATTTTAAGTGCATTAGAGCAAACTCCTCCTGAATTGTACGCTGACATCGTAGAAAGAGGTATTTATCTTGCAGGTGGCGGTGCTTTACTTCGTGGACTCGACAAACGTTTAAGCGATAAGTTGAATATTAAATTCCATATTGCTGAAGATCCATTAAAAGCTGTTGCTCGTGGAACCGGTATTGCATTAAAAAATGCTGATAAATTTAGCTTCCTGCTTCGTTAGTTCTCTTTAAACTTTTCACTTTCGTATATGAAATGACGTAATGGGGAAACTCTTTGCTTTTATAGTTCGATACAGTATAGTGTTATTATTTCTTTTATTAGAGATAATTGCATTTAGTATGGTTGTTAAGAATAACGGATATCAGCAAAGTGTTTTTTTCTCATCAAGTAACTCTATTATGGCTTCTATGTATTCGATTAGCAACTCGGTAATCGAATATTTTTATCTGAAATCTACAAATGATGGTTTAGCTGTTGAGAATATTGAACTGAAAAATCAAATCATTAAGTTACAGAATCAAATTGATGTCTATAATCATTCTAAAAAATATGGCTCTGTAAAAATAAATCCCGATAAAGAAATAAATTTCATTTATGCTAAGGTTATAAACAATTCGACTAACAAATTATTGAATTATATAACAATAAATAAAGGGAAGCGAGATGGTCTATATCCTGATATGGGAGTTATAAACGAAGATGGTGTGGTTGGAGTTGTGTCTAATGTTTCAGAAAAATTTTCTGTTGTAATACCAATTATTAATCCTAAAATACAAATTAACAGTAAGTTTGCTCACAATAACTATTCAGGACCTGTTCAGTGGGATGGTCATGATTATAGATATGCAAAACTTAATGATATTGCACGACATGTGAAATTTGCAGATGGTGATTCAGTTGTTACAAGCGGTTATTCAAAATCATTTCCGGAAGGTCTGTTAATAGGTATAGTTAATAAGCATAACATAAAAGAAAGTGATGCGTATTATGATATCCGTGTGAAATTATGTGTTAATTACAGAACTCTTACGCATGTGCAAGTAATAAACTACAGTAACTTTAATGAACAACAAAATCTTGAAAAATCAGTAGAGTAATGATATTATTTTTACAGAACATATTACGTTTTATTATCTTAATTTTAGTCCAGATGTTTGTTCTGAATAATATCAGACTATTAGGATATATAAATCCTTACATATATATTCTGTTTATATTCGCATTACCCGTTAAATTTTCACGACCATTAAGTCTATTGTTGGCATTTATCTTAGGTTTAATAATAGACATGTTTTCCAACACTCCCGGTATGCATACTTTTGCGACTGTCTTAATCGCATTTCTTAGAAATCCTGTGATAAATCTTTATACTTCAATAGAGGAAGGAGCTAATCCCGAACCATCCTTTTATACATTTGGAGTAGCCGGATTCGTAAAATACATAATTACCTTAGTATTAATTCATCACACCGCATTTTTCATATTAGAGATATTCTCTTTTATTGGCTTTGGTTATACTTTAATTCGTATTATTTTAAACAGCTTAGTATCAATAATAATAATTTTAGGCATTAGTTTGTTAAAAAAGAAGTAGTTATGACAAACAATACACTTCAGAATAGAAGATGGATTATTGCAGGAATTTTTTCAGCATTCATCCTATTGTATATAATACGACTCTTCTCATTACAGATTATTGAAACAAAATATAAAGCAGGTGCTGAAAGTAATGCCTTGCTAAAAAAAACTATTTTCCCTCCGAGAGGTTTGATTTACGATAGAAACAATACTTTGTTGGTTTATAATAAGCCGGCATACGATATTGTGCTGATTATGCGCGAAATTCACGATTTAGACACATTAAGTTTATGCGAATCATTGAATATAACAAAATCGAGGTTTATTGAAAGAATAGCTGAAATAAAGGACAGACGTTTGAATATTGGTTATTCAAGCTACACTCCGCAAGTTTTTATGACTCAATTAAATTCTGAAGATATTGCCACCTTTCAGCAAAATATGTATAAATATCATGGGTTTTACGTACAAAACAGAACACTTCGTGAATATACATTTCCTAATGCAGCACATATTTTCGGTAGTATTGGTGAAGTTTCGTGGAATGATATTGAAAAAGATTCCTACTATCGACAAGGTGATTATTCAGGAAGAGATGGTGTGGAATATACATATGAAAAATCACTTCGAGGTAAGAAAGGTATTGAAATACTATTACGTGATTCAAAAGGACGAATAAAAGGTAAATACCGTGATGGAGAAATGGATGATCCTCCGGTGGCAGGTTCAAACTTACAATTAACAATAGATATTCAATTGCAGCGGATTGGAGAAGAATTACTAAATGGAAAGATTGGTAGTGCTGTTGCAATCGAGCCTAAAACAGGGGAAATTTTAGCAATGATTACTAATCCCGGATATGATCCGTCAATTTTAGTAGGTAGAGTTCGTTCAAAAAATTATACTTCTTTAGTAACAGATCCTACAAAACCTTTGATGAACAGAGCAACACAGGCAACTTATTCGCCCGGCTCTACCTTTAAACCTATTCAGGCATTAGCTTGTCTTGAATTAGGTGGAATTACAGAAAAGACAATGTTTGGCTGTAGCGGTAAAGTATCTACTCCGATAAAATGCACACACAGTCACGGTTCACCTGTTACTCTTTTAAATGCTATAGAACAAAGTTGTAATCCTTATTTCTGGCAAGCATTCCGTTCGACAATTGAAAAAGATGGTTATGGTACAAAAAACGTTTTATTTAAGGATAACTATCAAAAATGGGCTGATGTAATGAATAGTTTTGGCTTGGGGCAAAGATTTGAAGATACCGATATATATGAGCAACAACGAGGTAATATTCCCACACAAAATTATTTTAACAGATATTTTGGTGAAACAGGATGGCGCGCACTGACAATCCGTTCTCTTTCTATCGGACAGGGTGAAATATTGATTACACCGCTACAATTAGCGAATACTATGGCTATAATTGCCAATAGTGGATATTATATAACTCCTCATCTTAATAAAAATGATACAATGTTATTGAGAAAGCATGAGACTGCCGTTGATACAAGTCATTTTGCTATAGTAAATGAAGGAATGTGGAGGGTATTTGAATATGGAACCGGAAGATATCACAAAATTGATAGTTTGAGTATGTGTGGAAAAACAGGTACTGTACAAAATAATCATGGAAAAGACCACTCATTATTTGTTGGCTTTGCTCCACGTGAAAATCCTGTTATTGCCATAGCCGTTGTAGTAGAAAATGCAGGTTTTGGTGCAACTTGGGCTGCTCCTATAGCAAGTTTGATGATGGAGCAATATATTAAAGGGTATATTAAAAGGAAAGATCTTTTCGAAAGAATATCAAAAGCTGAATTAAATCCAAATGTCAAAAAGAGATAATGTTTTATATGCATTAGACTGGTTAGCAGTCTTATATTTTCTCCTATTGGTGACGATGGGATGGTTAAGTGTATATGGGTCAAGTTATGATTTTGATTTCGAAGGAAGTATTTTCGATTTCGAACAGAGATCAGGAAAACAATTTGTATGGATAATTACTGCTTTCGTTTTGGGTGGAGCTACTCTCCTACTCGACCATAGAATATTCAATTATTTCGCTTACATCATATATTTTGCTGTTATTTTACTTCTGATACTAACTATATTTATTGCCCCTGAAATTAAAGGTTCACGTTCATGGTTAGTACTTGGTCCTGTTAGTTTTCAACCTGCTGAATTAGCGAAAATGGCTACCTCTCTTGCTTTAGCTAAATATATGAGTCAGTATAATTATAAGCTTAAGACATGGAAAGATTTGATTCCGCTGGCTTTAATTATACTACTGCCATTCACTATGATTATACTTCAGAAGGAAACAGGATCTGCTTTGGTTTTCGTTGCTTTTCTGATAATGTTGTATCGAGAAGGAATGAAAGGTACTGTTTTACTTCTACTTACATTAGCAATTGTTTTATTTATTGTTGGTATTAAGTATAGCATTGTCCCTATAACTGATGATATTAATAATGGCACTTGGGGATTAATTATGGCAATGGGATTAATTCTGATTATTCAGTTTGTTTACGCCTTCTTTTTCAATCATCATCGTTTAGCAGCATTAATTTTATTAGGAGGTATTATTGTCTCCTCACTAATAATGGCTCTTTTAAACAAATGGTGGATAATTAATTTCGACTATGTAGCGATAATTATTACCGGCGTATCTGTTCTTTATTGGCTTATAATTGAATTATTCAAACGCTATAAAAAATACGTTTATATCGCATTAATTAGCTTTGTTTCGATTGGATTCAGTTATGCTGCCGACTTTCTATTCAACAAGATGCTCGAACCACATCAGCAAATTCGTATAAAAGTTCTTCTAAATATGGAGGATGATTTAACAGGTGCAGGTTACAATGTAAATCAGTCGAAAATTGCCATTGGTTCCGGTGGATTTTTAGGTAAGGGCTTTTTGAATGGAACTCAAACAAAATTAAAATATGTGCCCGAACAGGATACTGATTTCATTTTTTGTACGGTTGGTGAAGAACATGGTTTTATAGGCTCTGTATTAGTGCTATTGGTTTATTGGCTACTTTTAATGCGTATTCTTGCTATAGCTGAACGTCAACGAGAAGACTTCCATCGTATTTATGCATATTGTGTAGCCAGCATTTTATTTTTTCACCTTATGATTAATGTAGGCATGGTATTGGGCTTAATGCCTGTTATAGGTATTCCTTTACCCTTCTTCAGTTATGGAGGTTCCTCCCTCTGGGGTTTTACTATCATGCTATTTATCCTGCTGAAATTAGATGCTTCTCGCTTGGAGCGAACATAAAAATGCACAGATAATTTGACCTGTTTTATTTGGTTTATTATCTGTGCATTAAATTTTATGCATTTAGCAAGGGATTAACTTACATCAATTCAATACTTCGCTTAACAAAGTTAGCTAATGATTCTCCTTTTAGCATATTATTAGCCAATAAAGCCAAGTCAATCAGTTGACGAACTTGCTTGTTTTTTCCGGCATAATCGCTTAAAATTACATTCTTTTTATCTTTTAATGTAGTAATTTGAGAAGCTAATTCATCTAATTTTGCTTTTTCTTCAGAAGGTATTTCTTCAGACTTTTTATCTTTATGACTATCTTTTAAAGCATTTTGTTCGGCTTCTACGTTTGAAAGCTCATCATAAACCGGTGTAATACTTGCGTTTAAAGCGTCTTCTTCATCTTCTAAAATTTGTTTTATAAGTGGGTGTGATGTATTCAGAACTAAATTGTAGCTATCAGGCATTTCTCCATAAAAACCCATCATACCACCTTGCAGAGCCGACATTTCTTTCATTCGGCGCATAAATTCATTTTGTGTGATGAATACAGGATTTGATGATTCAGACAACTGCTCAAAAGATACGATAAACTCGGCTTTTTCAACCTTAGGCAATTGAGATTTGAAAATTTCAATCATTTCATCTCTTTGTTTGTCGGTTAAACTAACCTGACTTACATCTTCTTTTAGTATAAGCTTCTCAACTGTATCACTATCGACACGAACAAAACGAGTCTTTTCAAATTTCTGCTCTAACTGACTTACTACGTGAACATCAAGTTGTCCATCCATGATAAGTACGTCATAGCCTTTATCTTTGGCATTTTGGATATAGCTGTATTGTTCTTCTTTATTGGTTGAATACAAGTAAATCAAATCTCCATTCTTATCTTTCTGATTTTCCTTAACATGATCTTTGTATTCATCAAAAGTGAAATATTTACCATCTATATTCTTTAGTAATGCGAATTTTTCAGCCTTTTCATAAAATTTCTCTTCACTGAGCATTCCATATTGAATGAAGATTTTCAAATCATCCCATTTTTCTTCAAACTGATTACGATCGTTCTTGAATATTTCTACTAATCTATCAGCTACTTTTTTGGTAATATGATTAGAAATTTTCTTAACATTTGAATCGCTTTGTAAATAACTACGCGAAACATTCAACGGAATATCCGGCGAATCGATTACACCATGAAGTAAAGTCAGATATTCTGGTACTATATTTTCAACATGATCGGTTACAAACACTTGATTAGAATACAACTGAATTTTATTCCTCTGTAATTCTATGCTGTTTTTAATCTTTGGAAAATATAAAATACCGGTTAAATTAAACGGATAATCAACGTTCAAATGGATATTAAACAAAGGATCTTCTGAATATGGATATAATTCTCTGTAAAATTCAGTATAATCCTCTTCCTTTAAATCAGCAGGCTTTTTAGTCCACGTAGGAGTAGTATTATTGATTACATTATCTTCTTCTGTTTCAACTTCTTTACCATCTTTCCATTCTTTCTTCTTACCAAAGACAATCTCAACAGGCAAGAATTTGCAATACTTTTTAAGCAACTCTGAAATTTTCGATTCTTCTAAAAATTCTTTGTTTTCATCGTCAATATGCAGAACTATATCAGTACCACGATCCGATTTAATCGTATCTTCCAGCGTATATTCAGGATCTCCCTTACATGACCAATGTTGAGCAACAGAATTATCTTTATAGGATTGGGTAAAAATTTCAACCTTTTTTGAAACCATAAAAGACGAGTAAAATCCAAGTCCGAAATGACCAATTATAGCCTGTGCATCGTTCTTATATTTTTCAACAAACTCTTCAGCACTTGAGAGCGCAATCTGATTAATATATTTTTCTATTTCATCAGCCGTCATACCAATACCCCTATCTGATACTGTAAGTGTTTTTTTCTTCTTATCAATAGAGATATACACTTTCAATTCACCAAGTTCACCCTTAAATTCGCCTACCGATGCTAAAGTTTTTAATTTTTGTGTTGCATCAACAGCATTTGACACCAATTCACGTAAGAAAATCTCATGATCACTGTATAAAAACTTCTTAATGACGGGGAAGATATTCGCGCTTGTTACCCCAATGTTTCCTTTTGCCATATATTATAAAATTTAAAAATTATCAATTAACGGCATGCGCATGTCAAATTAAATGCCATCAGACATTTAGCTGTCATTTTGACATATTTAACTAAAATAATAATAATCTATTATTTTGACAAACTTCTTTTTATTAATGTGATAATAAACGAAGATGCAACGAAAGGGAAAGTTAAAGGGATGATTTTTAGTTTAAACAATAGAATACTGAATAAAAAGGACAAAAGAACCGAACTTAAAACCCACAAAGAATCTTTATATCCCTTTCCAGCAAAAGTAATAGCGCATAGTACAGCATTATAACTCCAAAGACCATTAGCAATATCATTTGTTGGAATATCAAGTAAGGTTGCTAATACAGCAGTTATAATACCTCCTGCTAATCCATAAAGCGCAGCAATAGGCATACTTATGAAAACTGCAATAAAAAACAATATTCCTGATAATATCTTATCCTGAAATATCACTTGACCAAATCCTCTAATTAAATATGCAAACTGATTGCTAATTATCTCATTCCCAAGAGGTTCAATATTTAATTCAGGTAAAAGGATATTTACGGCATAAAGAATTAACCAAGTAACGATTACAAAAGGGAATGTAAAAAGAGGCAAATTATTCTTCATAAAAAGATGATGAATAATTGTTGACAAAAAAGCTCCAAAAACAACTAAAAGTAAGCTAATTATCGAGGATTTTAGAAACAACATTAGTGCAACCCCTACAAGAGCAGCATTAAACCCATACAATCCGGCAACTATTGCAGTTTTATCGTATTTCAGTAGACGAGCCGTTAATGTGGCGATGACAGTTGCAAGCAACACGCCCAAGCCCATCATTATTCGGATCAGCGGATTTTCTCGGTTGATATATTTTTTTCCCCTTTCAAACTTTAAGA
>ERZ778021.1566-NODE-1566-length-25816-cov-3.984046_pt1 | contig 25816 bp, 20 predicted proteins | sample MGYA00375751_ERZ778021 | MGnify/ENA primary metagenome ERZ778021 (study PRJEB29350, sample SAMN05389814) | bioreactor metagenome | isolation source: Thiocyanate stock bioreactor | place: South Africa: University of Cape Town | collected 2013-08-29 ... | reverse complement strand
GCTGGCCAAGACCCTGAGCGCCTGGAACAAGGTGCTGACGGCCGAGATCGGCACGGCGACCCGCTTCTTCGCCGGGCTCGTCGAGATCCCCATGTCGGTGGCCATGGCGCTGTTTGCGCAAGGCACGCAATTGCGGCTCGGCGAGACGGTGCTTGCCCTGCCGCCTCTTTCCTGGGCCGGGCTGGTCGGGGTGGCGGTCTGGCTCGCCCTGCGCACGGGCGGCGTGAGGCTGGCGATCGTGCAGGCGCTGGGCTGCGCCTATCTTCTGGTGTTCGGCCAGTGGAGCGCGGCCATGCTGACGCTTGCCTCGGTGGTCATCAGCGTGCCCTTCGCGGTCGGCCTCGGCGTGGTGCTGGGCATAGCCGCCTACCGCCTGCCCAAGGTCAACCGATGGCTGGTGACACCGCTGCTGGACCTTATGCAGACCGTGCCGGCCTTCGCCTACCTGGTCCCGATGCTGATCCTGTTCGGCTTCGGCCCGGTCGCGGCGATGCTGGCCACGGTGATCTTCGCCCTGCCGCCCATGGCGCGGGTGACGACGCTGGCGCTGTCCCGGCTTTCGCCGGAGATCGGCGAGCTTGCCGCCATCATCGGCTGCACGCGCGCGCAGGCCATGTGGCGGGTGCTGGTCCCGTCCGCCATGCCCATGCTGCTGGTGGGCTTCAACCAGACGGTGATGATGACGCTCAACATGGTCATCATCGCCTCCATGATCGGCGCCGGCGGCCTCGGCTTCGACGTGCTGCTGGCGCTGCGCCAGCTCGACATCGGCCGCGGCTTCGAGGCGGGCGCGGCCATCGTGGTGCTGGCCATCATGCTCGACCGGCAGGGCCGGGCGCTGGCGTCGGGCTGGAGCAGCGGGCAGGAGCGCCGGGCCGGCGCCCTGCGCGACGGGCTCGGCATCGTCGCCTGGCTCGCCCTCACCACCGTCCTCGGTCTCTGGATCGCCCCGCTTGGCAAGTTCCCAGCCGCCTTGCAGGTCACGACCGGCAGCGTCCTCAACGACTTCGTGACGTGGATCAACGTCAACTTCTTCGACACGATCGAGGCCGTGCGGGTCGCCGTGCTGATGAACCTGATGAACCCGATCCGCATCTTCCTGACCACCGCCCCCTGGCTGGCGGTGGCCGGCGCGGTGGCGCTGGCCGCGGCGCTGCTGGGCGGGCTGCGCCTGTTTCTGCTGGCGGTCTTCGTGCTTGGCGTCTGCCTGGCCACCGGCCTGTGGGAAAAGACGATGACGACGCTCTATCTGTGCCTGTCGGCCGCCATCGTCTCCGTGGCCGCCGGCCTGCCGCTGGCCATGGCCGGCGTGCGCTGGCCCCGGTTCGGGCGTGCGCTGAACCTGTGGGTGGAGTTGCTCCAGACGATGCCGAGCTTCGTCTACCTCATCCCCGTCGTCATGCTGTTCCGGGTCGGCGACGTGGCTGCCCTGATCGCCATCGTCGCTTTCGCCATCACCCCCGTCATCCGCTACACCATGGCGGCGTTCGAGGCCGTGCCCGGCCACCTGATCGAGGCGGGGCAGGCGATGGGATGTTCGCCCGCGCAGATGCTGCGGCACGTGCGCCTGCCCATGGCGCTGCCCGCCATCCTGCTCGGGATCAACCAGTGCATCCTGTTCTCGCTGGCCATGGTCGTCATCACCGCGCTCGTCGGCACCCGCGACCTGGGCCAGGAGGTCTACATCGCCCTCACCAAGGCAGACGTCGGCCGCGGCATCGTCGCCGGCCTTTGCCTCGGCCTCGTCGGCATCCTCATCGACCGCATGTTCAAGGCCGCCGCCGCCCGTCTCGGGCGCTCGCAGGCCGCTCCCGAAACATAGATGCAGCGCATCCCCATGCGCCTCCCAGCAAAAGGACCCTCGAAATCATGATACCCGAGTCAGCGCAAGTCGTCATCGTCGGCGGTGGGGTGATCGGCTGTTCTATCGCCTATCATCTGGCCAAGGCGGGCACCACGGACATCGTGGTGCTGGAGCAGTTCCAGCTCACGCACGGCGCCACCTGGCATGCCGCCGGCGTGGTGGGGCAGCTTCGCAACTCGCAGAACGTCACCCGCATGCTGCGGCGCTCCGTGGCTCTCTACGACACGCTGGAGGCCGAGACCGGCCAGGCCATCGACTGGAAGAAGGTCGGCAGCCTGCGCATCGCCTCGTCGAAGGACAGGATGAAGGAGTTCCGCCGCTCCGCCACCACCGCCCGCTCCTTCGGCATGGAGATGGAGCTGCTGACGCCGAAGGAGGCGCAGGACCTGTTCCCCATCATGACGCTCGACGGCGTCGAGGGCGCCACCTACATCGCCTCGGACGGCTATGTCGATCCGGCGAGCCTGTGCCAGGCGCTGGCGGCGGGCGCGCGCAAGCGCGGCGTCAGGTTCGTGCAGGGCTGCGAGGTCACCGGCTTCTCGATCGAGAACCGCCGCGTCACCGCCGTCGAGACCTCGCTCGGCACGATCCGGGCCGAAACGGTGGTCAATGCCGCCGGCATGTGGGGCCACGAGCTCGGCAAGATGATGGGCACGCGCGTGCCCGCCTTCGCGGTGGAGCACCAGTATCTCATCACCGATCCCATCCCGGACCTGCCCAAGGGCATGCCGACGGTGCGCGACCCCGACCTGCTCCTGTACTGGAAGCCGGAGACCCGCGGCATCGTGGTGGGCGGCTACGAGCCCGACACGCCGGCCTTCGCCCGCCAGGGCATCCCGCGCGGCTGGGACCAGCAGCTTCTGCAGGAGAACTACGACCGCTTCGAGCAGCTCGCCGCCAACGCGGCGGTGCGCACCCCGATCGTGTCCACCGTGGGCGTGCGCAAGATGATCAACGGCGCGATCCCGATCTCGGCCGATGGCGACTTCGTCATGGGCAAGGTGGCGGAGCTGGACAACGTCTTCGTGTCCTGCGGCTTCGTCTACGGCATCGCGGCCGCCGGCGGGGCCGGCGCGGTCATGGCCGAATGGATCCTCGAAGGCCGGCCGGTGCACGACCTGTGGCCGCTCGACGTGCGGCGCTTCAACTTCCATCACAACACGCGCTACTTCATGTATGACCGCGCGGTCGAGATCTACGCCAAGCACTATGCGATGAAGTGGCCGGTCGAGGAGAACACCTCGGTGCGCCGCATCAGGACCTCGCCGCTCTACCCGCTGCTGAAGGAGCGGGGCGCCGTGTTCGGCTCGCGCGCGGGCTGGGAGCGGCCCAACTGGTTCGCGCCGGAAGGCGTGGAGCCCGTCGACAAGCCTTCCTTCGACTGGCCGAACTGGTTCGAGCATGTCGGCGCCGAGCACGCCAAGGTGCGCGAGGGCGTCGCCATGATCGACCTGTCGTCCTTCGCCAAGATGGAGGTGATGGGTCCCGGCACGCTGGCCGCTCTCCAGCGCCTCGCGGTGGCCAATGTGGACCGCCCGGTCGGCAGCGTCATCTACACCCAGATGTGCAACGAGCGCGGCGGCATCGAGGCCGACCTGACCCTGTGCCGGCTGGGCGCGGAGCATTTCTACGTGGTGACCGGAACCGCCTTCGGCGAGCATGACTTCGCCTGGATCCGCCGCCACCTGCCGCAGGACGGCAGCGTCCACACGGTGGACGTGACCTCGGGCTACGCGGTGATCAACCTGTGCGGCCCGAAATCGCGGCAGGTCCTGGCCGGCGCCGCGGAGGAGGATGTCGGCGGCTCCGTCTTCAGGCATGCGCAGATGAAGGCGCTCACAATCGGGGCCGCCCCGGTGCGGGCCATGCGTGTCTCCTTCACCGGCGAACTCGGCTACGAGCTGCACATCCCCACCGAATATGCCGCCCATGTCTACGGCGTGCTGCGCGCCGCGGGCGAGCCGTTCGGCATCGCCGACATCGGCTACCGCTCGCTCAATTCCCTGCGCATGGAGAAGGGCTTCATCGTCTGGGCCGGCGACGTCTCGCCCGACTACACGCCTCTGGAGGCCGGGCTAGACCGTCTCGTCTCGTGGAAGAAGGGCGACTTCATCGGCCGCGCCGCGCTGGAGAAGATGAAGGCCGAGGGCGCGCCGCGCAAGCTCTGCACCTTCACCCTGGACGCCAGGGTGCCCGTCTATGGCGGCGAATGCATCCTGCGCGGCGGCAAGGTCCTGGGCGTGACCTGCTCGGGCGATTTCGGCCACACCATCGGCAAGCCCATCGTCTACGGCTATGTGCCGGTCGCCGAGGCCGGGCACGACGACTACGAGGTCGAGGTGTATGGCGAGCGGATCGCCGCAAGGCGCGTCGACGGGCCGCTCTACGATCCCGAAGGGCTGCGCATGCGCGCCTGACCGAAGCTGGAGGAGACCAAATGAACGCGATCGTGTTGGAGGAGAAAAGCGTGACGGACGAAACGGAAATCGCAAGACAGCGGCGCGCGCAGGCGGTGGCGGCGGAATTCGCCTATGGCGGCGAGGTCTCGGCCGACGATGTTGCCGTCGAGGCGCTGGCCGGCATGACCAACCGCAACTATCTGGCCAATGCGTTGGGCAGGCGCTTCGTGGTGCGCATTCCGGGCGAAGGCACGGAGGAATATATCGACCGCAAGGCCGACGAGGAGGCCGGCAAGCTGACCTCCGACATCGGCGTCAACGCGCCCGTCGTCTATTACGATCCGAACACCGGCACGCAGATCACCCGCTTCATCGAGGGCTGCGTGACCATGAGCGCCAAGGTGTTCCAGGATGACGGCGCGGTGCGCCGCGCCGCGGTCAGCTTCCACAAGCTGCATACCTGCGGCCGCAAGCTGAAGAACGACTTCAACGAAAAGGCCGTGGCCCAGGACTATCTGGACGTGCTGAAGGGCAGGAACGCCCGGCTGCCGGAAGGCTACGAGAAGGTCCAGAAGCAGGCCGATGCGATCCGCGAGGTGCTGCAGGCGACGGCAGCGGAAACCGTTCCCTGCCATAACGACCCGGCGCCCGAGAACCTCGTCGACACGGGCGAGCGCGTCTACATCCTCGACTGGGAATTCGCCGGCAACAACGACCCCTTCTGGGACCTTGCCGACCTTTCGGTGGAGACCGGCTTCACCGAGGAGCAGGACAGGATCCTGCTGGAGGCCTATCTGGGTCGGCCGCCGCGGCAATCAGAATATGGCCGCATCGTGCTCTACAAGTCGCTGGCCTTCCTGCTGTGGACGCTGTGGGGCGTGCTGCAGCACGTCAACGACAATCCGCGCCCGGCCTATCACTTCGCCAGCTATTGGGACTATGCGATGGACCGTTTCACCAAATGCCAGGCGATCATGAACTCCGACCGCTTCGCGGATCTGGTCGAAGCCGTCCGCATCCGCGCATGAGCGTGACGTGAGCGGGGAATGAACGCACCGGGCCAGCATATGGAGTTCGAGGCGGCCCGCCGGCCGCCCGCTGCGCTGCTGCCGCGCGGCGGGCTTTCCCCGCAGGGCGGCGATCCGGCCGAATTCCTGGTGCTTCTGCTGCCCGGCTTCTCGCAGCTTTGCCTGTCGTCGCTCATCGAGCCGCTGCGGCTGGCCAATTCGCTGGCCGGCCGCAAGCTGTTCCGCTGGCGGCTGGTGAGCCCGGACGGAAGATCGGTGGAGAGCGCCAGCGGCATCTGCGTGGAAGTGGCCGGCGGCGTGATGGAGAAGGTGCACGCGCTCGACCTGCAAGGCGGGGTGGTGGTGTGCGCGGGCGAGGGGGTCGAGCGCCACGGCTCGCGGCACCTGCGCGCGTTCCTGCGCAACTGCGTGCGCCGCAGCGTGCCCGTCTACGCGCTCGGCACCGCGACCTGGCTGCTGGCGGATGCCGGCGTGCTGGGCAGCTCCCGCTGCACGATCCACTGGGGCAAGATGGCGGCGCTGTCTGAGCTCTATTCCGACCTCGATGTCGACGACGCGCTGTTCGTGCGCGACGGCCAGTTCGTCACCTGCGCGGGCGAGCTTGCCGCCTTCGACCTTGCCATCGACCTGATCCGCGAACGGCGCGGCGACCTTGTCGGCGACATCTGCCGGCACCTGACCGCCGACCGCTGGCGCGACGGGGCGAGCTGCCAGTCCGTGCCGCCGGGGCTGCGCTATGCGGGCGCCACGAAGAAGCTTCTGCGCATCCTCCAGCTCATGGAAAAGAACATCGAGGAGCCGCTGCCGCTGGAGGAGATCGCGCGCCGGGCCCAGCTTTCACGCCGCCAGATCGAGCGGCTGTTCGAGCGGCACCTGTCCACCACGCCGTGGCAGCACTATCTGGGGCTCCGGCTGCTCAAAGCGCGCCAGCTGATCGAGCTCACCGCCATGCCCATCATGGACGTCGCCGTGGCCTGCGGCTTCGTCTCGTCGTCGCATTTCTCGAAGAGCTTCCGCGACCATTTCAAGGTCCTGCCCAGCCGCCTGCGCTCCGGCGGGCGGGCGGCGGCGTAGCGCATGTCCGGCGAAAGCCGGAACCGGTTTCGGGACAAGGACCTGCGCAGAGACAAAACTTGAAGCGTGACAAGCCGATCGGAAAGATCGCGGCACGCTTTCGCAAGCCCCTTGCTTCCGGCGGGGCGCCGGAGCCATGATCGTGCAAACGACGGCAAGGGAGCCGTGCGATGGACTTCGTTGATGCCGGCATTAACGGGCTGGTCCTGATCGTGCCCCGCAGGATCGGCGACGGCCGGGGCTATTTCGCCGAGACGTTCCGCCGCGACCTGTTCCGGGACAGATGCGGCCCGTATGACTTCGTGCAGGAAAACGAGTCCCTGTCGGTCGAGGCGGGCACGGTGCGGCCTGCATTTCCAGATCGACCCGAAGGCCCAGGGCAAGCTGGTGGGCTGCCTCGCCGGCGCGCTGCTCGACGTGGCGGTCGACCTGCGGCCCGGCTCGCCGAGCTTCGGCCGGCACGCCGCGGTCGAGCTGACCGCCGGGAACGGCCGCCAGCTCTGGATACCGCCGGGCTTCGCGCACGGGTTCTGCACGCTCGCCGCCAATACCCGCGTGGGCTATAAGGTGACCGACTACTACAGCAGGGAACACGAGCGGGGGCTCCTTTGGAGCGACCCGCAGCTTGGCATTTCCTGGCCGGTGGAGCCGGGCCGCGCCGTCCTTTCCGACAAGGACAGGTCGCTGCCGCCGCTCTCCGGGCTGCAGGAAAGCCCGGGGCCATGAACGGCGGCCGCCCGCGCATCCTCGTGACCGGGCGCGACGGCCAGGTCGCCCGCTCGCTGCGCGAGCGGGCTGCCGCGCATGGCGACTTCGACCTCGTTTTCGCCGGGCGGCCGGAACTCGATCTCGCCCGCCCCGGAACGGTTGCCGAAGCCGTCGTCGGGCAGCGGCCCGATCTCGTCGTGTCGGCCGCCGCCTACACGGCGGTGGACCAGGCGGAGCGGGAGGTGGAAGCGGCCATGGCGGTCAATGCCGTGGCACCCGGCGAGATTGCCAGGGGGGCCGCGCTTCTCGGCGTCCCCGTCATCCATCTTTCGACCGACTATGTTTTCGACGGCACCAAGCGTGCGCCATATGCGGAGAGCGACCCCGCCGCGCCGCTGGGTGTCTACGGGCATTCCAAGCTGCTGGGAGAACAGGCCCTTGCCCGGGCGACGGCGAACCATGCCGTCTTGCGCACCGCCTGGCTCTACGGTCCGTTCGGCCGCAATTTCCTCAGGACCATGCTGCGGCTGGCGCAGGAGCGCGAGGTCGTCCGCATCGTGGACGATCAGATCGGCAACCCGACCTCGACGCTCGATCTGGCCGACGCGATCCTGGCGATCGCGCGCAACCTGCTTCGCGGCGACGATCCGGCGTTGCGCGGCGTCTTCCATCTGGCCGCGGGCGGCAGCGCGAGCTGGGCCGATTTCGCCGAGGAGATATTCCGCAGCTCGCTTTCGTTCGACGGTCCCGCCGCCGCGGTGGAGCGCATCACCACCGCCGACTACCCTACGCCGGTCCGGCGGCCGGCCGATTCCCGTCTCGACTGCGCGCGGGTGCTGGCGTTTCACGGCGTCGGCCTACCGCACTGGAAGGCGTCAGTGCGGCCGGCCGTGGAGGCGGCCTGCGTTGCCATGAAGGCCGGAACTGCCTGACGGCGCCGGCGGCGGCTGCCATGGCCGCGCTCACGACGGCGGCAGTATTTCCGGGCGGTTACGGCCACCGTTCGAAGTGCGGCGCCCCGCTGCCGGCTTCAACCCAGCATCGGAGAAGAACAGCGCGTTGAAGAAGGCGAAGGTCATCGCGATCGCCATCGTCCGCAACGGGTAGTCGACCAGCGAATGCAGCAGGATGACGAGGATCGACAGCAGCGCCAGTCGCTGAAGAGGGCGCTTGACGACCTGAAACGTGCGCAGGGCGAGCGCGGCGAGATATACGCACAGGATCACGCCCGCGGCGATCCCGCCCTCCAGCAGCAGTTCCAGGAAATCGTTATGGGCATGGTTGACGTAGAAGGCGTGAACCATGTTGCGGTTTTCGTAGAAGGGATAGATCAGATCGAACGTGCCGAAGCCGGCGCCCCAGGCCCAGTTGTCGAGGATCGCCCGCCATGTGGTGACGGCGAATTCCCTGCGCCCGAAATCGGGGTCGAGCTGCTCGGCGCCGATATGGATCAGCGCGCCGTAGCCATAGGCGACGAAGCTCGCGAGCAGCACCAGCATGGCGATGGTGCCGAGCCGGCCGCGCCATATCAGCGAGCCGACGGAGATGGCGGTGACGCCGAGGCCGATCAGGATGCCGGCGCGCGATCCGGCCGCCAGCAGGACGAGGAATATCAGCACGAGAAGCATCGTGGCGACAGCCGGCCGGCCGTGGAAGAAGCCGAAATAGACGATCAGCGGCAGGCTCGAAAAGACCAGCGTGGAGAAGTGGTTCACATTGGCGAACATGCCCACCATGACGCGGTAGCCGAGAACGTCGCCCAGCGTCGTATTGCCGGCAAACGAATATTGCAGGCCCGCCGCAATCAGGTTGCAGACCAGGCCGATCACGAAGAAGGGCAGCAGGCCGGAGAGCTTGTCCCGTGGCAGGCTTGCCGCGGCGATGAAGAACAGGATCGGCACCAGCGCGAAGATGACGGCCTCCACCGTGCGCGAGGCGCTGAGGCTGATCGGCGCGGCTTCGACCGCCGGTGTCACGCCGCCGGTGAAGGGAAGCAGCGCTGCCGGCCGGCCCATTTCGAGCACCGAAACCGGCAGCGGCAGCAATTGCAGGGCCCCCGCCGCGAGGACGAGAGCGAACAGGACGGCGCCGAGCCGCGCTGCAGCGGACCGCATCCCGCTTGCGAGCACATAGGCCGAGCCGGCGACGACCAGCACCTGCAGGACGGCGTCCACCAGAAGTCCGCGCTGCGTGGCGCCGCCCACAAGCAGGCACGCCAGCAGGCATGTGCCCAGCACGTTGCGGCTGCTGCGCGCCCGCTTGCCGGCATCGGCAGCCCCGGCCGTCGCGCCAATGGCCGTTGTATCGGGGGCCGCTATATCGGGGGCCGCTATATCGGGGATCGCCATGTCGGGGGTTGCCACGTCGGGGGTTGCCACGTCGGGGGCCGTCATGTCTGCGCCGCCGAAATGCGGATGTGGTGGAACAGGATGCGCCCGCTGTAGCGGTTGCTCCAGCTTTCGGCCACCGCCTTGGTGCGCAGGCTCAGCACCTGTGCCGGGCAATTCTGCGGTATGGAGAAGCTGTAGCGGAGGATGCGGTCGCGGTAGTCGCCGGCCGGCACGTCGGCTCGCAGCACCGGCTGGCCGGGGTCGATGCAGTCCAGGCTCCACAGCAGCGATTTCGGCAAGTCGGCGGCCACGGCCGTTGCCTTGACCTCCAGTTCGTAGGCGCCCGGCGGCAGCAGCACATATTGCTCCACGCCGATGCGCAGCACGGGCGTTTCGTTGAATTCGAGGGCTAGTCCCTCGCCCGAGGGGCTCCTGCCGTCGCCGCTCGGCAGGGTCAGGGTGACGCCGGGCTGCTGGCGCACCGTCCAGTCGAACCTTCGCCCGGAAGGAGCCTGGCGGAAGCCGCCGTCGAACACATAGCCGGACAGGTCCTTTTCCTGCGGCGCCAGGGTCAGCAGGAAGGTGCGGTAGGCGAGGTCGTATTGCTTGCGCTTGAACAGGCCGGCGAGCAGGCGCGCCGTTTCGGCCGGCGTGGGCGGGGAGGGGCCGACCGCGAGATCCTGCAGGAGCCGTGCGGCAAAGCCGGCATCGCCGGCCGCGTCGCCGCTGAGTTCGCCGAGCAGCCTGGACCGCCAGGGCGGGGTGGCCCTGACCAGATCCAGCAGCGCTTCATAGCCGGCGGCGTCCGAAAACACGCCGGGCACCGCTGCCGCGATCGGGCCGATCCGCTCGGGCCAGCGCCGGAACATGGCGTCCAGCTGCTGCGCCGCGCGCCGATAGTCGCCCGCCTCCACGGCATGCTGGATCGACCATTGCAGCGCATGGATTTCGGTGCTGGCCAGCACCAGCGCATGGTCGAACATGGCATAGGCGGCCTCGTCCTGCCCGCGCCGCCGCAGGATCTCTCCCAGCAGGCTGTAGATGCGGGCATCGCCGGCGTTGAGCGGGACTGCGGCGCGCACGGCCCTCTCCATCTGCTCCAGCGGCACGTCGCCGTCCTGACGGCCGAGCGTGGCGACCGTGTCGTTGATCAGCGCCTCGGCATTCAGGGGATAGAGCGTCAGCGCAAGCTGAGGGCGCTCGGTCTCAAGAAGCCGACTTGATGCGATCGCCGAGATCGCGAAGATGCTGGCGCAGGCGGTCAGAAACAGCAGCAAACGACCAGGTTTTGGCATGTTTGGGTGCGGCCCCCTCGTCGGCCTTGTTCTCTATCTTCGGCGTGTCGTCGCCATAGTTGTAGTAGTTGTAGTTCAGGTACCTGTAGCTGTAATTGTAGTCGAGCTTGCGGACCGAGAATTTGGTGAAGGCCGCGCCCACCACATTGGAGCCGGCCGCCTTGATGCGCTTGAGCGCCGCCCGGGCCGCCTTGCGCGTCACCTGGTTGGAGGAGACGACGAGAAGCGTGGCTTCCGCCAGCCGGCTGAGAATGGGGGCGTCGGACAGGCCGATCACGGGCGGCGAGTCGATCAGCACGATGTCGTAGGTCTTGGCGAGCTTCTGCAGCAGGAGCCCCATTCGCGTCGATGAAAGAAGATCGGCCGGATTGGGCGGGATCATGCCCGCCGTCATGACGCTGACATTGACCTTGGCCGGCTTGATGAGCTTGGGCAGGTCGCTCTTGCGGATGGTACTGGTCAGCACGTTGCTGAGGCCGACGGCATTGTCGACCTTGAAGACGCGGTGCAGGGTCGGCTTGCGCAGGTCCGCGTCGATCACCAGCACCTTGGCGCCGAGCGCCCCGAAATCCTCCGCCAGCTTGTAGACGGTGGTCGACTTGCCTTCCGACGGCTCCGAGCTGGTGATGAGCAGCACGCGCGGCGCGCCCTGCTCGCCGGAGAACTGCAGCGAGGTGCGCAGCGACCGGTAGGACTCCGACAGGCCGGATTTGGGATCGGCCATCGCCGGGCCAAATTCGCGCTCTTCGAGCGCCGGCAGGATGCCGAGGATCGGCAGCCGCAACTCCTTCTCCACCTGCTCGGGGGTGGTGAAGGTGTTGTTGAGCAGTTCCAGCACGTAGATGATCGCCGCGCCGAGCGCCATGGACAGCGCCAGCCCGATGGCGAGGTTGAGCGGCAGCCGCGGCGAATAGGGCGAGCGGGGCAGCACCGCCAGGTCCACGACGGCCGCGTTCTGCGTTCTCAGTTCGGAGCCGACGGCGACCTCGTTCAGCTTGGCGATGAGGCTGTCATATTGCGAGCGGTTGGAATCGACCTCGCGTTTCAGGATCGTGTACTGGATGTTCTTGTCCTGGTAGGCGACCTGCTCGGCCTCCAGTTCCGCCAGCTTCTTCTTGAGGTCGTCGACCTTCGCCTGCGTCTCGCCATATTTGATGCGGATCGAATCGGTGATGGCCTGGACGCCCTGCTTCACCTGGTTTTCGAGTTCGCGGATCTGCGAACGAAGCTGCTGCATCTCCGGGAAGCCCGGCTTGAACAGGGCCAGCTTCTGCTGGTAGTCCGCATTCAGTTCCGCCAGCTTGCCGCGCAGCTTCCCCAGCCCCTCGCTGTTGAGGACCTGCTCCAGGGCGGCGCCCTGGCCGTTGTCGATCTGCTGGACGAGGCGGCCGTAGTCTAGGCTTTCCTGGATCGCGGTCGCCAGGGCCTTGTTGATCTCGGTCAGGTTCGCCGCAATCAGCGAGTTGTCGCTTCCCGTCATGGTGATGCCCGCCGTCTTGGCGTAGCCGACGAGCGCCTCCTCCGACTGCTGGAGGCGCTCCTTCACCTGAAGCACCTGCTCCTGGATGAACTTGCGGGCCTGCGATGAGGTGTCGCTGGCCTGGTCCACGCGCTGGTCGATGAAGCTCTGCGCCACCTGGTTGGCGATCTCGTAGGCATATTTCGGCTGCTGGTCGGAATAGGCGATCGACAGCAGGCTGGTGTTGGTGATGGGGTCGACCGACAAATTGCCCAGCACCCTGTCGATGGCCATGCGGGCGCGGTCGTCGGCGGAATATTTCGAGATGTCCACCCGGTCCGAGGTGCCGAAGGCGCGGTTGAGCACGTTGAGCGGGGAGAAGCTGGGCTTGGGGAACAGGAAGTCCTCGCGCTCTCCCAGGCCGAGGTTGAACACCACGCGCTGCGCCAGCGAGCGGCTCCTCAGCTTCTCGCGCGCGGTCAGGAAGGAGCGCATGTCGCTGCTCTCGGCGGTGACCTCCATGTCCTGGAAGCCCTTGGCCGACGGCACCAGCACTTCCAGCCGAGCGGTGGCCCTGTATTGCGGCGTCATCATCATGGTGACGGCCAGCGCGCTCACCAGCCCCACCGCCGCCAGCGTGGCCAGCAGCCAGCGATAGTGCACGATGTAGAGGAACAGGCTCAGGACATTCACCCCGCCTTCCTGGGACGGCGGCTCGTAGGCGTAGTCCTGGATCAGCAGCCGGGGATCGTCATAGGCGTCGGAGAGCGCTAGCGAGCTGTTGCCCGTGTGCGCGGCGCCTATATGGCGATGACGGTCAAGCATGTCTGTGTTCCAATCCCCGCATACCCGGTGGCGGACCGATGCTGGAGAGCGGCGGGGTCATCCGGGAGGAAAGAGCCCGCCGCCCGCCGTCGTTGCCCAGGGCCCCGAGGTCCTTCTGCCTAGGGAATGACGGCCAGGCGGCTCGCATTGACGGCGATTCCCAGCGCTTCCTTGAGGTTGTTGATAGCCACCCGACTTTGCGAAGTGAACACCATAATGACGTCGCCGCCATAGATGCGGGGATTGGCCAGCCTGCCGCTGCGGATATCCCCGACATTGTAGTTGGCCACCAGCTTGCTGCCGCCGACGTCCCGGAACACGTAGACCTTGTTCTGGTCGGCGACCGCGCGGAAGCCGCCCGCCATGGCGATCACGTCCAGCAGCGTCGTCCCGGCCGAGACGGGGTAGAGGCCTGCCTTGGCGACCTCGCCGTCGATCGTCACCCGCTGGGCCGCGGATTCCTTGAGGAAGACGGTGATGTCGGGCGATTGCAGGTAGGAGGCGCCATAGGCCCTTTCGAGTTCCTGTTCGAGCTGGCGCACGGACTTGCCGGCCGCGTTGACCACGCCGATCAGCGGCAGCGAGATGCGGCCGGCGGAATCCACCTGTACCGTCCGGTTGAGCGAGGCGGTCTGGTAGACGCTGACCTCCAGGACGTCGTTGGGGGAAAGCAGCTGCTCGGCGCCGTCGCGGGTGCCCGCCGGCGGCGGCAGCGTCTTGACCAGCCGCAGGCTGCCGTCTGCCGTGGCCGTCGCGCCCGATTGCAGCGAAAGCACGTCGGAGGGCGCGGCCCCGGTATTGGCCGTGCTGGTGCAGCCCGAGGCAAAGCCGAGACCAGCGATCATGACGAAGAAGAGAGTGCTGGCTGTCCGCATCGGCTTATCCATTCCCGAAGATGCGATCCACGAAGCGCTGGGCCAGTCCGCCGCCGTGCCGTGCGCGTGTGGCGGTGCGCCGCGGCTCGGCCAGAAGGGCTGGCTCGGCATCGGCGAGGATGGCGGCGGGGCGCTGCCGGAACAACTGTTCCGCCTCCTGCTCGCCCACCTGTCCGGCGACCGTTTCGAATGCTTTCGCCAGCAGCGGCTTTCGCCAGCTCGCCCCGTGCGCGTCGCTGGCGAAGAACCCCGCCTGGCCCTCTTTCAATATCCGCTCCGCAAGCGTCTTGGCCGAGGGTCCGAAGCCGCCCAGGATCGAGCCGCCGGTGAGTTGCAGCAGGCAACCTAGATCGGCGAGGCGCCGGATCACGTCGAAATGGCGGCCGGCCCACAACAGCCGCTCCGGATGCGTCACCACCGGTACGAAGCCGGCTTCGAGCAGCCGCACGACAAGGTCCTCCAGCTTCGGCGGCAGCACCTCGTGCGGCGGCTCCAGCAGGAAATAGCGAGAATTGTTCAAGGTGGGGATTTCGCCGCCGGTCAGCCGCTCGACGAGGTCCGGCGCCACGTGCACGTCCGCGCCGCAGACCAGCTTCAGCGGAATTTCCTGCGCGTCGAGCACCGCCTGCAGCGCATGCATGGCGGGCAGGATCGTCGCGGACAAGTTCGGATACTTCCCCGGGAAGATATGCGGCGTGCAGGCCATGTGGGTGATGCCGTCGGCCACCGCCATGCGCGCCATCTCGACGGATACCGCTATGTCCGGCGCGCCGTCGTCGAGGCCGGACAATATGTGGGAATGGAGGTCGATCATCGGTTTCGGCCGCGAATCGGCTTAGCAACCATATCGCATCGGCACGAGCGGACACGCATGCTGAAGGACGGCCAAACCTCCAAAATGGCCGTCCCGCCTTTCAAGATACAAGCCAGCCAGATGGCCGTGGGCCCTGCATCTACCTGCTGACGCCCTTGTCCTTGTCGGAGGTGGCGATGACGACCGCGCCCAGGCCGAGACCGCCTATCATCAGCCCCGGAACGAGGAACTTGCCGGCGCCCGCACCGGCCACGGTGGAACCGCCGCCTGCGCCGGGAGCCTGCCTGTTCACGGCAAGGCAGAGCTGGCCCTGCTGTGGCGTGATGCTGGTCGTCGTGCCCGGGTCGAGGCGCAACGTGCAGTTGCGGCCGAAGCTGATGACCGAGCCCGATTGCGGTCCGACGAGAACCGAACTGCCGGCACGCAGGCGCATGTCAGGCCGTGCGGGCAGGGAGCCGTCAGTCTGCGAAACGAACACGTTGCCGTTCACGCTCCGGACCACGCCGACGCTGCCGGCTGGAACCACGCACTGGCACGCGCTTGATTGGGCTTGAGCAGTGCTCACTCCCGCCAAACCGCCCGAATAGGCGGTCATGGCGACGGCGAAACCAAGCAGCGCGGGTGCGCCGCGATTGAGGATCCTCGAGATTAGCCGCATCGCAAAGTACTCCGCATCATAGATAAGCTCCATAACATCTTAGGAAGATTCGTTCAACCACAGTTGCCCCCGCCCATATCCGGCCACCCTGGTTCAGCAGCCGCGATAGACGCCTCCGGATTGTGCCGGACGGTCGCACAGATAGCCGCGCGCGGCGAGTTCGCGCGCGACGTCGAGCCGTTCCTCGGTGAAGCATTGTGCCACCAGGGAACCGCCGAAGCTGGCCGCTGCCCTGCCGTCGCAAGGCGTGCCGCCGCCCACCTGGATGCAGTCGAGCCGCCGGCCCTGGAAGGCGCGCCGCGCCTCCTCGCGCACGAGCTTCTCCATGGCGCGCGGCCTGGCGAAGGAAACGCCGCAGAGCACGATTTTGCGTCCGCCCACCCTCATGTCGTCCATCGCGCGGATGTCGAGACTGCCGCTGAATGCGACGGGCTCGCGGGAGCCCGCTTTCGCCCGGCGCCCCGCCTCGTCCTGGCTGCGGGCGACCAGCAGGTAAAGTATCAGCGTCGCGAAGCAGAGCGTGGCGAGGGCGAGGAAAGCGATCTTCCGCAGGTTCATGGATCGGTCAGGCCCGCGCGCCCGCGGCCTTTTCGTTTTCCCGATAGGACTCGTAGGTTTTCCGCAGCCCTTCCTCGAACGGGGTCCGCGCGCGCCAGCCCATCCCCGCGAGTCTCGATATGTCCATCAGCTTGCGCGGTGCGCCGTCCGGTCTGGAACTGTCGAAGGCGATGCGGCCGCGAAAGCCGGTCACGCGCGCCACCGCTTCGGCCAGTTCGGCGATGCTGATGTCCTGGCCGGTGCCGACATTGATGTGCGAGAGCATCGGGCGGGTATTTGCGGCATAGACCTCTTTCGGCAGGTCCATGACGAACAGCGCCGCATCCGCCATATCGTCGGCATAGAGGAACTCGCGCCGCGGCGTGCCGGAGCCCCAGACGACAACCTCTTGCGTGCCGGCGCGCGCCGCTTCGTGGAAACGGCGCAGCAGCGCCGGCACGACATGCGAGTTCTGCGGGTGGAAATTGTCGCCCGGTCCGAACAGGTTGGTCGGCATCACGCAACGATAGTCGACGCCATATTGCCGGTTGTAGCTCTCGCACAGCTTGATGCCCGCGATCTTGGCGATGGCGTAGGGTTCGTTCGTGGGTTCCAGCACGCCGGTCAGCAGTGCGTCCTCGCGCAGCGGTTGCGGCGCCTCGCGCGGGCAGATGCAGGACGAACCGAGGAACAGCAGCCTTTCCACCCCCGCTTCATGGGCCTGGTGGATCACGTTGGTCTGGATCATCAGGTTCTGGTAGATGAACTCGGCGGGATAGGTGTCGTTTGCGTGGATGCCGCCCACCCTGGCTGCCGCCAGGACCACCGCGTCGGGGCGTTCGGCGGCCATGAAGGCGCGCACGGCCGCCTGGTCGGCAAGGTCGAGTTCGGCATGGCTGCGCGTGACGATCTCGATGCCCGGCCGCGCGACAAGCCTGCGCAGGATGGCCGATCCGACCATGCCCTTGTGCCCGGCGACATAGACTTTCATGTTTGCCATTCAGTTTTCCAGCGATAGCGGCGTGTCGAAACCGTGGGTCCGGAGGAAGGCATGGCGCCGCGCCGTGTTGAGATCTTCCGCCACCATTTCGGCGCACATTTGACGGGCGGTGATCTGCGGCATCCAGCCCAGCTTTTCACGAGCCTTGGCGGCATCGCCAAGAAGGGTTTCGACTTCGGCGGGGCGGAAGTAGCGCGGGTCGATGCGCACTATGACGTCGCCGGCCTTCACCGCGGGCGCGAGATCGTAGGTGACGGTCTCGACTATTCCCCGCTCTTCCACGCCTGTGCCTTCGAAGCGCAGCGTTATGCCCAGTTCCTCAGCCGTCCAGATGATGAAGTCGCGCACCGAATGCTGGACGCCGGTGGCGATCACATAGTCCTCCGGGTCTTCCTGCTGGAGCATCAACCACTGCATGCGCACATAGTCGCTGGCGTGCCCCCAATCGCGCCGCGCATCGATATTGCCCATGTAGAGGCAGGTTTCCAGCCCGTGGGCGATGTTGGCCAATCCCTTGGTGATCTTGCGCGTCACGAAGGTCTCGCCGCGGCGCGGGCTTTCGTGATTGAAGAGGATGCCGTTGCAGGCGTAAAGCCCGTAGGCTTCCCGATAGTTCACGGTGATCCAGTAGGCATAGAGTTTTGCCACCGCGTAGGGGCTGCGCGGATGGAAGGGCGTGGTCTCGCTCTGCGGCGTCTGCCTGACCAATCCGTACAGTTCCGATGTCGATGCCTGATAGAAGCGGGTCTTTTTCTCCAGCTTCAGGAAGCGGATCGCCTCCAGCAGGCGCAGCGTGCCGATGGCGTCGACGTCGGCCGTGTATTCCGGCACCTCGAAGCTCACTGCCACATGGCTCTGCGCTCCGAGATTGTAGACTTCGTCCGGTTCCACCTGCCGCAGGATGCGCGTCAGGTTGGAGGTATCGGTAAGGTCGCCATAGTGCAGCGTCAGCCGCGGATCGGGCACATGGGGGTCTTCGTATATATGGTCGATGCGCTGAGTGTTGAACAGCGAGGAGCGGCGCTTGATGCCATGCACCTCGTAGCCCTTCTGCAGCAGGAACTCGGCCAGATAGGAGCCGTCCTGGCCTGTGATCCCGGTTATCAGCGCGCGCCGGCCTGCGGATGTCATCGTCTTCTTCCTCTTTCGTTGCCGCTCCGGCCCGCTGGTACGAATTGCCCGACCTTGCTGAGGTTTTTCAGGGCAAGCGCGCCTATGCCGCCGACCCCGTTGATCCGCAGCGCCCTGTAGTCTTCGCCGGTCTTGCGAAGGATCTTGCGCACAGACCTATTGCTTTCGCCGCCGAGCCGCATCTTGACCAGCACCTCGGGAATGTAGACGGGGCGCAGGTCCTCCCGGCTGAACCAACGCAGGATCGCGTCATAGTCGGCCGCGATCCGGAAGCGCGTGTCATAGGCGCCGTGCCGCTCGAACACTTCCCGCCGCAGGAACAGGGCAGGGTGCGGCGGCATCCAGCCTCGGCGCAGCTTTGCGGGCTCGTAGGTGCCGGACCGCCAGCGGCGCACGATGCGCGTCTCGTCCTCGGCCGAGACATAGTCGAGGTCGCCATAGGCGGCGAGCGCGTCGGCTGCCCCGAAGGCGGCCGCCACCTTCTCCAGCACCCGGCAATGGGCGAAGAAATCGTCGGAATGCATCAGCCCGACGACATCGCCTGTGGCCAGCGCAACGCCTTTGTTGAGCGCATCGTAGATCCCTGTGTCCGGCTCGCTGACGAGACGCATGCGTTGGTGCCGCGCCCGCTCGACCACCGCGAGCGTGCCGTCCGTCGAGGCTCCGTCGATCACCAGGTGCTCGACATGCGGCCAGGTCTGGGCCTGCACGCTGGCGATCGCCTGGGCGATCGTCGCCCTGCGGTTGTAGACGGCGGTGACTATGGAGATTTTCATGATGCCGGTAGAGGGTGCTGGGCGTCCCGGGTGCCGGCCTGCGGCAGCGCGATGCCCGTGCATGCCGTGATGGCTTCGGCGATCGGCAATTTTCGCTGCGCCGCATAAGCCTCTATTTCGATCACCTTCGCATCGACGAGCGTGCGATACCAGAAGGCTTGCAGGACGTTGAAGTACCAGCCGGGCGCTCCATCGAGGAAGCCGAGGCGGAACAGATACCGGTACAGGAAATAGAGAAGCGCCCGTGGTCCCCTGGGCATGCGCCCATATACCTGTTCCTTGAAAAACCGGCGCATCCGAGCCTGCGCACTCGCGCCGCCGTGCGAAAGTCCGTCGCTCGGCGTGAAGCGGTGGCGGCGGTTGAGGATGTCGATCGCCTCGCGCGAGGCATAGGCGTTGTGCTTGGCCGTCCACCAGGAAAGCGAATTCAGGTTGATGTCGCTGAGCACGATGCCGGTTCTTGCGACCTCGCCCGCGACCCTCATGTGCTCGTCCATCCACCGCTGCTCGCAGCGTCCGCGTCCGTTGCGCCACAGGCGCAACTGCCAACTGGGTTCGATACCGGCATGGCGAATGCGGCGCCCCATGAAATGGATCCGCCGCTGGACCAGCAGGCCGTCCACTTGCGGCGGTGCGGCCAGGATCGCTTCGGCCAGCGTCTGCCTGCTGTCGGCATCGAGCACTTCGTCGGCGTCGATGCGCAACAGCCAGCCGTCCTTGCCGGCAAGCGCGTCGATGGCAAAATTCATCTGCGTGGCGTGGTTGATCCAGCGGTTTGTCCGCACGCTGGCCCCGAGTTCCCTGGCGATGGCAATCGTGGCATCGCTTGAGCCGCTGTCGATGACCGTTACACTCGCACACTGTCCTTTCAGGCTCTCGATACAGCGCGCGATGTGCAGCTCTTCGTCAAGCGAAAGGATCAGGGCATGCACGTCGGGCAGGAACGGCGCATTTCCGTTCATGCCGTCGGTTTCCTCGCAATGGCGATCATCGATTTCGCCAGTATCGGGACCCGGCCGACACGCAAGAAGCACTGCACTTGGAACCCGGCCTCCTGCAGGAGCAGGCGAAGCGTGCGCCTCGACCAGAATTTTATGTGGCCGTGATCCCACAGTGCCGTGAAATGATTGTCGAATTTGTCCGTCAGGGCCAGGGCAAGGTTTTTCCAGTAGCCATGATAGGGTGTTGATACCAGTGCGATGCCGCCCGGTTCGACGAGATCGAACAACGTATGCGCGAAGTCGCGCGGGGCGTATACGTGTTCCACGACTTCCAGGCTGATGACCGCCGGAAAACGGCCGAAGCGCCCGACCAGGTCTTCATAGGCGGAACCGGTCTCCAGACGCAGATGGGGATAGGCCGCCCGGGCCTGTGCGATCCCGTCGGTCGACGGATCGACCCCGGACACCTCGTAGCCCTCACCGGCCAGCAGGGCTGCGACGCTGCCGTTGCCGCAGCCAAGGTCGAAGATACGCATATCGTCGTTCCCTCTCCTGCCGAAGAACCCGGCGAGTTCCGATCGCACGGCAGGCAGCAGGTAGCCGTGCGCGCATGACTGCCTTTGGTCGTGGTATCGATATCCTGAGATTCCTTCAGGCGCCTTCACGACACGCTCCTTTAGTGCGCCGGCGCAACAATCTTCCCGGATTGCCGATCATGATCGCATCGGGCTCCACGTCCTTTGTGACTACGCATCTCGCGCCCAAAATGGCTCTGGCACCGACGCGAACACCCGGCCCGACGAATGCATCGGCGCAAATCCAAGCGTCGCTGTCGATGGTGATGGGCAGTTTCAGCAGCGGCATGGCAGGATCGTGATAGTCGTGCGTGCCCGCGCAAAGATGCGCGCCCTGCGAAACGGTGACGCGATCGCCGAGCGTTATCGGGCCGAGCGCATAGACGATCGCCCTGTCCCCGATCGCGCAATGATCACCTGCCGACAGGTTCCACGGAATGGTGATCCGCACGGATGGATAAACATGCACCTGGCGTCCGAGCCTGCTACCGAACAGGCGCAGGAGAAAGCGCCGCCAGCCCCAGAACGGCCGCGGACTCAACGCGAACAAGGGGCGGGACAAGCTCCAGAGAACGCGCCCGGCCAACTCTTTCCTTGACCATTTTCGCGCGGTGCGATTGGCGGCAACGTCAAGGGCAGGTTCGCCGCTCCCCTCAGTTCTCGTGCACACATCCGGGCCTTTCGCCACCTTCGACCAGCCAACGATAGACTTCGATCATCTCCCGGGCGCTGCTTTCCCAGCCGAATTCCCGCTCCATCCAGGCCCGCCCCCTAGCGCCCATGGCGCGACGCTTTTCGGGGGACATCGACATGGCAGTTCGGAGGGCGGCGGCGAGCGGTTCCACGCCGTGATCGACCCACCAGCCGCATTCATGCGTTTGAAGTCCGGCCCACGGCGCACCCTTGGTCGAGATGACCGGGGTGCCCACGGCAAGGCTTTCGGCGACGGTCATGCCGAAATTCTCGTGCAGCGTCGACAGGGCGAACAATTCAGCTCCGGCCAGCAATGCCGTCTTCTCCTCACCGAATACCGGCCCCGAAATGTCCACCGAAGCAAGGTTCAACTCGCGCGCAAGTTGCCTTAGCTGATCTCCATGACCGATCTCGCTGGGGCCGACGATCTTCAGGCGCCATTGCGGAAAATCGGCATCGACCAGGGCCCATGCCTGGATGAGCCGGTCCAGGGCTTTTTTGGGGTGGATGCGCCCGAGCGAAAGCACGAACGGGGACGATTTTCCAAAGTTGCCGGACGGAATCCGGACTGGTTGAATGTCTATGCCGTTTGGAATGATCGCGACCGGCTGCTTCAGCCCAAAAGCGCGTATGTCTTCGTATTCCTGCTCGGCAGTCGCGTGAAGGCAAGCAAGCTGGCGCGCTGCCTTGGCCTGCAAGAGAGCCCAGAAGACACGCTTCTTGAGGTCGGAGAACTGCAGCGCAGCTTTTCCCAGCATTCCATGCGGCGACAGGATAAACGGGCGTGAATACGCGCGCGCCGCCTGCGCCGGATAGACGTTGGGCATCATCCAAAGGCCGTGAGTGTGAAAAATCTCCGCTTCTGAGGTCAGAAGCGCGCGTCGCATGGCGCCCGATGCGCCAAGCCTGCGCAACGGCCCGAATTCCGTCAGGTCGCGCTTGAAGCGCCTGTCGCGATAGGTGTCGCGATAGGTGCTGTCGGTGGCACAGCTTGGCTCGCCCAGGGAAAAAAGATCGACGTCGTGACCAAGCGAAGCGATGGACCTTGTGAGCCGTGTGACCGCATAGGTCGTCCCGGCCGCCTCGGATTCTATCGAAGATACCGTATGAACGACGCGCATGGTTAGCCGGCGTCAGATGTGATGATGCGCATCATGGTTCGGCTTTCCGATCTGTCATGGAGCGACGCGTGACACATCCCCGCCGCGCTTTACCTTCCCCACAAAATGGCAGAAGCGTTCGGCCATGTCGGCGGTGTTGAACGTGTCCGAAGTGGTGGAGATGGCGGCGGCGGACATGGCGACGAGTCGCGCGTCGTCGGCGAATACCGCGCCGATCGACTTGGCCAGGGAGCCGGCATTGTCTCTTGCGAACGCCATGCCGTTGCGTCCGGCTTCGAATGCCGCGATCTCGGGCATGTGCCTCCAGCGGTCGTCATGCACGAGCGCCGGCAGGCCGTAGGCCAAGCCGTGGACAAGGCTCAAGCCGACACTGCCGGGATAGACGAACGCCTTGCAGCCATTGGCGACCTCGGCGATGCGACTCTCGTCAACGATGCCGCCGTGCCACGCCACCCGACCGGCGATGCCGAGCGCCTCGCAGCGCTCGCGCAAACGAGGCTCTTCCTCGCCGTCGCCGATGATGTCGAGACGAACGCCCGCGCAGTCCGGCAGCGCAAGGGCTTCAAGCAGAAGCGCCAGATTGGCCTTCGCGGTGAGGCGGCCGACGAACAGCAGGTCGCGCGGGCGGGATGAGGGCTCATAGGGCCGACGCAGCCGTATGATCTCTTCGGTCTCGATGCCGTTGTTGAGCGCTGAAGCGGGCTTGGGGGCGAATTTCTTGCCAGCCAGATACTCATCCACCTCGCGATCCGTGTAGAACAGGACGGCGTCGGAGAGCCGCATCAGTAGCATGCGCAACTCGGCGCGCCAGGGGCGGCTGGTCGATGACCAATAGTGCCCCCACCATATCGTTCTGGCGCCCTTCCATTTCGCCTTCAGCAGCAGGGCAATGTTGGAAAGGCAGCGCGGTGCGCCGGAGACGACGACAACGTCGTCGCGCGCGATGGGAATGGACAGCGCCCCGGCCTGCCACTCCAGCCCGGGCAGAAGCCGTCGCATGGCTCCGAGCGGGCGCTCCCAGGCCGGGCGCGCGCGGCGCTCGCTCAAAACTCCCATATCCTGTGCAGAGGCATATACGGTGAAGTCCGGACCCAGCCTTTCGGCCAGGCGGCCGAAGAAGCCGCGGCGATAGCTGGGAACGGTGGGCTGGAGGATGACGATGCTCAAGTCGGATATGAACTCAGCCTTGCCAGCCATGAACGGCTTGCCGCCGCAATCGGGCATGGAGCAGCCTTTCATCCTGTCGTCGGCCGTACCACATCACAATGACGAGGAAAGATGTGATCCAGTAGCCCGAGACGCTCCATAGGCCGCCGCTTCCCGCTGCCCCGATCGCATCCCTGACGAACAGCAGCGCCACGAACACGCGCGTGAAGGACGCGTTTCGTTCGCGGATGAGGCCGATGGCTGCGCGCAGTGCCATGCCGAAATGGATCATGAAGGGAACAGTCCCGATCAGACCTACCGACATCAGCGATTCGAGGTAGATGTTGTGCGGATAGTAGTTGGTGCTGAGTTCGATCGCGTAGCGTCCCAAGAAGGGATCGGTCAGAAACTGCTCCCAAGCCCCCTGGAAAGCCATGACACGCCCTACTGTCGACATGTCGGACTCCGTGTCGATCCGGCCGAGCGCCTTCGTCACATGATCGATATATTCTGGATTTGCATAGAGGCCGACCGTGGCACCGACGATTGCCAATCCGGCCAGCGTCCAGATCCTGCGTGTCCCCTTCAGGACAAGAAGATAGATGGCCAGGGCGATGCCTGTCGAGATCAGCATGCCGCGCGAGCGGGCCAGCGAGACGATCAGAAGCAGTATGGGAACGATCAGCAGTGCTTCGAACATGATCCATTTGGAGCGCGTGAAGCTCAGAAAGTAGAACAGCATAAGGCTGGAGGAGACATAGGCCAGCGCGATGGGATTGATCTTATCAAGCATCATCCTGCGCTCGGCAGTCGCCATGAGTGCTTCGCGGTTTAAGATCATGCCTACTACAAAAAGGAGAGAAAACAGGGAAAGTAAGGTGGTCATGTCCTTGTCATTAATACTTCTATCGATAGACGCCAGAAGGTAAGCTGGGACAATTCCTGAAAGAAAAAATACTGTAATAACAAGTATATTTCCTGGAGGTATATTTATTTCACTGAAAACAATATTATCAAAAAGCCTGTAGCTGTATATGGCAATAAAAATTGTCGCTGGAAGAAACAGGGAGCCAAAACGCCTGCGATGCTTCTTGGGAACTCCCACCCAGGCGATCAAAAGAATGGCCAGAGAAGCTGCGCGTATGACGATGCTTCCGGTGCTGCCTTCGGGCGCAACCACATTTACATAGGCTGCAAGCGTATAGAAGCCGATCGTAGGAAACAGCAGCAGGAAGGCCGAGGCAGGGCTGACCAGCCGGAGCAGTTTTCCACGGGCCGGGCCGCCCTGCAGACTTCCGACCGGTGCTCTGACCTGTTGTGAATACGGGGAGCGGCGCGAAGGGGGTGGAATGGCCCGTTGAGGCTCGACCATTTCAGGTTCCCGACGACATGGAAGCGCGACGCTCCGACGCTGGATAAGGTGCGGCGATCAAGAAGGCTTTTCCGCCGATTGCGGCTTCGTGCGCAACACGAAACATTGTCCTGCCGCATCTCCTTGCCGGTTCGTGTTTTGCCTGTCCGAACGGGGCGATTTTATCCTCCGTCTTGCCAGCCGATCTACACTGGAAGCCGAACGATTGGCGAAAGGCGACGATATGGACGAAACCTCCCTGCTGAAACTTCCCTACATCATGCCCGCACAGGCGCAGAAGCACGTGACCCACAACGAGGCGCTGCGCATGCTGGACGCCATGCTCCACATACGGGTGGAAGACAGCGGCCGCGACGAACCGCCGGGCAGTCCGGCGGAGGGTCAGCGCCACCTTCTTGGTAACGCGCCTGCCGGCGCCTTCGCCGGGCAGGCCGGCGCGATCGCGGCCTTCCAGGACGGCGCGTGGGCGTTCTACCGGCCCCGCGCCGGATGGGTGGTCTGGGACGCCGGTCAGGATGCGCTTGTCGTCTTCGACGGCGAAGGCTGGGTTCCGGCATTCGGCACGCAGAACCTTCCCGGTGTCGGCGTCAACACCGCAGCCGACGGAACCAACCGGCTGGCGGTGGCCGGCGAGGCGACGCTGCTGACCCATGACGGTGCCGGCCACCAGCTCAAGATCAACAAGGCGCGGCCGGGCGATACCGGCTCCCTGCTGTTCCAGACCGGCTGGTCGGGCCGTGCCGAGATGGGGCTGGCCGGCAGCGACGATTTTTCGATCAAGGTCTCGCCGGACGGCGCGGCATGGTATGCGGCGCTGACCGCAGACCGAGCCAGTGGGACGGTGACGATGTCCAGGCTCGGCGTCGGCGCCGCCGCGCCGCAAGGCACCCTGCACGTGGCTGGAAATGCCGCGCCGCTGGCCTTGTTCGAGCGGCTGACGACGAGCGGCAACGGGATCAACACGGTCAACCGACTGACCGTGAACTACGCGACGGGCGACATGGTCGACGGCTTCGGCGGCGCTTTTGTTTTCTCTATCCGGGACAATGCCGGCGTGGACAACGAGATCGCCTCCTTCGGTGCCGTCCGCGACGGCGCCGACAATTCGGGCGCCCTGGTTTTCCGGTCCAGACTGGCGGGCGCCGCCAACGAGCGGCTGAGGATCGGGGCCAACGGCAATGTCGGCGTCGGCACG
>ERZ778021.1563-NODE-1563-length-25932-cov-8.676431_pt1 | contig 25932 bp, 20 predicted proteins | sample MGYA00375751_ERZ778021 | MGnify/ENA primary metagenome ERZ778021 (study PRJEB29350, sample SAMN05389814) | bioreactor metagenome | isolation source: Thiocyanate stock bioreactor | place: South Africa: University of Cape Town | collected 2013-08-29 ... | reverse complement strand
GTCCGTTATGTTATTATTATGATTAAGGTCCAGAGTATGAATTCCCTTTAAATATTTCAATCCATCGTCCGTTATGTTATTATTATGATTAAGGTTCAGAGTGTGAATTCCCTTTAAATATTTCAATCCATCGTCCGTTATATTTATGTTATAACGAAGATCTAGAGTGTGAATTCCCTTCAAATATTTCAATCCATCGTCCGTTATATTCGTGTTACTGATTAAATATAAAGTATGAATGCCCTTCAAATGTATTAATCCTTCGTTTGTTATTTTTGTGTTATTATATAAATTCAAGGTATGAATGCCCTTCAAATGTATTAATCCATTGTCAGTAATTTTTTTGTTGTGACCCAAATCTAAAGTGTGAATCCCCTCCAAATGTACTAATCCGTTATCTGTTATATTTTTATTATTATAAAGATTCAAATCATAAATTCCCTTCAAATATACTAATCCGTTATCTGTTATATTTTTATTATAATGAAGATTCAAATTATAAATCCCCTCCAAATGTACTAATCCCTTATCTGTTATATTTTTGTTATAATAAAGATTCAAATCATAAATTCCCTTCAAATATACTAATCCGTTATCTGTTATATTATTATTAAAACATAAATTTAAAGTATGAATACCTGTCAGATGCGTTAAGCCGTCATCTGTTATTTCCTGATTTCCTGGTAATATTAAATATTTTAATTTTTTAAATTTCGATATTGTGTTGTCGTTTATTTCATTTATGTCTATTTGTCGTATTTCCAATTTGACTATTGATTCTAAATGTTTTTCTAAAAACTGGCTATTAAATTTATTAAAAACAAAATGTTCCATTCTAAATTCAAATAAATTTTTACATAGATATTGCAATTTTACTGAATCTTGAATAGGTAAATAGTTTGCTATAATATTGTATATATCGCTACAAATCGACATTTTAAAGTAATTCATATTAATTAATATATTTTTTTGGATAATTATTTTTCATTTTTTTGTTATATTCTGATGAAGATTGAAATCCAAAATTATCTTTATTACTTTCTCTAAATATATTAATTTTAGTTTGATCAAATCCTTTAACATGTTGGTATATGCTGTTGACAAACATTGTGTCGTTATTGATTTACTACTCACAATACTGTTAAAATGTTTGTCAACAGCATCTACTATTATTTTTTTCCACTATTATTGCTTTGATTAATAATAAAAAAATGCTACCTCAATACCTTACCTAATTAGTTATAATAATAACATCCTTGTAAACTTTTTTGAATTTGTAAGAATTTATATGATTACATATTTGTTGAGATACTACTATATTTCTTAACTTTAGATATTGATAGATCGCACTTATGATATTAATAATGAAGATAATCTCCAATGACTACAGTATAATTTTCATCTTTATATCTGAAATAATATTTTACAACAGCATTGTGTCATTTTATTTTTTAGAGTTATTGTTTTACATATTATTGATTTTGTCATTATGTTTATCAGTTACGGTGTTCGTGATTTTGTCACCTTATTACATTGCCCAATTTGGTAAAACTTGTTTTCACCAATTTCTGTTTTTGCGATACTTAATGCTGTTGTTATACATTTTGCCATTATTGATTTATTGATGACGGCGACATTGTCACAATGTTTTACAACAGCATTTTTTTCATATAATAGCATTCACATATAAATCAATCGTTTCATATCACGATAAAAAAATCAAATGTACACAATAATTGTTTTTATTGTGAAATTTAATATTTACTATGGTTTTGTTTTATAAAATTTTGAAATATTAATCTTTTGATGACATTTCTTAATATTTTTCAATATTCAGTTAGTATGGAAGCAGTGTATTATTATGATTTCGAGAATTCTGATATATTCAAGCGAAATTCATCTAATGAATTATTTTTAGAAGGATTAAATTTATTATATCAATTCGAAAATAAACATTATATAACACATAATGTAACCAAAACTCCTTTAACCCGATGGAATAATCGTTTAGAAAGACTTTTAAATGAAAAAAACAATTTGAATCGTGGGGATCGATTATTTAACAATTATCGTGATCTGATCAATGATGAAAACAAACTAATAGATGATGCAGTTAAAAAAACAAATAAAAGTTACGAATTTTATGTTTTTCCTCAAAATTGTCATAATGTAGCTTTTTTTGTTACTTTTCCTATATTAAAATTATCTTATCCAAATCAAAATTTTTATATTTGTCAAGGTAATGATCATTGTATCGTCACTAATCAAAAACCAAATTCAACCGTAAAATATCTGCATAATGGAATTAGTTTGGATAACAATAAATTTTTGGTTTTTGATATTAATTATTATTATTTTCATAATAATAACGAATTTTGTACTGCCAACTATGTATTTCAGGAAAATGATTATATTTGTTACAATGATAAATGGACATTCATTGATCAAATATGTGAAGAAAATGACTATAATCATAAATTTAATGAGATAAAGGATAAAATTTTATTGTGGGTTGACAAATTGTTTAATTATAAACAAAAAATATATTAATTTAATTGCCATATAATTTTTTTTACTTTTTGATTTATCGTATCCTCATATAAAAACATTAAACTTTTAAAATATTTAAATCCAAATAGGTTTCTTATTACATTAATAAAACTAATATCTATGTAATGTTGTATTTTTATAATTCTTCCATCGGATTTAAATTCTGTCACAACACCGTGACAATAAGAGTCATTTGGCTCTATTATTTCAAAATTGGATATATTATTAATCCAATCTTTTTTTATAATCTCTTCATAATTTACTATATTCGGAATCATTGATTTGAAATAACATATTATTGCCAACTTCTCAGAAAATGTGCGTAAATTTTGGCTTTCGCATTGAATTTGCTCATTTATGTATTTCGCTATTTGAATTCTATTAAAACTGAATAATTCTATAAACGGATTTATAATTTTGTTAATAATATCATTAACAACATCATCGTCGTCACAATCATATTCAATACATATTTTTACTATATTTACCAGTATATTCATCATATATTTGTCTTTATCTCTCCTTTTAACTATTTCATCGAAAAACATATTCATATTCTCTATAAGTTTAGATAGTCCACCATAATAATCTAATCTAAAAATGTCGAAAATGTTATTAATTAATTCAGGATAATATGAGCATATTATTATCACAGTTTCGTCACAATAATCATCATCACTGTCGTTATTATTATTTATTTTATCATTTATTGCTTTTGCATATATATCACGTATTGTGTTAGAAAAATTATTATCATACTGACAACATAGATTAAATATATCATATGTTACGCTAAATATTTTTCCGCTGTCGAGCTTTTTGATGATAGCATTAACACAGTCTTTGTACATATTTGGATAAATCTGAAAATATATTTTTCCAAAATCAAAAAAATTATTGCTCAATAGTTCATTTGAAAATCTGTCAAAATCATTCTCAAATATATTTTTTAATTCAGTAAATTGTAGTATATATTGAATATAATTTTGCAAATGATTTTCATTCATTTCGAGTAAATTCTTTTTAAGATATATTATTATGTTTTCTTTCGTGCACAATTGATCTTCAATTATTTTAGAAATTATGTTGGGGATTATCTTTGAAGTTATTTTATTCTTTTCAAATATAATTAATGATTTTGCGGGAGAAATATTAAAATTTTCTTTCAGATTCTTTACAATCTCGTATGCTTCAATAATCGTTATTTTTTCAGTTAACAAAATCTCGTATATTCTTAATATTATTTTTTCTATATAATTTGATACTCCGCATTGTTCTCTCAATATTATATCATTATTTTTGTAGTAATACGAGTATATGTATTCGTATTTCTTTTGATTGTAATCTAATAAATTATCTATGTTTTTTATGTTGCAATAAAATTTACTATTCATTAAAACAACATTTTTTGATTCTTTCCACTGCTCACTTACTTTTAAATCGCTATGATTATCAATTACAATTATGCCGTTCCTAATTGAATAAATTGCATTAGTTATCATAGTATCAATGTCATCACACACTTTACATTTTATAATTGCGACGTTAATAATATTGTTTTTTAAATATTTACGAGACTTGGTATTTAAGTTGTGATTATGTAGAATTTCCTTTGTGATGGAAAGTAAATTATTTATCACTTTGTTTTTACCTATAAATTTTATACTTATTGTATTTCCTATTTTGTAGACTGTTTCATTTGTTATTTTATTTTTATACTCATCTTTTCTTTTAACACAATATTTATTGTTGGTTTTTGTAGTATTCATAGTTTACATTAGTATTAATATCACATTGTCAACTTTCAAAAGAAATATTTTCAATTTTTACCAATTAATCTTACCATTTTAGTATTTACCTGTTATAATACAAAAAAATCACATTTCTAATTTGGTAAATGTTGATGATCCACATTTTGACAATATTGTTTCATTCTAGTTTTACTATTATCCACAATATTGGCACAATGTTTCACAACAGCATTGCTATCTTTTATTTATCAAAGCTATTGTATAACATATTGTTGATTTTGTAATTATGTTTGGCAATAGCTGCGTTCGTGAAATGGTCACCTTATTACTTTGCCCAATTTGGTAAAACTTGCTTTTCACCAAATTCTGTTTTTTACATCAAAAAGTTCGCATTTAATATTATTATTTCGCATTGTCAATAAAATTTTTTTTATTCACTGCTTTTATTGAATAAAATGATAATTTTAGACTTATCAAATTTATCGTTTTGCACTGTTGTTATTTTTTATAGTATATATCACGTTACTCGTTCATATATTTGATGTTATTCTCTTCTATTTTTATTATCAAATTTATCGCATTTAGTCATGATTTCAACAATAATTTCCAAAGAACACTTGCAAAATTCTTTGTTGTTCCAATATACATTTTTTTAATATATAATATTAAAAGTTTAATCAAAAACAATTTATGTTTTTTTTTCCAATAATGCAAATTTTCCCAAATTTTCAAACAGTAGTTTTTTATATTCTTCTGAAACTTTCTGTCTACTTTTATTTATTAAAGAACAAATACCTGGTGCATTTACAAAAATAGAGTTTGGTTGCATATTTTTACCTAGTTTTTTATGATTATCAACCAGATTTTTGAGTTGTGTTTTATTATTGTCTTCTACTCTTTCTTGTATTGCTTTTTTTGGTCTTTGATATTCAAGTATTTTGGCTATTTGTTTTGAGCAAAACCATGGTTCTTTTTTATTGTCATATACTACTTTTATATTGTGTTTCCCAAATATATGTTCTATGTGAAATTTATCATTCGTCTGTGGATCTGATTTTTCATTAATATTCTTTTTTTCTTCTATCTTATCACAATTCGCAAAATTAATTGTCGAATACTTTTCGATCAATTCGTTATTTGTATTACCATTTATATAATCCATAATCGTTTTTACTTTGTTTTCTTTGCACCACAAGTATATATATGAAAGTCCTTTGTTATCTATTTTTCTATTACATCTACTCATTCTTTGTACTATATTTTCGATATTGTGTGACGGATTTGTTATAAATACACTGTCGCATTCTGGTATATTTATTCCTTCATCCAATACGTGCACGTTTATGATTATACTTATCTCATTTTTGGTTGCAAAATCATTTAATATATTTTTCCTGTCATTTTTCTTTGTCCTACAATCTATTATTGACACATGCATCACTTTATTAAATAATTTTATCATCCATTCTATTATATTTTTGCATATTTTTGCTTTTTCTATTGTGGACAAATATATTATGCATTTTTTATTTCCATTGTACAGTATACTTCGTAGTATAAAATACATTTTCTTAATGTAGCTCACATTCATTTTGTTGTTATTGTCTAATCTAAACAAATCTACGAATTTATCAAGTTCCATGGTTATATAATAATTTTCAGGTAATACAATTTTAAAGTCATTTATATATCCTTTTTTTATTGCAGTTTGCCATTCATAACTGTACACTTGTTCACCAAATATATTTTTATGTTCCAAATATCTTGGTGTTGCTGATAGGAATAATATTCGATATTTTGAATTTAGTATTTTAAACATTTCATTGCTCTTTTTTGTTATGTCATTTATACTCAAATTATGAAATTCATCTATTACAATATAAGGATTATCTAGTTTATTTATTAATTTGTTTACAATGTCGCACGATTTAAATGTCGATATTAAAATATTCTTGTTTTTTAATACAAATTTATTAATATCTCTTGTTCCGTCAGTCGAAATTAAATTCAATGAATAATTTTTGAAATAATTTTTGTATGTATTATATGTCTGTACACAAAGTTCTTTTGTTGGTGCAAAAAAAAATAATATTATCATGATTTTTGGCCAGTAGACAACTCAAATATGTTTTACCCATTCCACATGGCAGAGTTACTACTGATCTTTTTTCATCTTTTAATCTGTTATAAGCCTCTAATTGATATTCTCTTTCCTGTATCCTATCATTGTTCACTTGTGGGTTTTCTAATAAATTATTAAATGGAACTTGTACAAATTCTTCTATGTCAGCGTAAATACATTTTATTCTATTACTCAGATTACCATTATAATAAACTTTGCAATTTTTTTTATATGATGATTTGAAAAAAAAATAACCTGCTAAATCTTGTACACATATTGAATTTTTATTGTAATTTTTGCATTGGACATAAATATACTCATTATTTTTCTTTGCCAAAATATCAATTCCTATATCATTGCGAACCAATGAATATTTAGCATAATCCGTAATTATTTTTTCCTCGTATAATATTTTTTCTGGAATATCCTTCCACAACCATACATTATCATATTTTTCATTATTTTTTAAATATTCAAGTATATATTTTTCATATGAGGCACCTATATGTATATTCATATAATAGTATTAATATAATGCATCACTATAAACCTCTTTTTATATCAACTATAAATAAATTATTCGAAAAATATTGATCATTTAAATAATAATCGATTTAATTAGACAAGAAAAAAATTCATACACAAAATTTTGACCCCCTCGCATAACTCCAGTTTTTAACATTTTTACGTTAATAAATACTGTTGTCATACATTCCGTCTTTATTGTTTTGTAATAACTTTGCCATTGTCCACAATATTTTCATAATGTTTGATAACAGCATTGCTCTCTTTTATTTTCAAAGCTATTGTATGACATATTGTTGATTTTGTAAATATGTTTGGCAATAGCTGCACACGTGTAATGGTCACCTTATTACCTTGCCCAATTTGGTAAAACTTGTTTTTCACCAAATTCTATTTTTGCGATACTTAATGCTGTTGACAAACATTATGCCATTATTGGTTTATTAATAACAGCAATATTGTCACAATGTTTTACAACAGCACAGTTCTTCAAAAACTATATTATTCTCTATTGTTATTCATTTATATTATTGAATAACACAGTGATTTTATGTTTGACAATAGTAAGGTCCATTGTTGTTTTTCCAGTATATTCCGTCATTCTTAAATATTTAATGTATATACCGTTCCTTTCAAATCATGGAGACCTATACTTTCCATTATCTCTTTATAGGAATGACCAAATATTTCACATATTACTTCAAACTGCTTACGATTCAAAAAATCTCTAAAAAATTTGATAATTGGATAAGTTTTATATTTGTTATATATTTTATTAAATTTTTCAATACTTAGATCTTTTTCTAAATTACGCTCTCTTATTGTTTTTTCAATAATCATTCTTACGTTAGTACAATCTAATGGAATTATATTAACCAATTTCTGGTCGACTTTATAATTTACTAAAGTCTGAATATCTATTTTGTCGTTTAAATGATCATAGGGAATAAAACCATATTTGCCATACCATGTTTCTCCAAATGCTAACATATATATTGCTGACAAATTTATAACTCCTTTCATTTTTTTACAATATAATGTCGCATTATCTTTGATTTTTATCTTTTTTATATTTAATGCATCCTTATTCGTTTTTAAGTAATGAATCGCAAATTTTAATAATATTGATCCTCCTCCTGGATATTCTAAACCCTCTCTTGCATATGTTGGAAAATAGCTAATATTATGAATACTCGCCATTTTTATATTATCCTCAACAAAAATTATCAAACATTCGTCATTGTTATTGTCTGCAAATATTGAATATGTTGTTCTATCTTTCTGTTTGTACACATTTAATTCAAAATTATAATCTTTATATTTTACATTTATTTTTTCGTTTTTACCTCCCCCACTACTCAAATATTTATCAAAAAATGCATAATCATTACCTATTAACTCTGGTGAAACTTTTCTGTATTCTTTAACATTGATTTCTTTTAATATTTTTTCTAATTTTCCATATAATGCCATTATATCATATACATTAATATTTTTTTTGTTGGTTATTGCTGTTGATTAACATTTTGACAATATTGATTATTGTAGTTTTACTATCATCCACAATATTAACATAATGTTTCACAACAGCATTACTATCTTTTATTTATAAAAGCTATTGTCAAACATATTGTTGTTTTGTCCATATGTTTATCAGTAGTTGTGTTCATAATTTTGCCACCTTATTACTTTCCCCAAATTGGGGAAAATTGTTTTTCACCAAATCTTCTGTTATATTGGTTATTGCTGATGATCCACATTTTGACAATATTGTTTCATTCTAGTTTCACTATTATCCACAATATTAACATAATGTTTGACAACAGCAATGCTCTATTTTATTTATAAAAGCTATTGTTTTTACATATTGTTGATTTTGTTCATATGTTTGACAATAGTTATGAATTGAAATTGTCACTTTATTACTTTGCCCAAATTGGTAAAACTTGTTTTTCACCAATTTCTGTTTACGATGGTTAATGCTCTTGATCCACATTTTGGCACTATTGATTATTGTAGTTTCAATATTATCCACAATATTAACATAATGTTTGACAACAGCAATGATCTATTTTATTTATAAAAGCTATTGTCAAACATATTGTTGTTTTGTTCATATGTTTGACAATAGCTATGAATTGAAATTGTCACCTTATTACTTTGCCCAAATTGGTAAAACTTGTTTTTCACCAATTTCTGTTTTTGCGATGGTTAATGCTGTTGTTATACATTCTGCCAATATTGATTCATTCTAGTTTTACTATTATCCACAATATTGGCATAATGTTTCACAACAGCATTACTATTTTTTATTTATAAAAGCTATTGTCAAACATATTGTTGTTTTGTTCATATGTTTGACAATAGCTATGTTCTGTTATATTGGTTAATGCTGAGGTTATTAGTTTATTATTATTATTGTTTGTAAATTACTATAAAAAAAATAATCTTATTTTTTGCATTTACAATTACTTAACTGTTTATCTAAAGATTGTTTGTTCATCTCATATGCCTGTTTTGTATAAGTTGATAATATTTTGTTTTTTGTCACTCTATTTTTATAATATAATGATTTCTTTTTGTCTAAAGTTAAAAATTCTATTTCAAGGTATTTATTGTGATCGTGAGATTTTCCAAAAAATAATTCTTCGACTATGTTTGAATTTGATGGTATATATTCATTTTTATTATTCTTATAACCAATAAATATATTCGCCACTCCTAAATGTTCTATCATATTCTTGTTTCTTTTGTGTTCTCTATCTGAAATATTATTTTTTGCCCACTTTCTATAATCATTGAGATGATTGAAAAAAAAATTACTCCAATTCTCATAATTAAATACCTTTAGTTTCTCTTTTTCTGAACTCATAAACCATGGTTCTCCTGGCAATAATTCCACTTTCTTACATTTTGATATTGGTCTTTCCATAAAATTATGACCGTACATCAGATAAAAATAAAATACTATTCTTGCTATATCACCATAATATTTTTGTGGAGGTTGAACCATATTTTCTGACAAATACATATCATTCTTATCATCCAAATTATTGAGCTCCTCTATACTCATTTTTTTTAAATGTCTAAATTTGTCTGAAATTATTTTCGGATAATTATATATTTTGTTGTCGTTTATTATTATTATATTTTTTTCCAGCGCTTCTGATCTATTCTTTATAAATATTCCATAGGCTTTATTACTTCTTAAATAATTAATGTCACTACCACAGGGTATTATTAAATGACTATCTGATACCGCTTCAAAATTTATATTTATCTTGTTGCGATCTGGTCTCTTGCCTTCACATAAGACATTAACTGGTACTATGTGTTCCAAATTATAAAGGCTACTGTCACTTACATTATCACTGTAAATTGCATAATGATCTATTATATTTTTTTTTATATATTTGATCACTTGATTGTACGATAACATATTAAAATCATTTTTTAACATAAATAATTTCCTTCTTAAATTATTTATACAAATATCACATGGCATAAATTTATTTTTTAACATTCTAATTTACTCAATATATTTGTGAATTACAATTCCTTTCAAATTTCAATTTTTAAAATAATTCTGTTATATTTTCAAATGATAAATTTATATTTTTTATATTGCTGTCTATAATACCTTCCAATATTATGGCGATGTCGCTCACTATTGATATCATTTTCTTTTCAAATACATCAAAATTTTCGTTATATATTTTTTCTAAATCTCGTATTATTTCTGAATATGGAGTTACTGCTATATAGGCACTCACCCCGTAGTTACTCGCATTGGTTTCTATGTTTTTATGTATTTCTAATAAATAATCACAATATTTTTTGTATCTAAATTTACTTACATCTGCTCCTTTTTTGATTTCTGTCAAATATTTTACTATAATTATATGTTGAATATGTTTGCACAATATTGTATCCAAATAAAAATTAAAACTAGTTGCTATTCTGATATTCTGTCTCTCATAACTTTTTCCTGTGTCTAATATTTCTATTGTTGGATTAAATTTATTTACCACATAATCGTATTTTTCATTGATATTATTCAGAGTATTTAATTCTGTTAGTGCACTGATTAATTGATTATATTGATTAAATAATGTATATATGTTCGTATTTCTCTGAATCATGCATATCAAACTTAATAATAAACTTCTCATAATTCTTTTATCATACTTCTTTTCTTGCCACATAAACAATATCTCTTTTATTATTATTATATTAATGTCGTAAAACATATAATCAGCTGATGGTATGTTCACTGGTATTTGCTTTTCTTCTCCTATTTTTAAATTTAAAGTTTCCATTTTTTTTGAACCATTGTTTAATAATTCTGTAAAATGTATTTTATTATCTACTTCGTGAGATATAGATACGTCTATTAATTCGACCGGTATATTCAATTTCACTATATTGTCATTTATTTTCAATATCAATTTGTTGTTTAGTTTTAATCTAAATAATGATATTACCACATTTACATAATTGTGCACTATATGCATATTCCCATTAAATTGTACATATATCGGACTTATTATGTCTTTCGATGGTAAATATTCTTCTAATCCATTATCTATAAAGAAATTAAATACTTCCATATAAGCTATTGATGATCTTTGACTTCCATTAATATTCTCTAATTTATTTGTTGCTACTAGATTAAAAGATTTTTTATCCAATATTTTTCTTTCTTTCGCTGGCAAAGGTTCGATTGAATCCTTTTTTACTATATCATCGTATGTAATTATACTGTCTATTTCCAGTTTATTTATTGGTTTATTCGAAAATTCATTGTAATCTCTTATAAAATTTTGAATTCGTTCTTCTGTTTCTGTGCTCCATGCTTTTAAATTTAATACTGCACCCAAATTATTTTTTACATATGAGGCTTTTAGAAAATCATATAATTGACCTTTTATTTCATACAATATAAATGATGTTAATTGTTCTATTTGTTTTCTTAATCTGCTCAATTCTTCTGAATTTAATATCGTTACTAACCTCTTGTAATCTATATATACGTAATAATCCCAATCTCCTCTATTTAATCCATTCAATATTCTTTTCAATTTGTCTTTTCCTGCATTCGCTTTCTGACTCGTTCCAAAATTTATGTTTTTGTATAAATTATTTATGTAAAATCTTATTGTGTTTCCTCCTTTGTACATCAATATTATGTCTTCTTCTCTTAATTTTTTTACATTATATTCATTGTATATTTGCACAAACTTTTTGAATGCTGATGTCATCGTAAAATATAAATAATTTGTCAATAATGAATATGTTCCTTTGTCTAAATAATTTTGAACATAAACGTCCGTAAATAGAGTGTTAAAATATTTTTTAAACATATATATCTTCTCTGAATTTACTTTTTCTTTTGTCATACCCACTATTGTTTGAAAACATCCCATTTTTAAATTATAATCGCTTCTTTTGAAACCTATATTATCACTATCCATATCAGATTTTACATCTGTAAATTGATTGTTTACACAATCTCTTACCTCTGTCTTATTTATCTCTTTCTTCAGTAAATTTAGATCGGATATTAGTTTATATCTTCCTTCTATTATATTTTTTATATATGTTCCTGTATTGTCACTATTTATTTCTATTAATGAATCTCCTCCTCCTTTCATATTATTCGTGTATTCTTTTAATTTCTCTAAATAAATATCTGATTTATTGTTTCTATCCATTTCATATTTCTTCAAATATTTTCCTATCTTCATTTCATCCATATTTGAGCCTCCTATTAATTTTGATAAATTTGTACATGTCTTCTCTATTAAACCTGACTCATTTATGTTTCTCAATTTATCATTAAAATATAATCTTCCTATCTCTGATGATAATATATTTCTCTTTTGTTGATCCGGTTCATTCGATATTCTCTCAAATCTCTTTTTTATTTCATATTTGTCTAAATTTAATTTTTTTTTATATCTCGATTCTTCTCTATTATATTTTTTACATTCTTTTATAAAATTACTACCTGATTCTCTCGTTTGTTTTATTGTGTTATTCTCTTTCTGTAATTCTTCAATTTGTCTCTCTTTCTCTTGAATTATTTTTTCTTTTCTCTCTAATTCTATTTCTTTACTTTTTACAAGTTCTTCCGCCTGTTTTAAATTTACTTCTGGTGACGTTTTTTGTTTGCATTTTAATAATTCTTCTGTTAATTCTTTTATTTTTTTTCTATTTGCTTGGTATTTATTCAATATTTCATTCACATAATCGTAAAATAATTGTCTTTGTAAATCGTTCATATATATATTAATTATTATTTTTATATATTCATATTTAAAATAATATCTTTACATTGTTATAAATCCTGATCTATGCAGTCTAACAATTTTTTTATATCTTACTTTTATTTCCAAGATAAGTCACAACAAATTCTTAAAAAAAATATAATTAAAAATATTGATGATATTAATAAGGCTCTTTTAACTATCAAGGATAAGTATATTAAATATTTATACCTTCATAAATATCTTCATGGTGATGATTACAATGACAACGATATGATTATTTATAATTATGACAAAAATCACAATATTTTTGTTTCCAACAATGATAAAATTTTAATTCAGCATAATGTTGCTTCTCATATTGATTCCATTTTGTATTAATCATCTGATTATTGTTTAATTGTGTCATGGCTATTGTTTAACATATTGTTCGGTTTGTCCATATGTTTGACTATAGCTATGATGTTGTTATCTTATTTAGTTCTAGAATGCTGTTGTTATACATTTTGCCATTATTGTGTGCCATATTTATAATTACCAACAATATTGTCATAATGTTTGACAACAGCAATTGTATTTTATAAAAAAAAGTTAATATTTTTAAAGCAAAACAATATGCTTTTTAGAATCTATTTCAGTAATTACCAATTTACTATATTCGTTTAATGTAAACGATTTATATTCTTTCCATTCTTCACCAGCATATCTATAAATTTTACACAAATTATTGTCAGTTTCATCCATATTTATTCTGAACACATCTTCATTCAGTTCACTTTTCTCATTATCATCATAATCTATGGTAAAATCATCATCACTAAAATATTTATAGATCAATAACCTTTTTATTGAATAAAAATGATCCAAATACATCCGAGTACCCAGCTGTTGCAAAAATTTCTTTGTTAACTTTTCAATTAAATTTTTTGTAGATGGCATTAATGTTTTTTCGTAATTGTCCAATACATCATAAATTGGAAATGTAATATTTTTTTGATATTCTCCCACAGAATTATAATCCACTTTTTCTAATAAGTATAATAATATTTTATCAATTAATATTGTTGCATATGGCTTATTTATAAAATTATTAAAAGATATATTATCTAATATCGTTTTCTTATGTATATTGTTTGGTGAAATCTCGATTTTTATTTCTCTGAATAACGTATATATATCAAATGAATCCACTTCGAATCTAGTTGAAAATAATAATTTTTTGTGATCATTTTCTATACTTAAATATTTTGCTTTTCTTGTTCTATTAAACTCATAATAGTCAATAAAAAATTCTTTTGATTCTTCCAATTCTTCGTAATCGGACAAATATATTACGTATTTGTTTGATTTTATCCATTCTTCCGATTCAATCGTATTCTTGTATTTATTGTTCTCCAATGTAAATAGTAGATATGAAGGATAATAGAATTGTACTATTGATTCTTTTTTCTTTAATATTACTTCTGTGCAAAAACTATTTGCACATTTTAGTTCTTGAATTTGTTCAAAGCTGTATGAAGCCATTTTTTGAGTTATTTCTCTCACCAACAACCAATGAGTTTTATAAATCAATTTTTTTACCACCTTATTACTTTGCCCGTTTTGGTTAAATTTATTTAAATCAAATCCTGTTTTGTGTTGGTAAATGCTGTTGATTAACATTTCGCCATTATTGATTTGTTGCTGTCCACAATATTGTTAGAATGTGTGGCAACAGCATTGACTTTTTTCTTAATCTGTTGTTGATTTTGTCATTATGTTCGTTAAATAAGAAATTTATTTACCTTATTACTTTGTCCGATTAAATTTAGTTTAATCAAATCTATCTCACAATTGTAAATGCTGTTGTTGTACTGTTTGCCATAGTCTTCAATACTGAAAAATGTTTCATGACAATTCTCTCTTGTTTGTTAATGCTATTGAAAGACGATATAGTACGTTTTAATTTTCGTTTTTGGATGGATTATTGCTGTTGTGGTACATCCTGTCATTATTGGTTTACTGTTGTTCACAATAATGGCAACATTGAACGTTTTTATAGATCGGTAAGTAAAAATTGAAATTTTAATATTTGTTTTGTGGTTATTATTATATAACAAATAATATGAAATACATTTTTAGTTTGACTTGTAGAAGTGATAGTGAAAATAATTATGTTGATTTTGCTGAGGAAATGTTTGAATGTGAAGATATTTTTTTATTTGATCATATTCTTGATTATTTAAATACTATCGGCGATAAATATGATATAGATACTGATGCTATGAAAATGAATTATTACATTGATGTTTTTGAATATATTTCCGATAAATATCCTTCACATGCTGATATAGATTGTGACTTTATAATAAATAAAGATTTTATTATACATATTACTCGAAATACAAATAAAATTTTTGTTGAATTCTGGATCGATGATAATAGTAAAAGTACTACGAATAGAATAACTTTGATGTATATGCCTATCTAATCTATTCCGTATAAAATGATCAATAATAATAAAATATAAAGAATTATGTTGATATTACACTGACAATAATATTGGTCACTTTATTTGTTTATTCTATTGACATATATATTGATTGCTTCTGTTTGACAATAAACAATGGTTTGAAATGGTCTCTTTATTACTTTGCCCGATTTGGTTTAACCAAATCCTGTCTTTATATTGGATAATGATGTTGTTATACATTATGCCAATATTGTTTTATTCTAGCCTCGTTGTCAACAATATGAGTTTAATGTTTGACATCAGCATTGGTCTCTTTTATTTATTAATGCGATTGACACACATATTGAAAGGTATACAGTATGTTTGACAATAGCAGCGGTTTCTGGATTGATATATGCTGTTGATTAACATTTTGTCATTATTGGTGTATTATAGTCTACAATATTGACATAATGTTTGACAACAGCATCGATTTTTATTTTATAAATATTATCTGATATTTAGCCACCTTGTCACTTTGCCCGATTTAGTGAAACCTGTTTTCACTAAATCCCTTTTTTGTTTCGGTTATTACTGTTGACATACATTCTGCCATTATTGATTTACTACTGTTCACAATATTTGACAACAGCATTTATTTTTGGACGGTTTTATGAAAAATTGAAATAATATTATACTGGTCAGAACAAATCAGTTTAATATTAAATAAAATGGTTTTAGCTGAATTATTATTTACTAGTATTTATGGAGGATTTTGTGTCGCATATGCTACTACAGTTATAATATTGGACAGTGTAAAAAAACAAAAATATGATCACATAGATTTTGATTTATTAAAAAAAGAAGATTATAATAATCCAAAGGAATTAATAAAAAAAGTATATAGAGGTGATATTGATAGTTTGCACAAATTATTTAACTTAAAATATGATATAAATTTACCTGAAGACAAATTGTTGAGAACAGCTATCGAATATGGTTATTTGGACATTGTTAAATTATTGGTTGAGAATGGTGCTAAATTGACATCTGATGATTCTTATTATAATCCTTTAAATGTGGCAATAAGAAGAAATTATTTTAATATTGTAGAATTTTTGATTGAAAAAGGGGCACCATTGACATCTGATGATTCTTATTATGATCCTTTACTTATGGCAATAAGAAGTAATTATTTTAATATTGTGGAATTTTTGGTCGAAAAAGGGGCACCATTAACTCATGACAGTCTGTATAGAGATCCTTTGTATGTGGCCATTAAAAATAACCATTTAAATGTAGTCAAATTTTTGGTCGAAAAAGGGGCACCATTAACTCATGACAGTCTGTATAGAGATCCTTTGTATGTGGCCATTAAAAATAACCATTTAAATGTAGTTAAATTTTTGGTTGATAAAGGAGTTGACATTAATAAAAAATATGGTTATTTTAAAGAAACTTATTTGGCGATTGCTGTAAAAGAGGGACATTTAGATATAATCAAATTTTTAATGGATAAGGGATGTGATCTTGATTATGACACGATAATTCCATTGGCCTGTGAATACGGTCACCTTCACATTTTAAAGTTATTATTGGAAATATGTTTTAAAGACAATATAAGTGTTAACTTAGAATCATTGATCAATCGTGCTTTTAAAAAATCACATATGAATATTATCAATTATATTTTCGAATTATGGATAAAAGACAGAAAATATGATTTGGTCATTAAACATAATGAATATGTGGGCATTGATAATCACTTAATAAAATTGTCCAAAAAAATGATACAGGGAATTCAACCGTTTCTTAATAAAAGAAAAATGTTTCCATTTGATTGTGTTATTAATATATAATGAAAATGGTCACTTTATTACTTTGTCTATCCTTAGTATGGAATAGTGCTGTTGTTATACATTCTGTCAATTTTGTTTTATTCTGGTATCATTGTCAACAATATTGGCTTTATGTTCAACAACAGCATTGGTTTCTTTTATTTATTAATGCTATTGACACACATATTGGAAGGTATACAGTATGTTTGACAATAGCAGCGGTTTCTGAATTGATATATGCTGTTGATTTACATTTTCCACAATATTGACATAATGTATAATAACACCATCGATTTTTATTTTTCACTATTATCAATCACTCATTAATATTTTTATTTATTTTGACAAAAAATTGAAATAAGATTATATTAATCGAAATATACTAATTTAGTATCGAACATTATGTTTTCAGCTGAATTGGTAAAAAATGTACATAGCGGCAATATTAATTTACCCAAAGACAAATTATTAAGAACGTCTATCGAAAATGGTCATTTGGATATTGTTAAATTATTGATTGAAAATGGTGCTAATTTAATTTGTGATAACCCTACTCATGATCCTTTATACGTGGCCGTAGAATATAATCGTTTCGATATAGTACAATTTTTGGTTGAAAAAGGTGTTCCATTAATATTCAAAGAACCCGTTTATAATCCTTTGATGATAGCTGTTGCAAAAAATTATTTTAACATAGTTCAGTTTTTGGTTGAAAAAGGTGTACCATTGACTTCTAATAATACCTTTTATGATCCTTTAAGTTTGGCCATAGAATACGGCCATTTTGATATAGTACGATTTTTGGTTGAAAAAGGGGCGCATTTATCACCTAGAAAATATTATAATGATATATTGTGTGTGGCCATTGAATTTGGACATTTGGACATAGTAGAATTATTAATTGAAAATGATTTGCCATTAATACGTAATGATCATTTAACTGACCCTTTGTGCGTTGCAATCAAGTTTAATCGCCTTAACATTATTAATTTTTTGGTTGAAAAAGGAGTAGATATTAATAAAAAACATGGTTATTTTAAAGAAACTCATTTAATGATTGCTGTAAAAAATGGATATTTAGATACAATAAAATATTTAATAGAAAAAGGATCTGCTCTTGATCACGAAACAATTACTTTAGCCTGTAAACATGGGCATCTCCACATTTTTAAGTTCTTCTTAGAAATATGTTTGAGAGACAATATAAATATTAACTTGGAGTCATTAATAAAATCCAGTTCATCTCATATGAACATTATCAATCATATATTAGAACTTTGGACAATAGATAGAAAATATGATTTGGTCATTAAGCATAATGAATATGTGGGTATCGATAACCATTTAACGAAGCTGTCCAAGAAAATGATAGAAGGAAATCAACCATTTTTTAATAAAAGAAAATTGTTTCCTTTTGATTGTGTTATTAATGTGTAATAAAAATGGTCACCTTATTACTTTGCCTGATTTGGTTAAAACCAAATCCTGTTTTTATTTTGGATTGTGCAGTTGTCACACATTTTGCCAATATTAGAACAATAATAAGACAATAATAAACAATATCAGCATAATGTATAACAACAGCATTGATCTTTTTTGTTTATTAATGCTATTGACAAAACATATTGAAAGGTACACAGTATGTTGGACTATAGCAGCGGATTCTGAATTATGAACAATGGACAGGAAATATGATTTGGTCATTAAATATAATGAATATATGGGCATCGATAACCATTTAACGAGATTGTCCAAGAAAATGATGGAAGGATATCTACCATTTCTTAATAAAAGAAAATTGTTTCCATTTGATTGTGTTATTTGTCAGCGATAAAAATGGTCGCCTTATTACTTTGCCCGATTTGGTAAAATTTAGTTTTACCAAATCCTTTATTACGAAGGTCAATGCTGTTGATATATATTTTGTCGATATTTGGCAGAATGTTTGCCGCCCAGCACTCGCCATATATTGTTATTTGCTAATGGAAAATATGTTGACAGTATTGATGTTCAATGTGTTTACTGGTAACAATATTGCCAACATATCTGACAGTAGCAATGCATTATTTTAAAAAGGCCAGCTTATTTCTCCATTTATTTATCCTTCATAATGCCCGTTTAATTGCCCAAGTTGTTATTCCTTTTAATTGAATAAACTATTTTTAGCCATTTGATATACTTTTTTTGCTCCAAACAGTTATACATTTAAATTGTTTTATTTAATTAAAACCATTCAGATGTTCGCATTTAATTTGGTCATTTGATATACATATTTTTGCTCCAATTGGTTATTCTTCTAATTGATCCGTTTAATTGCTTAATTTAATTGAGCCATTTAGATTAAGCCATTTAAATGTTCATTCGAGAGTGTCCGTTTTGACTGAGCCATTTTAATTGATCCGTTTAATTCTCAAATTAAAATGACCGCCTATTGTTCTATTTAAATTAAACCGTTAAGATTTAACCATTTAATTGATAGTTTAATTGTCTAATTTTAATTGTCTTTAATTAATTTTTCATAAATATTGCGGGTTTTTCTGTGACATTATATAGTAGGAAGATTCTTATAGCAAAAATACCCGCTAATTTTTTTAATTTTAGATGCTTTTTACATTTGCAACATAACTTATATTTGTGTAATATTTATATATTGTAATATCCTTATTTTTAATTTTAGTATTAAATTTTATAATGTCCAAAAAATCATTGCCAAATAATTGTCTGCTCATTGATATCGCCATCTTATAGAGTTTTTCGTAACCATCAATTTTGTCAAAATCAAAATATTTATTACTTTTGAATCTAAACATTTTTTTGATTGTATTTAAATCATCAATTAATTTTTTATCTTCAATTTTATCTTTAAATTTTTTGCTATCAGCATCATAATTAAATTCAATATCATTTTTTATTCCTAAGACTGTTACAATCTTTTTGAATTCTCTTAATTTGTAATATATATTAGTAGAACTACATTCATCTAATTCTCTTTTATTATTTTCTATAATTTTATCTTCCAATTTACCACTCAAAAATCTTTTTAAATTTAGATAATCAGTAAATTTGCTGTCATTCATAATGATCTTTTTAGTAAAATCATTTAATTGTTCAGTTTTAATGTTCATAATTTCCATTCTTCTAATGATCTTATCCTTAATTTTTGAATTTAGGATTCCTTCTGATTGAAATTTATCAATTATATCAGTTTTTATTTTTTCATCTAATTGTTTATCTTGTTTTATCTCAAAAGTGGTTTTCTCTTTTTTTTCAATAATATTATACCCCATATCGGCCATTATATTTTTTAGGTAATATTCCATATGTACCTTCGTTGTTTCTTCCATAAAAGTTGTTTCTACATATAAATCATTAAAAATCTTCTTCATATTATTATCTTTTACTGGAGCATCTGACATATCCACTTTATTGATTTCTATTATTTCATTTATCGTTTCATTATATTTGTTTATTCTATTTTGTACATCTATTCTGAAATCATCCTTATTATCGTATTTTAATTGTCCAATATGTTGATTTACAAAAATGTGGGCTTCACTATGATTTCTTTCCCTTTGTATTTGCTGGTTAATTTCGTATGGAGTTAATATCTTTTTAAAGGCGAATGCGTATACTTTTCTGGGAATTTTACTGTTTATATCGATTCCATAAATCATAATTGGCGTGAATAGAATACCCAGTTTCTTTTTTAAAATATTTATATCGAATGTATCATCATCTTCCTCAGAACTATAAACTTTTAATAATTTATCAATTTGGTCTATTAATTTCATATCAATCGCCTTCTTCTTAATTTCGTTAATAATTTGTTTCATTTTGGTTAAAGAATCTAATGCACATATAAATGGAACTTTATTTATAAAATCGTTAATTAACATTTCCGCGACAATATGTGGATTATCGTAAAAATATGCATTTATACCTGTCTTTGTTTTGAACTCATTTATAGCTAAATAATAATTGGCACTATTACTACCAAGTTTACGAATATTAATAATAGTTCTCAAATCAATTTCGCCTAAATCGGCATCTAATATTATGATTTTTTTAGAATTCATTATTATTTTACAAAATATCTGGTAAACATCATATCGTATACCATTTAGAACATTAGATTTAAGATAACTGAGCACTTTACTGGTTTCATCCAACACCAAATAACAATCTTTATATTTGTCCTCATCTATTTTAATTAAACTGTTAACTGTGATAGCCACTCTATCAATATCAAATAAATAATCATTGTTTTTTTTATAATTAATTATGCCTAAATCATTAGCATGTTTTTCTGCCAAGTTTTTACGACTAGTTATACTGATAATAGGTCGATCAAAATTATGGACATTTTTTCCATTTATTTGTTTGATATCGAATACTTTATTTAAAAGAGTTGTTTTGCCAGTTCCCGGGAATGACTTAACCGTAATTATATCGTTTTTGCTGGCTGTTTCATATATACTGTCACTGACATATCTGGAATTTAATTTATCCACCGTATAATCACTAAAATTTGATTTTATTTTTTCGTACCTAATTACTTTTTTAAATCTAAAATCGGAATTCAGTATGATTGGAATATAATTGGCATTTATATAATCTAACTTTAAACTGAAAAATATTTTTTTATTATTAGTTTTATCATAACATTTGCCTTTTTTACACAGACTGTCCCACAATTTATATAACATTTTTTGAAACTTTTTATCGATGTTTTCATAAAGATCAATAAAAGAATAGGTTATTAATATCCATGTATTGTAATCATCTAACTGATCTACTTTTATGGTATCCACTAAAGCCGTAAACAATTGTAATTCTTTATCTGTGAATACATAAAAATAATCATTGATTTTACTAATCCTTTTTTTACATTTTAACAGTTTCTCTTTTTTGAGATTATCGTTTATTTGTATATTGGATTTTATGTTATGCACAACCTGATTTTCGAAAAAATGTGTTACCATTGAATCATAAAATAATTTTTCCTCATTTTCGAGAGTATAGTTAATACTTTTGCAGAATCTTAATTTATTGTTTTTTCCTTTTTTGGAACAATGTAACATTCTAAAACATCCAATTCGATAGATATTTTTATCGATTATTTTATTGTCTATTAAATTGGACTTTATTTTTAACAAAAAGTGTTTCATGTCATATATGTCATCAAAAACCACATTATTATAAATTAAATGAGCTGATATTTTACTTATATTATCTATTGTTTTTGTGTAATCGCTTTTTAAAACGATAATTTGCGGATCATTAATATTTTCCTTTTTAAATTCGTTATTGATGAGGTCAATTGACTCTTTTACTGTTTTGTCAAATATTCTATTTAATTTTGCTTTTTTATTTATATTTACTTTCAGATCAATATCCATATGGAATTTTACTGGCATATTTCTTTCAATATTCTCATAATAATGCGGACTCTTTTGACTGACACATAATTGATATAAATGCTGATAAGTAATGGTTATATAGGATTTGGCGCCTTTAATACCCAAGTCTTCTGAAAATAATTTAAGTTGCTTATCGTCAGAGCTATTTAAATATTCAATCGCCAAATCTTTTTTGGAGAATCTTGTTATTTCGCCTAATTTTGGAATTTTTTTTTCTATTAATATAGTAGTTGTACAATCTTTATTATTACCATCAGTGTTCTTTTGGGAATTTGAACATTTTTTTGGTGATTTTTCATTTTGAATGATACGGTTATTCATTCTATAATAAATAACTATATATTTTTTTTTAAGTGTAAAACGCGATAAATTTTATATGTGGACCTTAAAACCTTTTTTTGCAATTTTATTGGTTTCATTATCTCGTAAAGCAACAGTTGTAACTTTAACATTCATACTTTTTAGTATAGATCTAGATATAGAAGTAAGGGGCCATGATACTTCTTTTTTCGCAAAATATACCCACATACTGCACGAAAAATATTGTTTTATGTCTCCAATCAAATTTTGAATTTGTTCTTTCTTTACAGCATTATTTTCTAAATCTTCAACATAAAATATCTTATTATTTTCGTTTATGTCTAAAATTTTTAATAATTTGTCTAGAACTTCCTTTCTTTCATTTTTATATTTTTCATTCTTATTTGGTCTTCCTAAATTCTTTTCATTTTTTGTCGAATTATTCATTAATTCAGTATTATTATTGTTATCCTTATTGTTATTATTCATTGTATTTATCAAATTTTTTTTTGTCATTGCTCAAATATTCTATTTGTTTCTTTAAATAAAAATATATATTTTTTTAGTTCGTTTTATATTATTACTTATATAACACCATTTGTGACTTCACACATAACAAACAATTCGGCAGATACTACTATCGGATGTTTATTACTTATTAATTACAATATTCTTATATTTTGATTAAATTGTGTCCAAATATCTTTTCATTGCTGTTGTAAAACATTTTGTCACCATTACAATGTTGTCACAATGTTTGGCAACAGCATTTTATTTTATTTATTAATATCTTTGTCCAGCATATTGTTGATTTTTTACAATATGTTCAAATAAAGACTCTTTTTACTTTCGATTTAAAGAAAACAAATTTTAAAAATGTGTTAAGATTCACTAAAATTATAAATTTGATTTGAATAAAATGGAAAATATATATTGTAATATATATGATGCAGAATGACAATATTTATGAGAGAAAATATTTAAAATACAAACAAAAATATTTGACATTAAAAACAAATCAATCTGGAGGAGCAAAAAAGACATATACTGGTGCTGGTTGTTTGATATTAGATGAGAACAATGAAAATGTTTTGCTTGTTATGGAAAAACGATTTAATTGGAATACAATTGGTGGAAAAATAGATTGGCATAATTATCAAAAAAATGAGGACATCGATTTTATTCTCAAAGATAGCGCAATTAGAGAGGTTCAAGAAGAAACAGCATTCCTGTTGAATTTAGAACAAAAAGATTTGATTAACTATGTTGAAATAGATGATACAATGGGTAATTTTCACCGAACTTACATAGTCAATATACCAAAAAATAAAATGATTGATACTGAAAAATTTTTGCAACAAAAAAATAATATATCTGACGAAATTAAAGCAGAGAATCACATTAACACAGTCACAATCAAAAAAGTAAATTTATCAGAATTAAAAAAACAATTAAATATTTGTGCACTCAACGATACAGAATATAATTTAGATACAAAAAAGATAGGTTCAAAATATAATTATCTTTGTTTTATAAATGGTTGTGAGATGATAATTAATAGAAGATTGCGTGATGTCATCAATACCGCTGTACAACAGAAATTAATTTAGTGTTGTTTAATACTATCCCCCCCGCACCCATCCAGCGCCACCGACTAACGTCTATAAATAGTATAATTGACAATAAGAGAATGGGCCGTTGGCCTATTCTAAGGGGGCGAGAATATAATTAGATGGTTTTCAAATAAATGGCAATTAAATTGTAAAAATAGAAATTGTAAATTTATATTTTCAATAAAATTGTGTATTTATACAGAGTGTAAGAGTGTATGTAGTGTATGGTTTTATAGGTATATAGGGATGATGGGTATTGTAATGGTTATAATAGGGTAACTACACGCACAGGGAAATTGAATTGTAAAAATAGAAATTGTAAATTTATATTTTTCAAATAAATGGAACAATAAGATAGTATAAATGATAGAGTGTAAGAGTGTATGTAGTGTATGGTTTTATAGGTATATAGGGATGAATGGTAATATAATGGTTATAATAGGGTAACAACATACACAGGGAGTATGGCGATCGCGGATACGGTCAAACAAGCAAGACAATTCGATTTATTCAAAGGTAATTACAATTCTTTTTGCGCCCTTTGGAACTTCAACAATAGTTGATTGGCTTCTTGTAATTTTTTGCTTTTTTGCTTTTGGTGCATTAGCCTGTCTGCATTCTTTGATCTTCTTTTCAACAATTGGGATATTGGCTTCACTAATCATATCTCTATCAATCATGGCCTGTGCAACATCAGTAAATTCCGCCCTGTTTGTGAATGGTCCCTTTTTTGTTTTGAGTTCATCATACAATTGGATCAATTTTTTATCAGGATAAGCATCTTCATCCATGTGAGGGTTTTCATCACCATTGTCATCTTCATTGGTATGTTCATCATTGTTTTATTCTTGTTCCTCTTCATCTGACAAATTGGTTAAACTTCTTTTTCTAGGAGTAGCAATTGCCTTTTGTTCAATGTTGTTCAACTCTGCAGCACTGAATTGAGACAAGAATTGCTGAAATTGCTGAATTTCAGACTTCTTTTGCTGTGGTGATTTTACCGGTGTCTTGTGCTTCTTACCTTGAGCCTTTGCAGTCAATGGTTCCTTGTCATGAGATTGATTTTGCTCAATAAATGTTAACTCGTCGTCTTCTTCCAATTGCTCACTACTC
>ERZ778021.1555-NODE-1555-length-26064-cov-59.312853_pt1 | contig 26064 bp, 25 predicted proteins | sample MGYA00375751_ERZ778021 | MGnify/ENA primary metagenome ERZ778021 (study PRJEB29350, sample SAMN05389814) | bioreactor metagenome | isolation source: Thiocyanate stock bioreactor | place: South Africa: University of Cape Town | collected 2013-08-29 ... | reverse complement strand
AAGCTCTGTCGCTGTTGATATTGTTCAAATAGCCAACTAATAATATCTTAAAGAACACAACGGGATCAATGCTCTGCTGACCTTCTGTACCATAGTATTTTTTGGTTTCGGAATATAAAAATCCAAACTCTAATTCGCGATTTACTTTGCGGTAGAAATTGTCTTGAGGAACCAAGCCGTCTAAGCTGAGTTCGTAAAAGAGTTGCGGATTGAATTTTTTATGTCCCTGCATGGTGCAAGGATATACATAATTAACTAACAATCAAATAGTTATGACATTTTTTGTATTCTAATTTTTATTTTACTTTTGAGTCGTGCAACAGGCACAGCAGTTTGGCGAAATGCGGGGTGATGTTGGTTATTGTCCATTTTCTCTTTTCTTTTTTAAGTTTGTCTTTTTGGTGAAATGTTGGAAGTTTAATTCCCGCACTTCGTCAAGCTGCAAAACGTTACCGGAAACCCTATTTTGCGACCGTGCTAACTTTAAACTGACGACTTTTTAAAATAGCGACAAGACCATTTTCCGACTTTTGGACACACCCCTTTTCACCGACAGACCCCTGCTTCGTATTTTTATTTTTCCCCACGCGCAAAAAAATTGAAGTTTTTATTGCCTCCCACGTTTGGCACATTTGCCTTTGCCTGCCTGCCCACAAGCCAACCCGAAGGCAAAGTCAAAAGAGCCAAACCGCCCACGCTCTGTTTAGTGCAGTGGTTCAATTAAACTTTAGGGGTGAGAATGAACTTTCTATCATAAAACAATATTATCTTTGACATCACGTTTAAGCGACTGAATGAAAAAAATTACCGTCATACTTTTAATGTTTCTATACCTGATACCCGCTATTGGGGTAACAGTATCGGCTCATTACTGCGGTGGCAAAGTAACATCGGTTTCCCTCAATCCATTTGACACTAAACACAAGTGTCCCTGCGGCAGTAGAAAAATGCCAAAGAACTGTTGTAAAGATGAAACCACTACAATTAAGTTAGCTGACGAGCAGCAAAAAACACAACAGATTTCCTGCAATGTTGTAAAGTTTACAGACTTTCAACCTGCCATCCCGACCAATCTGACTTTTGACAATCATACACCGCTTCTTTCTACTGAGTTTGACCGCAGCACACATCCGCCCGATGACCTAAAGCATCCGCTTTACATCCGTCATTGCGTTTTCCGTATTTGATTTTACTGATTTTGACTTTTAGCCGACACTTCATAAGTGTATCGGTTTGTTGTGCTTTTATCAGCCCAACAATTTCAATCATCATTCAAAATCAAAAACAATAAAATGAAAATCACAAAATTATTTTTTGCAACAGTAGCTATCGCTGCTCTTGCTTTTGTTCTTGGCATTTCTTCGTGCAAGAAAGACCACGGCAACGACCACGACATGGATATGCTCAACATTGACTATCCTGCCGCCTACATTGTCAACGGCAGTTCCAATAACATTTCCGTAATCAAACTTTCCGACAACACAGTTACCGAAACTATTGGACTAAACGGAGCAACATATCCGCACCACATCTATTTGAACCCTGCCAAAACAAAATTGGCGGTGGCAATTACCAGCACCGATTTAAGCGGTGGACATGGCGGACATGGCGGAACGCTTACAGGTTTGAAAGTGCAAATCATTGATGCCGTTACAGGCATGATTGACAAAGAAATTGTGCTGAACAAAATGCCACACAACGCAATTTTCAATTCTTCGGGAACAGAACTTTGGTTGGGTCAGTCAGACAGCGTTCAAAGTCAGGTATTGGTTTACAATACTTCCGACTGGACTTTGAAAAACACTATCAATGTTGGCGCAGGACTTTCAGAAGTGACTTTTTCTTCTGATGGCTCAATGGCTTTTGCTTGTAATACCGATGACGGAACTGTTTCGCTCATTGATGCCAATAATAAAATGATACATGCCACGCTCACAGTCGGGCAAGACCCCGTTGGCGCATGGACAGCAAGCAACGGTAAAATGTATGTGGACAATGAAACAAGTCAGACTATTTCTGAAATTACCGTTTCATCCATGAGTGTTACAGCAACCACCAATCTTGGTTTTAAACCCGGATATACTGCCTACAATTCAACCAATGGCGAGTTATGGGTTTCTGATGCTACCAACGGCAAAGTTGCTTACTACACCTTTGACGGCTCAAATTGGAATTTGCAAAACACCATTACCACGGGAGCAGATGCTCATGCCATTGCATTTACTGCAAATGGCAGCACAGCGTATGTTACCAATCAGGGTGCAAACACAGTTTCGGTTATTGATGTAGCCACACACACCGTAACTAAAACCATTTCAGTAGGAACAAAACCAAACGGCATAGCCATTAAACAATGACCGAACAAAAATTCATTCCCGCGCTTGGCTACGATTTTCTAAGTGAGTATTACGACCTCACCATTAAACTTACCATGCCTGAAAAAAAGTTCAGGACAAAACTGATTGATTGGCTTAACCCGCTTTCATGCGAAAGTATTTTGGAGTTCGGTTTCGGCACGGCTCAAAATCTCATATTGTTAAAGCAGAGGAAACCCGAAGCATTGGCGCAGGGTGTGGACATTGACCCGAAAATTAAATCCATTGCTGAATACAAATTGCGAAAGCAAAGTTTAGAAGTGCCGCTTCATCTTTACGATGGAAACACGTTGCCATTTGCAGATAACTCTTTCGACAAAGTTTTCAGTTCGTTAGTGTTTCATCAGTTAGATGCTGAAACAAAATTACATTGCCTCAAAGAATTGCATCGGGTTCTCAAACCAAACGGCAAACTCATTATTGGCGATTGGGGCGGTGCAAAAAATAAGTGGATGCGGTTTTCATTTTATGCCGTGCAGTTGTTGGATGGTTTCAAAACCACCAACGACAATGTAAACGGCTTAATGCCTCAATTCATTTCCGATGCAGGTTTTCAGCAGGTTTCGGAAGTGGACTTTATCAATACCAAAATCGGAACATACAGTTATTACACAGCCACAAAAACACAAATTTCTTAAACCATGAAAAACCTTATCAGCATATTCCTTTTATCCGTTTTCGTCCTTGCAGCATTTGCACATGACAAAGTAAAACACGAAAAGAAACTTCAGGACACCCTTGTTTCCGCACCGGAACAAGCGCATCAGCATGAAGCCGCACAGGAGAAAGAAAACTCAGTTGCTCATTCACACCAACATCACACAAGCGGAACAACCGCTTCATTCAGCGATTTTCCAACGCTACACCCTTTAGTGGTTCACTTTCCTATTGTGCTTTTGCTGATGGCTTTTATTTTACAGGCGGCATCATTGTTTGTTTTCCGCGAACCATTGAGTTGGGTTGTGCTGATAACACTTGCTTTGGGCTTTGCAGGTGCAATCGTTGCAGGTAAATATGTTCATCCACATACTACCAATGCCATTTCCGAACATGCAGCCCTTGTTTTAACCGAACACGAGCGGTTCGCTTCCCTTTCAATTTGGTTAAGCGGAACAGCCCTCTTATTTAAAATCATTTCTCATTTTATTCTGAAAAGGAAACTATGGGCTGAAATTCTTATTGCTCTGATTATGCTAGGAGCATCCATCTGTGTCAGCATGGCAGGGCATCACGGAGCGCAGTTAGTCCACATTGAAGGCATTGGCGCACAGGGAAATTTTTTAGAAACAAATCATAAACATTAAGCCATGAAAAGATTTGCTTTAATCTGTATTTGCTTAATAACGAAAAGCGTTTTTGCACAAAACGACAGCCCACCTTGTTGGTTTGATACTTATCAAAGGCAGAACCGAGCAGTCATTCAAAATGCCGAAACCATTATTCGCAATGCGGTTCAATATCCGGCAGACGCTTCCCGCTCATCGCACAACATCAAAATAATTCCTGTGGTGGTGCATATCATTCACAATGGCGGGGTAGAAAATATTTCTGACGCGCAAATTCAAAGTCAGATGGATGTGCTGAATGAAGATTTCAGAAAAATAGCCGGAACCAATGGCGATGGCAATGGTGTGGACACTGAAATTGAATTTTGTCTTGCAAAAATATCACCCGATGGACATTGCACCAACGGTATAGTTCGGGTGCAATCAACTCTCGCTAATCATTTAACCTACCAACGCTCTATGCTTAAACAACTCAGTTATTGGGACAATACCCGCTATCTGAATATGTATGTTGTAAAAAGCATTAATGGCAATAGCGGAATAGCAGGCTATTCTTCATTTCCTGGTGGTCCGCCCGATGAGGATGGGATTGTGGTTCGCCACAATTATTTTGGCAAAACCGGAACTGCTTCTGCATCACTTGGCAGAACCACTACCCATGAAATAAGTCATTGGTTCGGTTTGTATCATACCTTCAATAATGGTTGCGGAACAGATGTATGCACCGATGGCGATTATATTTGCGATACCCCGCCCGCAGCAAATCCAAATTACGGCTGCCCCATTGTAAACAGTTGCTCCAATGATTTTCCCGATGTAAACGACCAGGTTGCCAACTATACCGACTACTCTGATGATGCCTGTAAAAATATGTTTACAGCAGGGCAAAAAGCTCGCATGGATGCTACACTTAATACATTCAGGACACAAATTTGGAGTGCCGCCAATGTAACTGCCACCGGATGTGATACGAATTTTATTCCGCCTGTTGTTTGTTCGCCTGTAGCCGACTTTACTGCACTCACCACGAACATTTGTGTAGGCAGCAGTATTATTTTCTACAACCGTTCACTCAACAACCCCACAAACTACCAATGGATTTTTGCTGGTGGTAATCCCGCTATTTCTACAGTTGCCAATCCGGTAATTTCATACTCCTCGCCCGGCACTTACGATGTTACGCTCATTGTCTCAGACAGCACCGGAACTGATACGCTTGAACTATTCAACTACATCAATGTATCGGTGCCCGTTGCGGGTATGCCCGACACATGGGGCGATGATTTTGAAAACGGGAATTTCCCGACCAACGGTTTAACTATTGACAACCCCGATGGAGGCATCACATGGGAACGCACCACTGATGCGGCTTACGAAGGCACCGCTTCTGCTCGTATTCAAAACCTGATTAATACCAACTACGGTCAGTCCGATGCGCTGCTATTGCCTCGCATTGATTTTACAGCTTTGCCCACACCTATAAAACTTGGCTTTAAATGGGCGTATGCGCGAAGCGATGCAAATTACAGCGATGAACTCATTGTGCTTGTGTCAAACGATTGCGGCACTACCTGGACACAAAAATTTTACCGCACCGGAAACGGTTTGGCATCCGGTCCCACTCAAACAACTTTATTTATTCCGAATAGTTCACAGTGGAAAACCGCAAACATTGACTTGACTTCTTATTCCACCAGCGACCATGTTGACATCAAAATTGTAAACGTAACCGATGGCGGCAATGCGCTTTACATTGACAGTTTAAAGCTGGGTGATTTTGATTTCAGCACTTTGCTGAGTTCTGTAAGCGATTTCGAAGAAAGAAGCAACCTGCTTTTGTTTCCCAATCCTGCACAAACTACGCTTACTGTAAAACTTGCCAATAACAATAGCCAAAACATCAATGAAATTGATATAATAAATCTTGTCGGTGAAAGAATACTGCAACTCAAAAATATTAACGCAACTGAAACAACCCTTAATACAAGTCAATTGCCCAACGGATTGTATTTCCTATCCGTAATGTCAAACGGAAAATACACGCAACTAAAATTTATAAAGCAATGAAAACAAGAACGGTCATCACATTTCTTTTTCTCTCCGCTGTCGCATTTATTTTCATAAGCGGAACTACCTCCACTCAATCGCCTTGCGACAGCCCTTATGTAGGCGGACACACAGGCGCACCGGGCGAAACCGGCTGTAACGGCTGCCATGCCGGAACTGCCAATTCGGGAAACGCCATCATTGATTTTGATTTAGGAACAGCCGCTTACATTCCCGGACAAACCTATCAGGGCTTTGTCCGCATTCAGCAATCCGGGTTTGACAAATTCGGCTTTTCTTGTCTTGCACTTAAAAATTCCGACAACAACACTATCGGTGCTTTTGGTTTGGTGGAAACTATAAGAACACGAACATACTCCGATGGAAACCGAAACTATGTGAGCCACACACCTTGCGGTGCTGACAGTAGTAATGCCAACAGTTGGAATTTTACATGGACTGCACCCAACACCAATGAAGATACCATTACACTTTACATCGGTGCATTAGTGGCTAATCACAACCATGCTACCACAGGCGATTTCAGTTACACACGAAAAATTGTTCTTCCCGTTCAACCCGTAAACAGTATTTCAGAAATCAATACATTTCAATTAGGCATCTATCCTAATCCTGCGACAAACGAAATTATTTTTCAACTTCCCGAACCAAACTCCATTTAAGATTTCAGCATTACCAACCTCACGGGCAAAATAGTTATGAGGCAAAGCAACTATTCAGGCAAGTCGCTATATATTTCTCAGTTGCCATCGGGTATTTATTACATGCAGATAAAAACAACAGACAATTATTATTCAGCCAAATTTCAAAAACAATAATGCATCCTAATCTAACAAATATTATCTCACAATATAAAACCGATACACAATCGGTTTACAACACTTGGTTTGTTGACAACGACCAGCGGTTGAAAGCATTTCGCACCATTCGCAGAGGGGTAATGCAAATCGTTGATGATATAAAAAACAAAACCTTCCCAAATGATTTTAGAGGAAGCTCTTTGGAATTTGTTTTGAATTGCATAGCAGAACAAAAACAGGTTTTTATAGGCGTGGCACATCCATTTTACTGGAAACCCAAACTACGCATCCCCGATATTTACGAAAATCAAAACAACAAAAAAGCATTTGGACAGTTTCTTGAAAACTGCATCAATGCAAAAACTGAAGAACAGGTGCTCAAAGAAATAGTGGGGTTAGATGCACTAAAAATAAAAGGGCTGGGTCCAGCGGTAGCGAATATTCTCTATTACCTTCACCCAACACTATTTCCTCCGTTTAATACAGCCATTGTAAATGGCTTCAACGCCCTCTTCAATGACAAAAAGAAACTCGGCAGTTGGAGCGAATACCTCAAAATACGAGAAGTATTGATAGAAGCCAATACTAAATTCAAATCTGAGCTTTCAAATGACCTTGGAGCCATTGCCGGATTGTGCTTTGAGATTGGAACTCAAAAGATGCTCATAGGTAAAGATGAATACCTCAGCCAAAACGAACGGAAAAATTTTGAAAAGTCCATTGAAAAAAGGCAGCGCGAAATATTGGAAGATAAAGAGCAGGAAAACCTGCATACCGAAATGCAATACCATTTGCTTAAAATCGGGAACTCATTTGGATTTGATGTTATCACCGCCATCAATGACAAGTCAAAAAATCATTGTGGAAATAACTTTTCTTTCCTATGCCTTAATCGCTTTCCTGAAATCAATACCGATGCAGAAACTGCCGCTACCATCAAACTCATTGATGTGCTGTGGTTTCAAAAAAATACCAACAACATTATAGGTGCTTTTGAGGTGGAAAAAAGCACCAGTATTTATTCCGGCATTCTTCGCCTTGCCGATTTGTTTTTCAGCATTGCAGATGGCGATGAGGTGTTTTACATTATCATTCCTGATAACCGCGAAAAAGATGTAGTCCTGCAACTCTCGCGCCCAAGCATCCGCAACTCAAAAATCAACATCAAATACATTCTCTTTTCCGAACTCCGCTTGCATTGCGATGCTATCTGCAAGTTCGGAACTGACCTTACCATCATGGATAAAATTTCTAAATCAGTATAAACAATCAATAATTTTTAAACAATAAAAACAAAATGAAAATGAAAACAATTCTCGCAATCGCAGTGGCTGTGTTCACTGCCATCTCGTTCAGTGCAAATGCACAACACGACCACAAAGCAGGGGAAAACCACCAACATACTTCGCCCCACGGTGGAGTGGTAAAAACTGCCGGTAACTATCACATTGAATTGGTGCAAACCAAAGACAAAACAGGCAATGTATTCACCATCTATTTATTAGATACAGCCGAAAAAACAATATCCAACAAAGGCAAATCAGGGGTTCTCTTCATTCAAACTGCCGATGCCAACTCATCGCAGGAAACCCTGCTGTTAGCGGGGGATGACAAATTCGTTTTCACCTATAAAGGCAAAGGCGACATCATCAACGCCATTGTAATTATTAAGTGGGGCGAAGAAACAGCAACAGCTAAATTTCAATGGAACGCAGCCCCTCCAGTAAAAAAGGAAGAACATCAGCATAATGATGGCCACAATCATCAGCATTAAGCTATTCCTGTAACTATGAAATTCGCAGAGATATCGGCAATTGTCGCTTATATTTCAATTTTTGTTGATACAAAATTTCTGAAAGTAATTGGAAAAAATAAGTCGAGGACAAACTTTATACGTACAATTAGATTAATGATTTGTATAAATAAATAACTTTTGTTTTCAAAATAATATTATCTTTGAAATAACGTTTTATCTTTATGAAAAGAATTACCGTCATACTCTTAATGTTCCTTTACATGATACCCGCTATTGGGGTAACAGTATCGGCTCATTACTGCGGTGGCAAAGTAACATCGGTTTCCCTCAATCCATTTGACACTAAACACAAGTGTCCCTGCGGCAGTAGAAAAATGCCAAAGAACTGTTGTAAAGATGAAACCACTACAATTAAGTTAGCTGACGAGCAGCAAAAAACACAACAGATTTCCTGCAATGTTGTAAAGTTTACAGACTTTCAACCTGCCATCCCGACCAATCTGACTTTTGACTATCACACTCCGCTTCTTTCTACTGAGTTTGACCACAGCACACACCCGCCCGATGACCTAAAGCATCCGCTTTACATCCGTCATTGCGTTTTCCGCATTTGATTTTACTGCATTGATTTTTTAAGCCGACACTTTATGAGTGTATCGGCTTGTTGTGCTTTCATCAGCCCAACACGTTTAATCATTATTCAAAATCAAAATCAGTAAAAATGAAAATCACAAAATCAATTTTTGCAACAGCAGCTATCGCTGCTCTTGCTGTTATTCTTGGCATTTCTTCCTGTAAGAAAGACCAGGATAACTGACATGAGTGGAAGGGTAGTTCAAAAACAAGATAACTTTTCCGGCAATGCCATTCAGGTTTTGCAGTTAAACGTAGGGCTTTATCATATATGGTTCCGTTCAGGAAATAAATTTTATTCATCGAAATTTCAAAAACAATAATTCTTTAATAAACAAAAGATCAATATGAAAACAAAAATCACAACAGCAGCACTATTACTCACAGCAGTAATGTTTTTCGCCTCTTGCGGAAACCAATCTTCCGAAAGCAAAAAAGAAAACACAACAACCGAACAAACCGCCAATGCCATGTATCAATGCCCCATGAAATGCGAAGGCGAAAAAATGTATGACAAACCCGGCTCTTGTCCCGTGTGCAACATGGATTTGGAAAAAGTGGAAGGAAACCATGAACACCACGAGCACGACAGCACGCACACAAATCACTAAATATTGAATTATGGAACATGCAAATCATCACATAGAAAACCATCACCACGCCCATGACCACCATAACGGACATGCTGAAAGTGGTCACGACAAACACGCAGGACACAATGTTGCGGATTTTTGGAAGCGATTTATAATCTGTTTGATTGTATCCATTCCTGTGCTTGCATTATCGCACATGATACAACAGTGGTTAGGATTTGAATTCACATTTGTAGGCGACAAATATGTATTAGCAACTCTTTCCACTTTCATTTTTGTTTATGGTGGTTATCCCTTTCTGAAAGGTTTATATGACGAAGTAAAAGATAAAGCCATCGGTATGATGACACTGATTGGCGTAGCAATTACGGTTGCATGGGCATACAGTGTAGCTATTACTTTCGGTTTGCAGGGTATGGATTTTTATTGGGAAATGGCAACCCTGATAGACATTATGCTTATTGGGCATTACTTTGAAATGAAGTCGGTCATGGGTGCTTCCCGTTCGTTGGAATTGCTGGTTAAGATGATGCCTTCTACTGCTCATCATCTAAAAGACGGACACATTCACGATATGCCGGTCAGTGAATTGAAAATTGGAGATATGGTGATGGTGAAGCCGGGTGAAAAAGTTCCTGTGGACGGCATTGTGACAGAAGGGGAAAGTTATGTTGACGAAAGTATGCTCACAGGCGAGAGCAAACCTGTGAAAAAAGAAAAGGAAAGTAAAGTAATTGGCGGAGCAATTAACAGCAATGGTTCACTCACCATAAAAGTAATTAGTACAGGCAAGGACAGTTATCTGAATAAAGTGGTGAAACTGGTAGAGGACGCACAGAAAATAAAATCCAAAACTCAAAATTTTGCAGACCGAGCCGCAAAGGTTTTAACATTTGTTGCTTTAGGTGGTGGTGTAATAACGCTAGTTGTTTGGCTACTATTAGGGTTTCCATTTGTGTTTGCATTGGAAAGAATGGTAACCGTTATGGTTATTTCCTGCCCTCATGCTTTGGGTTTAGCAGTGCCATTGGTGGTAGCTATTTCAACTTCAATCGCTGCACAAAAAGGTTTGCTCATTCGCAACAGAACAGCTTTTGAAAATGCTCGATTGATTTCAACTATCATTTTTGACAAAACCGGAACACTAACCAAAGGTTCTCATGAATTACAGGAAGTAAAAGTGTTGAACTCAAAATTTAATGACAAAGAATTACTCCGTCTAGCATCAGGCATAGAGCAACATTCTGAACATTATATCGCAGCGGGTTTATTGCGAAAAGTAAAGGAATTGAAAATTGAAATTCCAAAATCAGAAAAGTTCAATTACCTGCCCGGTATAGGATTGGAAGGAAACGTAGACGGAAAAGAAATAAAGGTAGTAGGTCCGAATTATTTGAAAGAACAAAATATCAAAATAACAGACACAATCGATAATTTCACAGGCACGGTTGTTTACATTTTGATAAACAAAGACGTTGCTGGATATTTTACCTTCTCTGACCAAATAAGAGAAAGCTCTTTTGAAGCCATTCAAATTCTTAAAGAAGCAGGAATTAAAAACCTACTGCTCACAGGCGACAATGAAAAAGTGGCAAAGAAGGTGAGCGATGATTTGAAAATGGACGGTTATTTAGCCAATGTATTACCGCATGACAAATTAGAAAAAGTAAAAGAATTACAAACCAAAGGCGAATATGTTGCCATGACAGGCGATGGCGTGAATGATGCGCCTGCATTGGCACAAGCAGATGTTGGAATTGCAGTTGGTTCAGGCACTGATGTAGCAGCCGAAACAGCAGATATAATTTTGGTAAACTCAGACCCGAAAGATATCGCCAACCTGATATTATTTGGTAAAGCTACCTACAACAAAATGATACAAAACTTATGGTGGGCTGCGGGCTATAACATTCTTGCTATTCCATTGGCAGCAGGTGTATTATATAAATGGGGCATCATGCTAAGTCCGGCTATTGGTGCAGTGCTAATGAGTTTAAGCACAATTGTGGTTGCGATAAATGCACAACTTTTAAAAAGAAAAATTTCATAAACCAAAAACAATTCATCATGAAAAAACAAATCATTACAGCAGCATTACTACTTACAGCAACAATGTTTATCACTTCTTGCGAAAGCAATAATTCTGAAACCAAAACAGAAAAATTGGCAACAGAGGAAAGCGCAACTGCCCAATACCAATGCCCCATGAAATGTGAGGGAGAAAAAACATATGACAAACCCGGTCAATGCCCCAAGTGCAACATGGATTTGCAAAAAGTTGAAGAAATGGATGAGCAACATAACCACGACAGCACTCATACAAATCACTAAAACAGTTTAACACCGCAAGCGCATGATTGAAAAAATAATTTCTTGGTCAACACACAACCGCTTCTTTGTATGGATTGGTATTTTGCTAATCGTAGTTGGTGGTGTGTATTCGGTAATGACCACGCCTGTTGATGCCATTCCCGACCTTTCCGAAAATCAGGTGATTGTTTATACCGAATGGATGGGGCGTAATCCGCAAATCATGGAAGACCAAATCACCTATCCTTTGGTTTCCAACTTGCAGGGCATCCCCAATGTAAAAGCCATTCGGGGCGCATCCATGTTCGGCATGAGTTTCATCTTCGTCATTTTCAATGACGATGCAGAAATCTATTGGGCGCGAACCCGTGTGTTAGAGCGATTGAACTTCGCACAAAAAGCATTACCGCAAGGCGTAACGCCAACACTTGGTCCCGATGGAACAGGCGTAGGTCATGTGTTTTGGTATTCCTTGCAGGGCGATGGTTACGATTTGGGAGAACTCCGAGCCGTGCAGGACTGGTATGTGAAATTCGCTTTGCAGAATGTGGAAGGCGTGAGCGAAGTCGCTTCTTTTGGTGGTTTTCAAAAACAATATCAGGTCAGCATCAATCCGCACAAATTGGTTTATTACGGCATATCCGCAATGGATGTGGCAAACGCTTTAAAACAAAACAACCGCGATGTTGGAGGCAGCATTTACGAAATGAACCGCATGGGTTATATGCTGCGCGGATTGGGCTACATCAAGGATCTAAAAGACATTGAAGAAATTTCCGTTGGTGCATACAAATCAATTCCCATAAAACTGAAAGATGTGGCTGATGTGCAAATGAGCAGCGACATCCGTTTGGGTATTGTGGACGAAAACGGAGAAGGAGAAGTGGTAGGCGGTGTGGTAGTTGCACGCTATGGCGAAAACGCCAAAGAAGTAATTGACCGCGTGAAAGAACGATTAAGCGATGTAGAAAAAGGCTTGCCCCCCGGTGTAAAAATTAAAATTGCCTACGACCGCAGCGATTTAATTGAAGCTGCTATTGATACGCTTAAAGAAGCTCTCTGGGAAGAAATTGCAGTAGTGTCATTAGTGGTATTGCTTTTTCTTTTTCATGTGCGGAGCGCAGTAGTTGCCATTGTTACTATTCCTTTATCTGTGCTGATTGGTTTTATGCTTGTGAAATTATTTGGCATTTCACTTAACATTATGTCGCTTGGTGGCATTGCATTAGCAATAGGCGATTTGGTAGATGCCGGAATTGTAATGACCGAAAACGCTTACAAAGGATTGGTGAAAGCCGTTTTAAAAACAGACGAATAATGGAAAAACAAAGAATAGGAAATACAAAAGAACTCAGCGAAGAAGAGCGCATCAAAATAATTGAACGCTCATCTCGCACCGTTGGAAGAGCCGTTTTCTTTTCCATTTTGGTAACGCTCATTTCATTCGCGCCCATCTTGTTTTTAGAGGGACAGGAAAAGAAACTGTTTTCACCATTGGTGTTTACAAAAACCTTTGTAATGATTGGTTCTGCCATCGTTGCCCTTTTCATCGTGCCCATGTTGTTACGTTCATTAATGAAAGGCAAACTCATTCCCGAAAGCAGAAATCCTGTTGCCAATTTCTTCATCAAAATATACAGCCCTGTCTTGCGCTTGTGTCAGCGTTGGAAAAAAACAGTCGTTGCCATTTCTGTTTTAATCGTGTTAGGAAGTATTCCTTTTGTGTTGCGTTTGGGTTCCGAGTTTATGCCGCCCTTAGATGAAGGTTCGCTGTTGTTCATGCCCGTTACACTTCCTGATGTTTCCAACAACGAAGCCAAACGTATCTTGCAGGTGCAGGACAAAATTATCAGCACCGTTCCAGAAGTGCAGAATGTATTGGGCAAAGCAGGTCGTGCTTATACCGCTACCGACAACGCGCCTATGAGTATGATTGAAAGCATCATTCTATTAAAACCAAAATCCGAGTGGCGCGAAGGAATGACCACCGAAAAACTAATTACTGAATTAAACGAGAAAGTAAAAATCCCCGGAGTTACAAATGGTTGGACACAACCCATCATCAACCGTATCAATATGCTTTCAACAGGGGTTCGGACAGACATCGGCATTAAAATTTACGGACAGGAATTAGATACCATTTACAACATCGCAAGGCAAATTGAAAAATCCTTGCAGGGCATTGAAGGGCTTGCAGATTTATATGTAGAGCAACTCACAGGCGGCAAATACCTTGATGTAAAAATTAAGCGCGAAGAAATTGCCCGATACAATCTTTCCATTGAGGAAGTAAACATGCTCATTGAAATGGCTTTAGGCGGAATGCCCGTTACCAACACAGTAGAAGGCAGACAGCGTTTCAGCGTGTCCATGCGTTTGGCGCAGGATTTCCGTAGTGATTTGGAAGAAATAAAACGAACACCCCTTCAAACATCGGGCTACGGAGTTATTCCGCTTTCAGCAGTGGCTGATTTGGAAATTACCGAAGGTCCGCCAATGATTAGTTCCGAAAACGCCATGTTGAGAGGAACAGTTCTGTTTAATGTGCGCGGCAGAGATATGGGCAGCGTAGTAAGCGATGCCAAAGAAAAAATAGATGCCGATTTCAAAAACCTTCCCAAAGGTTATTTCATCAACTGGAGCGGACAGTATGAAAGTAAAGTCCGTGCCGAAAACCGTTTGAAAATTATCATTCCAATTACGCTATTGATTATTGCTTTCGTGCTCTATTTCACCTTTCATTCTTTCAAAGAAATGGCGATTGTGCTTTCCAGTATTCCTATTGCATTAATTGGTGGCGTGTATTCCATGTATTTTTTTGAAGTGAATTTTTCGGTTGCCGTGGCAGTTGGTTTCATTGCCTTATTCGGTATTGCGGTAGAAACAGGGGTTTTGATGCTTGTTTATATGAATGAAGCCATTCACGATGCGGTGGATAAAAAGGGAAGCGCAGAACTTTCACAGGAAGAAGTGCAGACAGCCGTTTTTTCAGGGGCGGTAATGCGTGTCCGCCCAAAATTGATGACTGTCATGGCAGACATGATAGGACTAATGCCCATTCTATTAGCAACGGGCGTAGGAAGCGATGTAATGAAACCCATCACCATTCCCTTTGTGTTCGGGTTGATTACCTCTACACTTTTTGTGTTAATCGTTTTACCTGTGGTTTATCAGTTAGTGAAAGAATACGAATTGAAAAAACATGGTAAAGTAGAATACCTTGAAATTGAAGAATAATGAAAACAGCCAACAATTACACAATCCCTGTAACGAAACTTATCACTGAACTTGGTAGTGATAGAGAAAAAGGATTGAATTCACTTGAAGCAACCAACCGTATTTCTCAATACGGCAAAAACACTATTCAATCCGATAAAGGAAAACATCCTTTGAAAATAGTCCTGTCTCAATTTAATAACCTCTTGGTGTATTTGTTGCTGTTTGCAGCCGCCATGTCATTTTGGTTTCAGGAATACTTGGATGCAACCGCAATTCTGCTTGTAATACTCGTAAATGCGAGCATTGGGTTTTGGATGGAAATGCAGGCAGAACGCTCCATGAATGCCCTTAAAAAAATGGCAAGTGTTCCGGCAAAAGTGTTCAGGGATGGTAAGCTGACCGAAATAGCATCTGAAGAATTAGTTCCGGGCGATTTGCTGTTTGTTGAAGCAGGTGACATGATTACCGCAGATGCAAGAATTATTTCCGCTACACAACTTTCCATAAATGAAGCATCGCTTACGGGCGAAGCCATGCCTGTTGAAAAAACAGCAAGCGAACTTTCGGGAGATATTCCACTTGCTGACCGCACCAATATGTTGCACAAAGGCACTTTCGTTACCAACGGAAACACCACTGCCCTTGTGGTTGCAACAGGTATGCAAACCGAATTAGGCAAAATCGCACACCTCGTGCAGGGAGCAGAGCAATCAGCCACTCCACTTGAAAAAAAGTTACAGGTATTCAGTCGTAAACTCATTTACATAACAGTTGCTTTAGTGGTGCTGATTTTCATTGTCGGTATGTTCACGCATGGCGATTATGTGGAATTGCTTGAAACGGCCATTGCCCTTGCAGTAGCAGCCATACCCGAAGGACTTCCCATTGTGGCAACCCTTGCATTGGCTCAAGGGATGATGAAAATGGCAAGGCATAATGTCATCGTAAAAAAACTTTCGGCAGTAGAAACCTTAGGAGGCACAACCGTTATTTGCACCGATAAAACAGGAACACTTACTCAAAATAAAATAGAAGTAACAGATTTAATCCCTGCTGATGAAACTTCTGAAAAGAATAAACAACTCCTTCAGCATATAGCTGTTTTATGCAACACCGCATCCATTCAGATTTTAGAAAACGACATTAAAGAAATTGGCGACCCGCTGGAAACGGGCTTACTGAAATATGCACACAACAAAGGAGAGAATGTTGAGCGGTTGCGTCAACAGTTTCCTAAAATAGATGAAGTCCCGTTTTCATCGGAAACAAAAATGATGGCAACGCTGCATAGCGGAAACAATGGATATATTGTTTATGCCAAAGGCGCAGCAGAAGAAATACTCAAACAGTGCAGTCATATTCTTAACGGTTCTGAAATTAAAGAGATGAATGAAGAAACAAGAAACCAATGGAAAGACAAATCTGAACAATTGGCATCATCCGGTTTAAGAGTTATTGCTGGTGCTTTTAAAGAAACTGCTTCAAAAGATGTTGCACTCACAGACAGTTTGGTTTTTGCCGGACTATACGGAATGATGGATCCGCCAGCCGAAGATGTGTTTGATGCAATCAATGAATGTAAAGATGCAGGTATTAAAGTAGTGATGATTACAGGCGACCATCCTGCCACTGCAAATTATATAGCCAACCAACTTCATATATCCGAAAACACGCAACCTGTCATCGGCAAGAACATGAAGCCCTTTGAACAGTTAAGCGAACAGGAAAAAAATCTTTGGGCTGACACTTCTGTTTTCGCAAGGGTTACACCCGCTCATAAATTGGATTTGGTAAGAGTGTTGCAGGAAAAAGGAAACATCGTTGGCATGACAGGTGATGGTGTAAATGATGCTCCTGCTTTGAAGAAATCAGACATCGGCATCGCAATGGGAGTGAGAGGAACACAAGTGGCACAGGAAGTGTCAGACATGGTATTGAAAGACGATAAATTTTCGTCCATAGTTCATGCAATAAAGCAAGGTCGTGTTATTTTTACTAATGTTCAGGAATTTGTGATTTACCTGCTTTCCTGCAACATGAGCGAATTGTTTGTGGTGTCTTTAGCCGCGTTGTCCAATCTGCATTTTCAATTAATTCCGCTGCAAATACTTTTTATCAATCTAATAACAGATGTGTTGCCCGCCCTTGCTTTGGGCGTAAGCGAAGGCAGTCCGTATGTTATGAAACACAAGCCCCGAAATCCGGCTGAACCGCTGTTAAAAACAAAACAGTGGTATGCTGTTTGGATTTATGCGGCAATCATTTCCGTTTGCACATTGGGAGCAGTATTCTTTAGCCATTTTGTTTTGCATACAGGCGAACACTTTGACCCGAAACTCTGCAACAACATTTTATTCTTTACTCTTATTGTTTGCCAGTTGTTCCATGTGTTCAACATGGCATCGGTCAAAACTTCTTTTATAAAATCTGAAGTATTCCAAAATAAATATGTTTGGTATGCACTGCTTACAAGCGGGTTAGTCGTGGTTTCCGTATTTTTTATTCCTCCAGCTCGTGAAGCATTGAATGTTCAGTCGCTGAAAGCGGAAGACTGGTTGATTGTTTTCGTATCTGCTTCGATTTCACTATTGGTTATTCAAATTTTAAAACGAACAAATCTAATTCACGATGAAGATTAACGCTGAAAATATAAACATCATTAAGGCATCAGGCGAAAAAGCTCCGTTCAACAAAGGAAAGCTAAAACAATCGTTGCTGCGTTCTGGTGCAACTAACGAACAGGCAGATGAAATTACCAACAAAGTAATCGAAATGTTAGTAGAGGGGATGTCCACACGGAAGATTTACAAAACCGCATTTCGATTATTGCGTAACTATTCACGCCAGGCAGCAGCACGCTATAAACTCAAACAAGCCATTATGGAGTTGGGTCCTTCGGGTTTCCCTTTTGAGCAATTTGTGGGAGAGCTTTTAAAACATAAAGGTTACAAAACTCAAGTGGGAATAATTTTAAAAGGACATTGTGTAAATCACGAAATAGATGTGATTGCCGAAAAAGACGAACACCATTTTATGATTGAGTGCAAATTCCATAACCACCAGGGTTATGTGTGCGATGTAAAAATTCCGCTCTACATACAATCAAGATTTTTGGATGTAGAAAGACAATGGAAACAGTTAGCTGGTCATGCCGAAAAATTTCATCAGGGTTGGGTGGTTACCAACACCCGCTTTTCTGATGATGCTTCCAAATACGGCAGGTGCATGAACATGAATTTGGTGGGTTGGGATTATCCAAAAAACAATGGATTGAAAGATTGGATTGATGGTTCGGGATTACACCCCGTAACCTGCCTTACAACGCTTACCCAAAAAGAGAAACAACAATTATTAGACAGAAAAATAGTGCTGTGTAAAACCATGCATCACAATCAAAGTGTGTTGCAAAACATAGGCATCCATTCACCACGGTTGGAAAAAGTAATGGAAGAATGTTCGGCATTGTGTGAAGAATTCTCAGCAAAGAAATTTCAAAGTATAAAACAATAATTATGAACGACAATAAAATCAAAATCCAATTCTTAGGTGCTGCCGGAACAGTTACCGGCTCAAAGTATCTTGTTACTGCTTTTGGTAAAAAAATACTGATAGACTGCGGTTTGTTTCAGGGGCTAAAAGAACTCCGACAACTAAATTGGCAACCTTTAGCCATTTCAGCAAAAACTATTGATATAGTATTACTAACACATGCACACTTAGACCACACAGGCTACCTCCCCTTATTGGTGAAGCATGGTTTTAGCGGAACAATCAACGGCACTTCTGCAACCTTGCAGATTGCTGAAATCATTTTAAAAGACAGTGCAAAAATTCAAGAGGAAGATGCAGCAAGAGCGAACAAATTCCGCTACTCAAAACACAAACCTGCTTTGCCGCTTTATGGCTTGCCAGAGGTGGAAAATACTTTGCCGCTTTTTCAACCGCAACCCCTCAATCAATGGTTACAAATTAACGAGCATATCCGATACCGTTTCCGATACAACGGACATATTATTGGTGCTACATTTATTGAATTGCAGATTGGCGAAAAAACATTAGTCTTTTCCGGTGATATTGGCAGGGAGATAGACCCACTTTTGTTTCCACCGGAAAAGCCTGAAAAAGCGGATGTTTTATTTATTGAAGCCACTTATGGCAACCGCCTTCATCCTGTCGAACCAGCCATCAACAATTTGGAAAAACTTATTAATCGTTGTATGGCAAGAAACGGCACTATCATCATACCGAGTTTTTCGGTAGAGCGGACGCAATTGCTCATGTATCTGTTTTGGCAGTTAAAAAAGACCAATAAAATTCCCGATATACCTATTTATATGGATAGTCCGATGGGAAGAAATGTTTTGGAAGTTTTTCATCGTAACACAGAGTGGCATAAACTCTCCACCGATGAATGCTCTGAAATGTGCAATACCATCAAGCGGATTAAAGGAGTAGATGAAACTTATGCACTTGCAGAAGACAATACACCTAAAATAATTATTGCAGGAAGTGGTATGGCTGCGGGCGGCAGAGTGCTTACTTATTTTGAAAAATATTTAGGGGACGAAAATGCAACCATCCTGTTGGTGGGTTTTCAGGCTGAAGGAACAAGAGGAAGGGCATTGCTGGAAGGCGCAACCGAAATCAAAATGAGAGGTAAATTCTATGCAGTAAAAGCCCACATGGAAAATATAGAAGGGTTGTCTGGTCATGCAGACCAAAATGGATTGATTGACTGGATGAGCAAACTGCAATCTAAGCCCGATAAAATTTTTATTGTTCACAGCGAGGAAGATGGAGCAAAGGGATTGCAGAAAAAAATAAAAGAAGTTTATAAATGGGATAGTGAAATTCCTGTCCTTAATCAGCGAAACGAATTTGAATTAAAAATCAAAAGGCCATGAAACACAAAGAAATTATCACAAACTGGAATGTAATTACAGGGGGGCCCTGCACGGGGAAAACCACGGTAGTAAACCTGCTTGCCGAAAGAGGTTACAAAACCACTATTGAACATGCACGTCATTACATTGATACGCAAAAAATAAAAGGGCGCACGGTTGAAGAAATTCGTGAAAACAAAAAAGAATTTCAGTTAGGAGTGCTGAATATGCAGATTGAAGAAGAAGCAACCTTAGATGTAAATGAAATGGTGTTTTTAGACCGCGCCTTACCCGATGCAATGGCATACTATCAGTTCTTGGGTTTAGAATATGACGACAGGTTAATAGAACAGTGTAATAAATATTGCTACAAGCAAGTTTTCATATTAGACCGTTTGCCGCTTACCAACGACTATGCAAGATTAGAAGACGAAGCAGAGCAAATCCGTATTCATAACCTGATAATTAAGGTGTATGAAACATTCCCTTGCCCTATTGTTCATGTGCCGGTTCTGCCACCGGAAGAACGGGTTGATTTTATTCTAAAACACATTTAGAGCATGAAAAAGATAGTTTCAACAATAGTATTATTGGTTTGTCTGCTCCAGCTTCACGCTCAAGACACAACTTATATTTCGCTGGAAAAGCTGTTGCAGCAGGTGGAAACCAACTACCCCGCCATTCTGCAATATCAGCAAAACATTCAGTCATGGCAGGCAAAAGCGCAGGGTGCAAAATCATGGATGCCTCCAACCTTCTCCACAGGCATTATGAATTTCCCTTACAACCTCTCAATGGTAAAGGAAAAGAACGACCCTATGAACTGGGCGGGCATTTCCTTTTCAATTGAACAGATGATACCCAACCAAACAAAGCTGAATGCCAAGCGCGATTACATCAACTCATTAGCTGAAGTTGAAAAATCTAAAAGCGACTGGACAAAAAACGAATTACGCAGAGAAGCAAAAATTCTTTACTACAACCGTTTTGTAAATCAGCAGAAACAAAAATCACTTTCAGAAAGCGAAGAAGTGTTGAACCTCTTGCTTACCACAGCCGAAGCCAAATTCAGCAGTAACCAGTCGCAACTGCAAACGATTTACAAAGCCAAAGCCCGTTTAGCCGAATTGAAAAACATGCAATACATGCTCTCCGGCTTAATTGCAGAAAGCAACATCGGTTTGAACATCCTCATGGTGCGCGATGTAAACACGCCTTTTGAAATTGATACGCTCATTCAGCCCCGCAATTATTCACTTGCAACTACCGATACCGCCAACATCACCAACCGCAGCGACATCACCGCTCTTACGAAATACATACAGTCCATGAAACTGGAACAAAAAGTAATGAAAGTAGGTGTCCGTCCCGACTTTGGTGTCCGTGCCGAACACATGCAAATGCTAGGTATGCCAAGTCAATGGTCAATTATGGGCATGATGACTATTCCTATTGTGCCTTGGTCTTCCAAAATGTATTCATCCGAAGTAAAATCTATGGGCTTTCAAATTCAGTCAATGGAATTGGAAAAACAAACCATGCAACTGATGGCTACCAAAATGTTCACCGAAAAATTAACGATGCTCCGTTACGAAAACGGACAGTATCAAAATTATAGTCAGCAAATAATTCCCGCTTACGAAAACAACATGCAAGCCAATTTACTTGCCTTCAAACAAAACACAGGCGACTTGTTTGTGCTGTTGGATGCGTGGGAAATGTTGCTGATGAAAAAATTGGAAATGTATGACCGACTGTTCAACATCTTAAAATTAGAAGCCGAATATGAATACGAGACAGAAATTAAATAGTCAAATCAGCATCATCCTCTTTTTGCTTTTAGTATCGGTGTTTTCATCGTGCAAAAACGAAAACGATAAACAGGGGCATGAAAATCATGTTCAGGTAGAAGGCGATTACATCTGTCCCATGCGTTGCGAAGGCGAAAAAACCTATCCGCAACCCGGCAACTGTCCGGTTTGTAAAATGAAATTGCAGTTGGTGGAAGAAGAGTTAGTGCAAACGGTTTCGCCCAACAAACAGGTTTTATCACGTCAGGCAACCGTTAAACTTCAAACTGAAAACAATGCTCAATCTATAAAGGCACAGGGCTTCATTGATTATGACCGCAACCGAAATCAAAATGTATCAGCACGCTTTGGCGGGAGAATTGAAAAACTTTATGTGAAATACAATTTGAAGTTCGTCAATAAAGGCGATAAAATTTTGGAACTCTATAGCCCCGAACTAAACACCATTCAGGAGCAACATTTATTTCTGCTGAAAACCGAAACCGGAAAAACACTTATTGAACAATCACGCGAAAAACTAAAACTGTTGGGCATTACCGAACAGCAAATTTCAGTTTTGGAAACCAAAGGCACATTCGCACAATCTATTTCTGTTTACAGTCCCGCAAGCGGCTACATACTTTTCAATTCCGAAACGCAAACCAATACAGGTTCAGAAGCAACGCAGCAATCTTCAATGAATAGCATGAGCATGTCCGCTAATACTTCCGTTACCCAAACATCAGGTTCGGCAGGTGTGCAAATTCGTGAGGGTATGTATATCAACAAAGGCGAAACGCTTTTCAGTTTAAACGATTTGCAAACCGTTTGGGCAATCATTTCAATTCCCTCTGAATATCATTCATCCGTTCAGTCAAACAAGCAAATCAATATAGTATCGGAATTGTTTCCCGCTCAAATTCTCACAGGAAAAATTTTACTGACGGAAAAAACTTTTGAGGAAAAACAACAACGCTTCATCAGGGTAAGGGTTGAATTGCCCAATCCTAAAGCTGCTTTAAAAATCAATTCACTCGTTACGGCTGAATTTCCGCTTGAAAAGAACCCCGATGGCTATCTGGGTCAAGTTCCCTCATCGGCAGTTTACCGCACGGGCATGAATGTTTTTGTTTGGGTAAAATCAGGAACAACCAAAAACGGAACGGGAATTTTTGAAATACGAAAAGTTATCACAGGTGCAACGAACAACGGAACAGTTACCATCATAAACGGTCTTGCGCCTGATGAAGAAATTGCTTTACACGCTGGAGCATTAACCGACAGCGAAACATTTTTAAACGGAAACTGACATGAAGCAGAAAATAATATTTCTTTCAATCACAATTCTTTTTGCCTTGGCAGGTTGCAAAAGCAAAAATGAAAATCATGCAGGGCATGATAGCGGAACATACTACACCTGTCCCATGCACCCAAGCGTAAAAAGCAACAGCCCCGGTTCTTGCCCTGTGTGCAATATGTCTTTAATTAAAGTTGAAAAACAAAACAACGAACACACACAGCAAGATGGCAATTTTATCACCATTGAAAAACAACAACAGCAATTAGCAGGAATAAAAACCGACACGGTAAAATTTCAAGCCATTATTCCCGCTTCAACCATTTTGGGAACAGTCGCCATTGATGAAGAACAGGTAACAACTATCAGCAGCCGCGTGAAAGGAAGAATAGACAAACTCTACATCAAAACATCAGGCGAATACATCCGAAAAGGAAATCCCGTTTACGCCATTTACAGCGAACAACTTTTTGCTGATGAAAAAGAATTTCTTGCCCTGTCGGAAAAGAGAACGAACAACACCACTGAAAATAAATTGTTAGACGATATGCTCTCTGCGTCCAAAAATAAATTGCTGCTTTGGGGACTTTCAGAAAAACAAATTGCTGAATTAGGAAAAAATAAATCCGCTTCGCCTCAAATAATCTTTTATGCACAGACAGAGGGTTATGTTACCGAAGTGCTTGTAAAAGAAGGAGAATATGTTGAAGTCGGAACATCTATAGTTAAACTTACCACTTTAAATCAGGTTTGGATTGATGCTCAGGTTTACTCCAATGAAATTGAAAAAATAAGCGGTAGCAATTCCTTTCAGGTTTTTTCCGAAACCTACCCCGATGAAGTTTACACGGGTCGTCTTGTGTTCAGCAATCCAGGTGTGGAAGATAATCGCAAAGTGCAACTGTTGCGCCTTAGAATTGACAACGCTAAAAACAATCTCATTCCGGGCATGATGGTGTATGTAAGTCCTAAACAAAATTCAAAACCCGTTTTAGCCGTTCCAAAATCTGCCGTGCTGTTGGAGAAAATGAAAACCGTTTGGATATTGGCGCACGACAACACCTTTGAGCAACGCATGGTTGAAACAGGCACAGAAAATAAGTTTTGGATTGAAATTTTATCGGGTATAAAAGAAGGGGAGATAATTGTTACGGACGGTTCATACTTAATTAGTAGTGAGTTTATTTTAAAAAGCGGTGCAGGGCAAAGACATGACCATTAGACAACATCTATTTAAACGAAATGATTTTTCAGTTCAGCAAAAGCCCTCGGCATCCACCGGGGGCTTTTCTTTTTGTAGTGCTATAAGGTTTACAAATTTTTCACTTAATACAAGTTTCTTTGCATAGTTCTTTTCCATATAAGTCAAGGCAGATTATCGGTAAAAAGATAAAGCAGATGCGCGAGAAAAAACAACTCACGTTGGAACAGTTAGCTGATTTTATTAGGAACAGACAGACAACATATTTGGAACATTGAAGCAGGTAGGAAAAATTTTACGATGGATTATTTAGATAGGATAGCAAAAGTGCTTGATGTTTCACTAAGCGAATTTCTGAATACAAATATTTAATCACATCAAAAACAAACAACATGGCATCAACATCAGAAACCGGACACGCAAAAAATGTAGCCAACTTTGAGGATGTAATTTCCTTCTGCACCGGCTACGGGGCAACTTACAATCCTTCAAAAGTTGCGATACAATTACCATCACTTAACGCCCTTCGCACAAATGCTGAAAATGCGGTGGCAGATGTAAACTCAGCCAACACTGCATTCATCAATGCAACCAATGCACGGCAAATTGCCTTTTCATCTGTAAAACCTTTAGCAACTCGATTGGTAAACGCCTTGGATGCAACGGATGCAACAGACGAATTGATTAAGGATGCAAAAACTTTAAACAGAAAAGTTCAGGGGGCGCGTAAAAGCAAAGGCACAAAACCTGAAACACCGCCAACACCACCCGACACAGCCGCAGAAGACAAACAGATTTCTGTTTCACAACAGAGCTACGACAGTATTATTGAGAACTTTGAAAAATTGGGGCAACTGGTAGCAACCGAACCTACCTACACTCCAAACGAAGTGGACTTGCAGACAGCGACACTTATTACCTTTCACGGCAACTTAAAAACAACAAACACCGCAGTCATTAACGCAACGACAGCTATCAGCAATGCGCGTATTACCCGTAACCAAATACTTTATGCACCTAAAACAGGTTTGTATGACGTTGCACAGGAAGTAAAAAAATATGTAAAGTCCGTTTTCGGTGCGACAAGTCCTCAATACAAACAGGTGAGCAAAATCAAGTTTACTAAGCCCCGCAAAAAATAATCTCACATGATTTTTAGTAAAGCCGCCTTGACAATTTACAAAGTTGCAAGGCGGTTTTCATTTTTTCACAACCCGTTTGACAAAGTTGCTGTTCCGCTTTTCACTTTTCGCAATCTACTTGACAATGTTGACATGACAATCGGTAAAGTTCCTATGACGTTCCATACTTTTAGACTGACACTTTTCAGTTCTCGCAATCTGTCAGACACTTTTCGCATGACCATTTTAAATTCTTTCATTACGCTCGACAAATCTTCCATGACAAAGACAGAAATACAGGCAACGCACTAAAAAAATACACTCTTGCAAGTCGCGCAAGCCACCCCGCAGACCAAAACTTGCAAGAGAGTATTTTTTTCTGCCGCCCAATTAAAAACTTCAATTTTTTTCTCCCACCCTTCTAAAAAATAAAAATACCCCACCCGCCCCCTAACCCGACAGTTTCTCTTTCCATTCCAGCGTTCTTCCTTGACAGTTTAATGCTAACCCGACACGACAACACCTTCGACAGACAGAAGGGCATCCGGTAACATGGGGTTGCCGCAATGCGGGGTGCAGTGCTTAATTGAACGGTAGTCCTTTTTACATACTTTTGTCGTGGGCGGACAGTTCAGCGCGTTTAATTCCCGCACTGACGGCAACCCCAGAAACGTTATGCGTCATTCCCCATTTTTCCGCAAGAAAATAATTTCTCGTGCTAACGGGAGTGCCA
>ERZ778021.1553-NODE-1553-length-26102-cov-6.188621_pt1 | contig 26102 bp, 22 predicted proteins | sample MGYA00375751_ERZ778021 | MGnify/ENA primary metagenome ERZ778021 (study PRJEB29350, sample SAMN05389814) | bioreactor metagenome | isolation source: Thiocyanate stock bioreactor | place: South Africa: University of Cape Town | collected 2013-08-29 ... | reverse complement strand
CCTGGGCGCCGACTCGGTGCCCGCCGCTGGCCGCCAGGTGGTGGTGCAGCGCAACGGCAACGTGGCCGTGGACTGCACGGACGACGTGCACCCCGAGGTGGCCTACATCGCCCAGCTGGCGGCCAAGGTGGTGGGGCTGGACATCGCCGGCATCGACTTGGTGGCCAAGGACATCTCCAAACCCCTGCACGCCCAGGGCGGTGCCATTGTCGAAGTGAACGCAGGCCCTGGCCTGCTGATGCACCTGAAGCCCGCCGTGGGTGCACCGCGCCCCGTGGGCCAGGCCATTGCAGAGCATCTGTTCCCGTCGGAAGACGATGCGGGCCAGGCAGGCCGCATTCCGCTGGTGGGCGTGGCGGGCACGCGTGGCACCTCAACCATCGCGCGGGTCGTGGCCTGGCTGCTGCACCTGAGCGGCCACCACACGGGCCTGGCCTGTCGCGAAGGGCTGTTCCTGGACCGCCGCTGTGTCGAATCGACCGATTGCGCGCACTGGGAAGCCGCCCACCGCCTGCTGATGAACAAGACCGTGCAGGCCGCCGTGATCGAAAGCGACGCGCGCACCATCCTGCGCGACGGCCTGGCCTACGACCGCTGCCAGGTGGGTGTGGTCACCGACATGGACGGCGTGGAAACGCTGGCCGAATTCGACGTGCACGAACAGGACCAGATGACCAAGGTGATGCGCACCCAGGTGGACGTAGTGCTGTCGGAAGGCGCAGCGGTGCTCAACGCGGCCATCCCGCAAGTGGCCGACTTGGCGCCGCTGTCGGACGGTGCCGTGGTGCTGTATGCCCAGGACGCCACCTTGCCCGTGATCGTGGAACACCGCGCCAAGGACAACGGCCGCGCCGTGGTCGTGAAGAACGGTCGCGTGGTGCTGGCCACGGGCAGTGCAGAACATGTGCTCGGTTCGCTGGCAGACCTGACTTTTGGCCGCAATGCCGTGGCGCCCGACACAGACGCGCTGCTGGCGGCCATCGGCACGGCCTGGGCGCTGGACATTGCCCCCGACCTCATCGGAGCTGGCATCAAGACCTTTGAACCCGAGCTGGTCCCCACTGCCGCACTGCGGTCGTGATGGAGCCTTGCGCATTGGCTCTGCTTTTGTTTGTTGTTTGACCTCGCATCCCACGACCTGAACAGGGCCTCAGCGCCCTGATGGACCACTGAAAGAAACTTCCATGGATGTATCCCGCACCCGGGCCCTGCGTGGCCCCAACCTCTGGAGCCGCCACATGGCCATCGAGGCCGTGGTGACCTGCGCCGAAAACGAGCGCGCCGTGGGCCAGATGGCCGGGTTCGAAGCCCGCCTGCGGGCCCTGTTTCCCGCCATCGGCGCGCTGCACCCCGAAACTGGCGGCGGCGATGTCTCGCTGGCCCATGTGCTGCAGACGGCCGCCCTGGCATTGCAGGCGCAGGCAGGCTGCCCCGTCACCTTTGCGCGCACCACCGCTACCACCGACGCGGGCGTGTACCAGGTGGTCGTGGAATACAGCGAAGAGGCCGTGGGCCGCAAAGCGTTTGAATACGCGCAGCAACTCATCAAGGCGGCCCAAGGCGAAGGCAATTTTGATGCTGACACCGTGGTTGCCGAACTGCGCGAGCTGGACGAAGACGAGCGCCTGGGCCCCAGCACCGGGTCCATCGTGGACGCCGCCGTGGCGCGCGGCATCCCCTACCGCCGCCTCACGCGTGGCAGCCTGGTGCAGTTTGGCTGGGGCTCCAAGCAGCGCCGTATCCAGGCGGCAGAGGTCGATTCGACCAGCGCCGTGGCCGAATCCATCGGCCAGGACAAGGACCTGACCAAACGCCTGCTGCATGCCGCTGGCGTGCCCGTGCCTCTGGGAAAACCGGTCGAGAGCGTGGACGAAGCCTGGGAGGTTGCGCTCAAGGTCGGCCTGCCCGTGGTGGTCAAGCCACAGGATGGCAACCAGGGCAAGGGCGTGACGGTCAACATCACCGACCGCGCCCAGCTCGAAGAGGCCTACAAGAACGCCGCCGAATACGGCACCGTGATGGTCGAGCGCTTTTTGCCTGGCCATGACTTCCGCCTGCTGGTGGTGGGCGACCAGCTGGTGGCCGCTGCCCGCCGCGAACCGCCCCAGGTGCTGGGCGACGGCCAGCACACGGTGCGTGAACTGGTCGATCTGGTCAACCTCGACCCGCGCCGCGGCGAAGGCCACGCCACCTCACTCACCAAGATCCGCCTGGACGACATTGCCGTTGCGCGCCTGGCCCTGCAAGACCTCACGCCCGATGCCGTGCCCGCCAAGGGCCAACGCGTCATCCTGCGCAACAACGCCAACCTGTCCACCGGCGGCACTGCCACCGATGTGACCGACGACGTGCACCCCGACGTAGCCGCACGCGCCATCGCCGCCGCCCAGATGGTGGGCCTGCACATCTGCGGCGTGGACATGGTGGCCGAGACCGTGCTACGCCCGCTCGAAGAACAAGGCGGCGGCTTTGTGGAAGTGAACGCCGCCCCCGGCCTGCGCATGCATCTGGCACCCAGCTACGGCAAGCCCCGCAACGTGGGTCAGGCGATGGTGGACAAGCTGTATGCCCATGGCGATGACGGGCGCATCCCCACCGTGGCCGTCACTGGCACCAACGGCAAGACCACCACCGCCCGCCTGATTGCCCACCTGTTCACCGCCCAGGGCCTGCGCGTGGGCATGACCAACACCGACGGCGTGTACGTGAACGGCCGCCAGATCGACAGCGGCGACTGCAGCGGCCCCAAGAGCGCGCGCAACGTGCTGCTGCACCCCGAGGTGGATGCCGCCGTGTTCGAAACCGCACGCGGCGGCATCCTGCGCGAAGGCCTGGGCTTCGACCGCTGCCAGGTGGCCGTGGTGACCAACATCGGCGCGGGCGACCACCTGGGCCTGAACTACATCACCACGGTGGAAGACCTGGCCGTGCTCAAGCGCGTGATCGTGCAGAACGTGGCTACCACGGGCTACGGCGTGCTGAACGCTGCCGACCCCATCGTGGCCGCCATGGCGCCCGCCTGCCCTGGCAAGATCATCTTCTTTGCCAGCGACCGCCACCATCCCGTGATGGCCACGCACCGCGCGCAGGGCCACCGCACCGTGTATGTGGATGGCGACTCCATCGTGGCTTCGGAAGGCTCGTGGCGCGAGACCATCCACCTGCGCGACGTGCCCATCACACGCAACGGCAAGATCGGTTTTCAGGTCGAGAACGTCATGGCCGCCGTGGCCGCCGCCTGGGGCGTGGGCATGCCCTGGCAGACCATCCGCCGGGGCCTGTCGGGCTTTGTGAACGACAGCGACAACGCGCCCGGCCGCTTCAACATCATGGACTACCGGGGCGCCACCGTGATTGCCGACTACGGCCACAACCCTGATGCCATGCGCGCCCTGGTGGGCGCCGTGGACGCCCTGCCCGCCAAGCGCCGCAGCGTGGTGATCAGCGGCGCGGGCGACCGTCGCGATGAGGACATCCGCGACCAGACCGTGATCCTGGGCGCCGCATTTGATGACGTGATCCTGTACCAGGACGCCGCGCAGCGCGGCCGTGCCGATGGCGAGGTGATGGCCCTGCTGCGCGAGGGCCTCGCAGGCGCATCGCGCACCACACACGTTGAAGAGATTCGCGGTGAGTTCATTGCCATCGACGCCGCCCTGGCGCGCCTGCAGCCCGGCGACCTGTGCCTGGTGCTGGTGGACCAGGTGGAAGAAGCGTTGGCCCACCTGGCCCAGCGCTGCACCGAAGCCGGGGCCGCTGCGTGATGGCACTCAAGCAAACGGCCACCTCGGCGCTGCTGGCCCTGGCTGCAGCCACCGCCTGGGTGGGCGTGGCTGGCACTGCGCAGGCAGCGCCCGGCGAAAAAATCGGCACGGTGGACACCGCCTTCCAGTGGATCGGCCGCGACCACGACATCATCGTCGAGGCCTACGACGACCCCGGCGTTTTGGGCGTGACCTGCTACGTCTCGCGCGCCCGCGTCGGCGGCATCAAGGGCACCCTGGGCCTGGCCGAAGACCGCGCAGAAGCCTCCATCGCCTGCCGCCAGGTGGGGCCCATAAGCTTCCCCGAGCCACTCAAGAAGCAGGAAGAAGTGTTCAGCGAACGCATGTCCATCCTGTTCAAACGCCTGCGCATCGTGCGCATGGTCGACCCGGCCCGCAACACGCTGGTCTACCTGACCTACTCCGAAAAACTCATCGACGGCTCGCCGCAGAACAGCGTGACCGCCGTGCCGGTGGACCGGGCCATTGCCATCCCGCTGCGCAAATAAGCCGGCAAGGCCGTACACAACAGAAAGCAGAAAGGGGCCATGGCCCCTTTCTGCTTTTCATATAAAACCAGCCCCTAGCGCTTATCCATCAAGCGCCAGAAGCTATCAAAACAATAGTATTCATCAAGCCTGGCTGGCAATCTGCTGCAGCGCCTGCTCAAACACCTCCACCGGCTGACCACCTTGAATCAGGTGGCGCTCGTTGATGATGATGGCGGGTACCGAGTGGATGCCGTTTTGCAAATACAACTGCTCACGCTCGCGCACCTCTTCGGCAAAACGATCAGACGCCAATAGCTCACGCGCCTCGTCCACATTCAACCCGACCTCACCCGCCACGCGCACCAGCACTTCGTGGTTGCTCGGGTCTTGCCCATCGGTGAAATAGGCTTTGAACAGCGCATGCTTGAGCTGCGGCTGCAGGCCCTTCTCTTCGGCCCAGTGCAGCAGGCGGTGCGCGTCAAAAGTGTTGTAGACGCGGCTGCGTTTGCCTTTGCCAAAGGTGAACCCCAAGTCCGCGCCACGCGCGGCAATGGCCTCGCGGTTGCGTTCGAGCTGCTCGGGCGTGGAGCCATACTTTTCCTGCAGATGCTCGTTGATGTCCTGGCCCTCGGGGCCCATCTGCGGGTTCAGCTCGAAAGGCTGAAAGTGCATGTCAAGGGCCACTTCGCCCTTCAGGCGATCAGCCGCCTGCTCCAGCGCCTTGAGGCCGATGATGCACCAGGGGCAGGAGACATCGGAGACGAAATCGATCTTGAGGGTTTTGGTAGTCATGGCAAGCTCAAAAAATCAGAGCTGGATGGTAGACCAATGCATTGGCCTTCGCAGGAGGGCGCTTTTGTGCCCCTGAAGCGCCCGCTTCCTGCCCCAGTGTTCTCTAGTGTGGTGTTGCACGCTAGCGCAGAACGCCAGGCTTCAGTCCTCCTCGTTTCTGCCGATATCCAAAAGACAGCTATGACATATCCTGAATGAGTGCGATCAGCCTCTCCCCTTTTTCCACAAGCTGGAGCCCGTCAGGAAATTCCACCCCAGCATCGGTGACGGCCTCTGCGCAGGCCTCTTCACGCGTGCCGCTAGCGAGCGCTGTATCGCCGGGCGTGACCCGCAACAGCGTCACAAACTTCACTCCATCTGCCATCCCGGAAGCCGTGCCTTCGACGATGGGTGACACCCGGTTTCTGCACGTTACCCAGTGGCCCTTGGCGATGGAGTCGATCGACGTCACCTACGAAGCAATCGCCCCATCGCAGACCAGCAGCCGGCAAATGCAGGTATGGGAGCAGACACCGACGACCGCTGTGGATCAGATCATCGGCCGAAACGCGAGCGCCACGACGGAAAAGGCGCGGTTTGCCGGTTTGGGGTCCGCCCTGATAGAGCAGGCCGCCCGCACCGGCTCGAGCTACCGTCAGACTGTGGTGAATCTGGGTGCAGTGAGTTCGCCCGACAAAATTCAAGGCAAGGCAACTGGCGCTATGTGGGGCATTCAATCCAGCCCCAGCGCCAGTGCGACATTTGCCATCACCACTCAATCTGGCGCCACGGTGCGGATCTCCATAGCCGACCAGCGGGAGCAACGCGCCACAGGCTCTGGCATCGCTGTGCAGATCGAGGTGGATGGCAACCTTACGCAGCAGGAAAAGGACGCACTCCAATCTCTGGCAGAAGGTTTCGATCTTGCTATCGAGGGCTTGACGGCTGAATCCCCTGTGCTGCGGCTGGACGGTCTGCTGAAGTTCGATAGCAAGCTCTTCACCAAGCTGGAATTCAAGGTGGATATCTATGGCGTGGACCAGGATGGCGTCCGCATCCTGAAGCTCGGTGCCAACATCAGCGCAGACGCCAAAACCCGCGAGATTGAACTCAAGAGCCCTGAAGGCACCGTAAGAATGAAAACCGATTTGCGGCAGCCCGCGCTATGGGGCACCGCAGACCAGAAGGCCTACGCCGTGCGACAGTACCTCAGCCGCATCGACAAGGCAGCAGAGCGCGGGCATGCAGACAGCGGCTTGGTTGACCTGTTCAAGTCCAGCTTCGCCGCCCTGAACGGCGGCTATGAATCGGCAAACTCCCCTGGGAGGTCAGGCAGCGCCAGTATCAGCATTGGCGACCCGGTCGATCTGACGCGCGACGCCAACGCCTTCAGTGAAGGCGACAAGAGCCTGCTCACCGGCCTGGCGGACTTTGATGCATCGATTACCGCAACCCGCCGTGCGTCCAATCCGCGCCGTACCAAAGAGGTTGACACCTTCGAATACACACTCAAACAGTCCACTCAGGTCTCCGGATCATCACCCAGCAACCGCGGCTTCATACAGACCCAGTCAGCCAAGCTTTCTGCCGCCTATCACCAATCGCTGAACTCCACCGCAGCACCAAAGTTGACATCAGACTCTGCAACCCAGAACTATTCCTACGAAAAGGTGGAAGACAGCAGCAGCACGCAGGTAGAGCTAGGCTACGAGAAGGATGAGCCTGTGCGCGCACTGATCACGCAGGCCGCCTCGCAATCGCTGCACGTCCTCAAGGTGGAAAACAACAAGATCACCGAGAACACGGCAGAGCCAGCTCATGTGCAGTCAAAGCAGACAGATTTGCTGCCCTTGCTGAAGCAATTGAAACGGCAGCAGGATGCGAACCCATTGACGGATGACGAGAAACAAAAGCAGCTGCAGGAATGGGGCGGAATGGTGCTGGGAAGCTTGGCCACTGATTAGCACCGCTGAAAAATTTCGTTGACGCAGCGCCCGTGCCTTCTCTGCTGCGCAAACTGACAAAGACGCCGAACACCCGCGCTAACCCGTTCGATCCGCCGAGAGCATCTCTCGAAGTGCTGTCTTTGGCACTTTGCCATAGCTGTTCTTGGGCAAAGCCTGCACAAAGCGGTACAGCCGAGGGCGCTTGAAACGGGCTATATGGGCCAGGCACAGCGCGTCCAGTGCATCCGGGCTCACGCCCTCCTCCGCCACCACAAAGGCCACAGGCACCTCGCCCCATTCCGCATCGAGCTGCCCCACCACGGCCACCTCGCGCACCTGGGGATGCAGCAGAAGCACCTCCTCCACCTCACGCGGGTAGATGTTGGAGCCGCCAGAGATGATCACGTCCTTGGAGCGGTCCTTGAGGGTGAGGAAACCATCGGCATCCAGCGCGCCCATGTCGCCGGTGTAGAGCCAGCCATCGCGCAGCGTCTGCGCCGTGGCTTCGGGGTTGTTCCAGTAGCCGGGCATCACGGTTTCGCCGCGCACCACCACCTCCCCGGTCTCGCCTGCGGGCATCGGCTGGCCTGCGGCATCCACCACACGCACCTCCACCAGCGACTGCGCCACGCCGACCGATACCATGCGCTCGGCCCAGCGCGGGTGGTTGCGGTCGGCCAGCTGGGCACGCGACAGGGCCGTGATCGTCATGGGGCTTTCGCCCTGGCCGTAGATCTGCGCAAAGCGATTGCCCATGGTGGCCAGCGCGTGGCGCAGGTCGTCGGTATACATGGGGCCTCCGCCATAGATGATGGTCTTGAAGCCAGACACATCGGCTCCGGTGGCCTGCACATGGTCGACCAAACGGTGCACCATGGTGGGCGCGGCAAACAGCGTGAGCTGGCCCACGCTGGCCGCAAGCTGCACCAGCTCCGCAGGCTCAAAGCCACCCGACAGCGGAACCACATGCCGCCCGCCGCGCAGCACCTGGGCGTAGTTGTAGAGGCCAGCGCCGTGCGACATGGGCGCGGCGTAGACCATGGCGTCGCCGGGCAGCACATCGTCCACGTCGGTGAAGTAGCAGGCCGTCATGGCCAGCAGATTGCGGTGGGTCTGCATCACCCCCTTCGGGCGGCCAGTGGTGCCGGAGGTGTAGAACAGTGAGGCGACATCCTCGGGTGCGCGGTCGCAAACGTCCATGAGCGCGTGCGTGACGGCGGCGCGGTACGCTTCGGAGCCGAACACCAGCAGACCGGCATCCGCCGCCCCTGCCTCGCGCGCGGCTGGGGCCAACGCCTGCGATACCAGCACCACACGCGCGCCGGAGTCGGCCAGCACGTAGGCCAATTCTTTGGCATGCAGCTTGTAGTTGACCGGCACCGACACGGCCCCGGCCCACACGATGGCGTGCAGGGCCTCCAGGTACTCGGGCGCGTTGGCGGAGTAGATGGCCACTCGGTCACCAGGGGCCACGCCGCATTGCGTGTGCAGATAGGCGGCCAAGGCGGCAGCGCGTGCGCCCAGGTCGCCGTAGGACCACAGCACGTCACCCCCCTGTAGTACAGCGGGCTGGTGGGCATGCAGCAAAGCACTGCGGCGCAGCAGGTGGGCGATGTTCATAGTGTGCACTCCACAACAACGGGATTTTTCAGGGTCAGCCGCCTCCACAGCCGTGGAGACCTGTTGGCACTGTAGGCACGCCGGGCGCTGGCGCACAGTCGCCAAAATACCCAAGGGATAACCCGGCCCGCCCCCGAAACACCCGGTTACCACGCGCGCCCAAATCCCCACAGGCTGTGGCGTTGAAACCCCGTTGCCTAGACTGCATCTGATCCCATGCGCGCGACCGCCCCCCAGGCGAGCGCACCACCGTTTTTACCCAACGCCTTGCAGGCAACACCCCATGAACCTGGACCAGCAAAAATCCATTCTCACCATCGCCCTCCTGGCCGCGTTTGCGGACGGCAACAAGGACGACGCCGAGCGCGAAGAGATCCGCCGCATTGCCCAGTCGCTCGCGGGCGACGCAGGCATGGCGGACCTTCCACGCATCTACCAGGACGTGCTGCTCCGGCGCACCAGCGTGCAGGCAGCGGTGCAAGCCTTGAGCGACCCCATGCACCGCCAGCTGGCCTACGAAATGGCCGTGTGTGTGTGCGACGTGGATGGCCGCCAGACGGCGGCAGAACGCGAGTTTCTGCACGGCCTGAAGACGGCGCTGCAGCTGGGCGCACCGCAGACCGACGCGTTTGACCGGGAAGCCGATGCGATCGTGGATGTGGCCGAAAAGGCCGTGCCTTTATCCGTGCCTGTGTCCGCGCCTACCGCGTTCCCAGGGGCAACAGCCGCCGCAGCCCCCAGCAGTGCTTTGGATGCTGAGCTGGACAAATTCATCCTCAACTACGCGCTGCTCAACGGTGCACTGGAGTTGCTGCCGCAGTCCTGGGCGTCAATGGCCATCATCCCCATGCAGGTGAAGATGGTGTACGGCATTGGCAAGGCCCATGGCGTAGAGCTGGACCAGGGCCACATCAAGGAATTCATCGCCGCTGCGGGCGTGGGCATGACGTCCCAGTACCTGGAGCAGTTTGGCCGCAAGCTGCTGGGCGGCCTGCTGGGCAAGGCGGCGGGCCGGACCATCGGCGGGCTGGGCAGCGCCGCCACCGGCATGGCGTTTTCGTTTGCCACCACCTACGCGCTGGGGCAGGTGGCCAAGCGCTACTACGCCGGGGGCCGGGTTATGAGCACGGCCATGCTGCGCGATACCTTCCAGAACCTGCTGGGCCCCGCCAAGCAGATGCAGTCGCAGTACCTGCCGCAGATCCAGCAAAAGGCCGCCACGCTGGACGCGGGGAAGATCATGGCGATGGTGCGCGGTGCCTGACACGCCACAGCCACTGCGGCAAACGCTATATTATTAATAGCTACCAGCGCTTAACAGACAAGCGCTAGAGGCCATTTTTAATGAAAATCCAGTGATGGGGCCCGCGTGGGCCAAACGCAATCCGGCCAGAGCGTTGCGCCCGCGCTGATCCTGCGCGCAAACCAGGTGGCGCAAACATCGGCCCATGACAGAATCGGCCCATGCTCGACCACACGGACCCTGTCGCCACCATCATCCCGGCCATGTCGCTCGACTCACCGTCCGACAACGCCATGACGGCGCTGTCCCGGTTGGCACTGGGGCCCGTGAACACGGCCTACTACATGGCCGTCTTCGAGCGCTTTGACAACACGGGCCGCACCACCACCACCTGGAACTGGGCGGCCTGCCTGGCCACCCTCAACTGGATGCTGTTCCGGCAGTTGTGGACCCCCGCGCTGGTCTACCTGGCAGCGGCCGAAGGGCTGGCGCTCATCGTGTATGGCATCGGCCGGACCTTCCTGCAATGGCCGCCGGGCGTGGAACTGGGCGTGCTGGGCGCTTTTGCAATGCTGGCCTTTGCGGTGCCGGGCCTGTATGGCAATGCCATCCTGTATGCCGACATCCGCAAGCGTGTGGCCCGGGCGCTGGCGGCCTCACGCACGCTGCCCGAGGCCTGTGTGCTGCTGGAGAAGCAGGCCAGCTCACGCAAGCGGCTGCAGGCACTGGTGCTGGCCAACCTGGTGCTGCTGGCCGCAGCCGCGCTGGCCTACCTGGTCTGGGCCCCTTCGGACACCAAGCCGCTGGCCCTGGAGCCTGCGGTGACCGTGGCACAAGCCACGGCGGCGGCGGCGTCCCGGCCCAGCGCAGTGGCATCTGCACCCGCACCCGCACCCGCACCTGTACCCGTTCCGGTTCCCACGCAAGCCCCCCCAACCCCGGCCCTTGCCGCCACGACGGCCTCAGCCTCAGCCGCTTCGGCCGTGGCAGCGGCCCCGCCCGCCTTGGCTGCGTCTGCACCATTGGCGCCACCCACCGCCACGCCTGCTGCCCCGGCAACCCCAGCGCCGAAGACAGCAGCCCCTGCCACCACACCGGCGCAGCCCACTGAGGCCAACCGCCCCACTCCATCTGCAGCTTCTGCAACCTCTGCAGCCACCAAGGCTTCCAAAACACCCGCCTCAGCAACCGCCACGGCAGCCCCCAAGCCCTCTGCCAAGGCGACGCCGCCCGCAGAGCCCGCCAGCCGCGCGGCCTCTGCGGCCACGGCCAAAACCAAAGCAGCCAAAACCGCCAAACCCCCTGCCTCGGCCGCTGCGCCAGCAGCCTCCGCCCCCTTGCCTACCGTGGGCACGGCGGCGGGCTACTACATCAACGTGGGGCTGTTTGCCGACGAAGCCAACGCCCGCAAGGCCCAGGCCCGCCTGCTCAACGAAGGGCTACCCGCCTTTCGCCAGGAGCTGAACAACGCCAAGGGCCGCCGCATCCGCGTGCGCGTGGGGCCCTATGAAAGCCGGGCGAAGGCAGAGGCCGCGGCCGCGTCGATCCGGGCGATGGCGCTGGAAGCTGTGGTGTTCAAGCAGTAGCCGACAGCAGCGGCGCGCCAGTCCTACTCGCTCCGTTGCCCGCCACCGACGCATCCGGCCCCTGCCCGCCGGTAGGCTGCAGCAAGGTCCTACTCTTGCTCCAGCCCATGAAACACGCCGTCCGTACCCGCCCCGCATCCTCGCGCCGCATGGTGGCCCTGGTGGCCATTGCCACAGGCGCACTCTTGCTCACCGCCTGCGCGCCCTGGCGCATGTGGACCGCCGCAGACCTGGCCCGCGAGGCCCAGCCCTACACTGCGCAACCGGATCAACCCGTGCGGCGGGTTCTGGTGGTGGGCGACAGCACGGCCGTGGGCACGGGGGCCAATGCCCCGCTCGACAGCCTGCCCGGGCGCATTGGCCAGGACCACCCGAAGTGGCACATCGACAACCTGGCCGCCAACGGTGCACGCTACGCCGACGTGGCCGCCCAGCTGGAGCAGGCGTCTGCGGGCTACGACCTGGTGCTGGTGCTCGCGGGTGGCAACGACGTGATCCGGTTGACAGCGCTGGATACGCTGCGCCTCCAGATCGAGCAGGTGGTAACCCTTGCACAACAAAAGGGCCAGCACGTGGTGCTGATGCCGTGTGGGAACGTGGGGCATGCGCCGTTTTTCATCCCCCCGGTTTCGTGGGTGATGTCGCACCGCTCTGAGGACCTGCACACCATCGTCAAAGACGTCGCAGCCACGCGCCAGGCGCGTTATGTGCGCCTGCTCAAGCCACGCCATGAAGACCCGTTCGTGGCCCGTAGCAAGGCACTGAACGCCGCCGACGGGCTGCACCCGAGCAGCGCTGGCTACGAGGAGTGGTACCGCGAACTGGTGGCCCAGGGCGGGCTTACCGGTCTGGGGGAGTGAACGCCAGCGCGGGGTTTGCGCCACCTCACGGCGAGCCCTCCATCCAGGACCGCACCTGCCCAATAACCCACTGCGCGTCATCCAGCGGCAGGTCATGTCCGGCCGACGGATGCATGCGCAGCGGCACCCCCCACGCCCGTGCGATGGCCTGCGAACACTGGCAGGACACCAGCCTGTCGTTCTGGCTGGCCAACAGCAGGATGCGAGGGCGTTCCGAAACCGGCACCAGGGGCGCTACAACAGGTGCCGTGTAGCGCGCTGCAGCCACCAACTGGCGCAGGGCATTGGATGCCGACACCGGCCGCTGCTTGCGCAGGGCCACCCATTCCTCCACCACCGCCCCCCTGGCGTGGACAAGGTTGCTGGTCATTCGCAGCACGGTCTTTTCAATGGTGAGCGGGCTGCTCCAGGGCGCGGCGCAGCGCAGCACCTGCAGATATCTGGCTGGCCGCAGCCGTTGGTAGAACGGGCTAAAAGGCCGCAGGCTGGTGTTGATCAACACACAGCCCACCAGTTCCTCGGGCGCCACCCGCGCCCACTCGACCGCCACCATGGCGCCCAGCGACATGGCCAGCACCCGAAACGGTGGCCGCACACCCTGCGCGGCCAGCTCGGCGCGGCAGCTATCCACCATGCCCCGCACCGTGGCGGGCGACACGGCCCGGTGCAGCAGGCCATTGCCAGGCAAGTCTTGCACCACAACGCGGGCACCCGGCAGGGCGTGCTCGAACGCTTCGACAAACGAGCCCCAGTGCGCGGCCTCGCGCGTGAGGCCTCTGAGCAGAATCCATGGATGGTGCATGGGGAACACCTCTTCAGTACCACGCGGCCAGGGCATCCGCCCTGCGCTGCGCCCGCGCTTCGGGAGCTGGCACCCAGCGCTCGTGGCTACAGGCCGCGCGGGCCAGAAAATCGAGCAGTGACAGATGGCGCCGCAGCACCCGCTGCTGGCGGTGGTTGATGAGCGGGTTGAAGATGCCGTTGCGCGAAAACAGCTGGCGCGGGTTCTTCTTGATCCACAGCCACGACCCCATCTCCAGCGTGAGCGGCAGGAAGGTGTGTGTGGGCGCCTCGCGGCAGGCCTGCAGGTACAGGTGGTCCCACAGGTCGCCGTGCGCCAGGTACTGGGCGCTTTGCGGCTCGATGACGTACTGGTGGTGGCTGTGGGCCTGCAGAAAGATCTCCTGCAGCGCATGCAACTCGGCCAGGTGCGCAATGGGCTTGCGCGTGTGGGCAAACGGAAACCACAGGCGGTCACGCACGCCAAACCCTGAATGGCAGTCGATGGCCATGCTGAACGGCCGCGCCAGCAGCTCCTGGGCCACCACCTCGCACAGCGCCTGGCTTTCGGCCTCCATGGCATCGCCCGCGCGCCCCCGGTACCAAGGCAGCCCCGCGCTGATGCGTTGCCCGCCGATCCAAGGCGGCACGCGGTCCGTGGCATCGACCGGTGCATTGCGCATGAGGTCCACCCCGCGCGGATTGGCGCGTGTGGCGGCCCACATGCCACCCGGGTTGACCACCGGCATGAAAACCAGGCGCATCTGCTCCAGCTGGCGGTGCAGCGTGGTGTCCCACTGCAACCGCATGACCACGTTCTGCAAGTAGGCGATGACCACCTCGGCGCCGATGCGCTCCAGTCCATGCACGCCTCCGAAAAAGCCGATGGCAGGCACGTCCAGACGGGTTGCCCACGCCGATGGCATGGATCGGAAAGCTGTGACCCGACGCCAGCTGCACCTGCCGAACCACCTGAACTTGCAGATGGGGTGCCCCCAGCTCGATGATTTTTTCGAGCGCCAGCAACTCGGGCAGCGTGTTCATGGTGGATGGCGATGGCGGCGTGGGGCCGTGCAGCAAGGCGATAGGCAGCAAGCATAGCCCCGGCCCGCACGCACCAACAGCGCCATGACGCATCTGTGTGAATTCGGCGAAACGACTCGGAACTGTCACACAAGCGCGTTAACTTGCCCGCAGACACAACCCTTCGAAGAGGCACATGATCATGCTCTGGAGATTGCTCGGACTGCAGCGGCTGCTGGATGAACTCTTCGATGCCCCGGGCTGGCCCAGCTTCGATTTGCCCAGTCCCGACGGATGGACCCACTATGAAGACGCAGCCGCAGCGCAGGACTGAGGTGCACCGCATCGCCCTGCTGTGCGGCACCCTCGGGTGTGCGCTGGCCTGGGGTCTGGTGGAGTTGCTGGCGCTGCAGCGCCAGCGCTACCACCAGTGGCGCCAACGCCACGAGACCCCTGCGCACCGCTGACGCAGCAGCAAGACCGGACACATGCGTGCATGCATGTATGCCTGTATGCGAGCGCGTGATCGCACGCAGCACACACGGCCTTCAGCAGACGCCAGCTGCGCACGGCCCCTCATTCGCAGCGTCTTTCTACAGCCCTTCTCAGAAGCCTCCAATGCTGGCGGGTCTTCGTTTTTGCACGGTATGCCGCAGTCGCACCTAAAATTGCGCACCTTCCCTTCATTGGGGGGAGGCATATTGCAACTCTGAACAAAGAAGAATCACCATCATGGCAACTGCAAAAAAGACTCCAGCGCCCGCGAAGAAGGCCGTCAAGGCGGCAGCACCTGCTGCTGCAAAGAAGGCGGCACCTGCCGCCAAGAAGGCTGCAGCCCCCGCAGCGAAGAAGGCCGCCGCACCAGTGGCCAAGCCTGTTGCTGCAGGCATCAAGCCGATCAAGACCGCCTTCAACAAGACCACGCTGATCGCCCATCTGGCCGAGCAGGCTGGTGTGGAACCCAAGGCCACCAAGGCCGTGCTGGCCGCACTCGAAGCCACCATCCTGGGTTCGGTGCACAAGAAGGGCTCCGGCGAATTCACGCTGCCCGGCCTCATGAAAATCGGCCTGCAGCAAATCCCCGCCAAGAAGAAGCGCTTCGGCAAAGACCCCTTCACCGGTGAAGAGCGCTGGTTCCCCGCCAAGCCTGCAGCCGTGAAGATCAAGACCCGCGCGCTGAAGAAGCTCAAGGACGCCACGGTCTGATCTCAGCCGTTGCGAAGGGCGTGACGGGGTGATGCCCCATCATTCCTTCTCCGCAAAAAAGGACCCGTTGCCCAAGGCAGCGGGTCCTTTTTTACGGGTGGATTCGAAAAGCCGCAGAAGGCGCTGCCACGGCACCCCGTCAGATTGAGATCACGTTGGGGGCAGCAGGGCCGGCATGCAGCAGCTCGACCTGTGCAGCACGGCGCGAGAGCACAGCGCCCTGGTTGATGTAGCCCTTGTCGGTGATTTCCCCAGCATCGGGGTCGGGCGGCGTCGCCATCACCAATGCACGCGCGGGGCACTGCGATGAACCCGCGCCAGCAGTGCGGCGGGCCTGCATGACACGGCGCAGGGCGTCGTCCAGCCGCGCGCGGTCCGCTGCACCGGCGGCAGAGGGAAACACCAGCATGCCCACTTCGTCCCGGTTGTGGCCCGTAAGCACGAGGTCCTGCACCAGGGGGGCCAACTCGGACACCAGTTCCACCCGCAGCGTGCCCACCGACACCCAGCTCCCACTGGAGAGCTTGAAATCCTCAGCCACCCGGCCGTTGAAGACCACGCCACACTCCGGCCGCACAGGGTCCACCAGGTATCCCGCGTCACCGATGCGGTAGAAGCCATCGCTGTCAAATGCGGCGGCCGTCTCGGAGGGTGCATTGCGGTAGCCCGGAAACACCGATACACCCTTGACCCGCATTTCGAGCTTGCTGCCGTTGGGCACCAGCTTGAGTTCAAGCCCGGGCAACGGCGCACCGATACAGCCAGCGCCCTCCATGCGCCAGTGGGCGCTGGTCACTGCGGGCGATGTCTCCGTGGATCCCCAGGACGTGGTCAGCCACAGCGGCGACGCGGGCCGCACGCGTGCTGCCACGGCCTCCAGCCGCTGCCAGGTGGAAGGGGCCAGCGCTGCCGCGGCATAGAACGCCAGGCGCATGCGCGAGAGGATTTCAGCGGCCAGCGCGGCGTCTGCCTCCAGAAACGGCAACAGCATGTCGAAACCACGCGGAACATTGAAGAGCATCGTCGGCTTCACATCGCGCAGGTTGCGCACCGTCTTCTCGATAAGCCCTGGCACGGGCCGCCCTTCATCGATGTAGAGCGCGCCCCCATGGCACAGCACCATGTTGAGGTTGTGGTTGCCGCCAAAGGTGTGGCTCCACGGCAGCCAGTCCACCAGCACAGGCTTTTCGTGGGCCAGGAACCGCCAGGTCTGGGCCATCATCTGCTGGTTGGCGCACAGCATGCGGTGGGTGTTGATGACCACCTTGGGATGGCCCGTGGAGCCCGACGTCAGAAGGTACTTGGCAGGGTCGTCGGGCTGGATGGCCTCAAACGCCTGCGACACGGCCGGGCTTTCCACGCCCGCGAGCAGTTGAGCAAAAGGCAAGGCGCCAGGCACGGCCTCGGCATGGCGACTGAAGACCTTGACGGCATCGGACGCGTACCCCGCCAGGGCGGGCGCGTAGACCGAGGCGTCCGATGCATAAACCAGCGAAGGCTCCAGCACCGCAAGCATGCTGTGCAGGCGGCCCGGGTCTCGGGATCGTGCATAGGCGCTCGACAAGGAACAGGGCGTGATGCCCACATGCATCGCCGCCAGCATGAGCACCGCGTGGTCTGCCGCGTTGTCGGAAAGAATGGCGATGGGGCGGCCCGCCGGCAGCTTCAAGTCCAGCAATGACTGCGCAACGGCGCCCACGGCCTGGCGCAGCTCGCCATAGGTCAGGGTGCGCCAGTGCTCGGCCGTCTCGTCACGCTCCGCCAAGGCCAGCGCGTGGGGTGTCTCGCGCGCCCACTGCTCCACCCATTCACCGACGCAGCGCGCATACGCGCCCAGCGCCACGGGGGAACGCAATACGAACGAGCCGTCGTCCTGATGGACCAACACCGTGGCGGGCGGTGCTATTTGGTTTTCATCGCCAAGAAATTCGGGGTGCATGCTGTGGTTTGTCTCTCGTGTTCTTGGGGCAGCAAAAAAATGGGCAACACAGCGCTAACCAGCGGCGCGGCGGTGCGCAGCACCACTGCTGGAAGCGCTTGGTTGAACCCGTCGAATAAACCCATGCGGCAGGACCGCACGGTGCAACAGCGGATTCAGACCGGCGAACAAAACTCAGCGAAGCGGTTCTGGCCGGGCGCTGCGTCGCAGGCAGTACGGGTAGTACGGCAACACGCGGCAACAACGCCAGAAGGTTCTGTTAGCCGCTCTCAGTCCAGGACGCGGGCATCTTGCTTGACACGCAGCAGGTCTACCAGCAAGGCGTCGCGTGCAGCCACCAGCTCCGCACTGGTTCTCCCTCCAAGCGCCTGCGTAACGCCGTCAGCGACACGGCTTTGCAGCGCTGGCGTCATCTGCGGAGCCCCCAGGTCCTGCCACCAGTCTTCGATGGGGCCGCCGAGGTGCGCGAGCAAATGGGCGATTCCACCTTCGCCGCCGGAGAGGTGCAGGTTCATGAAAGGCCCCATCAGCGCCCAGCGCAGCCCCGGGCCATGGGCAATGGCGGTGTCGATGTCGCTCACACTGGCAACCCCCTCGTGGACCAGATGAAACGCCTCCCGCCACAGCGCCGCCTGCAGGCGGTTCGCGAGATGCCCGCGCGCCTCCTTGCGGATGTGGATCGCGGTCTTGCCGATGTGCCGGTAGAAGTCGAGGCACCACTGCACCGTGGCCTCTGACGTGGCGCGGCCGCCCACCACCTCCACCAGCGAGAACGCCTCGCGCCACAACGCCGCCTGCAGGCGGTTGGCAATGTGCCCCTTGATTTCGCGCCGAACATGGATGGGGCGCTTACCGATGGCGGTGTAGAAATCCATCGCGGTAGTGATCGCCTGGGCCGATGTCTTTTCGCCTCCTCCCACCTCCACCAGCGGGATCATGTGCGGGGGGTTGAACGGATGGCCCAGCACCACGCGCTCCGGGTGTTTGCACTGGGCCTGCATGGCCGTAACAGACAGCCCTGAAGAGCTGGAAGCCAGGATGGCATGCGACGGGGCGGCTTCGTCTATGCGGCGCAGCAGATCCACCTTGAAGTCCAGCCGCTCCGGCCCGTTTTCCTGCACGAAGTCCGCCTGCCCCACGGCGTCCTCCAGCCGAGCATGAAAGCGCAGCCTTGCCGTGCTGGCGCCCGGCGCAAGCCCTTGCCGTTGGAGCACCGGCCAGTGCTGTGCCACGGCATCGTGCAGGCGCTGCTCGGCCCCCGGAGAAGGATCGGTGGCATCCACGTCCAGCCCCCGGGCGAGAAAGTACGCAGCCCAGCTTGCACCAATGACGCCAGTGGCAACCACCGCCACCCGGTTCACGGAAGCATCCATGTCCGTGCCCTTCAGGACTCGGCCGTGAAGCCGATCTTCTTGACCAGAGGCCCCCATCGATCTGCCTCCGCCTGTTGCGATGCGGCCATCTCTGCGGCGGTGGAGCCCTTGGCAATCAGGCCCACCACAGCCAGGCTGTCGATCACCGACTTTTCCTTGATCGCCATGTTGATGGCAGCGTTGGCGGCTGCAACCACGCTGGCCGGTGTCTTGGCGGGTGCGTAGAAGCCAAACCACTCCTCGGTCGTCAGCTCGGGGAAGCCCTGCTCCGCAAAGGTGGGCACCTCGGGCGAAAACGGCGAACGCGCCTGGCCAGAGGTGGCGATCAACCGCAGCTTGCCCGCCTTGTGGTTGGGAATGAAGTCGCCGCTGGGCGTCACCATGGAAGCAATCTGCCCACCCACCACATCGGTCACACCGGGAATGGAGCCCCTGTAGGGCACATGCTTGAGGTCCACACCGTTGTTCAGCCCCAGCAACGCACCGATGAAATGGGGGGTGGAGCCCGCCGACCCCCCCCCCCCCCTGGCCTGCCCCGGGTTCGCCTTGGCCCAGGCCAGGAAATCCTTCACGTTCTTCACCGAGGCTGGCACCAGCGGCCCCACGGCCAGACCATGGTGCATCACGGCGGCGATGGACACCGGCACGAAGTCTTTCGTGGGGTCGTAACTGAGTTTGCTGTAGATGTGCGGATAGATGGACGTGCAGGAAAACGGCGACAGCGTGAGCACGCTGCCATCGGTGGGGGCGCCCTTGAGCGCCTCCAGCGCAATGCGCCCGCCGGCACCGGGCTTGTTCTCCACCACGGCGGCATTGCGGGTATAGGACGAACCCGCCAGCTTCTCACCCACCCGGCGCGCCACGCTGTCACCCGCGCTGCCCGCCGGGAAGCCGTAGAAAATCTTCACCTGCTCCAGCGTCTGGGCCATCGCGCTCCAGGGAGTCAGTGCCCCCAGCGCGGTTGCATAGCCCAGGTGGTTCATGAATTGGCGGCGTGTCTGCATCATCTGTCTCCTCTTTCTTGGTGGGTGAAATCGCAACAACTCAATCGATCGCAAAGGCGGGGCGAGCGCCACCTGCGCGGGGCAGACCCATGAGGGCGCGGGCCTCTGCTGGCGAGGCGGGCTCCATGTCCAGCTCCCGAATGATGCGCACGATGCGCTCCGTCAGCTGCACATTGGTGGCCAGTTCGCCCTGGCGGAAATACAGGTTGTCCTCCAGCCCCACGCGGGCATGCCCACCCAGCAGCAGCGCCGCCACATTGGCTTCGAGCTGCGAGGGGCCGATGCCACTCACGCAAAAGATGCTGTTGCGCGGCAGGGTGTCCACCATCATCTGCAGGTAGCGCGGCGAATACGGCATGGCGTTCTGAAAGCTGCGGTGCACGTTCATCACGAGGTTGATGAAATGCGGGCCCTCGTCGTGCCCCTCATCGATCAAGGTGGTGGCATCCTGAAGGATGTGTGTAGGGCTGAACACCTCCCACTCGGGCTTGATGCCGCGTGCCTTCATGCCCAGTGCCAGTTCGCGCCCTTTGCTCAGCGGGGTGTCCATGAGGATCTCGCGGCCGTCAAAGCTCAGATTGAGCGTGGTGGCATCCAGGGTGCACATCTCGGCCCCCGCATCCATGCCCTTGATGCGCTCTTCCCAGGCGATCTCCCAGCGGTCACCGGACAGCGGCCGCACCATGTCGCCATGCACACCACCGCCGGTAGAGTTGTTGATGACGATGTCGCAGCCTTTGGCCCGGATGCGGGTGTTGATGTCGCGGTAGATATCTGCGTTGCAGGTGGCGCCATCATCCGGGCGCCGTGCATGGATGGCCACCACGCTGGCCCCTGCGTTCCAGCACCGCTGCACATCGTCGGCAATTTCACCGGGCTGGGTGGGCAGGTGCGCGTTCTGCGACTTGTGGGCCATGCCACCGGTGGGAGCGATGGTGACGATGACTTTGCGCTTTGTCATGACATGGACTGGTGGAAAATGGTAACGCACCCATTATTTTTTTTAGCGTCTGCATACTCAGTCATCGCGATGACATTTGGACTCAGGGTATACGAGGACGCCTTTCTCCTTCACTCTGGAGCCTCACACCATGCTGGTCAAACTGGCGCCGCCCACGGTCGCCGATCTCCTGAAAAACTCAGCCTGGTTTCCCTTGCTGGACGAGAGCGCACAGCGACGCGTCCTGGACGACCTGCGTGAAGTCGAAGTGGCCCAAGGCAGCGCCCTGTGCCGGCGCGGCGACGTACCCCTGCACTGGTACGGTGCCGTTGAAGGACTGCTCAAGTGGACGGTGACCTCGGACAACGGGCGCTCGGTGACCCTCGGCGGTCTTTCTGCAGGCAGCTGGTTTGGTGAAGGAACCCTGCTGCGTGGCGTGCCGCGCACGGCGGACATCATTGCGCTGCGCCCCAGCCGGGTAGCGCTTTTACCCGTGGACACCTTTGAATGGCTGCACGCCACCCAGCGCAGTTTTGACCACTTTCTGCTGCGCCAGATCAACGAGCGCATGCACTGGTTTCTGGGCAATTTCACAGCCCACCATCTGCTGGACACGGACAGCCAGGTGGCGCGGGCGCTGGCAGGTCTTTTCCACCCCTGGCTGCACCCTGGCAGCGACCCTCACCTGCAGGTATCGCAGGAGGAAATCGCCAATCTGTCCGGTGTCTCGCGCCAGCGCTGCAATGCTGCACTCAAGCGCCTGGAGGCCGAGGGTGTGCTGCAGATCGAGTACGGCGGTATCACTGTGGTGAACCTGGAAGAACTGCGCCGCAGAGTGGAATAAGGGCCGGCGCGGCGTTCGATGGGCGCAGGTGCAGGCCTATCGGGTGTTCACGGATTTCGGCCTGCTGCCATCACGAACGTCAAGGTCGCAGCGATCACATCGTCGGAACGATCGCGGTGGGGTGAATGCGCGCAATCGGACAGTTCCAGCAGCTGTGTTCCGGGCACGCGGGCAGCAATGCCGTGGATCTGTGCCAACGTGCCGTACTCGTCATTGAGCCCCTGCACAGCCAGTACGGGCACACGCACGGTCTCCAGCGCTTTTTCGATGTTCCACGCGCGAAATGTCGGGTCGAGCCAGATGCGGTTCCAGCCCCAGAAAGCGGAGTCCGGGTCGTCGTGGTAACGGCCCAGCTTGCGAGGCAGGTCGGTGGTCTCGTAGGCATCCCGCGCCTGCTCGATGTTCTGGATGGTCACATCCTCCACAAAGAGGTGAGGCGCCAACACGACCAGACCGCTGACCCGCTGCGGGAACATCGATGCATACAGCAAGGCAATGGATGCGCCATCACTATGGCCAAAAAACCAGGGCGGCTCGTTAACGCCCACAGCCTCCAAAAAAGCAGGCAATACCTCCCGCGCCTGCTGGTGCATGAAGTCCACACCCCAGGCTTCATCGGGCGCCCGTGGGGTGGAACGCCCATACCCCGGCCGCGAGAACACCAGACCCCGAAAGCCTCCCGCCTCGCAAAGCTGCTGCGGGAAATCCTTCCACATCGCCAGCGACCCCAGCCCCTCGTGCAGGAACACCACCAAAGGTGCAGACCGGCGCTCTGGCGCAATCCACTGGTATTCCAACCGCACTGGCCGACCTCGCCAGTCAATGGCGGCCCATTCGCTGCCCCCGCTGGTACCGCCGCGGATGCCCCCGTTCACGCCCGGGCCTCCAGCTCGCGCAGCCTGAAACGCTGGATCTTGCCAGTGGCGGTCTTGGGCAGCTCCGGTACGAACTCGATGAAACGCGGGTACTTGTAGGGCGCGAGTTTCTCCTTCACGAAGGCTTTGAGCTCGTCCTGCGTCGCGGCCTTGCCATCCTTGAGCACCACAAACGCCTTCGTCTTGGTAAGGCCGTCTGCGTCCTGCTTGCCGATCACGGCGGCCTCCAGCACGGCGGTGTGCTGCATCAGCGTGGCCTCCACCTCGAACGGCGAGACGTAGATGCCGCTGACCTTGAGCATGTCGTCGCTGCGGCCTGCGTAGGTGTAATAGCCGTCCGCGTCGCGCACATACTTGTCGCCGCTTTTGGTCCACCCGCCCTGGAAGGTGTCGCGCGTCTTCTCGCGGTTGTTCCAGTACATCAAAGCAGCGCTGGGGCCCCGGATGTAGAGGTCGCCCACCTCGCCGTCGGGCACGCTCTGGCCGTCCTCGCCACGCAGTTCCACCTCGTAGCCCGGCACGGGCTTGCCGGTGGTGCCATAACGGATGTCACCCGGGCGGTTGGACAAAAAGATGTGCAGCATCTCGGTGGAGCCAATGCCATCGATGATGTCGCAGCCAAAGTGCGCCTTGAAGCGCTGCGCGATCTCTGCGGGCAGCGCCTCGCCTGCCGAGGAGCACATGCGCAACGCCACCGCCGCACGCGCTGGCAACCGCGGTGATGCGAGCATGCCCGCGAAGCCTGTAGGCGCGCCAAAAAAAACCGTGGGCTGGTGGTCCACCCAGCGCTTGAAGGTGGCATCGGGCGTGGGCCGCTCGGCCATCAGCACCACAGTGGCGCCCACGGACAGCGGGAAGGTGAGCGCATTGCCCAGGCCGTAGGCGAAGTACAGCTTTGCGGCTGAGAAGCAGACGTCCTGCTGGGTGAGGCCGAGCACCGGCTTGCCATACAGCTCGGCCGTCCACCACAGGTTGCCGTGGGTGTGCACCGTGCCCTTGGGCTTGCCCGTAGAGCCCGACGAATAAAGCCAGAAGCCCGGGTCGTCCGCGCCGGTGGGCGCTGGTGCGGCCAACGGAGACGCACTGTTCAAGGCCGCCTCCAGATCGCGGGCGCCCGCATGCAGCTTGCCCACCGGCAGCGATACCAGCAGCGTGCCCACTTCATGAGGACCGCGCGCCATGGCCTCGGACAATACAGGCAGCAAGGCCCCCGATACCAGCGCCGCCTGCGCCCGGCTGTGCGCCAGCATGTAGGCATAGTCGTCTGCGGTCAGCAGGGTGTTGACCGCCACCGGCACCACCCCTGCATACAGGCAGCCCAGAAAGCACACGGGCCAGTCGCTGGTGTCGTGCATCAGCAGCAGCACCCGCTCCTCGCGCCGCACCCCCGCCTCAGCCAGCACGCTGGCCAGCCGCCGGGCGCAGTCTTCCAGATCGCCATAGCTCAGGCGCCCCCGGTCGTCGATGTAGGCCGTGCGCTCGGCATGCGCCCGGTTCAGGTCGAACAGATGTTCGGCGAAATTGAATCGCTCTGGCAGGCTGGTCATGGGGATGTCTCCGTATTGTTCTGGGCAATTCACAGGCCTTGGCAGGCCTCATAGACCGAGCGATGCCAACACACCTGGGCTGGCTTGCACCGCACTGCGCTGGTGGTAAAAGTCGAGCGCACGCAAGCCGCCCAGCTCTGCACCACCACCAGCGCGCCCCGGCCCCCCGTGCTGCGACATGGGCATCACATTGCCGTGCCCTGTGTGAGCCTGCGCCACATCGGGTGTGACGACATGCACACGCCCGTGGCTCGCGGCCAGCTGCACGGCCGCAGCGGCCAGGGCCGCCTCGTCAGCACCAAACAGCGAGGTCACCAGCGATCCTTGGCCCCTGTGCGCCAGCGCCAGGGCATGGTCCAGGTCGCGGTAGGGCAGTAGCGTGGCGACAGGGCCGAATACTTCCATGTCATGCACCGCAGATGCCGCATCGGCATCGCGCGCACCCAGCAGCACCGGCCCCATGCAGGCCGCTACGGCAGGGTCGGCATCCACCAGCGGGCGTGCGCGGCCATCGTGCAGCAGGTCGGTGTGGGCGCTCAAAGCGGCCAGGCCTTCGCGCACCGCGTGCAATTGCGCGGCGCTGACCAGGGAACCCATGCGCACGCTCTCGTTGCGCGGGTTGCCCACGCTGATGCCTGCGAGCTTGGACCCGATGGCCTCGGCCGCAGCGTCGTATACCGCAGCGGGCACCAAAATGCGGCGGATCGCCGTGCACTTCTGCCCGGACTTGACCGTCATCTCGCGCACCACTTCACGCACCAGCAGGTTGAAGGCATCGCTGCCCACGGTGGCGTCGGGCAGCAGGAGGGCGGAGTTCAGGCTGTCGGCCTCGATATTGGCCCGCACCGAGCGGTGCGCCACGGCCGGGTGCGACCGGATGACGCCCGCAGTTTCCGCCGAGCCCGTGAAGGAGACCACATCGAAAGGCTGCAGCTGGTCCATCAAACCCGCAGAGCTGCCCGCGATGACCGACAGCGCCCCCGCGGGCAGTACACCTGCATCGATCACATCCTTGACCATGCGCTGCGTGAGCCAGGCCGTGGCGGTGGCGGGCTTGACGATCACCGGGACGCCAGACAGCAGCGCAGGCGCCGCCTTCTCCCAAAGCCCCCAGGCCGGAAAGTTGAAGGCGTTGATGAACAGCGCCAAACCCCTCGTGGGCACCTGCAGGTGCTGCGACAAAAAGACCGGCTCCTTGCCCAGCTTGACCGCGTCGCCATCGCGCAGCACCCGCACATCACCCAGCGCATCGCCCCACCGCGCATACTGGCCCAGGGTGAAGATGCCGCCGTCGATGTCCACCGCCGAATCGTTCTTCACCGTGCCAGAGTTGGCGGTTGCAATGTCGTAGTAACTCTCACGGTGTGCCTGCAGTACCTTCACCACCGCCGCCAGTAGCGCGGCCCGCTCACGGTAGGTCATGGCGCGCAAGGCGGCGCCGCCGCGATCCCGTGCAAAGGCAAAGGCTTCCGGCAGATCCAGCCCCGTGCAATCGACGCGCACCAGCGCGTCGCCCAACACCGGGTCGCTGAGCACGGTGCCCGGGCCGTTTCCGGTTTGCCAGCGTCCAGCGGCAAAGTTGGCCAGAAGTTCAGTCATGCAGGTCTTTCAAAAAAAGGGATCGGTATGGCGAGAAGCGCCAGAAAGGAGGGACCGCTTTAACGCGTGAACAGGATCTGCCCTTCCGGCAGCAGATAGAGCACCAGCGCACGCCCCTGGGCCACCGTGGGGCGGTGGGCGCTGGCCGGTGGATAGACGCACCACCCAGCGGGGTGCCCGTCAAAGGTGGCACCGGCCGTGAGCGGCATGATCAAATCGATTTCCCCCAGCGGATGGCTGTGGTGAGGGCCCGCAATGTCCTGCATGTCCACCACATCGACGGAAAAGCGGTGCAGCGCATCGTCAGCCTTGAAGACGCGGCCGTAGCGGATGCCGCCACCTTCGCGGTCGCACAGCCACCCCTCTTCCACGCCCACCAGGCAGGCCGCTTTGAGCCCTGCATAGGCAGCGCTGTCAGGCCCATGGGTCTGGTTGAGCCAGTCCTGCAGTTCGGAATCCAGAGGTCGCCCGGCGATCTGCGCGGTCAGATCCACCAGGGCTTGATGAAATGCGGCTTTGTGGGGCATGGCTTCTCGGGGGCTAGGAAAATGGGGGCCCGCACACCTTTTTGATCTGTATCCTTGTGGATTTTTCAGATGTGCAGTATTTTGCTTGCACATGAACGATAGGTAATGAATGGCTGAATGTCAAGCACTATAGTGCATAAATTGTTTTCACCGAAGGGGTGGAA
>ERZ778021.1552-NODE-1552-length-26109-cov-4.035273_pt1 | contig 26109 bp, 27 predicted proteins | sample MGYA00375751_ERZ778021 | MGnify/ENA primary metagenome ERZ778021 (study PRJEB29350, sample SAMN05389814) | bioreactor metagenome | isolation source: Thiocyanate stock bioreactor | place: South Africa: University of Cape Town | collected 2013-08-29 ... | reverse complement strand
AGACGGCTCGACCAAGGAAGAATGGAAGATGGTCGTCGAGACCAAGAACATCATGGACACGTCGATCAAGGTCACCGCGACCTGCGTCCGCGTCCCGGTCTTTGTCGGCCATTCGGAATCGATCAACATCGAATTCGAGGACTTCCTGGACGAAGACGAGGCCCGCGACATCCTGCGCGAGGCCCCCGGCGTCATGGTCATCGACAAGCGCGAGCCCGGCGGCTACATCACCCCCGTCGAATGCGTGGGCGATTACGCGACCTTCATCAGCCGCATCCGCCAGGACGGCACGGTCGAGAACGGCCTGAACCTGTGGTGCGTCAGCGACAACCTGCGTAAGGGCGCGGCCCTGAACGCGGTCCAGATCGCGGAACTGCTGGGCAACCGGGTGCTGAAAAAGGGCTGATCCGCGTCAGACCGGATTGCTGGGGGGCGGCGTGGCAAGGGCCATCGCCGCCCTCATGCTGTCGGAGCCCGTCTTCGCGCCGATACCGATCATGCCGCCGTGCCGGACAGGTTCAACCCGCAGCCCAGGGGCATCACCGCGGCCTATCCAGCCCGGATCATCGGCTGGCGGCCCGACCCCATACGGGTCAGATCGACACCCACCGCCGGCCGCCATCCTCTGCCTGCAGCAGTGTGCCCTGGCTGATGTCATGGACCAGCCCGTGCAGCGACATCTCTCCGGCCTCGACGGCCGAGCGGACAAAGGGGAAGGTCAGCAGGTTCTCCAGCGACACCAGCACGGCCTCGCGCTCCAGCGCGCTGACCTGATCCTCGGCGGGCAGGTCCTTCACGCGGTCGTATCCAGGGCGCAGGATGTCCATCCAGCGACCAACAAAGCTGGTCTTTTCCTCCAGCTCGGGGGCGGCGCCCGAACACATCGCGTGACAGCCCTGCACGCCCCCGCAATTGGTGTGGCCGACCACGATCAGATGCGCCACCTTGAGCGCCGCCACCGCATATTCCACCGCGGCCGAGGTGCCGTGCTGCAACCCGTCGGGGGCATAGGCGGGCACCAGGTTGGCGATGTTGCGGTGGATGAAGAACTCTCCCGAATCGGCGCCGAAGATGCTGGTGACATGAACCCGGCTGTCACAGCAGGAAATCACCATCGCGCGCGGACGCTGACCCTCGGTGGCCAGGCGGCGGAACCAGGCGGCGTTCTCGTTGTACGACGTCGCCTTCCAGCCGTGATAGCGCTTGATCAGATATTGCGGCAACGGAGACAGGTTGTGCATCTGGAACCTCGCTTTCTGCCAGCGTGATAGGCCGGAGTTGAGACAAATTCGAGCCTTTTATGCGGTCCCGCTCAAGGGTTTCTTCACCGACAGGCGCCATGGTCGGCCCGTGCGGGGACAGATCCCTTCGGAGGTGCGGATGGCACAAATATCGGCTTTGGCCGTATCTGAGGTGGTCCGCGTGGACAGCCGTCGCGTGGCAGAGATCGTGACCGAGCTGGGCGAGACGGCGGCCCAGCACGTCATCGGGCTGGCGCTGGAACAGCTGGCGGCCGCCCTGACGACGGTGGATGAGGCGCTGCAGGCGGGCGACATGGGGCAGGCGGTGGCCCAGGCCGAACGCATGTCGCGGCTGGCCTGGCAGATCGGGCTTTTGTCGCTGGCGGGCGTGGCGATGGACCTGGGCAGCACGGCGGAACGCGGCGACATGGCGGCGCTGGCGGCGATCCGGGCGCGGCTGTTGCGGGTGGGCAACCGCTCGCTGACGGCGATCTGGGACCGGACCGCCCTGGGCTGAGGTTGCAGGCGGCGCCCGGTCCTGTAGGCTGGCCCGGCAACTGCCAAGGACCTGCCCATGACCCCGGAACTCGCGCCCGCCTCCGACACCACCCTGCCGCTGTGGCTGGTCTGGTCCGGCGACCCCCTGCCCGATGACGCGGGCAGCTGGCCCCAGGCCAGCGGCTTTGCAGGCAAGACCGGGCAGATCTGCCTGCTGCCCGATGCGCAAGGCGGGCTGCGCGGCGCGATCATGGGCCTGGGGACCCGCGCGCAGGCCGGGCGCGACCGCTTTGCGCTGGCCCGCGCGGCGGCGCTGCCGGTGGGCGATTGGCATCTGGCGGCCCTGCCCCAGGGGCTGGACCCCGATCAGCTGGCCTTGGGCTGGCTGCTGGGCCAATACCGCTTCACCCGCTACAAGGGCGCGCCCGTGCAGGGCCCGCGCCTGGTCTGCCCCGCAGGGGTCGATGCCGACCGCCTGCTGGCCATCGCCGGGGGCGAGTTCCTGACCCGCGACCTGATCAACACCCCCGCCAGCGACCTTGGCCCCGACAAGCTGGAGGCCGCTGCCCGCGCCTTGGCCAATGACATCGGCGCGCGGGTCGAAGTGATCTGCGGCGGCCAGCTGCTCAAGCAGAACTTTCCGCTGATCCATGCGGTGGGCCGCGCCTCGGCCAGCGAACCGCGGCTGATCGACATCCGCTTGGGCGATGCGGGGCCGATGCTGACCATCGTGGGTAAGGGGGTCTGCTTTGACACCGGCGGCCTGAACCTGAAACCCGGCGCGTCGATGGGGCTGATGAAAAAGGACATGGGTGGGGCTGCGACCGCGCTTGGCCTGCTGAAGATGCTGGCGCGCAGCGGGGCGGCGTCGGGCCTGCGCCTGCGCGTGCTGATCCCGGCGGTGGAAAACAGTGTCGCGGGCAATGCCTTCCGCCCCGGCGACGTGCTGCCCTCGCGCAAGGGCCTGACGGTCGAGGTCAACAACACCGATGCCGAGGGGCGGCTGGTCCTGGCCGACGCCATGACCTACGCGGCCGAGGAAAACCCCGACCTGATGATCACCCTGGCCACCCTGACCGGGGCCGCGCGGGTGGCGCTTGGCCCCGACCTGCCCCCCTTCTACTGCGACGACGATGCGACGGCGGCCGCGATCCAAGGCGCGGGCATGGCAGTGGGCGACCCGGTCTGGCGCATGCCCTTCTGGGAGGCCTATGAGCCACAGATCGAACCGGCAATCGCCGATCTGGACAACGCCCCCTCGGGCGGCATGGCGGGCTCGATCACCGCCGCCCTGTTCCTGCGCCGCTTCGCGGAGGGCGCGGGCCGATATGCACATTTCGACATCTATGGCTGGCAGCCCTCTGCCGCCCCCGGCCGCCCCAAGGGCGGGGTCGGACAGGCCGCGCGCGCGCTGATGGCCGCGCTACCGCAGATACTGGCGCGCTGATGGACCGCCGCCTGACCCCGGCCACCGACCGCGTCGCGCTGGACAGCCTGCGCGGCCTGCTGGACCGCCCGGCCTGGACCCCAGGCGAACCCGCGCGCCTGGCCATCCCGCTGGCGGACCTGCTGACCGCGCCCGACGGCCGTCGTGACCGGCAGGTGCTGTTCGGGGCCGACCTGACCGTGATCGAGCGCCGCGACGGGATGAGCTTTGTCCAGGCCGCCCTGGACGGCTATTGCGGCTGGCTGCCCGACACCGCGCTGACCCGCGACCGGCCCCCCGTCACGCATCGGGTGACGGCCCCCGCCACGCATGTCTATCTGGAACCCGACATGAAGCGCCCCGAGCGGATGTCCCTCTCCCTGGGCGCCCGCCTGTCGGTGACCGGGGTCCACGACGGCTTTGCCACCCTGGCCACCGGCGGCCATGTTCCAGTGCAACATATCGGCGACGGGCCCGCCCCAGACCCCGTCGCCGTGGCCGAAAGCCTGGCTGGCACACCCTATCTGTGGGGCGGCAACAGCCGGTCGGGCATCGACTGCTCTGGCCTGGTCCAGGCCGCGCTGTCCGCCTGCGACATCGCCTGCCCCGGCGACAGCGACCTGCAACGGGAGGCCTTCCCCCCCACCGACACCATCGACCGCGGCGACCTGCTGTTCTGGCCCGGCCATGTCGCCATGGCCCTGTCTGCCGACAGGATGATCCACGCGACCGCCTGGACCATGAGCGTCACGCAGGAACCCATCGCCCACGCGATCAGCCGCATCGACGCCGCAGGCCAAGGCCCATTCCAAGGCGCGCGCCGCCCCCCTTCTTCTTCATGACAATATCCCGCAGGGACGGGGGCAGCGCCCCCCAGCCCGGCCTACAGGTTGAACACCCGGTCCGGCTGAACCATCCCGCCCTGATAACGGCCGATGCAGACCGGCCCCTTGGCGTCCTGAACCCAGACCAGCTCGCCCCATTCGGCGCCGCCCGTCACCTCGCCGGGATTGCCGTTGCGGATGCGGATGCCGCCCTCGACGGTCGCGCGCAGCATCGGCAGATCGGCCAGCCCCGTCTCCAGTGGCAGGATCTGCGTCTCCAGCCAGTCCTGCCCCTCTCGGTCCACGCGGTCGAAGGCCACGCCATGTTCGGCCTCGAACGGCCCCGACCAGGTGCGGCGCAGATGCGCGACATGGCCCAGACAACCCAAGGCCCGGCCCAGGTCACGCGCGATCGAGCGGACATAGCCGCCCTTGCCGCAGACCATTTCCAGGCGGGCGGTGTCGGCCTGGGCCTCCAGCAGGGTCAGGCTGTCGACCCACAGCGGGCGCGCGGACAGCTCCATCTCGACGCCCTCGCGGACCAGGTCATAGGCCCGCTCGCCCTCGACCATCACGGCAGAAAAGGCGGGCGGGACCTGCATGATGTCGCCGGTGACCCCCGCCAGCGCGGCCTCGATCTGCGCGGCAGAGGGGCGCGCACCGGCGGTCCGCACCACGGTCCCCGAGGCATCGTCGGTCGTCGTCTCCGACCCCCAGTTCACCACGAAATCATAGCATTTCAGCGCATCCGTGACGATGGGGACGGTCTTGGTCGCCTCGCCCAGGGCGATGGCCAGCACGCCGGTCGCGTCGGGGTCCAGCGTGCCGGCATGGCCCGCCTTCTTGGCGTCCAGCGCCCACCGCACCTTGGCCACCACGGCGGTCGAGTTGACCCCCGCGGGCTTGTCCACGATCAGCCAGCCGTTGATGTCCCGGCCCTTCTTGCGCGCCATGGTAACTCCTGCAAAACAAGGGCCGGGGGATAGACCCGCGGCCCGCAAGGGTCAACCGTCCTGCTCGACCAGGCCGATGATCGGCCCCATGCTGCGCCCGAAATCCGCCCGCCGCACCGATGGCGCATATAGCCTGGAGATCGAGCCGTCGAAATACAGCGCATCGCGCACGCCCAGCCCGTCGCGAAAGAACCGCCCGAATTCGTGAAACGTCACCGGCCTGTTCGAGATGGCGAACCACGCCGTCTGCCCGTCGGGCGCCACGCCCACGCCGTTGCGGATATAGCGGCTGTCGCTGTCGACCAGGAACCGGGGGTGCAGATCGCCGTCGATGACCAGCATCGGCCCCGACTGGCTGGCCAGCCGGCAACCGGGCCGCGCCTCGGCGAAGGCCCGCGATTCGATCACCTGAAAGGGCCGCGCGCCGCCGGTGCAAAAGACCCCGTTGGGCAGCATCCCGAAATTGTCGCGGCTGGCCCCGGTGACGATGGGCGACAGCTCGACCCCGTCCACGACCAGCAGGCCCACGGGCCGATAGTCGGCGTGGAACATGCCCGCGTTCATGGCGAAGGACAGCGTCTCGTCCGGACCAAGCGTCCGGCGCACATTGGCGAATGTGCGCAGCGGCGCGCCGTCCGCGCCGTCCTGGAACAGCCGCAGCGCGGGCTCCTGCGCGGCCTCGACAGCACACAGGACATAGCCCTGGCCGTCATGATCCACCCGTTCGCATTGCGCGGCACCCCCGGGCAGCAGGGTCGCGACCAGCATGCCCGCGGCCACCGCCGCCAGGCGCGGCAGATCAGGCGTCATCGTCTTCGCGGTCGGGGGCCTCGACATCGCGGCGGACGCGCTCGTCCTCGAACAGGCGGCGGGTGTCGTCCATGCGATCGAACGTCTCGTCCAGCTGGAACCGCAGCTCGGGCGCGTATTTTAGCGTCATGGCCTTGGCGACCAGGTGGCGCAGCTCGGGCGTGTTGCGGCGCAGGGCCAGCAGCGCCTCGGGCGCGTCGCGACCGCCCAGGGGCAGCACGAAGGCCGTCGCCACCTTGAGGTCGGTCGACATCGAGACCTCGGCCACGGTGATCGAGTGGCGGTTCAGGTCGGGGTCATGCACATCCGCCCGCGCAAGCACGTCGGACAGGGTGCGGCGGATCAGTTCGCCCACGCGCAGCTGGCGCTGCGCCTTGGAGCCTTGACCCTGGGAATTGCGGTTCTGTGCCATGCGCCCCGATGTAGGGGGTCGCGGGCCGCGCCGCAACCTTGTATCACGCGACCAAAGCCAACAGGGGTGGACCATGAGCGATTTGCAGAACACCGATCAGCCGCAATTGCCGGGCGTCGTGGTGACCGGCGCGTCGGGGCGCATGGGGCAGATGCTGATCCGGCTGATCCTGGACAGCGCCGATCTGCGGCTGGTGGGCGCGCTGGACCGGCCCGGCCACGACTGGATCGGGCAGGATATCGGCACGGCGATGGGGGCCGCACCCGTGGGCGTCACGGTCAGCGACGATGCGGTCGGCGCCATCGCGCAGGCGCAGGCGGTGATCGACTTCACCAGCCCCGATGCGACGGTGGCCTTCGCCGAACTGACCGCGCAGGCGCGCGCGGTCCATGTCATCGGAACCACTGGGCTGGAGCAGCGGCATCTGGACGCGCTGGCCGCCGCCGCGCGCCATGCGCCCATCATCCGTGCGGGCAACATGAGTCTGGGCGTGAACCTGCTGGTCGGGCTGACCCGCAAGGTCGCCGCCGCCCTGGGCACCGAATGGGACATCGAGGTCGTCGAGGCCCACCACCGCCACAAGGTCGACGCGCCCTCCGGCACCGCGCTGATGCTGGGGCAGGCCGCGGCCGAGGGGCGGGGCGCCACGCTGGACGACCTGCGCGTGCCCGCGCGCGAGGGCATCACCGGCGCCCGCGCGCCCGGCAGCATCGGGTTCGCCGCGATCCGGGGTGGCGACGTGGTGGGCGAACATGATGTGATCTTTGCCGCCGAGGGCGAGCGCATCGTGCTGCGCCATCTGGCGACCGACCGCGCGATCTTTGCGCGCGGCGCGTTGCGCGCCGCGGTCTGGGGCCAGGACAAGGGCCCCGGCGAATACGACATGATGGACGTGCTGGGCCTTCAGGGCTGAACAGAGCAGCAGCCCGACAGCATCCGCGGGCTGTCGCCGTGGATCACCACCTGCGCGCGCAGCCCGAACAGGCGGTCCGACATCCCGTCATTGCATTGCTGCGGGGTGGCCATCAGGGTCACCCCCTGCGCGACCACGGCGCGGGTCGGGTCGCGGAACACCCCGGTGGACAGGACCGCCTGAATGGGGCGGATGTCATCCTCCATGTCGGGGCCGGTCAGCACCAGGGCGCCGTCCTGTGGCGCGGCACCCCAGAACGGTTCGGTGCCAAAGCACTGGAACCCTTCGGGCAGGCGGTCCTCCTCCCAGACATCGACGCGGTAATCCAGATAGCGGGCCGAGACCCAGCCCGACCCCTCGCCCTTGTTGACGCGCGCCCAGCCCTGGCGTTCCTGGACCACCTCGATGCGAGTGGCGTCGGGGGCCAGCGTGCCGATGATGGGGGCGCTGGCGTTCGGATCGGCGCGGATGTTCAGCACGTCGTCCGCGGCCACGCGGGCCACGTCGAACAGGGTGGGCAGGATGTATTCCTGCGTGGCCAGCGCCGGGGTGGCCGACAGCATCAGGACAAGGGCGGTGCGGATCATGGGGCCTCCTTTTCGGATCAGCCTAGCGCAGCGGGGGCCGCGCCGCATCACACGGTTTCGCGCCCTGTTCCCCCCGGCGCGCCGACCGGCTAGAACCGCCCCATGAGCACGCGCCTGATCGCCACCGAGACCCTGACCGCCGCCCTGGCACGGATGCTGGCCGCCGACCTGGCGCCGCCCGCGACCCTGTTGCTGGACGGACCCGTGGGCGCGGGCAAGACGCATTTCGCCCGCGCCTTCATCCGCGCCCGCCAGGACGATTGGGCCGAGGACGTGCCCAGCCCGACCTTCACCCTGGTCCAGACCTATGACGACCCGATGGGCACGCAGATCTGGCACGCCGACCTCTATCGCCTGACCGACCCGTCCGAGCTGACCGAGCTGGGCCTGGACGAGGCGATGGATGACGCGATCTGCCTGATCGAATGGCCCGACCGGCTGGACGGGGTGCCGCCCGGCGCGCGGACCATCGCGCTGCTGCCCCAGCCCGATCCGGACCTGCGCCTGATCGCGATGGATTTCCCCGGCGCCGACCGTCTGGCCGCGCGCGCCGCCTTTGTCGTGGCGGCGGGACAGGCCGAGGCGCGGGTGCAGCCGCTGGCGGGCGATGCCTCGGCCCGGCGGTATTATCGCCTGCCGGGGGTGGGGGTGCTGATGGACGACCCGTCGGGGTCCGTCGCGCCGTTCCTGGCGATGACCGACTGGCTGCGCGGCCACGGCTTTGGTGCGCCGGCAGTGCTGGCGCAGGATAGCGCGCAGGGGTTCCTGCTGCTGGAGGATCTGGGCGACGATCTGGTCGCCCGCGTGCTGGAGCGCGCGCCGGCCCTGGCCCCCCAGATCCACGACCGCATCACCGATCTGCTGGTGGCGCTGCACCGCCTGCCTGTCCCCGATTCCGTCGCGCCCCTGGGCGGCCCGGCGATGGGCGATCTGGCGGCCCTGTTCAGCGAATACTATCCGGATGCCGACCTGCCCGGCCTGCCCGCGCTGATCGCCGAGCTGCATGACCGCCTGTGTCGCGACCTGCCCCCGGCGATCAGCCTGCGTGATTTCCATGCCGAGAATCTGGTCTGGCGCGGTGACGCCCCCCTGGGCCTGCTGGATTTTCAGGACGCGGTCGCGGCCCATCCGGCCTATGATCTGGTGTCCGCCCTGCAGGATGCCCGCCGCGACGTGGACCCCGCCACCGAACAGGTCCAGATCGCCCGCTATCTGGCCGCGACCGGCGCGGATCAGGCCGCGTTCCGCGCCGCCTATGCGCTGATCGGGGCGCAGCGGGCGCTGCGCATCCTGGGCGTCTTTGTCCGGCTGGCGGTGCGGGACGGCAAGCCGCGCTATCTGGCCTTCATGCCGCGAGTCTGGGCGCATCTGCAGCGCAATCTGGCCCATCCGGCGCTGGCGCCCCTGCGCGACGCGCTGGTGGGCGTGCCGGCACCCGATGTCGCCTTGCGGGAAAGGATCGCACAATGCCGCCCCTGATGATCTTTGCCGCCGGTCTGGGCACGCGGATGCGCCCGCTGACAAACGACCGGCCCAAGCCGCTGGTGCAGGTCGCGGGCCGCGCCCTGCTGGACCGCGCGCTGGATCTGGGCCGCGATGCGGGGGCCGCGCCCATCGTGGTCAACACCCACTACCTGGGCGCTCAGATCGAGCGGCATCTGGCCGGGCAGGATGTGGCCATCAGCCCGGAGCCGGGCCTGATCCTGGACACCGGCGGCGGGTTGCGTCAGGCGCTGCCCCTGCTGGGGCGGTGGCCGGTGATGACGCTGAACCCCGACGTGGTCTGGACGGGGCCGAACGTGCTGTCGGCGCTGGCTGCGGGTTGGGACGACCGGATGGACGCGCTGCTGGCGCTGGTGCCGCTGGACCGCGCCACGGGGCGGCAGGGCGCGGGCGATTTCAGCCTGGAGGGCGGCCGCCTGACGCGGCAGGGCGATTACGTCTATGCGGGCGCGCAGATCATCCGCCCCGACCGGCTGGCGGACATCCCGGGACAGGGCTTTTCGCGGAACCGCCTGTGGGACCTGATGATCGCGGATGGCCGCGCCTATGGCATGGTCCATGCGGGAGGCTGGTGCGACGTGGGCTATCCGGCCGCGATACCCTTGGCCGAGGCGCTGCTGGATGGCTGAGATGCAGGGCCTCTACGCCCTGCCGCCGGGCCTCGATTTCGCGGACTGCTTTGTCCAGGGGCTGTTGGAGCGCATGTCGGATCAGCCGCCCGAGGCGCTGGCCCGCGTCACCATCCTGACCAATGCCGCGACGACCATGGGGGCGCTGCGCCGGGCATTCGACCGGGCCGGGCCGTTGCTGCTGCCGCAGATCCGCTCGATCACCGGGATCGATCCGGGGCCGCTGGTCATGCCCGACCCGCCGGTCCCGCCCTTGGCGCGGCGGCTGCAGCTGGCCCGCCTGATCGCGCAGATGCTGGCGCTGCGCCCCGATCTTGGGGCGGGCCATTCCATCCCGGTGCTGGCGCAGTCCCTGTCCCAGCTGATGGTCGAGATGCAGACCGAAGGGCGCGACCTGTCCGACCTTGAGGCGATCGACACCGGCGATCACGCGCGCCACTGGCAGAACGCGCTGGCATTTTTCAAGATTGCTGCGGATTTTCATCTGAAGAACAGCTGGGAAGACCGCCCCGCCCGCCAGCGCGCCGCATCCGAGGCCGCCGCCCGCGACTGGCCGCAGGGGATCGGCCTGCCGCAGGGGCCGGTGATCGTCGCGGGCTCGACCGGCTCGCACGGGGCCACGCGGCTTTACATGCAGGCCGTGGCGGCGCTGCCCAACGGCGCGGTCGTCCTGCCGGGGTTCGATTTCGACCAGCCGCCCCCGGTCTGGGACGGGCTGGAGCGCGCCGACGACCACCCGCAGGCGCGGTTCGCGCCGCTGATCGCCACCGCAGGCTATCCGCGGCGCTGGACCCAGGCGCAGCCGCCATCCGCCGCGCGCAACCGGCTGGTGTCGCTGGCGCTGCGCCCCGCGCCCGTCACCGACCAGTGGATCGCAGAAGGCCCCGCCCTGCCCGATCTGGTCCCCGCTACCGCGGACCTGACGCTGATCGAGGCCGACCAGCCCGGCCAGGAGGCCGAGACCATCGCCCTGATCATGCGCGACGCCGCCGAACGGGGCGACCTGATCACGCTGATTGCCGCCGATAGCGGTCTGATCCGCCGGGTCACGGCGGCGCTGGACCGCTGGCATATCCGCCCTGATGACAGCGCGGGCCGCCCCCTGCCCCTGACCGCGCCGGGCCTGTTCCTGCGCCAGGTGGCCGCGCTGTTCGGCCAGCCGCTGACCATCGACCGCCTGCTGATCCTGCTGAAGCATCCGCTGACCGCGACCGGATCGACCGTGATCAAGCGCAACGACATGCTGCGCGAGACGCGAGAGCTGGAGTTGCAGCTGCGCCGCAACGGTCCGGCCTTTCCCGACGCGGACACGCTGGCCGATTGGGCCACCAAGGGCGACGAGACGCGCAAGATCTGGGCCGAATGGCTGGCCGCGATGCTGGTGCGCATCACCGCCCTGGCCCGCGATCGGGGGCCGCGCCCCCTGCCCGACCGGCTGTCGGACCTGATGGGGCTGGCGCAGGCGCTGGCGGCGGGTCCGGCGGGCGATGTCGACCAGTCGCGCCTGTGGCAGGACAAGGCGGGCCAGATGGCGCGCGCCGTGCTGGACCACCTGGCCGAGCATGCCGGTCTTGGCCCCGATATCGGCCCCGGCGATTTCAGCGCCCTGCTGGTCACCGAATTGCAGGCCAAGGCCGTGCGCGAGGACGTGGCGGGCCATCACTGCCTGCGCATCCGCGGCCCGCGAGAGGCGCGGCTGTATGCCCACGGCACGGTCATCCTGTCGGGCCTGAACGAGGGTGGCTGGCCGCAGCATCTGTCCCCCGACCCGTGGCTGTCGCGCCAGATGCGCGCCGCGGCGGGCCTGCCGCTGCCCGAACGCCAGATCGGGCTGGCCGCGCATGACTTTCAGCAGGGCATTGCCGCCGAACGCGTCATCCTGACCCGCGCGAAACGCGATGCCGAGGCCGAGACGATCCCCTCGCGCTGGCTGAACCGGATGCTGAACCTGATGGGCGGCCTGCCCGACCGGGGCGGCCCGCAGGCGCTGGCCGCGATGCGGGCGCGCGGCGCGGACTGGCTGGCCCTGGCCGAGGCCGTGGCCCGCCCGCCCGCGCGGGTCGCGCCCGCGCGGCGCCCCTCGCCCATTCCGCCTGCGCCGCTGTTTCCGGACCTGCCGGTGACGGATGTGTCGCTGCTGATCCGCGACCCCTATGCGGTCTATGCGAAACGCGTGCTGGGCCTGCGCCCGCTGCTGCCCCTGCGACCGCAGCCCGACGCCTCGCTGCGCGGCCAGACGCTGCACGCCATCGTCGAGGCGCTGCTGAACAGCCGCCCCACCCCCGACACCCCGCCCGAGGTCCTCAAGGCGCGGTTCCTGGCGCTGACCGATCAGGGGCTGGCCGATGAGGTGCCCTGGCCCGCCGCCCGCGCCTATTGGCAGGCGCGCATCGCCCGGATCGCCGACCGCATCGTCACCGATGAGCTGGCCCGCCTGGCCGAAGGCACGCCGATGGTGGTCGAGAATCGCGGCCGGGTCGCCATTCCCGGCATGGGCGTCACCCTGACCGCCAAACCTGACCGGATCGACTTGCTGACCGACAACCGGGTCGTGGTCTATGACTACAAATCCGGCACGCCCCCTACCGACGCCCAGCTGCGCCATTTCGACAAGCAGCTGATGCTGGAGGCCGCGATGGCGCGCCGCGGCGGGTTCGACGCGCTTGGCCCCGTCGATGTCGCGGGCTTGCGCTTTATCCAACTGGGCGGAGAGGGCCGGACCCATCTGCGAGAGCACAGCGACCAGATCGAGGGAGAGACCTGGGACGGGTTCATCCGCCTGCTGCAGTCCTATGTCGACGGAGAGGCCGGGTTCACCGCCATGCGCGCCCCGCAAAGCACGTCCTATGCGGGCGATTACGACCATCTGGCGCGCTACGGCGAATGGGCGCTGACCGATGTGGCGGTCCCGCGAAAGGTCGGCGATCATGGATGAGGCGACGCTGAACCAGACGCTGGCGGCGGACCCGCTGCGCTCGACCTGGCTGACGGCCAATGCGGGGTCGGGCAAGACCCGCGTGCTGACCGACCGGGTGGCGCGGCTGCTGCTGGCGGGGACGCCCCCCGAGCGCATCCTGTGCCTGACCTATACCAAGGCCGCCGCGACCGAGATGCAGAACCGCCTGCTGGCCCGTCTGGGGCGGTGGGCGATGCTGTCGGAACCCGACCTGCGGTCCGAACTGGCGCAGCTGGGCGAGGGGGGCGACCCCGACCTGCCCGCCGCGCGCCGCCTGTTCGCCCGCGCGATCGAGACGCCGGGCGGCCTCAAGGTCCAGACGATCCACAGCTTTTGCGCCGCCGTTCTGCGCCGCTTTCCGCTGGAGGCCGGGGTGCCGATGGGGTTTGCAGAGCTGGACGACCGCAGTGCCCGGGCCATGCGCGCCGAGATCATCGAGGAGATGGCCGAGGAATCCCACCCCGCCATCGCCGATCTGACCCGCCTGCAGGGCGGCGACGATCTGGACGGGTTCCTGGCCGGGCTGTCGCTGGCCGATTATGCGAACGCTCCCGACCCGGCGGCGATCTGGGCGGCGCTGGACGTGGCCCCGGGCCTGACCCAGGACGCGCTGCTGGCGCAGGTCTTTACCGGCACCGATGCCGATCTGGCCGATGCGCTGATCCCGGTGCTGCGCGCGGGCAAATCCACCGATGCCAAGCTGGCCGAGGCGCTGGCGCAGGTCCGCTGGCGCGATCCTGGCATGGACGATCTGTCCCGCCTGTTCGGCTGTCTTCTGTTCGGCGGCACCGCCAAGGTGCCCTTCGGCGCCAAGATCGGCGCCCTGCCGACCAAGGACCTGCGCACCGGCCCCTGCGCCCCCTTCATGGACGATCTGGACGCCCTGATGGAGCGGGTGGAGCTGGCCCGCCCGCAGGCGCTGGCCCTGGCCGCAGCGGAACGCACGCTGGCGCTGCACCGGTTCGGGCATGCCTTTGCGGCGCGCATGAACGCGGCCAAGGCGGCGCAGGGGTGGCTGGATTTCGACGACCTGATCGGCCGCACCGCCGAACTGCTGGAGGAATCCAGCATGGCGCAATGGGTGCTGTGGCGGCTGGACGGCGGCATCGACCATATCCTGGTCGATGAGGCGCAGGATACCAGCCCCGGCCAGTGGCGGGTGATCCGCCGCCTGACCGACGAATTCACCAGCGGCGCGGGCGCGCATGACCGGCCCCGCACGCTGTTCGTGGTGGGCGATCCGAAACAGTCGATCTATTCGTTCCAAGGCGCCGACATCACCGTGTTCGAGGCGATGCGCGACCGCTTCGCTGCCGATTTCGATGCCGCGCAGGCGCCCATGCAGCAGCGCGGGCTGGCCCACAGCTTTCGGTCGTCGCCGGCGGTGCTGGCGCTGGTCGATGCGGTGTTTCAGGGCGAGGCCGCGCAGGGCCTGGGCGATCCGCCCCGCCACGTGGCCTTCAAGGCCGCCCTGCCCGGCCGCGTCGACATCTGGCCCGCCCTGCCCAAACCCGACAAGACCGACCCCGAGGACTGGACCCGCCCGGTCGATGCGCCGTCCGAAAACGACGCCGACACGCAGCTGGCGCGCCATGTCGCGACCCAGATCCGCGCGATTTTGGGCACGCCCATTCTGGATGCGAAATCGGGCCAGCCGCGCCCGGTCCATGCGGGCGACATTCAGATTCTGGTGCAGCGGCGCGGCGCGCTGTTCGCAGCGCTGATCGCGGAGCTGAAATCGGCGGGCCTGCCGGTCGCGGGGGCCGACCGCCTGCGCCTGGCCGGAGAGCTGGCTGTGCGCGACATCATCGCCACCCTGTCGGTCCTGGCCACGCCCGAGGATGATCTGTCGCTGGCCGCCGCCCTGCGGTCGCCGCTGTTCGGGTTGTCCGAGGATGATCTGTACCGCCTGGCCGCCGGGCGGGGGCGGCGGGAATACCTGTGGACGCGGCTGCGCGAATCGGCGCATCGCCCGGCCTATGAGGTGCTGTCCGATCTGGCCGACAATGCCGATTCCCTGCGCCCGCACGACCTGATCGCGCGGCTGCTGACCCGCCACGGGGGTCGCGCCGCCCTGCTGGCCCGGCTTGGCCCCGAGGCGGTGGACGGCATCGACGAGCTGATGTCCCAGGCCCTGGCCTATGAGCAGGTGGAGACCCCGTCCCTGACCGGCTTTCTGGTCTGGCTGGCCCAGGACGAGGTCGAGGTCAAACGCCAGCTGCCCGGCGGTGCGGGCGGGCTGATCCGGGTGATGACGGTGCATGGCTCCAAGGGGTTGGAAAGCCCCATCGTGATCCTGCCCGAAACGCAGATGCGCCGCCCCAACAACCGCCAGCCTCTGGTGCGCCTGGACGACATGCCGGTCTGGCGCGGCGCCGCGCCCGAACGCTGCGACGCGGTCGCGATGGCCGTGGCCGACTGGCAGCAGCGGCAGGAGGAGGAGCGGCGGCGTCTGCTGTATGTCGCGATGACGCGGGCGGAAAGCTGGCTGATCGTGGCGGCGGCCGGAGAGACGGGCGCGGGTCTGGACAGCTGGCACGCCATGGTCGCCGAGGGCGCGGGCCGCGCCGCCCTGACCCGCCACAATCTGGAAATCGAGGGTATCGGCACCGGGCTGCGCCTGTCCTGGGGCGACTGGCCTGCACAGGCCGACCGCCCTGCCCCGGTCGCGGCGGCGCCGGTCGCCGCGCCCGATTGGGCGCTGCGCCTGCCCCCGCCTGCGCCGGATTTCACGGCCCCCGTCACCGCCAGCGGCTTGGGCGGCGCCAAGGTGCTGGCCGCCGCGTCCGAGGGCGACCGCGACGCCGCCATGCTGCGCGGCACGCGCCTGCACCTGCTGCTGGAGCATCTGCCCGCCCATCCCGCCGCCGACTGGCCGGGCATCGCCCGCGCGATCCTGTCGGGGGCCGAAGGCGGCCTGCCCGACGCGCCCGACATGGCCGATCTGCTGGACGAGGCCCGCGCGGTCCTGTCGGCCCCTGCCCTGACCCAGGTGCTGGAACCCGGCGCGGATGCGCAGATCCTGTCCGAGGTGGCGCTGACCGCGCCCATCGCGGGGCTGGGGGTGCTGAACGGGGTGATCGACCGGCTGGTGGTCACCGACGCGCTGATCACGGCGGTCGATTACAAGACCAATGCCGACGTGCCCGCCACGGCTGAGGCCGTGCCGGAGGGCATCCTGCGCCAGATGGCGGCCTATCGCGCCGCGCTGCGGGGCATCTGGCCGGACCGTCCGATCCGCATGGCGGTGCTGTGGACGGCCACGCGCAGCCTGACCGATCTGCCCGATCCGCTGCTGGACCGGGTGATGGCGGGGCTGATCCGGCGGCCCCCGGCCCCTTGACCAGCCCCCCTGCGGCCCATCCCTGTTGAGCATACCCCGCCCTGCCGGTCCCGCCGGCCCATCCCCCCGAAGGAGCCAGACCATGGCCACCGTGCATGTGAACGACGCTGAATTCGACGCCGAAGTGCGTCAGGCCGACACCCCCGTGATCGTCGATTTCTGGGCCGAATGGTGCGGCCCCTGCAAGCAGATCGGCCCCGCCCTGGAAGAGCTGTCCGACGAATATGCCGGCCGCGTCAAGATCGTGAAGATCAACGTGGACGAGAACCCCGAACAGGCCGCCGCCCTGGGCGTGCGCGGTATCCCCGCGCTGTTCATGTTCAAGGGCGGAGAGGTCGTGTCGAACCGCATGGGCGCCGCCCCCAAGGCCGCACTGAAAAGCTGGATCGACGAATCCGTCTGATCCCTTTGCGATGACAGGAAAGGCGGCGGCCCCTCAGACGGGCCAGCCGCCTTTTTTCATGGCCGCCAGCAGGCGCGCATCGGCATCGGGGGCCATCATGTCCAGGCTGGTGCGGCGCAGGAACCAGTACAGGAATTTCGCGGTGGGTGGCGCATGGTCGGGGGCCAGCGCCAGCGCGCGTTCCGCCCCAAGCCGCCCGGCATCCAGCGTGACATGGTGGTAATCGGACAGGCCGAACAGCACGACCGGCTTGCCCAGGATCAGCCCGTCAAAGCCCACGCCGCTGTTCTGTGTCACGACAAAGGCGCAATCGCGCAGCCGTGCCGCGGTGTCACCGCCGATGGTCAGGTTCGGATGGTCGCGGGCCAGGCGGTCCAGGGCCGTGCGGTCTGTATCGTCATAGACCTCCCTGGGGTGCAGGGTGGCGATGCAGGGCCGACCGGTGCGGGCGGCGGCGCGGATCATCTGCACCGGGCTGGCCGACTGAAAGCTGCGCTGGCGGCGGATATGGCCCTGCAGCGGGATCAGGATGTGATCGCCGCGCACCGGCTCTGGCCCCGGCAGCACGCGGGCGCGAAGGCGGCGGGCAAAGGTCTGCGCGGCGTCGCCTTCGATCCGGGCGGGGTCGAAGGGGGTCTGCGCGATGGGCCAGCGCCAGCGTTCGGCCAGACGCTCCAACCGCCAATAGGGATAGTGATAGGCCAGGCGAAAGGTCAGGGCGCGGTCATGGGTCGGACGCTCCATGTTGAACAGGGCGTATCCTGGGCGGTCAGGGGCCTCGGCCCGCGGATGGATGCCTGAATGGCGGATGTCGATGCGCCATCCGCGCGGCTCCAGCAGCGACCGCATGCGGTTCAGGATGCCCAGCTTGCCCGCCCGTGCGGTGTGCAGGATGGGCGGATGCAGATAGACGGTCAGCAGCAGATCGCTCATGGCGCGACGCTAGGGGCGGGCGGGGCGGTTTTCAACGGGTTGCAAGCCGGGCAGGGCGTCCATATCTGCCGGGCAACAACAGTGAAGGAGCGCGCAATGGCGGATGACAGGTTTCCCGGCTGGCACGGCACCACGATCCTGGCGGTGCGCCGGGGCGGCAAGGTGGTCGTGGCCGGCGATGGACAGGTCAGCGTCGGCCAGACCGTGATGAAGGGCAGCGCCCGCAAGGTGCGCCGCCTGACCCCCGGCGGGCGCGACGTGGTCGTGGGCTTCGCCGGCGCGACCGCCGACGCCTTCACCCTGCTGGAGCGGCTGGAGAAGAAGCTGGAGGCCGCACCCGGCCAGTTGCAACGCGCCTGCGTGGATCTGGCCAAGGATTGGCGCATGGACAAGTATCTGCGCAATCTGGAGGCGATGCTGATCGTGACCGACGGTTTGGACCTGCTGGTCGTGACGGGCGCGGGCGACGTGCTGGAGCCTGAGCATGACGTGGCGGCCATCGGGTCGGGAGGGAATTTCGCGCTGGCCGCGGCGCGTGGGTTGCTGGAAAGCGATCTGGATGCCGAGGCGATCGCCCGCAAGGCGATGGCGATCGCGGCTGACATCTGTGTCTATACGAACGGGCGTCTGACGGTCGAGACCATCGGATAGCAAAGCCGGGGGCATTCTGCCCCCGTCAGCCAGCGGTTCTTAAACCGGTGGCGAACCTCTGGATGACCCCTGAGGATATTTTTGTGAAGAAGAAGGGCGAGCGGTGCGCTGCGCCGGGCCTTCGATGGGAGACAAGCCTATGAGTGACCTGACCCCCCGCGAGATCGTGTCCGAGCTGGACCGGTTCATCATCGGCCAGAACGACGCCAAGCGCGCCGTGGCCGTGGCCCTGCGCAACCGTTGGCGCCGCAAGCAGCTGGGCGACGATCTGCGCGATGAGGTCTATCCCAAGAACATCCTGATGATCGGCCCCACCGGCGTCGGCAAGACCGAGATCAGCCGCCGTCTGGCCAAGCTGGCCAACGCGCCCTTCATTAAGGTCGAGGCGACCAAGTTCACCGAGGTGGGCTATGTCGGTCGCGACGTCGAGCAGATCATCCGCGATCTGGCCGACGCCGCGATGATCGACACGCGCGAGCGGATGCGCGAGGCCGTCAAGGCCCGCGCCCACAAGGCCGCCGAGGAGCGCGTCGTCGAGGCGCTGGCCGGCAAGGATGCCCGCGACGGCACCCGTCAGATGTTCCGCGACAAGCTGAAGCGCGGAGAGCTGGACGACACGGTGATCGAGCTGGAGGTTCAGGACAACTCGAACCCGCTTGGCGGGATGGAAATGCCCGGCCAGCCGGGCCAGCCCCTGGGCGGTATGATGGATCTGTCGGGGCTGATGAAGGCATTCGGCGGCCGCAAGGTGCGCCGCAAGGTCACCGTGTCGGAAAGCTATGAGCTGCTGATCGCCGAGGAGGCGGACAAGCTGCTGGATGACGACGCGGTCAAGGCCACCGCGCTGGAGGCCGTGCAGCAGAACGGCATCGTCTTCATCGACGAGATCGACAAGGTCTGTGCGCGCGCCGAGGCCCGTGGCGGCGATGTCAGCCGCGAGGGCGTGCAGCGCGACCTGCTGCCGCTGATCGAGGGCACGACGGTCAGCACCAAATACGGCGCGGTCAAGACGGACCACATCCTGTTCATCGCCTCGGGCGCGTTCCATGTGGCGAAACCGTCGGACCTGCTGCCCGAACTGCAGGGTCGTCTGCCGATCCGGGTCGAGCTGCGCGCCCTGACCGAGGAGGACTTCATCCGCATCCTGACCGAGACCGACAACGCCCTGACGCGCCAGTACACCGCGCTGATGCTGACCGAGGGCGTTACCGTCGATTTCACCGAAAACGGCATCGCGGCGCTGGCGCGGATCGCGGCCGAGGTCAACGCCTCGGTCGAGAATATCGGCGCGCGGCGGCTGTACACCGTGATCGAGCGGGTGTTCGAGGAGCTGTCCTTTACCGCGCCCGACCGCAGCGGCCAATCGGTCAGCGTGGATGCCGATTTCGTGGAACGCCACCTGGGCGATCTGTCGCGGTCGACCGATCTGTCGCGCTATGTGCTGTAGGGCGGGAACCTCCGGCCGGGCAGGGGTGTTTGCTGGCTGAACACCACAGGGGACGGATCACATGGGTTGGCTTTTCAGCGTTATTATCTTTGTATTGGATGTCTGGGCCATCGCGCAGATCATCAACACCAATGTCAGCACCAAGGCCAAGATCCTCTGGATTCTGCTGATCGTGATTCTGCCGATCCTGGGTCTGATCATCTGGTATTTCGCAGGACCCAAGTCGAACGTCCGCCTGTAGGCACCGCCTGATCGGCATCACGAACGCGTCCCATCGGGGCGCGTTTTTTTATCCGGCGGGGCGCCGCAGATAGACGTAATAGGCGCCGTCGCCGCCATGGCGGTAATGCGCCGCCGTCACCTGCTGAACCACCGCCGCCAAGGGCGGGCTGTGCAGCCAATAGGGCACCTGATGGCGCAGCGCGCCGGGACGCGTGGGCAGGGGGCCGTGATCGCCCCGCCCCTTGCCCGTGATCACCAGCACCAGCCGCAGGCCCGATGCGTGGCAGGACAGGATGAAATGCAGCAGCTCTGGCTGGGCCGCGGCCAGGGTCAGGCCGTGCAGGTCCAGCCGTGCCTCGGGGCGCAGCTTGCCCTGGCTCATCTTGCGGTGGGTGCGGGCATCCATGCGTAGGCTGCCCTGCGCCAGACGCTCGGCCATGGTCGAGGGGCGGGCGACCGCCGGATGCGCGGGCGCTGCGGTCTGACCGATGCGGAAATGCGGCAGGGTGGTGGGGGCCGGGGCGGGCGCAGGGGGCGATGGCGCGGGGCGCGAATCGGCAAAGGCCGCCAGATCGGCGGCCTGTCCCTTGCGCTTTGGGTCCAGCGGTTCTGCGGTGCGGGCGACGCGGGACCACAGGTCCCGGTCTTCGGGCGTCAGGCCCCGGCGCCGTGGCATCAGCTGGTCGCGACAAGCTGCCAGTTCGGGTCGTCCTGACCCATCGGGCGGGCGAAGGTCCAAGTGTCCTTCTGCTTGCGCGAGGCCTTGGGGTCGCCCTCGATCACGGTGCCGTCGGCATCGCGGGTCGCGGCGATCAACTCTCCAACGAAGCGGATCGAGATCTCGGCCATGCCGGTCGCGGGGTCGAATTCGGCGGCGGCCAGGCTGGTGTCGCGGGTGCCCAGATAGGTCGCCTCGACCGTCTGGCCGTTGGCCACGCGCTGGTCGATCACCGACTGGAACGCCTCGGCCACGGGGTCGGACAGGAAGGGGCGCACCTCGGTCAGATCGCCCCGTTCAAAGGCCATCAGGATCATCTCATAGGCCTGGCGCGCACCGCCTAGGAAATCGCGCAGGCCAAAGGATGGCTCGGCGCGTTTCATGGCGGCCAGGGCGGTGGCTGCGGCGCTGCCGGCCTCGGTATGGTCCAGGATGTCGTGGTCGACCTCCTCGGCCGATCCGTCGATGACCTCGAAGCGGGGATGGGTGGCCACGGGTTGGTCCACCTGCGGCGGTTCGAATCCGTCGCGTGTCCCCAGCACGTTTTTCAGCCGGAGGATCAGAAAGATCGCAATCCCGGCAAGGACGATCAGCTGAAGAAGCGGGTTGGACATGCAGGCAACCTCTGGGTCAAACGGGTCGTTGGTATCGGGCGTTCTGTGCATTATGTAGGGAGTGCCCGGGCGCAAGTCCAGTTTTCGCGCCGGCAGGAAGGGGAATTCACATGCGGCTGATCGCCATGCTTCTGGTGGTGCCGATCATCGAGATCGCGCTGTTCATCCAGGTCGGGGGCCTGATCGGCCTGTGGTCGACGCTGGCGCTGGTGCTGCTGTCGGCGGTGGCCGGCGTCGCGCTGATGCGCAGCCAGGGCGCGCAGGCGGGCCGGGAAATCCAGCGCAGCCTGAGCGAGATGCGCGATCCCTCGCAGCCGATGGCGCATGGCGCGATGATCATCGCGGCGGGCCTGCTGCTGCTGGTGCCGGGGTTCTTTTCCGACGCGCTTGGGCTGCTGCTGCTGCTTCCGGGGGTGCGGCGGCTGCTGATGCGGCGGATCGCGCGTCGCGTGGTTGCAGGGCGCGCGGGCATGCATGCTGCGACCATGCGTCGCGATCCGCACCGCCCGCCCTATGATCAGGGCGTGATCGACGGAGAGTATATCGTGGCCGACGACCCCCGCGCGCCGGTCGATCTGCCGCCCGAGCTGGGCGACGATCAGCCTCTGCGGCGAACCGGCGGATCGGGCTGGACCCGGCATTGAGGGCCGGCGGGCGGCCTGCTACAACACCGCCCAGACCCGCATCACAAAGGTAGGACCATGGCCGAAGACACCCCGCAGAACGGCGCGCAAGCCGCAGCCCCGCAGCCGCGGATGCAGATCCTGGCACAGTTCATCCGCGACCTGTCCTTTGAGAACGCCGTAGCCCAGAAGGGCGCCCCCCAGGGCGAGGTCCAGCCCGAGATCACCGTCCAGGTCAGCCTGGACGCCCGCAAGCGCGGCACCGAGACTCAGTACGAGGTGATCACGAAATACCGCGTCACCTCGACCAACAAGGCCGATGGCGCGACGCTGTTCCTAGCCGAGCTGGATTACGGCGGGGTGTTCCAGATCGACGGCGTGCCGCAGGACCAGCTGCACCCGTTCCTGATGATCGAATGCCCGCGGATGCTGTTCCCCTATGTGCGGCGCATCATCTCGGACATGACGCGCGATGGCGGATTCCCCGCCTTCAACATGGACCCGGTCGATTTCGTGGCGCTGTATCGCCAGGAATTGGCGCGCCGCGCCCAAGCCGCGCAGACCGTCCCCGCCGACCAGAAGCTGTCGTAAGGCGCCATGCCACAGCGACCCCCGCGCGCCTGGCAGCGGATGTTGTCGGGCCGCAGGCTGGACCTGCTGGACCCGACCCCGGTCGATATCGAGATCGGGGACATCGCCCACGGGCTGGCCTTTGTCGCGCGCTGGAACGGCCAGACGCACGGGGACTGGCCCTATTCGGTGGCCGAGCATTCCCTGTTGGTCGAGCAGATCTTTGACCGGCTGAATCCGGGCTGCGAGCCGCGCTGGCGGCTGGCGGCCCTGCTGCATGACGCGCCGGAATATGTGATCGGGGACATGATCTCGCCGGTCAAGGCGGCGCTTGGGCGGGAATATGGCGCGATGGACGAGCGCCTGGCCTCGGCAATCCACCGCCGCTTTGGCCTGCCCGCGACGCTGCCTGTGGCGATCAAGCGGCGGATCAAGGCCGCCGACCGCGTCTCGGCGCGGCTGGAGGCGGTGACCATCGCGGGCTTTGCCGCCTCGGAGGCCGTGCGCCTGTTCCCCGTCCCCGAGGCGCAGCTGCTGCCCGACCTGACGATCACACTTCGGCCCCCGGCCCAAACGCGCGCCGCCTATCTGGAGCGTGTTGCGATGCTGATGGGGCTGATCGACGGCTCCGCCTGACGGGGCACGTCAGTGTTCCGGATACGGGATGTCGCGACCCCAGGGGCCGGACATCCCGCGCAGACGTCAGATCGCCAGATCTTCCAGCGTCTTGCCGCCGTCCAGGCTTTCCTGCACCCACCGCGGTTTGCGACCGCGTCCGGTCCAGGTCATCGTCGGATCCTGCGGATTGGCATATTTCGGCGCGACGGTGCCAGTCTTGCGCGGTTTGGCCCCGGTCAGTTCGGCCAGGTTGAAGCCGTGTTCGCGCGCGGCCTCCTCGATCGCGGTCATGGCCTCGCGGCGCTTGCGATCCTCGTAGGAGTTTATGGCGCGATCCAGCTTGGTCCGCATATCGCGCATTTCCTTGAGGGACATCTTGTCGAAATCAATAATCATGTTTTTCCGGCTTTTGTTATCGGGAATATCATTCCTTTATTCCATAACATAATCGAAACCGGATTCAACACATATATCGGTATTCAACGCGGTCCGCGTTTGGCAAGAATGCGCTGCAGCGTGCGGCGGTGCATATGTAATCTGCGGGCCGTTTCACTGACATTCCGTTCGCATTGCTCATAAACGCGTTGAATATGTTCCCACCGGACGCGATCGGCCGACATCGGATTTTCCGGCGGCGGCGGCAGCAATTCTCCACTGGACAGCAATGCCGAGGTCACATCATTCGCATCGGCGGGTTTCGCCAGATAATCGGTGGCACCCATCTTGACCGCAGCGACGGCCGTGGCGATGGCGCCATAACCGGTCAGGACGATAATGCGGGCATCGGCGCGCTTGTCGCGCAGGGCCTCGACCACGTCCAGCCCGTTGCCGTCCTCCAGCCGCAGATCGACCACGGCATAGGCTGGCGCCCGCTTTTCGATCAGGCGCATCGCGCCCGCCACCGTCAGCGAAGTTTCGGTCTGGAACCCGCGCTTTTCCATGGCCCGCGCCAGACGGGTGACGAAGATCTCGTCGTCATCGACCAGCAGCAGCGAGGCGTCCGGGCCGATTTGTGCGTTCAACTGATCCATCTGGTGCCCTTTTGGCTATATCTGGTGCAAATGTGCAGCCGCGCGCGGAAAATCAAACCCCATGCGACAAACTGCCTTAGGCAGAGGCGTCCACATAACAGGCGACGGTTTCGGCAATCTGTTCGGACGGCGTTTCGCGCGAAAAGAATTCGACCGTCTGCCCACCCGGCATCACCAGATAGGTATTGGTCATGTGATCGACCAGATAATATTCCTGGTCCTCCTCGTCATGGGCCTTGTAGTAATTGCGCCAGCCGCGATTGACGGCGGCAATCTCCTCATCGGTGCCGGTCAGTCCGATCATCCGGTCGGAAAACAGCGCCGTGTAATCTGCCAGAACCTCGGGCGTGTCGCGGCGTGGATCGACGGTGATGAAAACGGTCTGCACATCCTTGCCATCCTCGACCAGCAGCGCCTCGGCATCGGCATTGCGGGCGGCGTCCAGCGGGCAGACATCGGGGCAGAAAGTATAGCCGAAATAAAGCAGCGTTGGCTTGTCAAACACCTGCGCGTCGGTCACCCGCTGGCCATCGTCGCGCGTCAGGGTGAATTCGGTGCCAAAGGCGCCCATGCCGCCCGCCACCGCGCTGCTGCTGCATTGCGCGAACGGGTCGCCCCCCGGCCGCATCGTCAGATACAGCGCGCCACCCGCCAGGATGCCGATGGCGGCGGCCGTCCCGATCATCAGGATTTTCCGGTCGGTCATGGGGGGCTCCTTCGCGTGTCAAATGCCCGCATTGATCGCGCATGGCGGGGCGGGTATCAAGGTCGGGCAATGTCGCAGCAGGGGCCGCCGATGTCCACATCCCACGCCCCCGACGATCTGGCCGCGATGGCCGGGCCGATGGACACGCCCAAGGCCGAACCGATCCGCATGCGCACGCTGGTCCTGCTGCGCTGGTTCGCGATTGGCGGGCAGATGGCCGCCGTGATCGTCGCCTGGATGATGGGCATCGGCTTTCTGAAGACGCCGATCATCCTGCTGATCGCGTCCTCGATCACCATGAATTTATGGTTGTTCCTGCGCCCGCCCAAGCGGACCTCGCCCCGACGTGCGGTGCGGCAGCTGTCCTTCGATCTTGTGCAGATCTCGACGCTGATGGCGCTGACGGGGGGGATGGCCAATCCCTTCGCGCTGCTGGTGCTGGCGCCGGTGACCATCGCCGCGGCCTCGCTGAACGGGCGGCAGGTGCTGGCCCTGGGGCTGGCGACGGTGGCGCTGATCTCGGTCGCGGCGGTGTTCGGCGTGCCGCTCCGCGCCCCCGACGGAGAGATCCTGCGGATGGAGCCGATCCTGGCCCTGGGCCATTGGGTCGCGCTGGTCATCGGGGTGGTGTTCTTTGCGGGCTATGCCCACCGCGTCACGGCCGAGTTGTCCGACACATCGGGCGCGCTGTTCGCGACGCAGATGGCCCTGTCGCGCGAACAGCGGCTGCAGCATCTGGGGGGCGTGGTCGCGGCCGCCGCGCATGAGATGGGCACCCCCCTGGCCACCATCAAGCTGATCGCCGGAGAGCTGGCGGACGAATTGCGCGACCGCCCCGACCTGCATGCCGACGCCATTGCCTTGCGCGACAGCGCCGACCGATGCGCCGCGATCCTGCGCAGCATGGGGCGCGCGGGCAAGGACGACCTGCACATGCGCGCGGCCCCCCTGCGCGCCGTGCTGGAGGACGCCGCCAGCCCCCATGCCGATCGCGGCCCCCTGATCGAGATCCATGCCGAAGGCCCGGTGATCCACCGCGACCCGGCCATCATCCACGCGCTGCGCAACCTGATCCAGAACGCGGTCGATTTCGCCGAAAGCCGCGTGGTGATCGAGACCCAGGTCACCCAGGGTACGCTGGTCGTGACGGTGCGCGACGACGGGCCGGGCTATCCGCCGCATCTGCTGTCGCGGATCGGCGACCCTTATCTGACCCGGCGCGCCGAGGCGCAGCGCGGCAGCTATGAGGGGATGGGCCTGGGCCTGTTCATCGCCAAGACCCTGCTGGAACGGTCGGGCGCGCGGCTGACCTTTGCCAATGGCGGGCCGGGGGCGATGGTGTCGGTGCGCTGGCCGCTGGACCGCATCCGCGCGCAGGACCGCATGGCCCTGGCGCATAACCCCATCTTTGGAACAGGGCTGTCTTAGAGCATTTCGCTTTTAACCTGACACATAGCCTGCAGCGTGGAAGTAGTTCC
>ERZ778021.1551-NODE-1551-length-26121-cov-8.461789_pt1 | contig 26121 bp, 15 predicted proteins | sample MGYA00375751_ERZ778021 | MGnify/ENA primary metagenome ERZ778021 (study PRJEB29350, sample SAMN05389814) | bioreactor metagenome | isolation source: Thiocyanate stock bioreactor | place: South Africa: University of Cape Town | collected 2013-08-29 ... | reverse complement strand
ATTTCTCTGAAGCAGGTGCCGAAATAGTTGCAACCCCTCAGGAGGTTTATCAGGCCGATTTAATTTTGAAAATTCTTCCTCCATTACCAGGCGAAGTTGCTTTAATGAAACCAAGATCTACGTTGTTCTCCATGGTACAGTTAAATTCGTTTGCTCCCGAAGCATTCGAACTAATGATGGGCAAACGGATCAATGCAATAGGTTATGAGCTGTTGGCCGACGACCAGAACAAATTGCCGGTACTCAATATCATTTCCGAGATTGAAGGTAAAGCTTCAATCTCCATTGCAGCCGAAATGTTAAGTAACGCCCGTGGAGGTAAAGGATTACTGTTTGGTGGAATTTCGGGAGTACCTCCCACTGAAGTTGTTATAGTGGGAGCCGGAATAGCCGGAACAGCTGCCGCCCGTGCAGCTTTAGGTATGGGAGCCATGGTAAAGGTGTTTGATGAAGATATCAACAAGTTACGAACCATACAGCAAGTATTGGGTCAGTCGTTGTTTACATCTAATTTTCAACCCAACGTGCTACATAATGCATTCCGATCGGCTGATGTTGTTATCGGCGCTATGCGTTATATAAATTCACGTAAAAGATATGTAATTGCCGAAGAGATGATCAGCTCGATGAAAAAAGGAGCATTGATTATCGATCTTCGTGTTAACCAAGGAGGGTGTTTTGAAACAACTTGTGGATTAACCTCTTCTGATCCTTCTGTTTTTCAGCAATATGGAATTTTTCATTATTGTAAATCGAATGTCAGCAATTATGTAGCCCGAACAACCGCTATGGGATTCAGTAACATTTTTGTTCCCATGCTATTCTCCATAGGAGACATGGGGTCTGTCCAGGCACTTATAAAGGCTGACATGGGGTTCAGAGCTGGAATATATATGTACGGCGGCAAGCCGGTGAATCGCTATGTAGCAAATCATTTTAATCTTTCTTCGGCCGATATTAGTATCTATTTGTCGGCATTTTAGGATTAAAACAGATAAAATTGTAATTTTGTTCACCGTTCAAGGTTTAATTTTTTACCTTTGCAAGGTGATAATAAACAATGGCAATCAGAGAATAAAAGCTTATATAAATTATTATGTTATTATGGCAGAACAAACGAAAGTTACGACGTTGGAAAAGGTTGTTGTTCGTTTCTCGGGAGACTCGGGAGACGGTATGCAATTAACCGGAACAATCTTTTCAAATCTGTCTGCAATTTTGGGAAATGATATTTCAACATTCCCCGACTTTCCGGCAGAAATACGTGCTCCGCAAGGAACGCTTAGTGGTGTATCAGGGTTTCAGGTTCACCTGGGATCAAGAAAAATTTATACACCGGGAGATAAAGCGGATGTATTAGTTGCTATGAATCCAGCCGCTTTGAAGGTTAATGTAAAACACATTAAGCCAAATGCAATTGTAATTATTGACACTGATTCATTTTTAAAGAATGATCTTACCAAAGCTCAGTTTGTAACAGAAGACCCATTCGCAGAATTGGGATTAAACAGTGTACAAGTTGTTGCCGTACCTATATCATCCATGGTTAAAGACGGCCTGGCTGAATTTGAACTGGATAACAAATCGGCATTACGCTGCAAAAATATGTTTGCTCTTGGATTGGTTTGTTGGCTGTTTGAGCGGCCCCTTGAAGAGGCAATGCATATGTTACAAAATAAATTTGCAAAAAAACCGGCCATTGTCAAGGCAAATATCAAAGCCCTTACAGATGGTTACAACTACGGTCATAATACACACGCAACTGTTTCTACATACCGTATTGAAAGTACGACTGTTGAACCAGCTTACTATACAGATGTAAATGGAAACAAGGCAACTTCCTATGGTTTGATTGCCGCTGCAGAAAAAGCAGGATTAAGACTTTTCCTAGGCAGTTATCCCATTACTCCGGCAACCGATATCTTACACGAATTGGCTAAACGCAAAGATCTAGGCGTTATCACCGTTCAGGCTGAAGATGAAATTGCAGGTATCTGCACAGCAATCGGTGCAAGCTTTGCAGGTTGCCTGGCTGCCACTTCAACCTCTGGTCCGGGTCTTGCCCTTAAGGGTGAAGCCATCGGATTAGCTGTTATATCTGAAATTCCGCTGGTTGTTATCGATGTACAACGAGGAGGCCCGTCAACCGGGATGCCGACTAAAAGCGAACAAACAGACCTTATGCAGGCTCTATATGGACGTAACGGCGAAAGTCCGGCTGTAGTACTTGCAGCCTCTACTCCAACCGATTGTTTTGATGCCGCATTCTGGGCAGGAAAACTTGCCGTAGAGCATATGACACCTGTTATTTTGCTTACCGATTCGTTTATTGCCAATGGATCATCTGCTTGGAAAATTCCAGATTTGGATACCTATCCGTCAATCACTCCGAATTATGTGACCAACTACAAAGAAGAAGCTCCATGGAAACCTTATCGTCGAGATAAAGATTCATTAGTTCGTTATTGGGCTATCCCTGGTATGAATGAGTTCATGCACCGTATCGGTGGTCTGGAAAAAGATTACGAAACAAGTGCTATATCCACCGATCCTGCCAATCACCAGAAGATGGTAAATGTTCGTCAGGCTAAGATTGATAAAATAGCCGATTACATACCCGAGCAGGAAGTTTGCGGAGACAAAGATGCCGAGCTGCTTGTTATTGGCTGGGGTGGCACCTACGGTCACCTGTATGAAGCAATGGAAGATATGCAGGCTGAAGGTAAAAAAGTTGCCATGGCTCACTTTAAATTTATACAACCTCTTCCAAAAAACACGGCAGAGTTGATTAGTCGTTATAAGAAAGTGGTTGTAGTTGAACAAAACAACGGTCAGTTTGCCAATTACTTACGGGGGAAAATTCCTGGATTCAATCCATTCCAGTTTAACCGCGTAAAAGGACAACCCTTTGTTGTTGCTAGATTAGTTGAGGAATTAACGAAAATTTTGGAGGCATAAACCATGAGTATAGAAGTAAAATATGCTAAATACGTAGCAAAAGACTATAAGAGTGATCAGTACGTACGCTGGTGTCCGGGTTGTGGCGACCATGCCGTGCTAAACTGTCTTCATAAAGCGATGGCCGAATTGTCAATCCCTCCACATAAAACTGCTGTAATTTCAGGTATTGGCTGCTCGTCACGTTTACCTTATTACATGAATACCTATGGATTCCATACCATTCACGGTCGTGGTGCGGCTATTGCAACAGGTGTTAAGACAGCCAATCCAGACCTTTCCGTTTGGTTGATAACCGGAGATGGCGACTGCCTGGCAATCGGTGGGAATCATTTTATCCATGTGGTGCGTAGAAATGTTGATATGAACATTGTATTATTCAACAACAAGATTTACGGTCTTACCAAAGGGCAGTATTCTCCTACATCCGACAGAGGATTCGTATCTAAGAGTTCTCCACTTGGTACTATAGAAGAACCTTTTGTACCTGCAGAACTGACCCTTGGGGCACGTGGAACTTTCTTTGCCCGGAGCATTGATGTGGATTTAAAAAACTCGACTGATATATTGGTCGCATCTGCTAAACACAAAGGAACCTCCGTCGTAGAAGTTTTAGTGAACTGCGTTATTTTTAATGATGGTACTCACAAAGACATAGCGGATAAGGAATACAGAGCCGAACGTACCATTTTCCTGCGTCATGGTGAAAAAATGCTGTTCGGGAAAGATAACGATAAAGGATTGGTCCTTGACGGATTAAAGCTTAAGGCTGTTACAATCGGTCAGGATGGCTACACTCTTGATGACATTTTGGTTCACGATGCCACAACTCAAGATAATACCATGCACCTCCTTCTTTCAATGATGGGTGGTGAAATGCCGGTAGCTTTAGGTGTTATCCGCGCCGTAGAAGCTCCCGTTTATGGTGAAGAATTGTATAAACAAATGGAGGCTGTTCAAACTAAAAAACCCAATCTTAAACTTAACGATATATTAATGAGTGGAGAAGTTTGGCAGGTTAAAGAATAATTAATGAAAAATTTCTTTAATTGTTTTTTTACTTAAAAGAAATTATATTACTTTTGTAACGTCATCATGCAAGAGTAATGTAATTTCTTGTGATATTTAGAGTATTAGAAAAGTTATATAAGTCAATCAATTTAACTAATTATCAAAATGGCTAATTTAGATTTAAGCAAGTACGGCATTGCAGGCACCACCGAGATCCTGCATAATCCGTCTTACGAGCAATTATTCGCAGAAGAAACAAAGCCAGGTTTAGAAGGTTTTGAAGTAGGTCAGGTTACTGAAATGGGCGCCGTAAACGTAATGACAGGTATTTATACCGGTCGTTCACCTAAGGACAAATTTTTTGTAATGGACGAAACTTCCAAAGATACTATCTGGTGGACTTCCGACGAATACAAAAATGACAACAAACCTCTTTCTGTTGATTCTTGGAACAAACTTAAACCATTAGTACAAGGTCAGCTTTCAAACAAGCGTTTGTTTGTAATGGACACGTTTTGTGGAGCAAATGAAAACTCTCGACTTAAAGTTCGTTTCATTATGGAGGTTGCCTGGCAGGCACATTTTGTTAAAAACATGTTTATCCGTCCTACAGAAGAAGAACTTGCCAACTTTGGAGAACCTGACTTTGTGGTAATGAACGGTTCTAAGTGCCAAGCTGGCGATGATTATGCAGAGCTTGGTCTTAATTCAAAAACATTTGTTGTATTCAATCTTACCGAAAAGATGCTGCTTATTGGTGGATCATGGTATGGTGGGGAAATGAAAAAAGGGATGTTTACCTTAATGAACTACCTTTTACCTCTAAATGGCATGGCTTCAATGCACTGCTCTGCCAACACAAACGAAAAAGACGAAACTGCTATCTTCTTCGGTCTTTCAGGAACAGGTAAAACAACTTTGTCTACAGATCCGAAACGTCAGCTTATTGGCGACGACGAACACGGATGGGACGACGAAGGTGTATTCAATTTTGAAGGCGGTTGCTATGCAAAGGTTATCAACCTAAGCCAGGAACATGAACCAGATATCTGGAATGCAATCAAACGCGATGCTCTGCTTGAAAACGTAACTGTAGCAGCCGATGGCAAAATCGATTTCGATGATAAATCTGTAACAGAAAACACTCGTGTTTCATATCCTATCTACCACATCGATAATATTGTAAAACCTGTATCAAAGGCTGGTCCCGCAAAGAAGGTTATCTTCTTGTCGGCTGATGCATTTGGAGTATTGCCTCCGGTATCTGTTCTTACTCCGGAACAAGCTCAATATTATTTCCTTTCTGGATTTACAGCTAAATTGGCTGGTACAGAGCGTGGCATTACTGAACCAACTCCTACTTTCTCAGCTTGTTTCGGTGCTGCATTCTTGTCATTGCACCCAACAAAGTATGGTGAAGAATTGGTAAAGAAAATGCAAAAATCGGGAGCTACAGCCTATTTGGTAAATACCGGATGGAATGGTAGCGGCAAGCGTATCTCTATTAAAGATACACGTGGTATTATCGATGCTATCTTAGATGGTTCTATCGATAAGGCAGAAACTAAAACAATTCCTTACTTCTCATTCGAAGTTCCTACAGCTCTTCCAGGCGTAGATCCTAAGATTCTTGATCCTCGTGACACCTATGCAGAAGCTTCTGCCTGGGATACAAAGGCGCAGGATCTGGCTGCCCGTTTCATTAAAAACTTTGCGAAGTTTACAGGAAACGAAGTTGGTAAAGCATTAGTGGCTGCAGGTCCTAAATTGTAAGTTGTAAAAGGGAAATCATAGATTTTCTTGTAAAACAAAATAGAGGGTGATATCATTCAGGTGAGTCACCCTCTTTCTTTTTATATAAAGAGGAGTCTTTATCCCAAAATAGACAACGCTAAGTACTGGTCGCGTGGTTAAAATTATTTTCTAAATCGTATATTTGCAGAAATCTATTCAAAACAAACGCCATTATATCATTTAGAAAACTAAACTAATATGTATTTACAAAAAAAGCTGATTCTTTCTTTCATTACGCTGTTTATGATATTGCCTTGTATGGCACAAAACAAGTATGAAACAATAATATCCTCTCAGGAGGGTGAAGATTGGTGGGGAGGGATGGTTGCCCTGGGGTCTAAAATGCCCTATAGAAATGAACTTCGACTAATTGATCTTTCTCAAGAAAATCTAAACAACCAGAATGTTCCTCTGTTCTTATCATCTAAAGGCAGGGTTGTATGGAGCGACAGACCTTTCTCTTTTAAAACTGAAGCTGGCAATATACATATCTATTCTCAGTACGAAAAAATAAGTCCCTTTCAAGCAGGCAGTACATTGAAAGAGGCTTTTGCTGTTGCATCTTCAAGGTTTTTCCCTCCTTCAGGAGTGATCCCAGACCCGCTCTTTTTCTCCATGCCGCAATATAATACATGGATTGAACTAATGTACAATCAAAATCAGGAAGATATTCTGGCTTATGCAGATAATGTACTTAAACACAATTTCCCGACAGGCGTATTTATGGTTGACGACAACTGGCAGAAGTATTACGGAAATTTCGATTTTAAACCAGATCGGTTCCCTGATCCGAAAGGGATGATTGAACGCTTACATAAAGAAGGCTTTCGTATCATGCTATGGATATGTCCTTTTGTAAGTCCCGATAGTCCCGAATTCCGTGATCTGCAGCAAAAGGGATTTCTTATTAAAAAGAAGGGGACGAACGAAGCTGCGATAATCTCGTGGTGGAACGGATTTAGTGCATGTTATGATATAAGTAATCCCCAAGCAGTGGCACATCTGAAAAAACAGTTGAAAGACCTGCAGGAAAGATATGGTGTAGATGGCTTCAAGTTTGATGCCGGCGATATAAGCCACTTTACCGATTCGACACTTGAATTTTATGATAAGTCAGCAACGTCTGTCGACATGTGCGAATATTGGGCTAAAATAGGGCTGGATTTCCCTTTCAATGAGTATCGGGCAGGATGGAAAATGGGAGGTCAAGCATTAGTTCAACGTCTGGGAGACAAGGATTATTCATGGAATGCGGTAGGATTATTAATTACCGACATGATCTCGGCGGGTTTACTTGGCTATTCGTATACATGTCCGGATATGATCGGAGGCGGTCAATTCGGCTCATTTCTGAATATTGATCAATCAAAGCTGGATCAAGATCTAATAGTCCGGTCATGCCAGGTTCACGCACTAATGCCTATGATGCAGTTTTCAGTTGCTCCATGGCGTATTCTTGATCCGGAGCATTTGGAAATATGCAGGAATTATGCACATTTACATCAGAAGATGGGAAACTATATTCTGGAGCAAGCTCACCATTCGGCTAAGAGCGGCGAACCCATTATCCGGCACATGGAATACGAGTTTCCTCATCAGGGATTTGCCTCCTGCAAAGACCAATTTATGCTTGGTGACAAATACTTGGTTGCCCCCATTATAACAAAGGAGCATACTCGTAGTGTAAGATTACCAAAGGGAATCTGGAAAGACGATACCGGGAAAAAATTTAAAGGACCGAAAACTATACAGGTAAACGCTCCGATAGACAGATTACCGTACTACGAAAGGGTTTCAAAAAAGTGAAATACGTAATCACTTTTAAATCATTTTATAAAAGATAAGTGGCATAATACAAAATAATTAACTATGTTTGTGAACTCATTTTAAAATCTATAATGCTCATGAAATTTTTAAAGAAAGACTCGAACCTCATGGGAGTTTTCTTTAGCTGCGCTGCAGCCTGCCTACTTACATTTGTAAGTTGCGGAGAAGCTCCACAAAACGTACTCACACCACAAGAAGAAGCCGATGGCTGGAAATTACTTTTCGATGGTAAAACTATGGCCGGATGGAAAGATTACAATGGTACTACTTTAACTCAACCGTGGGGTGTAGTTGATGGATGCATCCAGGCTAACGGACAAGGAAGCGATGCCAGTGGCTATATCGTGACTGATAAAGAATATGAAAACTTCGAACTTTCGTGGGACTGGAAATTGTCTAAGGGTGGTAACAGCGGTATGTTGTACCACGTTGTAGAACGTCCAGATTTTGCTGTTCCTTATGTTACCGGTCCGGAATATCAACTTATTGATGAACCTAACTTTGCCGAACCATTGGAAGACTGGCAAAAACTTGGCGTAGATTATGCCATGTATTTACCAGACACAAGCAAAATGAAGGTAAATCCTCAAGGAGAATGGAATAATTCAAAAATTGTTTTTGATAATGGTCATGTTGAACATTGGCTGAATGGAGTTAAAATTCTGGAATTCGAAGCCTGGACCGACGACTGGTATGCCAGAAAGAACAGCGGCAAATGGAGTCATGCCCCAGAATACGGACTAGCCAAGAAGGGTGTAATTTGTCTGCAAGACCATGGTTACCCTGCATCTTTCCGTAATATCAAAATCAAGGAACTTCCCAGAAAAACAAAGGAAGTGGTGCTGTTTAATGGCGTAGACCTTACAGGTTGGGAAGTTTACGGAACAGAAAAATGGTATGTTAAAGACAGCCTGTTAATCTGCGAAAGCGGTCCTGATAAACAATACGGCTACCTTGCAACACGCGAATATTTCGACGATTTCGAATTAACTGCCGAATTCAAACAGGAAGCAGATGGCAATTCAGGGATCTTTATCCGCTCTACAGTTGGAGATAGCGTGAAAGTGAATGGCTGGCAGGTTGAAGTAGCTCCTAAGGGCATGGATACTGGTGGTATCTATGAATCATATGGCAGAGGCTGGTTGATCCAGATTGATGATGATAAAGAAAATATTCTGAAACAAGGTGATTGGAACACAATGGTTATCAAAGTTAAGGGAGATAATGTTACAACAATTCTGAACGGACAGGAGATGGTTAACTTTACTGACGAAAAAATCGGTAAGGGTAAAGGACGTATCGCCCTTCAAATTCATGATGGCGGCGGAATTAAAGTTCTATGGCGTAACCTTGTTGTTAAAACACTGTAAGAAGTCAACAGATTCAACTTAATTATAATATTACCAGGTATCGGAATTTAGATTTCTGATACCTGGTTTTTTTATACTATTCATTTTATACATATTTTTAGTATTCTATTCGCAATTTAAAGACTTACAGAACGTTGAAATTAAGGTTATTTCTTACCTTTGTGGCCGTTGCCTCAGCAAAAAGGCAGATAAATTGAATTAATTATTCACTATATACTATCGTATGGGAAAATATAAACTAATCAACAACGTGCTGGGATGGGTAACCTTTGCCATCTCTTCCATCGTTTATTTGATGACAATGGAACCTACCGCTAGCTTCTGGGATTGCGGTGAGTTTATTTCTTCGGCCTACAAACTGGAAGTAGGACATCCACCGGGTGCCCCCTTCTTTATGCTAACAGCCAATCTCTTCACTCAGTTTGCATCCGATCCTTCTCAGGTGGCGGTAATGGTCAACTCGATGAGTGCCCTGTTTAGCGGACTTACCATTTTATTCCTTTTCTGGAGTATAACCCACCTTGCCCGCCGGATATTGGTAAACGAAGGAGAAGAAATATCCAACTCTCAGCTTATCACCATCATGGGTAGCGGACTTGTTGGAGCATTGGCCTATACATTTAGTGATACCTTCTGGTTCAGTGCCGTTGAGGGTGAGGTATATGCTTATTCGTCCCTTTTCACGGCCGTTGTTTTTTGGTTGATCCTGAAGTGGGAAGCCGTGGCAGATAAACCTCATGCCGATCGATGGATGGTACTGATTGCCTACCTGATGGGGTTAAGTATTGGTGTTCACTTGCTTAACTTGCTTTGTATTCCAGCCATAGTATTAGTATATTACTATAAAAAATATCCGAATCCTACCCTCAAAGGAACATTTGTAGCCCTATTCATTTCTTTTGCCATCATTGCCGTTATGATGTACGGTGTTGTGCAAGGATTGGTAGAAGTATGTGGTTGGTTCGAGCTTTTATTTGTAAATGGAATGGGCATGCCATATAATTCGGGGGTATTTGCTTATGTTGTAGTTTTACTGGGTGTAATCGCCTGGGCAATCTATGAGACAATGACCTCCAACCCAAACAAGGTTCGTATGAACATTGCCTTTATTCTTTCAGTTACGCTGATTGGAATTCCATTTATCGGAAGTGGTTATGTTATTGGTATTTTACTGATTGCAGCACTCACTGCATATCTGTTCCTATCTAAAAGAACAAGTATTGAAGTGATGAATACCATCCTGGTGTCGCTTTTGGTAATTGTGGTAGGTTATTCATCGTATGCGCTTATCCTCGTCAGATCATCGGCAGAAACACCGATGGACCAGAACTCACCCAAAGATATATTCACTTTGCGTACTTACCTTGCCCGCGAACAATATGGTAAAACTCCGTTGATTTATGGACAAACCTATGTATCTGAAGTAAAACGACAGAATCAGGGAGGAAGTTGTGCTGCTGTAACAAAGGAAGGTGCACCTACCTGGAGTAGAGTAATTAAAAAAGACAAAACAGAAAAGGATAAATATTACGTATCCCGCTACGAATCGGAATACGAATATATTGACGAACTTAATATGCTCTTCCCCCGTATGCATAGTGGTGACGGACGTCATGTAAGCGCATACCAGGAATGGGCACAGGTAAAAGGCGAACCCGTACAGTTTGACCGCTGCGGTGAACGAGTGACGGTAATGAAACCCACTTTTGCCGAAAACATCCGCTTTTTCTTCACTTATCAGCTTAATTTCATGTATTGGAGGTATTTCATGTGGAATTTCTCCGGCAGACAGAATGATATTCAGGGAAATGGAGAAGTAGATAAAGGTAACTGGATTACGGGCATTAAAGCCATCGATTCCGTGATGGTTGGCCCACAGGATGATATGCCTTACGATATTGCCAACAATAAAGGTCACAATGTATACTATTTGTTGCCACTACTGTTAGGAATTATCGGATTACTATATCAGGCTTATGCCGGAGAAAAGGGAATACAATCCTTTTGGGTGACTTTCTTCCTCTTTTTTATGACAGGTATCGCCATTGTGCTTTATCTGAATCAGACTCCGTATCAACCGCGTGAGCGCGACTATGCCTATGCCGGATCATTCTATGCTTTCTGTATTTGGATTGGATTCGGAGTGGCAGGATTAGCTAAAATCCTGGAGAAATATGGCAAGCTTCCTGCAGTTGCTGCTGCTTCAGTTGCGACGGTTGCCAGCTTGTTCGTTCCTATTCAGATGGCAGCCCAGAACTGGGACGACCACGATCGTTCGGGACGTTATGCAGCAAGAGATTTTGGAATTAACTACCTTGAATCTTGTGAGCCAAATGCCGTGATATTTACAAATGGCGATAACGACACCTTCCCATTATGGTATGCACAGGAGGTGGAAGGTATTCGTACCGACATTAGGGTTTGTAATACGAGCTATTTACAGACAGACTGGTATATAGATCAGATGAAGCGAGAGGCTTATGAGTCGAAACCCCTTCCTATTTCATGGGAGAGAGCCGATTACATTCAGGGCACGCGTGACGTGGCATATATCTTCCCGATGACTGATCAGCCTATTGATCTTAATACTGCGCTGAGCTTTGTAAAAAGCAATGATCCTAAATACAAAAAAATTCCTGGCATTAATCAGCCTTTGGATTATATTCCTTCGCAAACATTGCTTTATAAGGTTGATACAGCTGCTGCTCTAAAACATGGAGTGATTCAGCCGGCCGACTCAGCCTTAATGTTGAGTGAGATGACGATTGACCTGAAAGACAAAGAGGTGTTGGGTAAACAGGAACTCATTGTATTGGATATGTTACAAACCAACAATTGGGAGCGTCCTATTTATTATGCAGTGACAGTAAGTCCCGATCAGTTTGTAAAACTAGACGGTTACTTCCAGCAAACCGGACTCGCCTATCAGATTGTGCCGATGAGTACCAAAGGAACAAACAAGGCAGTAAACTCTGAAAAGATGTACGACAATGTAATGAACAAGTTTAAATGGGGAGGCGTAAATAATCCGGATGTTTATCTGGACGAAAATACCATGCGTATGTGTAAAAGCTTCCGTATGGCTCTGTTCAGCAAATTGGCGGGAACACTTATTGCAGAAGGCAAAAATGACAAGGCATTGAAAGTCCTTGATAAAGCCATGGAAGTTCTACCGGCAAAAACGGTTCCATTGGATTACAGTGCCCTTTCTATCGGTGAGTTCTACTTTACGCTCAACCAGAAAGAAAAAGCAGAAGCAGTTTATAACGGTATTGCCGATAATTCCCTTCGAAGCCTTCGCTGGTATTTCAGGTTAAACCCAAATCAGATGGCTTCTGTAATGGGAGATGTAGAACATAATCTGGCTGTTTTGCAAGAAATTTTAAGAATCGGGAAACAGTACGATCCTGAATATGGCAAAGCATTCCAGGAAGAATTTGATAATTACCGTATGGCATATAGTTCCGTACGCAGATAAATAAGGTATGTTTATAGAACAACCCCCGTTCTTTTACAGAGCGTTGTTCCCAGGGGTAATCTGGAGAATTCCGTCGGACAAGAAATGTGTCTATCTCACATTCGACGACGGACCTATTCCCGAGATTACCCCTTGGGTTTTAGATACCCTGGACCGATATGGCATTAAGGCTACATTTTTTTGTGTTGGCGACAATGTCCGAAAATATCCGGAGGTTTATCAGATGATATTGAATCGTGGTCACCGTGTTGGTAATCACACATTCAACCATATCCAGGGAATCCGTTTCTGGACTAAAAATTACGTAGCCAATGTACAAAAGGCTGCAGAGTTAATAAAAAGCAACTTATTTCGTCCTCCGCACGGGCACATGCGCTTTCCGCAAGTATTGATGCTTCGGCGCAGCTATAAGATCATTATGTGGGACGTTGTTACACGCGATTACAGTCCGCATATGACACCCAACGGAGTGTTCAACGTAGTGAAAAACTATACGCGCAACGGATCCATCATCGTGTTTCACGATTCAATAAAATCTGAAGTAAACATGAAGGGAGCTCTGCCGCGAGCGATTGAATGGCTGCAGCAAAATGGGTACGAGTTTAAAACAATTGAATGAATCTTGAGCAAAAAATAAAGGAAGAAGCACTCCGGCTAGGCTTCGCAGCCTGCGGAATTGCAGAGGTAGCCCCGGCAGACAGTGAAGCAGCCTATTTCGACACCTGGCTGGCAAACGGAATGCATGCAGACATGACCTTTATGGAGAATTACCGTAACGTCCGTTTAGACCCTACCGGGTTACTGGAAAGCGCCCGTTCTATTATTTCCGTTGCTTTGAATTATTATCCGGCCTGCCTGCAACCACAAGATGTACCACAACTTGCATACTATGCCTACGGACGTGATTATCACTATGTGATTAAAGAAAAACTAAATGAATTGGTTGATTATATCCGTCGTGAAGTCAATATCAATGCCCGTTGTTTTACAGACTCAGCTCCAATTTTGGAAAGATATTGGGCTTGGAAAGCCGGACTGGGTTGGATTGGGAAAAACACCCACCTGATAATCCCCGGCAAAGGGTCCTATTTTTTTCTGGGTGAAATCGTTACAGACCTGGCCCTTATTCCGGATCGTCCGATGGAAAGTATGTGCGGAAAATGTACGCGATGTATGGAGTCATGCCCTACCAAGGCCATAGAAGCTCCCCGAACATTGAATGCAGGCAAATGTATATCTTATCTAACGATTGAGAACAGAAATGAGATCCCGGAAAAGCTTGCTCCTCTCATCGGCAACCGTATTTACGGATGTGATACCTGTCAGCAGGTATGTCCCTGGAACCGTTTCGCCAGACCAACAACAGAAGAGTCCTTTATGATGAAAGACGAATTGGCTGAGATGACTGCTGATAAATGGTATGCCCTCTCCCGCGAACAATATACTCGCATTTTTAAAGGGTCGGCTGTAAAACGGGCCAAATACGAAGGCCTGTTACGGAATATAGCCAACTACAAAGCTATTAATTTCAGAAAAGAAGAAGAACAAAACACAAATACTTACAAATGAAACGTATCAGCCACCTGCTCCTGCTGCTATTGTTGGTTATAGTCTCGGCTAACGCATCCAACAAGGAGCTCTATCAAAAACTTTGTACCCTGAAGGGAGTTATTACCGTAGATAGCCTGCCTTCCGATTATTCCTCAGAAAAATATGTTGTTACTATTAGGCAACCCCTAGATCATAAACATCCCGAAAAAGGGTCGTTTACCCAACGTGTGGTAATCAGTCACGAAGGCTTCGACCGTCCAACAGTGCTTGTAACCGAAGGATACGGTGGCGACTATGCTCTAAACCCTCGTTACCAGGATGAGCTCGCCAGACTATTTCAGACGAATACAGTCTTCGTAGAGCATCGGTATTTTTCCGGATCTGTTCCAGACTCAGTCGACTGGCAATATCTGACTGCCCAGAATTCGGCTTCAGACCTACATCTTATCACCACTCTGTTTAAACAAATTTATCCTCAAAAATGGATTAGCACGGGTATTAGCAAAGGAGGGCAAACAGCTCTGATCTACCGGGCTTTCTTTCCGGACGATGTAGATATCACCGTACCCTATGTAGCACCTGTAAGTTGGTCGGCAGAAGACGGCAGGCACGAACCATTTCTAAATAAAGTAGGAGATAAAAAAACTCGTCAGGCTATTTTGTCTTTTCAGCGTGAAGTGCTCAAAAGAAGAGGCGAAATAATACCCCTGCTGGAAAAGTTTTGCCTGGAAAAGCAGCTATCTTTCCGCATATCCATGAATGAAGTACTTGACTACTGTGTATTGGAGTATTCATTTGCTTTCTGGCAATGGGGAACACCTGCAAGCCACATCCCTGCCAACACAGCAACCACCGGGGTTTTATTCAAACACCTGACAGAGATTAGCGGTCCAGATTATTTTGCCACCGGTCAACCTACTCAGGCATTCTTTATTCAGGCTGCACGCGAATTAGGATATTATGGTTACGACATAGAGCCATTTAAGGATCTTCTTTCCATTCAAACAGCTAAAGATTATTTGCATCGGATTATGTTACCCGAAGGAATAACTATCCAATTCCAACCGGAGCTTTATAAGAAACTGACAAATTTTATTGCAACAAGCGACCCTCGCCTAATATTCGTATACGGTGAATATGATCCGTGGACTTCCGTAGGTATTACCAAGTTAGATGGTAAAAAAAATATGTTTGTTGCCATCCAACCAAAAGGAAATCACCGGGCAAGAATCAATACTCTGCCCGATTCCTTACGAGACAAAGTAATTAAAACCATTAATCTATGGCTCAAGAAATAATTGTACAATATTTCATTCTGACTTTTTATTAAGGATTTATCTCTATATTTGCACATAACGCTTTATCGCTAAACAAAACATTTAAATAAAATTCTATGAAAGTAAACCTTATTTCGGGGATATGTATATCTCTATTGATGCTTTCCTGCAAGCAGGAAGCTCCTTTAAATTATCAGGTAATTCCAACACCTCAGTCAGTTGCTTACAAAACGGGGCATCTCGATCTTCCTTCAGAAGTTAAAATAGCTTTTCCTGAAAGTGTCAAAAAAGAGGCAGATGTGTTACAAGAGATCCTTTCTTCTGATTTCAATTGCAGAACAATATTGGATCCGCAAAATACTATGGCAGATGTCCAACTGGAGTTAACTACAGGCCAGACAGTAAAAGAAAAAGATGGGTATTCAATTGAGGTTGGTTCAAAAAATATCAAAATCGCATCAGGAACTTCCACTGGTATCTTTTACGGCATCCAAACCCTGAGACAAATAATTAGGGTAAACGAAGGGAAACTAACCGTTCAAAAGGGAACTATCTCAGACTATCCTGCATTCGCATGGAGAGCATTCATGCTAGACGAAGGACGCCACTTTAAAGGGAAAGAGGTTGTAAAGCAATTACTTGACGAAATGGCCCGTTTAAAAATGAACGTGTTCCATTGGCACCTCACGGAAGACCAGGGATGGAGAATTGAAATCAAGAAATATCCGATGCTTACAGAAGTAGGTTCATACCGGGACTCAACCGAAATTAATCATTTCGGAAGCAATGAATACGACGGTAAGCCTCATCAAGGATTTTATACACAAGATGATATTAAAGAGATTGTAACTTATGCAGCCGACCGCCACATCATGGTTGTTCCTGAAATAGAGATGCCCGGACATGCAAGTGCAGCCATTGCAGCATATCCCTGGCTCGGAACAACAGGCAAAAAGATAAAAGTTCCTTGTAAATTTGGTGTTCAATATGACATTTATAATGTGGCAGATCCTAAAGTCGTGAATTTCCTTACAGACGTTATCGACGAAGTAATCACACTCTTTCCTTCACCGGTATTTCATATTGGTGGCGATGAAGTTCGGTATGATCAGTGGAACGAATCACCTATGGTCCAATCCTATATGAAGAAAAACGACCTTGCAACTCCGGCTGAATTGCAGGTATATTTCACAAACACTGTCTCCAATATACTCGCATCAAAGAACAAGAGGATGATGGGATGGAATGAGATTACAGGAGCTAAGCTTCACGAATATCAATCAGAAAAGGATACGAAAGAAGGAAATGAGAAGCTGGCTGCAGGTACCATTGTTCACTTCTGGAAGGGGGATTCAAGTCTAATTGTCAGCACCCTTAAAAAAGGATATGAAGTTGTTAATTCTTTTCATGAATACACCTACCTGGATTATGATTACAAATCTATACCCATGGAAAAAGCTTATAACTTCAATCCTATACCTGCCGGACTTCCTACAGAATTACAATCCAAGGTATTGGGTACCGGATGTCAGATGTGGGGAGAATTTATACCAACCACAGAAAGTATGAATTATAAAGTATATCCGCGAATAGCAGCATATGCAGAAGTGGGCTGGACTGAAGCTGGAAACAAAGATTATCAAAAATTTAAATTGGCATTAGCCAATTTCCTTACACGCTGGAGCTCAATGGGGATAAAATATGGCCCTACCGAATAATCACAAAAGAGGGTAATTCCAAAACAGGAATTACCCTCTTTTTATGGCATTAAACTCAACTATTTAACTATCATAACTATATAAAATCTTAGATAAATTCTTATTATTAAATAAGTATAGTTAACTGTGTATTCTTTTCATCTCCCATTTGGCAAAGATAGAGATATTTCAAAGTGCAACACGTCATTGCATTTCAATTAAAAATGAATACTTTTGCTTCTGTTTAATTATTTTAAATCTAAAAAGAGAGTTGATTTAGTAACAAACAATGGAAGATCACATTTTAATTAAAGGAATAACAAATGGAAACGAAGCTTCGTTTGCCACTCTATATAGTAAATATGTAGACGTATTGTTTTCCTATGGTGTTGGTCTTGGCTATGAAAGAGAGATTATAAAGGATGCCATTCAGGATGTATTCCTTAAACTATTAAATCACAAATTTGCAGGCAGTGAAATTACAAACTTAAAATTCTATCTTTTCCGAAGTTTAAAAAACCGACTTATCGACCTGCATAAAAATAAGATTATCAACGAAGAGCTTGATAGCTGTGATTTTGATTTCAGCATCAAAGTCTCGATTCTGGATGACATCATCGAAGCCGAAAACAAAAAAATACTGGAACAGCGAATCAACAAACTGTTGGACAGCTTAACAAGCAGGCAACGAGAAGCCATTGTATTGCGTTATGTGCACGAACTAGGATACGATGAGATTGCATCGTTACTTGACATGACTCCCAAAGCATCGCGAAAACTGGTATCGAGGGCCATGGAAAGAATGAGAAACCAGGAACTTCTTCTTTTATTGATTTTATTCTGTAAATTTTAATTTTTTTTTGGGGACAAAAATGAAAGGTTGTCGTCTTGTATAGGTAAACAGACGAAACAACCTACTTTTATGGATAACAAAGAAAATATATATTCTTTAGACCACTTTTTAAATAATGATGAATTTATCCGTTGGATTATCGATTCCACTCCGGAACTTGATATCCAATGGAATAAATTCATAAAAGAAAATCCTCAGGCAATCTCTAATCTGAACCGGGCAAAAGAAATTTTACAATCGGTCGAAATGAATTCCTTTTCTTTGTCGGATCACGAAAAAGAAACCATCTACCGTAATCTTCAACATGAGTTTTTAGCAAAGAAGCTTCAGCGTAAGAATAGGATGTTCTATCATTATGCGGCTGCCTCAGTTGCCCTGATTTGTCTTATTGGATCCTTATTCTTTATTTACAATCAAACAAGGATTAATCAGGATGAATTATTGGTGGCCAACGACATTAAAATTGACAGTACCCTTACAAACATCGAGTTAATTACTCAAAGCAACAAAAAGGTTCTGATTGAAAAGCACCCAACCATACAGTACAATTCTACGGGTAAGGTATTTGTTAACGATAAGGAAACAGAGCTTACTGCCAAAGGCGAACAAGCGGACAGCGAATTAAATACACTCATAGTACCTAACGGCAGACGTACAACCTTAATCCTTGAGGATGGAAGTAAGGTGTGGGTAAATTCCGGGACCGTGCTTACATTTCCTACATCGTTCGATAAAGAAAAACGTACAATCAGTGTAAACGGAGAGATTTATATTGAAGTTGCTAAAGATGTAAACCGTCCGTTTTATGTGAAGACCTCCAATTTTGATATACGGGTATTGGGAACTAAGTTTAATGTTTCAGCCTATAACGAAGATGCCTCCAAACAAGTAGTTCTTGTGCAAGGAAGTGTACAGATTGAAAAGCAACAAAATCTTCAGGCTTTAATGCATCCCAACGAATTGTTTTCGCTCTATAACGGACAACAAAGTATTAGAGAGGTCAACGTATATGATTATATCAGTTGGAAAGACGGATTCCTTCAGTTTTCCAGTGAATCTCTCGAATCTATTTGTCAGCGCCTGTCAAGACACTATCGCATAAAAATTCATTGCGATGAAGAGAGTAAAAAACAAAAATTCTCTGGTAAATTAGTCCTTTTTGATGATTTCTCTAAGGTACTGACTACCTTATCGGATATCATCCCGATCAAATACAAGCAAGCAAAAAATGAAATCAACATTAGTATTAATAACAAATAAAAGGAATAATGCCTATGACAGATACATAGTACAAGTAATATAAAATGAAAGCCGGACAATGGGCCAATTGTCCGGCTTAGAGTTCAGTTACCCAAGTTTATACAACAAGGAAAAACTTAAATCAATACAAATGTATGAAAAATAAATTATATATAACTAGAAATAAAACAAACAGGTATTTAAAGAATTTCACACCAACTTTGTTAATCATTCTAATACTATCTAGTATTCCGGGAATCGGATTTTCTAAATCAAGCGGTGATACCAAGGTGCGTATGTCGTTCGATCAATCCGGGGTTACCATCAAAGAGATCTTGACATCCATAGAAAGCAAAAGCGAATATGTTTTTTTCTATTCGGACGAAATCAAGAACGACCTGAACAAACGGGTAAATATTCATGTAAACTCGAAAACAGTTTCCGAGATTCTTTCTAATTTATTGAATGACACCCAGCTCAGTTTCAGATTTAATGAAAATCAGGTTACCATCGCCCGAAATCAGAAAATAAACGCTGATAATTATATCCGGATCAATGGAACAATCAAAGATAAAGATAGAAATCCAATGCCCGGCGTAAATATCATAGTAAAGGGAACCAACCTGGGAACGGCGTCGGACATTGATGGAAACTTCTTTCTGGAAGTTCCCGATAAAAACGCTGTACTGCAATTTCAATTTATCGGATTCGAGTCGCAGGAAATAAAAGTCGGCAACCAAATCAATATCAATGTCATTTTAAAGGAAAACGAAACCGCGTTGGAAGAAGTGGTGGTAGTTGGCTACGGTTCACAAAAACGTGTATCGGTAGTTGGTTCCATCACCACCATCGAACCAGGTAAATTAAAGGCCGGTACCACTCGCTCTATGAGTAATAACTTGGCGGGACAGTTGGCCGGTGTGATTGGTGTTCAACGATCTGGCGAACCCGGATACGATAATTCCAATTTCTGGATCCGTGGAATCTCTTCATTTGCAGGAAATAACAATCCATTAGTTTTAGTAGATGGCGTAGAACGTTCGCTCAATAATCTGGATCCATCGGAAATTGAGTCTTTTTCGGTATTAAAAGATGCATCTGCCAGTGCTGTTTACGGAGTACGTGGAGCAAATGGGGTCGTAATTATAAATACTAAACGTGGCGAAATTGGTAAACCCAAAGTGAGTGTTCGACTCGATCAGGGTATTACCAAGTTAGGTAAGCTTCCTGAATTTATCGGGTCTGCAGATTATCTGAGCTTGCTTAACGAAATTGCACGCGACGAAAACAAACCCGAACGATACACAGAAGAACAAATTCTGAAGTATCGTACCGGCGAAGATCCCGATCTTTTCCCCAACGTAAACTGGGTGGACGCAATTACAGACGACTATGGACATAATACCCGTGCAAACCTTACCGTATCCGGAGGTAGTGAGATTCTGAGATATTCATTAGTTGGATCATTTTATAACGAAAAAGGAATTATCTCTCGCGATAAACGACAAGAATGGAATTCAAGCTCATCGTTAAACCGCTATAATGTGCGCTCTAACGTAGATGTGGATGTAACCAAAACAACCGTCTTTCGTGTAAATATTGGGGGTTATCTTCAAGATCGCCGTCGTGCACCGGAAAGTGTGGATAACTTGTTCTCCGTAGCATTTGACACCCCTCCGTTCGTTCATCCTCAACAATATTCATCCGGAGAAATACCCGTTGTACCTCAACGTGCCAATCCATGGGCTCTGGCAACCCAAAGAGGGTACGAGACCTTCAGCGACAGTAAGCTGGAATCATTGTTCTCCATCGAACAAAACCTGAATTTTATTACTGAAGGTTTAAAGACGAAAGCCATTTTCTCCTTCGACCGTTTTCAGGGGAATGGTGTTTCAAGAAGCAAATCGCCCGATTATTACAATCCAGCCGTAGGACGTAACGAAGATGGTTCACTCAATCTGGTTATCTACAGTTACGGACAAAACTTTTTGAACCACAGCAACTCATCTGATTGGGGAAACAAGAGAACCTACCTGGAGTGGACCGTTTCATATGATCGGACCTTTGGAAAACATACAGTAAACGGGATGTTCCTTTTTAACCGCAGTAATTACGAAGATGGGAGCAAGCTGCCTTACCGAAATCAAGGTATCGCTGGACGTGCCTCTTATACATACGACAGCCGCTACGTGGCCGAGTTAAACTTTGGATACAACGGATCCGAAAACTTTGCCAAAGGAAGTCGTTACGGATTCTTCCCCTCTGTAGCTGTTGGGTGGTTGCTTTCGGAAGAACCTTTCATGAAGCCTTACAAAGAGACCTTCTCTAAAATCAAGTTCAGAGGCTCTTACGGTCTGGTGGGTAACGACCAACTTGGGGCAAACCGGGGTGATTATCGCTTTGCCTATTTAACTACAATTGGAGATACAGACGGTTATCGTTGGGGTGTTGATAACGATTACCATCGTTCCGGACGTTGGGAAGGAAACGTAGGTGTAGCAAATCTTACCTGGGAGACCGTAAAAAAGGCTAATATCGGACTTGAACTTGGACTTTGGAATGCCATCGAATTACAGGCAGATTACTTTAAAGACCGTCGCGAGAATATCTTCCTGCAACGTCAGACTATGCCCGGATCGGCTGGATTTGTGCAAACACCTTTTCAGAATTTCGGTATTGTGACCAATCAGGGGATTGATCTGTCACTCACAGCCAATAAACAAGTAAGCAAAGACTTTCTGATCTCCGCCCGTGGAACCTTCACCTACGCAAAGAATAAGATAATAGAACAAGACGAACCGTTAGGAGTTTTAGGAACAAACCGGTCAAGCACAGGCTATCCTATCGGTCAAATCTTTGGTTTACAGGACGAAGGACTCTTTACTGATGCCGATTTTGTTGATGGGGAATTAATAGAGGGTATTCCGGAACACACCTTCAGCAAAGTTCGTCCGGGAGATATCAAGTACAAGGATGTAAACAAAGACGGTGTTATCAACGACTTGGACCGTTCAGCTATCGGAGGAACCTGGAACCCGCAGATAGTATATGGATTCGGACTAAACTTCCAATACAAGAACTTTGATTTCGGATTCTTCTTCCAGGGTAATGCCAAAACATATCGATTGATCGGTGGAAGTAACTTTATACCAGGAAGTGGAGATGGCTCAATGGGTAATATCCTATCCAACTATCAGGATCATTGGACTGTAGACAATCCCGATCAGAATGCCTTCTGGCCACGCCTATCAAGCTCCAGAAATGCCAATAACACCCAGGAGTCAACCTGGTGGCTGCACGATATGAGCATGCTTCGGTTAAAGAACGTGGAGTTAGGATATAACTTCTCCAAAAAGAAGTTACTGCCCGCATTTATCCAGAGTGCCCGCCTATTTGTAACCGGCTCCAACCTGCTTCAGTTCTCAGGATTTAAGTTGTGGGATCCTGAGTTGGATACATCAACCGGACTACGCTACCCCATCATGAAGTCGGCATCCTTTGGATTAGAAGTTAATTTTTAAATCGATAAAAGTATACAACGTATGAAACTTATAAAATATTTATTCGTAGCCTTAGTACTTGGTGCATTTAGTTCCTGTTCGGACTATCTGGATAAACAACCGGACGATATGCTTACGCTTGAAATGGTATTTAACGACAAGACCCGCACAGAAGACTGGTTGGCAGGTTGCTATTCCAGTATACCCGACCCACTCTGGGGTGGTGCTTATGGACTTGGACACAATGGTTTGGGTCCCTTGGGAGACGATGTAGCCCCGTCTATCGGATGGGAAAAATTCGGATGGAACATCGTTGCCAAACAAACCGGCAACTGGAGTCCTAATTCGGGCGACGGACATGGATACTGGTCTTTGCTGCCTAAACGTATCCGTACTGCTCTTATTTTCATTGAAAATGTTAAACCCAATGCCGCCCAGCTGGTAACCGAAGCAGATGTGGAAAACATGAAGAATGAAGCCCGTTTCCTGATTGCCTACTATAAAACATTACTGGTAGAGATTTACGGACCGGTACCTTTCAACCCCGACAAGCTTCTTTCCGGAGGAAGTAGCAACGAAGAGCTGATGGCCGGACAAACCCCGTACGATGAAATCGTAAACTGGATAGACAAAGAATTGCTTGACCTGTCAAAGAAACTGCCAGCTTCGTACTCCGATAAGAAAAAATTCGGCCGTGCCACCTCCATCATGTGTCTGGCTGTACGTGCACGTCTCTTACTCTTTGCCGCAAGTCCGCTTGTAAATGGAAACCCCGATTATAAAGGACATGTAAACAACAAAGGTGTGGAACTGTTCAATACCACCTACGATCCTCAGAAATGGGTAAGGGCAGCCAATGCCTGCAAGGAGTTAATAGATGCAGCCCATGCTGCAGGCCACGGACTGTATTACGAATACAATGCCGACGGAAGTATTGATCCTTTCCAATCCTATCAGAATATGTTCTTTAAGAAAACCACTGAAGGAAACAAAGAAATACTGTTTGCCCGTCCGGATTGTAATGTAAGTGAACTCAACAGACATGCCACACCCAGAGGTTGTGCAGGTAACGGGGGATATGGAATTACCCAGTCGTTGGTAGATGCCTTCTTTATGGAAAACGGATTGCCTCCTATCGTAGGATACAATACCGATGGAAGCCCTATTATCAATGAAGCCTCAGGTTACAAAGAAAAGGGATTCTCTACAGCTCCGGAGATACGCAACACTAAATGGATCGAGTCGCAGGGAGACGGCAAAGTAACCCTTACAGGTACCTACAATATGTACACTCACAGAGAGCCTCGCTTCTATATATCCGTATTATACAACCGGGCATGGTACCGTTCTGAAAATAGAACAACCCGCTTTATGATTGGCGAATGGGATGGAGGTCCTACTCACGATGCACCGCAAAACGGCTATCTGTTACGTAAAACAATACATCCGGATCACGAAGTCCGCAACGGTGTATTCCCCTATTATCCCGGAATTCTGTATCGTTTGGGTGAAGCTTACCTAAATTATGCCGAAGCATTAAACGAGGCTAACCCAGGTAATCCAGATATCCTTAAATATCTCAATCTAATTCGCGAAAGAGCAGGTATTCCTCAATACGGATCTGGTGCAGGTATGATCCCAGTCCCTGCAAATCAGGCAGACATGCGAGAAGCCATCCATCGCGAACGTCGTGTAGAGATGAATTGCGAGAATATCATCCGTTACTTTGATATCCGTCGTTGGAAACAAGGCGAGAAATTCCTGAACGGACCATTCTATGGAATGAACTTCATGGGCGAAAAAGTTAGCGACGACGATAAAGACCCCAAGGCCTTCTTTACACGTAAGGTATATCAGAACCGGGTATTTGAAAAGAAACACTACTGGTTCCCCGTTCCACAATCCGAAATGGACAAGAATCCGAACCTTGTACAAAATCCTTTCTGGAAATAACCCAATCAAAAACGCCCGGCCTACAAAGACCGGGCGTTTTTTAAAACGAAAATGTACCCTATAAAATAATAGTGTCTCAAAATAATAAATGCATCCAAGCAAATCTAAACTTTTAAAAAGAATTGTTTATACTTTTGCTGCCAAAATTTCTATCTCAATTTTTATTTCGGGTAACCCAAGCGCTCGAACATAAGCGATAGTCATTGACGGATAGGTATTGCCAAAGAATTTATCCCATATCGGGTCAAATACATTTTCCCAATCAATTTCTTCTGTTGCCCAAATATTTACTTTGATTACATCATCAGCATTAAGAGATTGACTATTTAGCACTTTATCGATATTGATAAATGTATTTTCAATTTGTTTATTGTAATCATCTGGCAAATTTCCTGATTCATCAGCTCCAATCTGTCCTGAAAAGGTATACAATTGGGCATTCCTGGGAACGATAGTTACATGTGAGAATTCCCTACAGCTATTACATCACTTGGACTTGTACGTACTGGTCTGTTCTTCATATCATATTTATTCAGCAAAATTATTATAGTTTAAAGATATGATTAAATTCCGTAAATCCATCCAATATTACTGAATTCATTGACTTAATGTTATTGTAATTTTCTTGTTAGAATTACTGATTATACCAAGGATATATCTTAAGTCTGATAGAAAAACTCGGTTCTGACATTGTCTGAATAGTTTTGATGCTTCATCAAAAGGTCCAATCTCTTATTCTGTTAATCGACGATTTAAATCCTCTTTTTGGTGTATCACCAATCACATGATCTCTTAAACAAAGCAGAATACACAGGCTAGCATATCATCACACAATTATAATGGCATAGATAATAAGTATTCTCCAACGAATTCGATCCTATAGGCAATTCCTTTTTCCGCTTGATTAAGAACTACAATAGTTCTGTCATTTTTAGGACTATCACAGTAAGACTTACATAACTTTACTACAACACTTAAGTTAAATAGTCTGGTTACCATATTGAAGTATAATTTTGAATTAAGGGATCTATTCGTGTAGAAAGAAGCTGTTCATTGTATATAAATAGATAAAACACAAGGCTTCAAAGATAATTTAGCGTTGTATGTTTATGCAAATAGTATAGTCAAGAATAAAAAGTAAGATCAGATCTTGATATGGTCCTCTTCTTTTTTCACATATATCGTAGTGTTTAACAAGATATTAATCAGATTAATTAATTAAAAAGACAGAATAGCTGCCTGATTTATGTGTTGTATAACACATGAGTTGTTTTTGTCGGAAATCATTGCAGATAATCGAATTATTGTTTTTATATTTGCATCAGAACAACAAGGGATAAGCAATTGATCTTAGATGTTGTTCTGGCTAACCAAAACATTACTCTGAAAGGATGCCCAAAAGGCATCCTTTTTTTCTTTTCCCCTTCTAATGCTAAAATAGAATACAACTATGATTCTAGGATATCAATTCTATTCTTTAATTTTGCTAATTAATATGTTTAACCATAAAACAACAACAATCAATAATTAAAAGAACAATAAAATGGACAGACCTATATGTTGTATAACACATGAGTTGTTTTTGTCGGAAATCATTGCAGATAATCGAATTA
>ERZ778021.1544-NODE-1544-length-26275-cov-4.817544_pt1 | contig 26275 bp, 28 predicted proteins | sample MGYA00375751_ERZ778021 | MGnify/ENA primary metagenome ERZ778021 (study PRJEB29350, sample SAMN05389814) | bioreactor metagenome | isolation source: Thiocyanate stock bioreactor | place: South Africa: University of Cape Town | collected 2013-08-29 ... | reverse complement strand
GCCGCCGCCACGGTCGAGGCGCGGCGCCCGCTGCTCGAATACATCGTCTCGATCCTCGACGCCACCCGCCGTCATCCGCTCAGCGAAGCCGGGGCGAGCCCGCGAGGCGGCCTGATGCTGCTCGCCGCCGCCCGCGCCCACGCGGCGCTGCACGGCCGGGACTTCGTCGTCCCCGACGACGTGCAGGCGCTGGCGGGCCCCGTCCTCGCGCACCGGATCCAGACGGTGGCAGGGGCGACCGCCGGGGCGCAGGCGACGATCGTCGAGGACGCCCTGGAGGAAGTCCCGGCGCGATGAGACGGGGGCTCGCGATCGGTTCGTTCGCGCCCGCGCTGCTCCTCGCCGCCGCCCTCCTCGGCTCGGTCGCGCTCTTCGCCTTCGCCCTCGGCCTGATGGCCCTGGTCACGAGCTGCCTGCTGGCGACCGCGATCGGCGGGCGGCGCCTCGTGGTCGAGCGGACGGTCGACCTGGCGGAGGTGGTCGAGGGGCAACCGATCACCCTGCGGTTCAGGGTCGGCGGGCTGCGGGCGCTGCCGGTGCACGCCGAGGTCCTCGACGCGGACGGGAGCTGGCGGCGCCTGGAGCGGGAGTCCTCGCGGCGCTGCACGATCGAACGCCCCGGCGCGCACGTGGTCGGCCCCTCCAGCGTGCGGGTGCGCGACGACCTGAACATGTTCGGCTCCTCCCGCCGGCAGACGGCCGGCGACCCGGCGGTGGTGCTCGTGCTGCCGGCGCCGGCGCGGGTCGGGCTGCAGCAGAACCCGCCGGGTGCCGACCCCGGCGGGGACCCGGAGCCGGACGGCCTGCAGCCTTACTCGCGCGGGACGCCGGTCGCCCGGATCCACTGGCCGAGCGTGGCGCGGGCCGGGGAATGGCAGGAGCGCCGGGTGATCACCTCGCCGCAGGGCATGCCGCTCGTCGTCGTCGACCTGTCCGGGGCGCCTTCCGGCGCGGCGGTCGACTGGACGCTGCGCGCCGCCGCCGGCCAGATCCTCGGGCTGGCCCGGGCGGGCGGCTGCCGCGTCCTGCTGCCGGGCGGGCGGCATCCGACCGCGGTGGAGAACGTGGCCGACGGATGGCCGCCGATGCACCGTCGTCTGGCCAGCCTGCGGAGCGCCGTCGGCACCGCACCGCCCACCGCCCCGCCGGGCGCGATCCACGTGCGGGCGACGCAGGCCCCGCCGCTGGACCTCCCCCCGCCGGGACGGCTGCCGGCCGAGGTCGTGCCGCTCGAGCAAGCGAGTTTCGGGCATGGTGGCCGGCGCCGACCGTGAAGCCCGCTGGGGGGACGCGGCAGCACTGATCCTGCTGTGCGGCGGCGGCGTGGCCGCCTGGTGGGGGGACCTCGGCAGCGGCCTGCTGTGGGTGGTGCCGGTGGTCGCCGTCGCCGCCCTCACCGCCGCCGGCGCTCTCGGCCCGCGGCCCGCGGCGGTCCTGGCGATCGCCTGGTTGCCGGGCGCGATCCTCGCCGCGGGCCTGCCCGCCGGCACCCTGGCGCCCGCCGCCTGGGACACGACCACGGCCTCGCTCCGCGACGGCCTCCAGGCCCTGCCGACGATCGTCGACGCGACGCCGGTCGTGCAGAGTTGGGCGCTGGCGGCGGTGCTGCTGATCGCGGGCACGGCGGCGGGCCTCGGCGGGCTCCTCTGGAGGCGGCCGGGACGGCTCCGCGGCCTGCTCGGCTTCGTCCTCCTGCTGGCGCCGCTCGTCGCGGCGATCGCGACGCAGCAAAGCTCCGACGCGGCCTGGCAGGGCGCCGTCGTCCTCGTCGCGGTGATGCTGCGGGTCGCCCACGGCAGGCTCGTGCCGATCGCCGCCGCCGCCTCGCTGGTCGCTGCCGTCGCCCTCTTCGGCGCGCAGGTCGCCGCCCCCCGGGCGGGCTGGCAGCCCTTCGGCAGCCACCTCGGCGCGCCACGGTTCCACGAACTCATCGCCAACCAGAGCTACGGGCCGCTGGGGGATCGGCGGACCGGCGCCGTGATGCTCGACATCACCGCGCCAGAACCCGCGCTGTGGCGGATGCAGGTGCTCGAGGCCTTCGACAACCGACGCTGGCTGATCGCCCGCGAAACCTCCTCGCTGCCCGAACCGGCAGCGCGCTCGGAGTCGGCCCAAGTCGAGGTGCGCGGCCTGCGCAGCAAGAGCGTCGTCTCCGCCGGCCGCCCCACCGCGGTGCGCACCGAAGGGGGCGCGCTGGTCGAGCCAGGCGACGACTTCGCCTTGGTCGAACAACCGCAGGAAGGCGACACCTACCGCGTCAAAGCCGACGTCGTGCGCGCCTCCGCCGCCCGCCTGGCGCGGATCCCGATCCCGACCGGACGACGCTACGCGTCGCTGACCCAGATCGGCCTCGGGCCGCCGCCGCCGGTGGAGATCCCCTATCCGCTGGCCAGGCTGGCCGACAACCTCCCGCCCATCCTCCAGGGGACCGATTGGGGGCACCTCTTCCAGCTCTCCGACCGGCTGTCCAAGGGCCTGACGACCGAGCTCGCCGTGGTCCGGCGGGTGGAGAACTACCTCCTGCGCGGCGACCGCTTCCGCTACACGACCGAAGTCGAAGAACCCGACCAGGAACCGCTGCTCCAGTTCCTCTTCCACACCCACGCCGGCTACTGCCAGCACTTCGCCGGCGCCGCCGCCCTCATCCTCCGCGTCGCCGGCATCCCCTCCCGCGTCGTCGTCGGCTTCGCCACCGGCGAACAGATCGGCCACGACACCTGGGCCGTCCGCGACGAAGACGCCCACGCCTGGATCGAGGTCTACTTCCCGACCGTCGGCTGGGTCCCCTTCAACCCGACCCCGCCCACCCCCGCCGACATCGCCGCCGGCCTCGACGTCCTCCAGCCGGCGGCATCCCGGTCGAGCGGCTCCGCCGGCGCCACCCTCCAGTGGATCGCCGCCGCCGCGGCCCTCCTCGCCCTCGCCCTCGCCGCCACCCTCCTGATCCGCCGCCGCCCCCAGGCCCAGCTCACCGAACTCCTGGTCAGGCTCGCCCCCCAACCGTCCCGCCCGCGCACCACCCTCCGCGCCCTCCACCCCACCCTCACCGAGATCGGCCCCGCCACCGCCGACCTCGCCCTGGTCGCCGAGCGTGCCCGCTTCGCCTCCACGAAGACCGAGGTCCCCCGCCCCACCCTGACGGTCTTCCGCGCCCTCGTCGCCGACGTCGGCCTCGGTCGCGCTCTCGCCCTGATGCTCCGGGCGACGACGGCGGCCGACCCCCGGTGACGTGATCCTGATCCTTTGATACCCCCAGGGGGTATAGTTGAGTGACTCGCCCGCAGACGAAGGAGGCCGGCATGCCAGCCGCCACCCAGGAGCATCACCACTCCCATCACGAACTGCCCACCGAAGGGGCGGCGCTGACCGCGACGGCGATCTCGGCGACCTTGCATTGCCTGACCGGCTGCGCGATCGGCGAGATCGCCGGGATGGCGATCGGCACGGCGCTCGGGCTTTCGAATCTCGCCACCATCGCCCTGGCGGTCGCGCTGGCATTCCTCTTCGGCTACTCGTTGACCAGTCTGCCGCTCCTGCGCGCCGGCCTTGCGCTCGGGGCGGTGATCCCGATCGCCCTGGCCTCCGACACGCTCAGCATCGCGACGATGGAGGTGGTCGACAACCTGATCGTCCTCGCCGTCCCCGGCGCGATGGAGGCCGGCCTCGGCGACCTGCTCTTCTGGGGCAGCCTCAGCTTCGCCCTGGCGATCGCCGCCGTGCTCACCGTGCCGGTGAACCGGTACCTGATCGCCCGCGGCAAGGGCCATGCGGTCGTCCATCAGACCGGAATCCACGGTGGCCCGCCGGTGAGGGTCGTCGCCGCGGGGACGGCCCTCGCCTTTGCCTTCGGCGCGGTCGTCCTCGCCGCCGAGGCGATCGGGCCCTGAGTCGAATGGCGGCGTTCCGGCGCTCGCCGATCGGTGCTCGCGTCGAAGCGGGAGAACCCGCAACCGTCGGCTCGCCCGTCAGGGCTTGCGGATGCGGGCGATCAACTCCTCGAGAAAGCCGCGGGCCAGGTCGACGATCGGCACGGTCTCGTCGAGTAGCCATGAAGTTTCCAGGCCGTTGAAGAAGGCGATGATGACGTTCGCCTCGCGATCCGGATCGACGTCGGGCCGCAGCTCGCCGTCCTCCTCCGCCTGTCCCAGCAGCCAGGTGATCGAGAAGCGGAACTGGTTGTAGTTCTCGATCATCCGCGCGCGCAGCGGCGCGGTCGACGACGTGCTCTCGGCCAGCAGCATCGTCCACAGCGTCGTCCGCCGGCGGTCTTCGTACTGGAACTCCATGATCTGGACCAGCTGGCGGATGCCGTCCAGGCCGCGGTGCTGCGCGATCTGCATGCGGACGGCCATGAACTGGCGCTCGTGCTCGTCGAGGACCGCGTTGACGAGCGCTTCCTTGGACTCGAAATGGTGCAGCACGGCGGGGCGCCCTACGCCCGTCCGGGCGCCGACGTCGGCGAGTCTCGTGCGGTGGTACCCCGCCTCCGCGAACAGCTCGGCGGCGGCGGCGACAAGCGCCGCCCGCCGGGCCTCCCCACGGGCGACCGCGGCATCAGTTCGTCCTCGCGGTCGCGCGCTCACCGCCAGAGCGTAGATCCACCGCATCGTCCGGGTCATTAAGCGCGCGGGAACCTGGGCCGCGGACGACGAGGAGCGCGATCGCGAGAGCGAGGAAGCCGAGCGCGGCATCGACCAGGAGGCCGGCGTGAAACCCTTCGACGAACGCCTGCTTCGCGGCCGCCGGCAGTCCGCCCGCGCTCGTCGCGCCGGCGAGATCTCCACCGACGCCGAAGAAGACCGTGGTGGTGAGGACGACGCCGATGGCGCCGCCGACCAGCTGGAACATGAAGAGCAGGCCGCCACCGACGCTCGCGCGGGACTGATCGAGGGCGGTGATCGCGAGGTTGGTCAGGGTCGAGTAGAAGAAGCCGACGCCGATCCCGAGGACGACGAAGCCGGGCAGGGTCGCGGCGTAGGGCGAGCCGGTGCCGAGGAAACTGAGGGCGAGGGCGCCGAAGGCGAGGCAGGCGGCGCCGATCAGCAGCAGGGCCCGGCCGCCGAGGCGGTTGTAGAGCGGGCCGGCGGCGAAGGAGGCGGCGGTGTAGACAAGCATCAGCGGCAGGAAGCCGACGCCGGAGCCGAGCGCGCTGAAGCCGAGCACCTTCTGCATGAACTGGGGCCCGTAGAGAAGGAGCGCGAACCAGGTGCCGGAGGCGAGCAGCGTGGTCAGGCAGGCGGCGCCGAAGACCCGGTTGGCGAGCACGTCGCGCGGCACCAGCGCCCGCTCCCCGAGCCGCTTCTGGGCGACGACGAAGGCGACGAGCGCGACCGCGCCGAGCGCCAGCAGGGCGATCGTCTTCGGGTCTCCCCAGCCCCAGGTCGACGACTCATCGAGGGCGACGAGGACACCGACCAGGCCGAGCGAGAGCAGGGCGACGCCGGCCCAGTCGAGGTGCTCGCGGCGATCGGCCGGCTCCTCCGGGGCCACCTCGGCGCGGACGACGAGGGCCGCGGCGAGCGCGATCGGGATGTTGAGGACGAGGATCCAGCGCCAGGAGGCGGCATCGGTGAGGAGGCCGCCGATCAGCGGCCCGCAGGCGTTGCCAACCCCGGAGACGCCGAGCAGGAGGCCGCCGGCGATCCCCGCCTTCGCCGCCGGCAGCAGCGAGAAGAGGATGCCGACCACCGCGGGCCAGATCAGCGCCGCGCCGACCGCCATCGCCGCCCGCGCCCCGATCAGCACCGGCGCGCTCGGCGCCAGCGCCCCCAGCACCGAGAAGCCGGCGAAGATCACAGTGCCGGCGAAGAACATCCGCCGGCGGCCGAAGATGTCGGAGAGCCGGCCGCCGGTGACGATCAGCACGCCGAACACCAGCGTGTAGGCGTTGGCGACCCACTGCACGGTGCCGACGTCGGCCCCGAAATCGCGCTCGATCGTCGGCAGCGCCACGGTCAGCGAGGTGATGTCGTTGGCGATCAGGAAGACCGCGAGGCCCAGCGCCGCCAGGGCGAGGACGGTGCGCCGCGGGAGGGCGGCGTCGGCGGCGGCGGGCGGCGCGGTTGCGGTGCTGGCCTCCATCGTTTCCTTACAGATCGAAGCCGCACCTACCGTACTTCTCTTGTTCTTCGTCTTCGGCCCATCCCGGGCGCGAGATCGTCCAGCTCCCTTCTTCGAAGGGTTCGGGCTGGGTCAGCCCATTCCTGGGTTCCCGGAGAGGCACGCGAGAGGTAGACCAGTTCGTAGGCCCCGGGCAGGATCGCCTTCCACATCCACTGGTTGATCCCGAGTTCCATGGCCGACGTCTGTTGCTGGGCCAGTTGGCTGTTGATGCCCCAGCGCGTGCGCGCGTCGGCGGCCGCCGTCGACAGCTTGCCCCAGTCGCTGACGAGGATTTCTTCGATCGTCCCCATGCGTCCTCTCCTTCGATCCGATCAGGTGGCGCGACTATGACCACGACTCATAGTCAGTATGATCGGCCGAGAGGACGCCAACCTTGAGTCAACTTGATCCGGCCACCCGAGCACGCCGGGAAAACGGCCGCCCGCAAGGCTCGATGGGTCAGCCCAGAGTCGCGCCCACCGTCAGCAGTCGATCTTGATCGAGGCGTGCGCTTCCAGCGTCCTGCCGCCCACCTTGGTAGCGATCACGACCCGGTAGGTCCCGTCGCCGGCCGCGAGACTGCCGCCCTGGAGGTCGGTCCAGCGGAAGTATTCGTCGGGCTTCGTACCGCCGCCCGCCACGGTCCCGGCGCTCTCCTTGCCGTCGGGGAAAAGGGCCTTGTGGAAGGGGACTTCTTCTTCGGCGATGCCGTCGGCGAGGCCCTGGGTGGTCCAGGGGGCGATCATGGTGATCGAGGTGGGGGCGTTGTGGGGGATGCCGTCGGCCTTGACGAGCGCCGTGAGGATCATTTCGTGAGGCGTCGCCGCTTCTCCGAAGACGTAGTAGCAGGCGTTGACGGGATTCGCTTCGGTCACCTTGGTGCCCGGGGCGAACTCCTGCTGGTTGACCGAGAGGCCGAGGATCCTGAGCGACGGGCCGGCCGATCCTTTGGGGCTCTTCGCATGGGCCCCCTTCGCCTGCGCCGCCACCGGCAGGATCGCGAGCACGACCAGGACGGCAGGGAGGATGCGGCGCGCGCTGCGCAATCTGGCGTTCATCGACTTCCTTTCTCGAGCGGACCTCCCGGCCCGACGGATTCACTCACCGGGCACGTACGCCGCGGTGAACTTCTTCAGCGTCGTCGGCTGACAGACCGGCGAATAGTCGGTGCCCCTCGCCGTCCAGACGCCGTGCCGGCCCACCTTGAAGCGGCCGCTGATCCGGTAGGTGGTGTGGATCGTCAGTCCTTCTTCCTGGGCCTGTTCGGGGCCGAGGGTCACCGGGCCCGAGAAGGAGAAGGAGCCGTCGGCGGAGATCGGCAGGTTGCGCGGCAGGTTGATCGTCAGCTCGTCGTAGGCGGGGATGCCTGCGGGCGGTTCGGCGCCCGTCGAGCACGACATGCCCGAGCCCTGCAGGGTGCCTTTGAGTTGCGTGCCGCCGTGGATCACCTCGAGGTCGACGCCGCCGTTCGATTCGCCGTGCGGCCCGATGGTGCGGCTCGCCGCCTCCGCGTAGAGCCCGTCGGTGGGACGGGCCGCAGCGAGTGCCACGCCGGCGAGCACGGCGACGACCGCAGCCACGAGCAGCACCGTCGCCGCCAGCCTCCGTCCCGCGCTCATCGGGTAGAGCCGCCGATCTTCGCCGCAAAGGTGACGTTGCCGCTGTCACACCTGGCGCCGTCTTCGAGCGTCTCGGTCGCCCTGATCTTGCCGGTCATGGTGCCGTGATGGGTGACCTTCAGCGCCGCGACGACCTTGGCGAAGCCGGACTGGTCAGCCTCCACGGCGCCGTTCGACCGGATCCGGTTGAGCGCGGGGAAGAACGTTTCCGAGCTTGACTCCCCCAGCGACGGGCAGGGCAGCTGGATGATGGTCTCGGCGCTTTCCAGCGCCTCCACACACTGGTTGGCCCCACAGCCGACCACCTTCAGCCTCACCGGTTCGCCCTGACTCGTCCTGCCGACGTAGAGGCCGGGCTCGAAGGCGTTCTTCTTCGCGGCGAAGGCCGCGCCCGCGACGAGCAGACCGATGACGGCAAGCGCGAGCACCGACAGGAATCGACACCCCCTCATCGGGTAGAGCCGCCGATCTTCGCCGCAAAGGTGACGTTGCCGCTGTCACACCTGGCGCCGTCTTCGAGCGTCCCGGTCGCCCGCACCTTGCCGGTGAGGGTCCCGGAGTGCCCGATCTTGATCGTCGCGACGATCTCGGAGAAGGCTTCCTGGTGGATGTGGAGGACGCCGCTGTGGGGGATGGCTTCGTCGAAGAGAGCGAGGTAGGAGTTGGTCGAGTCGCCTTCGACGCTGCACGGCTCGGCGATGTAGATCTCGTCCTGGTCGTTCGGCTGGTAGAGGCAGGGCTTTCCTTCGCAGGCTCCGGCCCCGACCGAGACGCGCAGCCTTACCGGGTTCCCCTGGCTCGTCCTGCCGACGTAGAGACCCGGCCTGAAGGGACTCTTCGGCGCACCGCTCGCAACCGCCGCGACCGTCGCCAGCACACACAGCGCGGCGACCACGGGCGGCACCATCCTGATCTTCACCTGACTCCGATCTCTCGCATGACGGGCGGACAAGACACCGTCGGCGCGGAGCGCGACGACAGCCTAGACGGAGGCTCGAGACGAGGTGACGAAGGGGTTCGCGGAAACTGCGAACATCCCGCCCGGGATGACGGCAAACGACGACGTACTCCTCGAGCTGATCGGCGACGTCGGCGGCCTGCTCGACCTCGAAGAGTTCCGGCGTGCGCTGATCGTCGCCCTGCGCCGCGCCATCCCCTCCGACTGGGTGTCGATCAACGAGGTCGGACCCGAGCCGGGCGACCACTGGGAGCTGGTCGACCCCGAACTGCCCCGCTCCGCCCACGAGTCGTTCGGCAGGCTCATGCATCAGAACCCCCTGGTCGCCCACATGACGAGCGGCCCGCGCCCCGGCGCACCGGTGCGGATCTCAGACGTCACCACCGCGGACGAGTTCCACGCGCTCGAGATCTACACCGAGCTCTACGGTCCGCTCGGGCTCGAGCATCAGATCGCCTTCACCCTGCCCGAGAGGCCGCCACGGCTCCTCGGCGTGGCGCTGAGCCGGCGCGACCGGGACTTCACAGACGCCGAGCGGGAGCTGCTGAGGAGGGCCCGTCCGTTCCTGATCCAGGGCTATCGCAACGCGCTCGGCTACCGTGAGATCCGGCGCGGCGGCAGAGCGGGGATGGTCGAGGCGCTGCGGGCGGCGGGCCTCACCCGGCGCGAGGCCGAGTGTCTCGCCGAGGTCGCCCGCGGCTCCTCGAGCGCCGACGCGGCGCGGACGATGGGCGTCGGCGCGCGCACCGTCGACAAGCATCTCCAACACGCCTTCGCCAAGCTCGGGGTCGAGACCCGCTCCCAGGCGGCGGCGCGGGCGTGGGACCTGACCGAGACACCCTCGCGCCGCTGAGTCGCCCCGCACCGACGGGGAGATCGAGGGGAGACGAAAGGGTGTCCGCGATCCCGTTCATTGCCCCACTCACGCCAGCGTCCCGTCCGGAACGAGCCACTCCTGGCGAAGAGCACCGACGGTGGCGATTCGCTCGTAGTCGCGGTCGTAGTGGACGAGCTCCACATCGGCCTCCTCTGCCGCGGAGGCCAACAGCAGGTCGGCGGGCGGGACCCTGCGATGGTCACCGTTCGCCGATAGCGCCAGCTGGGTCTCGCGGGCCCGGCCCCAGAGCCCGGCAGGCATCGGGATCGACTCGAAGACCGCAAGTCGGTCGGAGACCTCCCGCGCGCGTGCCTCGTTCGGTGCGAGGCGCGTCAACTCGAGGATGACGAGATCGCAGACCAGGACGAGTCCGGCCTCGACCGCCGCGTTGAACCAGGCAGTGAGCTCGGGGAACCGCCGATCGCGCGCCCAAGTCCAAGCGCCGGTGTCGAAGAGCGCCGGCCGACCGAGGCGAGGGAACCGCAGATCGGCCATGGCACTCAGCCGCGCTCGCGGCCGGCGGCGACCTCTTGCGGGGTGCCATCGACGTCACGGACGACATCGAACCCCTTCAACGTGCGGCGTCTTGCTGCGTCCCGTAGCGCGGCGTTGACCGTCTCGCTCAGGCCCCTGGTACCCAACTCCCGCCGTGCCGCGTTCAGCGCTCTCTCGTCTACATCAACAGTGGTGCGGGTCATCCGCATCATCATAGGGCATCAAACGCCGGCGGCTTCGATTTTGCGGTCCCTATGGGGTTGGAGCGCTCCAGCCATCCTTGGAGCAGCAGCGACCAGTCGATGGTTCCAGCCGCGGCCGGCGATCCTCGCCGGCGCGGTGCTGCTGGTCGTCCTCTCGATCGGCGGCCACTCCCAGGAGGGCCCGCCGACGTCCGCGGTCATGGTCGTCGTCGCAATCTTCCTGCTCGCTAGGAGCCGCTCCGACACCGTCCGCGCTGAGCGCCCCGGGCGGCGCCACCTTCCTCACCTCGCTGCTCTGGCAGCGCAGCAGCGGCTGAGGCCTGCGGCGAGGTGTCGAGAACGGCGGCCACCATCTCGGCCGAACCTACGACCTTCGCTCGATGAGACCGCCCCTGGAGTCTTACTGTGCTGTTTGATCGCCACCGCTTACGTGACCTCATCCGCCCCGGAGGATCGCGGGATTTGGGCTAGACTGACCGCGCTCAGTCACAGACCAGCGCTGTGGTAGTGATGTTTGGCAGCGACCGACTTCTTTTCTCGTACCCCTCCGACGCCGAGAGCGGCCGCTTGGCCGAGTGGCTTTGCGAACTCGAAAACATCCGGCTGATGAGTCCGCTCTTGCCATACCCACAGAGTCCTCGTCAAGTGCTCGACCGCTTGCGCGCGGGTCACGCTGCACCGTTCACTGGTGCCCCAGGCGCATATGAGCTCTCGATCTACCTGCGCGACCGAGCAGAGCCGGTCGGAATTGCCGGCCTGTACTCGATCGACCGAGGACACTCAGTCGCCGAGATCGGAGTGTCCTTGCTCGATCCCGAGCTGCAGGGCCGCGGGCTCGGCTTTGAAGCACACCAGCGATGGGTTCGTTACGCCTTCGAGGACCTTGGCTTTCAGAAGCTCACCGGTACGGTCAAGTCAAGCAACGCCAGGGCACTGGCACTTGCCAAGAAGCTCGGTATGCAGACCGAAGGGATTCTGCGCTCACACCGATACGTGGCCGGCGCTCGGGTTGACTTGGTGTTGCTCGGGCTTCTCCGAGAGGAGTGGCGGATGGACTCCACCGCTCCAGATCAAGGGAACGGGTGAGGCTCGGGCGCGTCCGCGAGAGACTGCGGCAACCGATCACCGACGATCTCGACAACATCAGCGCGACCGTAAGGCTCCTCGCCATAGCCGAACGATATGGGTACGAGCGACGGTGCAAGGGCCCGGACGACATAAAACGGCCGGGTAAGTCGGAAATCCCACTCATAGAAGTACAGCTCTTCGGGCCACGCCAGTTCTGAGTCGAGATCGGCGAAAGCGATCTCACGGTCGCTCGAACGGAGGAACCCGGGGATTGCGGAGAGTCTCCCCGCGAGCGCAAAGAGAGCATGGTCCTTGGGGCTGGCTACGTCCTCGGGACGCTGCGGCGCCGTTCCGATCTCGGGCTCCCTGGTCGTAGTGGACCAAAGCTCCGTGAGACTCTTTTGGAGAGCGACCTCTGGGGTGCCGGCGCTCGAACCGAGTGCAATCTGACGCCCCCGTCGAGCAAATGCGATGAGGACTGGCTGCGTAGGTTCGGCCGCGATCTGGATCACGCCCACTGACCAGCCGGCTTCGACCATCGGGCCGACAAGCGACGCGGGTGCAGACGACTCCCAGTTCAGGACTCGCGGAGCCGGCCTACCGGAGAGCCATACCCTCATGAAGGCGTCGCGCTCGATCAGCTCTGCGACGGCCGACGCGCGTGCCTCGTCCAGACTTGTGTGCGCGGCTACACCTGACGATGAAGCGCTCGCATGTCGCCGGTGATCGCTGCGACCGAAGGGGTAGAACACCAGGTCGGCGAGCATCTGGAAGACCGCGCCGTCCCGATCCTGGACTGGCACCCATAGTCTGCGTTCGTTCGGCGAGAAGGGCTGTAGCTCAGCGAAGGCGTCGTATTGCCAGCTCGCGTAGTCGACGAACCTACGGGGGTCCAGTGCACGCTCGCCGAGGTCGACCATGGCGGCCGGAGTGACGTTGCTTCGATCTACGACCCCCGCGACGTGCCGCTCGGCCGCCTCGGCCAAGGCACGTAGCTCGGTGTGCTCGTCGTCTGGACCAACCGAACCGCACACGGGAGGTTTGGCCTCGTCGGGGCTGCTGAGTCGAACCTGACAGATCGCAACGGAGACCGTGTTCCCATCGGCGCTCCAGGTACGGAGGCTGCTGGCCGTGCCAAGCGGCCCCAGCCCACCCCCAAGATCCGCAGACGACCAGCGGCCACCCGCGAACACCGCAAGCCCCGATGGTGGATGATCCACGTCGGCCGGCGCGCGCGAGGCGACGATCGTGGCGTTCCCCGCAAGGACATTCTGCGCCAAGACTCGTCCCTTCCCGGAGCACAGGAAACGTTCGACAGCAAGTCGTCGCTCGTACGTCGACAGCGAAGGCGGGAGGGCAAGGACCCGACCGGCATAGCCGAGAAGGGTCGCCTCAGCACCGTCAGCCGTATCCATGAATCGCGTGAGATCCAGCTCCACGGCCGGAACGCCGTCGACCCTCTCGGCGGTCGACCCAGGATCCTCCAGGAAGGCCTCGGCCGCAAGGCGACGAATTGACTCGACGGCGAACGCTTCGGCGTCCTCCTCGGACCTGCCTCCGCTCGCCTCGACGCGAAGCTCTCGCTCTGCGCTGCAGGCGACGACGGTGAGCGTCGACCCGTGCATGTTCACCAATCCGACTGAAACCCCACGGGCCCAAGACACACGATCGGGGTGGAGAAGTGCAAGCAGCGGGCTTGAGAAGGACTCCTCAACCATATGATGGCCGTGCCACACCTGCCGCAAAGATGATGATGGCGAGCGGCAACAACCCATCTGCGTCCAGCAAGCTGGCGATGCGCTGCGAAGAGAACCCGCCCATGGCTCGTACGGCGTAATGAGTGCCCGCCGTGTAGTCGTATAGCCGCTGCACCACGGCACCTGCCTCCATCAGGGCGAAATGCAGTGCGCGCGTTCCGTACTTGTGCTCCGCTCGCGCCAAGTGAGCCGAGATCGTGATGAATGCCGCCGACCGGTCGAGGGCGAGATCGACAACCGGGTTCGGCGACATGCTCCGACGGAGTTCCGACTTCGGGACCGATGACGACTCGAGGCTCCGCAGGGACTCCGTGGCGTCGTCGTACCAGGAGATCCCAAGCTGACCTTGATCCGGAAGTTGGGTCATCGAGTGGAACACCAGTGGCCAGAATGCACCCGCAGATGGAACGACCCGATGCCCGCCACTCCAGCCGTATGCGTGTCTTAGGAGGTCCGAGACCTCCGATTCGCAAGGGCCCACCGGACCGTTGAAATCTGAAGTCACCATTTCGAGTTGCGCCGCCGTGAGCGATGCGGGCCTCTCCCGAGCTGCAGGCACACGGTGCGGGATATCCGCGTCATCCAGATTCAACGCACGAGGATCAACCCACCGGGGCGCCGCGTACGCGTCCGCTATGCGAGCGGCATCCGCAGTGCGCAGCCGCGCGATCAGATGGAACGCATACTCCGACGCTTCGTCAGCGTCGACCAACAGCCGTAAATCAACAAGCTGCTCAAGGGCCTCAATAAGAGCGGCTTCGAGCGTCGGGTCGTCCAGCGAGGCGGCGACCAGATCCTCGATGCCGAACCGACCGTCGCATGCCAAGAGCACTCGCTCGATGACGTCCAAGAGCGCCGGTTCGCCGTTCAACTCATGGCGCAAATGGCGAACCGAATCCTGGACCTCAGCTCCGCCCGCGGAAACGCGCCGATACCCGCCGACGAATAAGAGCGCGCCAGACTCGACGCCTAGGGACACAACACGTCTAGCGGACGAGTCCGAGATCCTCCACGTTCGCCACGGGCCCCGACAGCTGGGTGCTGATGGGTCCCTCCCAGATGCGGTCGCAACACCTGTCGCAGCCGGAGGGAGCCTCGGAGCACCCCTCTGCCGTCACTATCTCGTCCTGCTGATCTTGGTCTACCGACACCGTCACGATGCGCAACATTGGCTGGACCTCCCGAAAGGAACTGGATCGTTGAAGATCGGCAGAATACCATGTCGATACCCACCCATCCGACGTTCTGCGCGTCGGCGACGTTTGTATCGATCGGGGCGAGACCCCCTTCGTCGCGACCGATGTACCTCGACGGGAGGACGTCCGCCGAGAACCACTCCGCGGCTGTCGGCGCGGGCGCTCCTAAGTGGACCAGGAGCGCCGGGCAAGGCCCCCGGATCTACCTCTCTCAAACGCTCATGCCCAAGAGCAGCTTGCGGGCATTTATCGCGGTCGTCAGAAACGAGTAGTCCCGCTTATAAGCGGGACTACTCCTATAGCGGGGGAACGATTCGACCTTACGGGAGCACGCGCCGTGCCGATCGAAGAAGTCGCGGATTTGGCTCTGTAGGTGGGTTTGAGGGCGGTTGCCCGAGCCGGTCGAGAGACGACCCCGAGAGGGCCTCGAAAAAGTCGCCTTGACATCGGCCGCGACCGCCCTACCTTGGCGCACCGGTAAAACGAAGCGGCCCCCGGCGGCGGTGCAACGCCATCCGAGGGCCTGACCACAAGGAGACAGAGCTCCCCATGGCTGACGAGAACCCTACGGGCGCCCCTCGGGCAGTGCCCATCATCTTCTCGGACCCCCTGATCGACCTCCTCAAGCAGGAGGTCGGTGGCTGGCTCGCCGGCGTTGAGGAGGATCTTGAGACGCCGGGGCTTGAGGACCCAGAGGAGTCCGTCCGCGAGGCCGCCGTGTGGCGGCGACTACTGGAGGGGCTCGACCGTCGCGAGGTCATGCTCCCGGACGAGGAGGCGAGGGCGACGATGGAGAAGGCGACCGAGGGCTACGAGGAGGCGGCCGAATACACCCTCGCCACCCTCCGGCACGACGCCCACCTGGCCCTGCTCGATCTTCTGGGCGGGGAAAGCACCCTAACCGATGACCGCCAGCCAGAGGATCGGCCGCAACATCAGGCGCATCAGGCGCGCGGCCGACCTGAGCCAGGAGGCCCTAGCCGACATGGCGGGCATCCACCGGACCATGATCAGCCAGTACGAGTGGGGAGAGCGGGAGCCCTTGACCCGGTCGTTCCTGAAGCTCGCCGCCGCGCTCGGCGTCGACCTAGCCGTGCTGGCAGAGGGCGTCAGGTGGGAGCCCGGCCAGTCGAGCCCGGGCCGGTGGGTGATCGATGAGGACGCGAAGTGACGAGGAACGAGTACGCCGCCAACATGTTCGGCCGCAATCTTTGCCTGGCCCGTCGGCGCCGCGGCCTCTCCCACGAGAAGCTCGCCGAGCGCACCGGCCTGTGCCGCGACACCATCTACAAGATCGAGATGGGCCAGAGATCGCCGAGGCTTGACACGCTGCTGGTCCTCGCCGATGCGCTGTCTATCGACGTCGCGGGGCTCTTGAGAGGGCTGAACGTTAAATCTGGGTAGGCGAGCCTAGTCCTCGGGCCCCGCGGTTCACGATCTACAAACCGCTCTGTAGGCGTTTGTGGCGACGGATTCCCCTCCTAAGGTATCTGCGTGAGGAAGCAGGACTTCCAATGGGACGTTGACCTCGAGCATCGCCTCGGCGCGCCCAGGAATCTGCTCCGCATCGACGTGTTTATCGAGTTCGACTGGGTGAAAACCGTCGGGCACACTCAAACGCAGTTCCCCTACGGTCAATGCCTCGCGCGTCGCGTGCGCAAGGAGTGCCCCGCCAATCTACGACCGTGCCTCCTGCTTACCGAGCGCGACGACGTGAAGGAGGGCTCATTCCAAAGTGACACCTTTTACGTCGTTGTCGTCAACCTTCCTCGCTATCTGAAGAGCGCCAACACCGATGCCTCGGCGGCCTACTTCGGTGACTCCATCGGAACGGGGCTGACGCGCATGAGTCGGATCGAGGAGATCGTCGGCACCTCGCCTGAGGAGATCGATGCCTTCCTCGACCTGAAGTTAACCCCCGACCGGGTCTCCGAATGGGCCAGCGGCAACGCCCAGCGGATCGCGGCGCTACGGCGGATAGTCGACGACGATTTATCGCCTTCATCTGCGGCGAGGGCGATCGAGATCCTCGAAGGGATCGAGGGACTCTCCGTGGAGGAGATAGGGCGAGTAGGGACCCTCCTTTCAGACCCGAAGGGACGGCAGCTGGTCGAACTCCTCACCGAGCATGACCTGCTCCCGGACGATCTGATGAGGAGCGTCGACCATCACCGCCGCTGCAAGGCCGTCGAGGAGCTTGAGCAGATGCTGAGCGAAAATCTGATCGAGGCTCCCTGGCAGCAGTGGTTTGAGGCCAACGACTGGGTGCTCGGCACCGAGTACGTCCAGTTGCTCGAAGAGCGCTCGATCGACGTTGACCACATCGCCGACTACCTGATGGAGGCCTACGACGGCTTTCTCGACTTGGTCGAGATCAAGCGTCCCGAAGGCAGGCTGAAGTTCTGGGCCGAGTCCCTCGACCACGGAAACCTTGTGCCGCACACCGATTTGATCAAGGCGATCACCCAGGCCTCGCGCTACATCCTCGAAGTGGAGCGGGAGTCAGGAAACCTGAAGTTCTTCGAACGGATCGGTGGGGTCAAGGCGATAAAGCCACGCTGCGTTCTGATCTACGGCCGCTCGGCCGACTGGGGCGAGAAGGAGCGTGAGGCGTACCGACTGCTGAATGCCGGCTATTACAACATGACCATCCTTACCTTCGACCACGTCCTCGAACGCGCCAGGCGCATCCTCGACCTACAGGAGAGCTCTCCGTAAGTGAGCTCCCGGCGAACCAACGGTGACCCGGGTTGGATCAGCGGCGTGGCCGCATGCGCGTTCGCCAGCCTGGTTCACGGACTACGGCACGCTTTGGCTCGCGCGCAATGAGTGAAACCAACCTCTCCACCTCGCGCGACCAACCCAGGAGCTGCATCTTCTGTGGTGCGCGGCCGACCACGCGCGAGCACGTCTGGCCAGACTGGCTACGTCGTCGCGTGGCCCACGGGGAGACGATGCAGCACACTGCGATGCTTGAGTTGGGCGGCGAAGTCACCGAGCTGTTCTCCTACGACGACAAGCCGTACAAGGCCACCGCCAATGTCGTCTGCGCGGGGTGTAACAACGGGTGGATGGGCCAAACTGAAGAGGCCGCCAAGGCTTACCTGGCCGGGATGGTCGAGGGGCGGGGGCGCGAATTGCACGAGGGGGGCCAACTTGTGCTCGCCCGCTGGGCGCTTCTGAAGGCGATCATCTTCGACCATGCCGCCCCGAGGCAGGCGCGGAGCGCCAACTCAACGCTCCTCGACCCTTTGTACCTCGGCGGTGGACCCCCGCCCACGGGCTGTCGGATCTGGATGGCGGCCTATGGCGGAGAGCTACCCGGCTTCACCGCGCTGACGGCTCTTGCCGTCGGGACCGACGAGGACCTCTATACGGGCGAGCGGAACGTCTGGGTACGCACCTTCAGCGTCGGGCCAGTGGTTTTTCAGATGTTTTCCACGACGACCACTGCGCTCGCCGGGTATGACCCGGGATGGCACACCCTCACCGATGCTCCACAGGTGCTTCAGATCTGGCCGACCGAAGGCTCGCTGCGCTGGCTGCCTCTTCCGGCCTTGAACGACCGCGGGCTGACCTGGTTTGCCAACCACATCGTCGCCTCGCTAATCCGCTCCTCCGAGGACCATCAGCCTTGATCCACACTGTCCGACGACGCGACGGAGAACCACAGGGCCTCGGCGCAACGAACAAGTCGGCGGTTGTCGATGCTTACGCCGATCCGGACGTATCCGGGACTCACCTGATCGCATCCGGTGGAGGTGTCCCGGTCTCATTTGGGAAAGCGATCAGATCTCGCCGCCACCTTCCCATCCGCATGCGCCGCATCTCACTCCGGCGTATTCGTCGTCTCGCCGCTCGTCCACCTCGCGCCAGCCCCGCAGTTCACCAAGGCCGGCGCCGCAACTGGGACAACCGACCGCCGGACCGTAGCCGTGGAAATACTCCACCTCAATTCGAGCTTCCTCGAGGGTCCCCTGGATTGCCCTGATCCTCGCCTGTTCATTGGCGAAGCCCATGATCTCGTTGACGGCCTCCGCCACGTCGCCGTCCCGGAGGTCGACATGTTTCGTCGCCCTGATCAGTGCCGGCAGCGGAGTCTCGTCGAGCACCACCGGTACGAGCCGAAGGGATCCGTCATTCAATCCGGCCTGGATTGCCGCCTCCAGCTCAGCCCGCACCCACCGGGAGGCGCTCGCATTCGACGACCACAGGACGATCACTGTCTCGACCCGCTCCAGAGCGTCGCTCACTTTTCCGGGGATCGAGTCGCCGGCCCGAATCTCCCACTCGTCGAACCAGATGTCTGCCCCGACTAGCTTCAGCTGCGCACCCAGAGCTCGGGCGATCTCCTTGTCTTCGCGGTTGTGGGAGAGGAAGGCGTACACACCCGGATCGTAGGCCGCCAACTGGCACCCTGACGATTACCCAAGGCTCGGAGCGTCGGTCTCTATCGGGGCGCCGTCAAGGAGGCGTCGCCTATCCGCCCGGTAGACGCCTGCCGGGCGGATAGCTTTGGCGGCTGATGATTGGAATTGTCCAGTCCTCACCGGGAACTCCACTCGCCTTCCTGAGCGGGGTGGTCGGTCCTGTCGCCGCCGCCGGGAGGAACCGTGTCTGACTTCGCCGCCCGCGCGGTCGACCGCTGGCATTCGGCGGCTGAGCTCTTCGGCCGTCCCTCCGCCGCCTACAGGACGCTGCGATGTCAGTTGAGGGATCAGGTCGCAGGCGGCGCCGAGGTCGGCATCGCCTTCCAGAACGACGAGCCAGTTGTGGTCCTGCTCCACTCCAATCGGTTGACCGTTGGCCGACCCGCCGAGCCGACCTCCGAGCACAGCCCGATCGAGTTCGAGTCGATTTCCCTGGCAGCGCCGTCGCGGGTCGGGCTGGCGGTCGGCGAGGTGCAGCGCCCCGAGGGGATCTTCCGCAGGCGGACCTGGACCTTCGGCGAGCCAGGGCCTTCCGCGATAGTGCTTGAGACCCGCGCCCACACTTCCCAGCTGGCGGCCGAGATCGGCGGCGAGGCGTTGGTGGCCGAGGCGGCCGCGCGGCTCGGTTTCCCGGGCAGGGAGGGCTAGGCGATGCTCGACACCGCGGTCTCGATTCTGGCGGCGATCGCACTACTGATGCCCGGCTTCATTGTCGCCGAGATCAGCGTCGCCCGTTCGGCCCGCTCGTCTCGTAGCGACCTCGAGTTGGCGCTGCGGGCGCTCGCCTACACCCTGATCATCCACCTGGTCTTCGGCTTCTGGACCGTCCACCTGGTGCGGACGATCGGTTCGCCCGATCACTGGACCAATCACTGGGTCGCGATCAGCTCCTATGTCGCGGTCGTCTTGCTCGTCGTGCCGGTCGCGATCGGCGCCGCGGCCAACGCCTACCTGGCCCGCGCGGAGTGCGGCGATGGCCAGCCGAGCCTCTTCGCCGCCGCCCTCGGTGGCGGCGAGGCGCGCGACGCATTCGACTTCGCCTACCAGCACTGGCGCGACGCGGGCGTCTACGTGATCGTCGAGATGGTCGGCCACGAGCCGGAGCGGCCCCGTCTCGTCGGCGGTATCTTCGGCCGCGGCTCTGCGGTGGGTCAGACCCCTTCCCCTCACGACATCTACCTTCAGGCGCTCTGCCTCGTCGAGGAAGACGACGACGGGATCCGCCGGCTCAGCCAGCGCGCCGACCCCGACCGCGGCGTCTACATCCCCGCCTCCCAGATCGCCCGCATCGATCTTGTCCCCGAAGGACCGGGTACCATCTAGGTATGGCAAAGGACGGAAACAGGCGACTGCAGGAGGGGGCGCTAAGCGCCCTCAAGACGCCTAAGAACCCCCCAGCTCAGACCAAGCTCGTGCCCCTGAGCCCGCCGCCCGCGAAAAACGGGGACGACAAATGAGCGAGAAGCGCCCGACGGCGCAGCGGCCCGACGGTAGAGGACCCGTTCGCGGCTCGCTGACTCCTTCGGGCACGCCCAAAAATCCGCCAGCACCGACGAACCTGGTGCCCCTGACGCCGAAGCCTGCACCGACGCCCGAGAAGAAGTAGCTGCTGGCTCCGCATCGTAAGTCCGTCGGCCGCGACGACACGATGCAGCCGATACGTGACCCGCGATGCCTGATAGCACCAATCCAAGCGACGAGGGTCCACGGTTCGTCCATCCGAAAGTGCTCGCCATAGACCTTCCCGACGAGGACGTCGAGGAGATCCGAGCGGGAGGCTTCAACGTCGCCCCAGGGTCGTTCGGGACGCCGATCGAAGTCGAACGGACCGAAAATTACGCCCCGATCAACATCAACGGCCGCCTTCCCGGAGTCACCGAGCAGCAGATAGTCGTCGTCGACCTCGCCGGGCCGCCGCCGAACCCGGAGCTGCGGGTCGGCAATAAGCCGATCGGCGAGGGACCATGGCAGCAGAAGAACCGCGGCCTGATCGATCCTCGGCCCTACTTCATGTGGATCAGCCGCAGCCACTTCGAGCGGATCTACGAGCACGGCGGGGTCTTCATCATCTTCGCGGCGCATCGGATCTCGCCGGACTATGTCTGGGCCGCCGAACACCAGATCTCCTATGGCCAGTCGATGGGCCTCGACAACTGGAGCTTCCTCGGCGTGCTCGACCGTCTCGACGTTACCTATGACCTCGGGACTGAGATCACGCCGGCCGAGAGCACGAGCCCACTCTTCACCCCGATCTCCACCGCGCTCGCCGAGGCCCGCTTCGACTGCCTGGTCGATGCAAAGCAGGGAATCGCAGGTCGCTGGGCGACCTTGGCCCGCAGCAAGTACGACGGATCGGTCGCGGGCATACTCGGCCCTGAGGACGACTCAGGACAGGGATTCGTGATCGTCTTGCCCCGGATCGAGCGCAAAGGCAAGCTGCTCCGTGAGCTCCTTGACGGCCTCCTGCCCCATATCGCCCCGAAGCTCTTCCCCGAAGACGAGCGACACGCTTGGGTCGAGGACGACCGGTTTGCGTCGGCCGAGGTCGCCCGCCTACGGGCCGAGATCGTCGAGGTCGAAGCCGAAACTGGCGACCGGGTCGCCGAGCTTGAAAGGCGGATCGAGGAGCTCCGCCACGATGACGCCCATCTGCGCGACCTGCTCACAGCCAGCGGCGACGAGCTGGTCGCCGCGGTGAAGCAGACGCTCGAATCCTTGGCCTTCGAGAAGGTTGTCGACGTCGACGTCGAGGAAGAGCTGAAGGAAAATCGGCGCCGCGAGGATCTCCATCTCGCCGGCGGCTCGCCAATCGTCCTCTGCGAGGTCAAGGGGATCAACAACCTGCCGAGCGACGAGGACGCTCTTCAGGTCGGCAAGTACGTCCTGCCTCGGATCAACGAATGGAAGCGCCACGACGTCCACGGTCTGACCGTCGTCAATCACCAGCGAGGGCTGCCGCCTGCCGATCGCGATGTGAACGTCTTCCAAGGCGATCAGGTACAGAACGCCGAGGGCCAAGGCATCGGCCTCCTGACCACCCTCGACCTTTACCGGTTGGCCCGCGGCTTCGCCCGCAACGATTGGCCTCATCACGTCATTGCCCCGCTCTTCACCGAAGTCGCCGGCCGAGTCGATCCGGTGCCCGCCAATTACGAGCCGATCGGTGAGGTGGTCAAGTTCTTCGAGAATCAGGGGGCGCTGACGGTGCAGCTCGACGACGGCATCGACCTCGCGGTGGGAGAGACGGTCGCCTACATACTGCCGCTCGACATCGTCGAGGAGGAGGTCAAGGGAATCCAGGTCTCGAGCGTCGACGTAGATCCAGCTCCTGCGGGCTCCAATGTGGGACTGCTCACGGCGCTCTCGAAGGCCGACGCGCGCAAGGGGACGAAGGTCTACCGGGTCGGTTCGCGGGACTGATCCGAGTTGATGGACCGTCAGCCGGGCAGGCGAGGAAGAGTTTCAGCTCTGTGGAGTCCACGGCCTCGACGATATCCGTGGAGGAGCGCCGCCGACTCAACCGGCGGCGGCGCCCTCGGCGAAGCGGGCGAGCCAGTTTCCGACGTTGGCACCGACCCAGTCGACCGCGGAGCGCACCGCCGCCTCCTGCTCGACCGAGCCGGCCCTGACCTCCACCACGCCCGACTGGTCGGTCTCCTGGCCGAGGACCTTTTCGATACCGAGCTGGCGAGCGGCGCCAATCCGGACGACCCCGGTCTCCAGCACCTCCACCATGGCGCCGAAAGCGAGCACGAGAGCGAGAGGCTCACTGCGGTCGGAGATCTCGGCGCAGACGCTTTCGCGGTAGAGGACCTCGGGGGTGCCCATCGCCTCCCAGGTCTTCATCATCGTCTCGATCTCCGGGCTCGAGACGTCGGTGCGGGCACCCGGAATCTCGGCGGCGAGACGGGCGAAGAGCGGCGCCAGGCCGCTGCGGGCGGCGGCCACGGCGGCACGCCCGTAGCCGATCAGCTCCTCGCTCTCGCGCTCCCGCGCCACCGCCGGCTCGAGCTGCTCGCGGATCTGCGCCGAGACCGCGGCCAGCTCGGGCAACTCGGGCGCGGGGCCGGCGATCTCGAGCCAACGTTCGAGCTCGCCCGCGAACCCGGCCATCGTCGGTCGCCTGGCCGGGGCCCCCTGGGTGGCGGTCGAGACCACCAGGTCGAGGGCCGCCGCCGAGGGCTGGCCGGGACGGTAGAGGCCGATCGCGGTCTCGGGGTCGTTGGGGTCGTGGGTGCCTGGGATCGCGAAGGTCTGTCCGCGCGCCAGCGCCCATAGCGTCTTCGCCAGCGAAAAGACGTCGGCGCGCTCGTAGTCGATCCGATCCTCGTCGAGGTCCTCGCGAAAGAGCTCGGGGGCGGTGAAGCTGAAGGCCCCGGGGATCTCGGAGTGCGTGATCCGGACGAGGTCGGGGCGCCAGAGGAGGCCGAAGTCGCCGACCACGGGCTCCCCTTCCCAGAGGTAGAGGTTGGCAGGCTTCAGGTCGCGGTGGGCGGCCCCGTCGCGCTCGCCCAGCTCGGCCAGGGTGGCGGCGATCGGGACGAGAGCGGCCACCACTTCGCTCAGGTCCGCGTCGGCCAGCGCCGCCGCCAGCGCGGCCGCCTCGGGCATCGAGTACCAGGCCCGCTCCCCCGCGCGAGGCGCCTCGGGGAGGTCGTGGTCCAGGATCGGCAGGACACCGGGGCGCTTCCCGAGCGAGGAGAGATAGTCGACCTCACGCCGGAAGCGCTCCCAACGAAGGCTCTCCGTCTTTCTCGTCTTCAAGAACTTCACCGCGACGGGGCCCTCCTCGGGATCCCGCGTCGCACGCCAGACCTCGGCGTTCCCACCTTCGCCCAGGGGCCGCAGTAGCTGCCAGCCGCAGAGTTCCTGACCCTCCTTCAGGTCGGCCACTGCCCCCCCGGTCAGATCGCCTCGCCGCAGACGAGGCAGTGGACCCGGCCGCTCCAGCCGTCGAGGACCTTGATCGGCTCCTCAGGATGACAAGGGGACTCGCGCCTCTCCATGTCGCCGGGTTCGCGTGGTGGCTTCATCGCCGCAACGGCGGGGTTGGGCTCGAAGCGGATCGCGCCAGAGCCGCCGAAAAGCTCTGCAGCGGCCGCCGCACTGCCCTTGGCGGTCACGTACTCGCGCTGGGCGTCGGTCAGCCAATCCTCGCCCTGATGACGGCAGTAGGGACAGAAGTGAGAGGGATTTTCCGCGCTCTCCTCTTCGCGGCCCCGCTCGACGAACAACTTGAACTGGCGGCCGCACTCTGGACAGGCACGGCGGATGAAACCGTCGGGGTCGAGCGGCAGGGCTATCTCCAGTTGGAAGTTCTCACTCATCGTCGGAGGAGAATATCCGCCAGATCCCATGGAAGTACCGAATTCAGGTTTTGCCCTGCCTTCTCCTCCTCGCACATTCGCTATGTCCGGCATGCCTAGCGGCTCGTCTTTAGAGGGGGGGTCACTTTCGGAGCTCGGCGCCCTGATATGCATGGACTCCGAGCGGCGCGCCTCCCTCCACTCGTTCGCACAAGCGCCTAGGCACGTCTGTAGACGCCTCGCCTACCTCGCGATATCCACGGGGAGATGGAGCGGCGAGTGACGAGACGAAACGCGGATCCACAGGGCATCGCTGGACCCTTCGATCGAGGCTTCGCCCGTGTCTTCGCGCGACCCTTCGCCGGATTTCGCCGAGCAGCCGCCCCAAACGCTGCTGTGTCGGGGATTGCGAGCGGTCGCGTTTGCCGACATCTCTGCGCGTCGTCCAGTTCCGAACATGACGTGACCCTCTCGACCTCGACGCCGCTCTCGATCTCCCCTCTCTCCTTCGCACTCGGCGCGAACACGATCGCCACGGCGCCGGCGAGGCAACGCCGATCGACCGACCGGCCGCAGAGGGGAGGCCGCGCATGAGCGCGGCGGTGACGGCGGGAGTGGGGCTGCCTGAGATCACCGCGGAGCTGATCACCTCGCTCGGCGAGCATCGCGTCCTCTCGACCGAGCAGCTTCGAACGATCCATTGCCGGAGCGGAGCTTGCGGCGGACGCAGCAGGTGTTGGCGAGCCTGGAGCGTGCGGGGCTGCTCTCCCACGTCGACGCTCGCGTCGCCCCACGGCGACTCTGGTTCCTCAGCGAGGCCGGCGCCGACCTCGCCGTTGATGCCGGCGGGCTGGAGCGAAGGCCGAAGGTGCTCGAACCGAGAGATGCCGCCGGGGCGCTCCGCGCTCATACCCTCGCCGTCAACGATGCGGCGATCTGCTTCGTCCGCGCAGCGCGGGAGCGCGGCGACGAGTTCGGCCCGCTGTCGTGGCGACACGAGGTGGCCCATCCCTTGAACACCGGACGCGGAACGCGCCGCCGGACCCTCTTCGCCGACGCCCTTCTTACCTACCTCCAACCGACCGAGACGAGCATCTACATGCACCAGGTCTTCCTTGAGTTGGACCGGGCGACCCTCAGCGTCGATCGCCTCGCGGCAGAGCTGACCCGCTATGCCGATCTCTACCGCGTCGGGGGTCCGGACGGAGAGCTGATGTGGAAGCGGCGCTATCCGACCTTCCCGCGGGTGCTCTGTGTTCTGGCCGGTAGATCGCCGGAGGCGCTCGGACGGCGGCGAAGCGTGGCCCTCCACCTGCTTCGCCGAGACCCACAGATCAGACGGACGCCTGAGCTACAGGTCTTGTTCTGTCGGCTCGAAGACTTGGTCGATGAAGGCCCGTTCGCGCCGATCTTCCGAGGGCTTGCCGTACCCGGGCAGGCCCTCGACTGGCTTGGCGATCCTCCCGAGGAGGCTCCGACGACTTGAGATCCCGGGGCGACCACGCTAAACCTGCTGATGGCGGATCGTCGCGCGCACGGAGGCGCCCCGACCCGACCCGCCGCAGGGATTCTCCGACCGAGGAGCTTCGACCCGAGATGTCGATCGAGTACACGGAACCGGGCTCGCCGCTGGACGCGCAGCTTCGGCGCGAGCAGGCCCGTGCCGTCTTCGACCTGCTCGCGGCGCATCGCTGCCGAAAGGAAGGCTGATGCGCAGATTTGCCTGGTACGGGCGCCTCTCGACCAAGGACAAGCAGGACCCGACGCTCTCCTTTCCCTCGCAGCGGAGAGAGTGCGAGGCGAAGGTGGCGGAGCTGGGCGGGCGGATCGTCTGCGACTTCACCGATCAGGAGTCCGGGCGGCGCGACGACCGGGCCGGCTGGGCCGAGCTGGTGCGGGAGGCCAAGGAGGTCGAGGTCCGGCGCTTCGACGCGGTGATCATCTACGCGACCTCGCGACTCAGCCGCGAGCTCTTCCACGCGCTGAGCTTCGAGCGCGAGCTGACCCGCGTCGGGGTCGAGGTCCTCTACGCGCTCACCTCCGGCGACCAGACGAGCCCCGAGGGCCGGCTGATGCGGCACATGTTCCAGGCGCTCGACCAGTTCGAGGTCGAGAAGCTCGGCCGAGAGGTGCGGCGCGGACAGACCGAGAACACGCGCCAGGGCTACCGCAACGGCGGCCGCGCTCCCTATGGCTACCGCCTCCGCCACGAGCCCCATCCCGACCCCGCGCGGGCGCGTAGCGGGGACACGAAGTCACGGCTC
>ERZ778021.1535-NODE-1535-length-26401-cov-5.646208_pt1 | contig 26401 bp, 25 predicted proteins | sample MGYA00375751_ERZ778021 | MGnify/ENA primary metagenome ERZ778021 (study PRJEB29350, sample SAMN05389814) | bioreactor metagenome | isolation source: Thiocyanate stock bioreactor | place: South Africa: University of Cape Town | collected 2013-08-29 ... | reverse complement strand
GCGAGCGAGTCTCGCACGCCGACCAGCGCGCCATGTTTGAGAATTCACCAGATCCAATGGCGCGCCGCGCGCTTTGGCACTAAACGACGCCGCCTTTGGCACTTCTCGACGCTGGCTTTGGCGCACTTTTAAAGCCTGCACCGATGCTGTGGATAACTTTCGCCATGGCCCAAACAGTCGGGCGATTCAGTCGGGCGATTCGAACAGGCCATCCAAGCGAGGTGTTTGCCCTTCAGGCAGGACTCTCACCACCCAGTTCTGACGACGTATCCGAGCCGCCTCATCAAGGGCTGATGACAGAGGTTGGGGTGGAGAGTTCATCTCCCAGGTTTCCGGATTACCCCAGTAGATGTCGATCCAGACGACAAAGAGCTGTACAGGCGCAGCCCGCAGCATCTCGGGAATGACAGACAGCGCTGTCTCTATCAAGCACACGCTGCTCATGCTAAACCTGCGTCTCCCAATAAGCCAGCTCAGGCGCGCCCCCCTCGATCAGCCCGGCGCGCACGAACACGCGCTGGCCCACGCTGGCCTCGCCGCGCGCGTGCAAGATCCCACCGCCAGCAATCTGCACCGTGGCCCAAGTCGCGGCACCCGCGCCCGCCACGGCCAGCACCGTGCCCACGTAGGTAGGCGTTTGCGGCAGCAGGCGCTGGAATTCACTGAACACATTCATAGGTCGTGCACCTCCAGCTCGACGATCTGGCGCAGGCGCGGCCTGGCCCACTCGATGGCGGTGGCGCGTACCATGCCCAGCATTGCCCCTGCGCCGCTGCCCACCTGCACCAGCTTGCCCGGCACGATCAGCCCCGTCTCGGGCAGCACCTGCATCGACAGCGACACGCGCCGCTGGCGTCCCGTGTCCGCCAGCACGGCAGTGCCGCGCAGGCGCTGGGCCACCGGGTCGGTGATGAGCACGTGCGTGGCCTGCGGGGCCAGCACATCGCCCACCGTCCCGCCGCGCACCACGGGACCAAACCCGCCCGCTTGCGTGCCGCCCACGAACACGCCGTTGTACGCGGGCTTGTCCACAAACTCCGTGCCCAGCGTCTGCACCGCATCGCGCGGCAGCAGGTAGTCGGGGGCGAGCTGATCCCATTCCCACGGCGGGCGCGGGTAGCGCGCCATCACGCGCAGCACGGCATCCGTCGGGTGCGGCTGGATCGCGGCGCCCACAGCGCTGGCGATGTCCGCCAGCGCCTCCATGTAGCTGCCCGAGAACGTCCACAGCCCGGCAGGCACCGTCCAGGCCGGGAGCTGCCAGTCGATGCCCCAGCCGATGCCCACGTTGTTGATCGTCAGCACCTCGGCGGCGAGCTGCTCGGCCGTGCGCTGGGTGGCCTGGCCGCCGTGCTGCAGCACCGGCGCCCAGGGCGACGCCAGCACCGCTGCCCGCCCCCGGCCCGACACGTTGAAGCGCACCTGCGGCAAGAACCGCTCATCGCGCTGCACCCGCTCCACCACCAGCCGCAGGGGCTGGCCGTTGACGCTGGCCAGCACCTCGGGCGGCCGTCCGTTCGCCTGGCGCGCCAGGTGCGGCTCGGCGCTCTCGTGCAGCGCGGCTGACCATTGCCAAGTCCACGAATCCACGTCCAACGATGCAGAAAACCCCCGTGCATGCAGCGGTGCGCCGTTGTCCACCCGCGTCAGTGTGATGGTGTTGAGCACGATATAAACCCTCCTGACTGGCACCACCACCCCCTGCTCGGGGCTGGTAGAGCGCTCGCAAACAAAAACCACCCGCCCCGTGCCATCGGCCAGGGCGGTGAACACGATGCGCCCCAGCGTCGCCGGGTCGTAGCACGGGGGCTTGGGCGGTGTGACCGGCCGCACAGACATTCCCGCATGCGGCGGCACGCCCTCCTGCCAGGGCGCCCGCCCCGGGCGATGCAACGCCAGCGCGCCCTGGTGGTGCCCCATGTAGCCCAGGCGCAGCGCATGCCCGGCTTGCCAGGGCGCGGCGGCCCAGGCGCGCGGCATGCGGTTGGCGTCCTGGTGCCCGAAGCCCACCGGCATGTGCCTGCGCTGCCCCTCCTGCCATGTGGCCAGGTGCGCCAGTGCCGTGCGCAGCGCCTGCTGGTGCAGCCACGCCGCGCCCTCGTGCCGGGCCTGCGCGGCCTGCCAGGGCGCAACGCCCGGCAGCGCCAGCGCGGCCAACACCGCAGGCAGCGGATGCACCACCTGCGCCGCGCCATCCCTGCCGCGCTGCCAGCGCGCCTGCGCCGCTGCGGGCCGGGCGGCGGTGGCCTGGTGCGTGGGGCTGGCCTGCGCGCCGTCGCCCGCAGCGGCCACCTGCCAGGCCGTCCCGGCCGCAGCCACCGTAGGGCGCTGTGTGTTGCTCTGGTACCGCAGCCCGCCCGCGCGCACGCCCATGCCCGGCAGGGCCGCCGTGGCTGCCAGGGCCACCGCGCAGCGCAGCAGGCCCGCGCGCACGCCCAGGCCGGGCAGCGCCGGCGCGCCAGCAATCAGTACATCCGGCAGCGCTGGCGCGCCCCCGTCATCGTCGCCCAGCACCAACCGGCCGCTGCGGTCGATCTGTGGGCCGAGGACAAGGCGAGCGCTCCTGGTATCGCCCATGGTCAGCCGATCACAACGCCCTGCAGCAGCACCAGCGCGCCCGCATAGATCTGCGTGCCGCTGGTGCCAGTCAGTTCGAAGTCACCGCCGCCGCCCTCCGCCGTCACCGTGCCGCTGGCCATGGGCGCGCCGTGGCCGTCGCACCAGTCCAACCTCACCGCCGCGCCGCTGGCCACGGCGATCTCCGGCTCCGGCGCGGGTTGCAGGAGGATGGCGCCATCGGCCTGTATCGTGCCGCACGGCTTTGCAAGCACGCATGTGCCCAGCAGCGTGCCCGCGCTGTCGTACAGGCGCAGGCTGGACGCACCCGACCCGGCATCGGCAAGGGCCAGGCTCGCGGCATTGCGCGCGGCGTGGTGCCCGAGTGTGATCTGCAGCGTCATGGCACCTGCGGCGGCACGCCGGTCAGCGTGGCCACCACCGGGCCAGCGGCGGCCGTCTTGTGGTTGCCCCACGGGTCAATGCCTACCGCGATGTAAGCCACGCCCAGCTCCAGGCCCTCGGCGCGGTAGTAACCCTGGGCGTCGCTGTAGCCCTCCCAGGCTTTAAAGCCATCCGCCGCGCGCAGCAGCCACACGCGCCCGCTGGCAAACGGCGCCTCGGGCGTGCCGGTCGCAGCGCGGAACATCACGCGATCTGCAATGACGCCCGTAGTGGGATTGGCCTGCCGGTAGTCTTGCGCAAGACGGCGCGGCATGGGAGCTGGCACGACGCAAGTAAATGCCACACCCGGCACACCCTGCAGGCAACCGGGTTGAGGCAAAGAGACAATTGACATGGCCGCTTATCTCCAGGGGCCCGTCAGGTCGATCATGGCTGCACCCGTTGCAGGGGTGTTTGCGGCGGTGCCGACGTGCACCCCCAACAACTTGCGGCCCACTAGCGCCCCCGCCCCGTCCTGTACCGACAAATGACCAAAAATCGATACCGCACCCGTTTGGGGGATGTAATGCACTCCCGGAATGATGCCGCGCAGGGGAGTTTGCGCACCCTGGTCTTTGAGACCCATGACCGCAGTCTTTACTTGGCCGTCGATGGCGGATGGCGCCGCGCCAAAATAATCTGCCGCCCCGGAAAGCGCCCCAAGAAGTCCAGTCATCGGCAAGGGCCGCTGCAGCACAGCACTACCCAGGCCTTGCCAGCTACGAGGAGCCACGCTGAGACCAGTAGCCACGGAACTATCTGATGCGCTACCACTGAGAGCGCCGTGGTCAACATACGATGCGCCTGAAGACGTGGCCGCACACGACAACACGCATGCAAAGGCGTCTCCCGCAGGACCCATGGGCACAACATCCCCAAACCCCCGCACCGCACACGCGGTGTTCGACGCGTTGGCAGCCGCCCCAGCCGTCAATGCATGTAGCAGCGCCCTGCCATCGGCGGCAACGACATAAGGGATGGCCGTTGCATTGGACGCTGTAGCTTTATGCCAGTAGCCGCCCCCCGCAATCATGGCCGCCGCCGGGTACATCCCGGCACCCGTGTCGGCGTCGCTCATGGATTCGTATCCGCACACACGGGCGTATAGACCATTGCTATCGTCCACGCGCAGATAAAAGCGCGCGCCCGTCACATCTGTGGAGCGGTACACGGCCTTGTTGGCGCCAGCGAACACTCGCTCCCATCCGGCGCTCGCGTACTTGATACCGATGGAGCCGCTGTAGCTGCCGTCGCCCGCGGCGGTGGCGAACGTGAGGATGTTGCCGCTGCTTGCGAGCACGCGCGCACGGCCGTTGATGGCGGCGGGGGTGGCGCCGCCGACCTCGATCACGGCGCCCACATCCCACGGTGTTGCGTTGGCAAACGTGGCCGTGGCGATGCCGCCGGCCACCACGAGGGTGCTAGCGGCGGCCAGGCCCCAACCGTTGATGAGCAGCGCATCGAGCACGGCCAGCAGGCAGCCGGGCGTGTTGCCGTTGATCACGGGCGCGCCGCGCATGGTGTTGGTGATGTAGCTCACGCTGTAGGTATCTGTCGTCATGGGATCTCCGGTGCGAGTGGTTGAACGGTTACGGGGCCGGCGCGTCAACGTCGCCGCGCACCAGCAGGGTGAAGCTGTCGTTGGGCACGGTCTCCGGCCCCTGCTGCACGGTGCGCACGCACCACAGCGGGATCTGCGCGCCCACGGTGTTGAGGCGCACGCAGTTGCCTGCGGCCCAGCCCGCTCCCCAGCCCAGCGGGTCGATCTCGAAATACGGCACGCCCGCGCTCGGGTTGATGGGCGCGCACCACGCACCCGTGCTGCCCGTGCCCACCACGCCCACGTGCTCGCCGACGATGTCGAAAGTGGTGGTGTTGGTAAAGCGCAGCAGCCAGCGCTCGGTGACCGCGCCCCGGTTGGTGACCTCCACGGGATACTGGGCGGCGTTGTAGCTGGCCAGGGCCACGGCGCCGTCGGGCGTGTCCTGCCATTTGTTGCCCCAGGTCTGCTGGTCGAACAGCAGCGGCACGCGTGCGAAGATGTCGCCGGCGACCAGCGCGCTGCTCACGTAGCTGCCCGCATCCGGATAGTCGTGCGTGAGCGGGCGCGTGAAAGTCAGCTCCCCGGTGATCTGCACGTCGCGCACCACCACCATGTCCTCAACGCGATGCTCGACGGTCACCGGCTGGCTGTAGCCCGTCACGTCCTCGATGGACACCAGGCCTGTTTCCAGGTCGGCGCTGTAGCCGCTGTGGATCACCACGCCGTCATGGCCCACGACACGCACGCGCGACAGGCGTGTGCGGGCGCAGTTGATGGTCTGGCCGTTGCTCACCACGGCGGTGACCCGGCCCGTGTGGCCGACGACGGCAAAGCCGCCCGCGCGGAAAATGGGCACGCGCCCGTCGCTGGGCAGGCGCACCGGGTCAAGGCCCAGCAGGTCAGCGTCCAGCGGCAGATAGCTGTAGGCCACGGCGGTGTAGCGCACGGTGCTGGCCGCCACCGGCGCGGGTTTAAAAATCTTGCCCTCGGCATCGACGGCGCCCGCAAAGAACCACGGCGCGCCCTCATTGCCCGCCGCCACGACGCGCTCCCCAAAGCGCAGCTTGACCAGGCCGGTCTGATGGTCCACCGTGCCCAGCACGCCGGTGGCCGCGATGCTGCCATTGGCGTGCGCGGTGATCGTCTGCACCCCGCCGCCCGCCCGCGCGAACTGGATCGACAGCGAGCCCGGGCGCAGCGGCGCCGCCGCCGTGCGAAAGATGTACTCGCTGCTGATCTGCTCGCCTGCCGTAGTCACGCAGCCCAGGCGCTGGTAGCTATTGGGCGCGCCGGGCTCCCAGCTCGCAAGTGTCACGCGGCCCGTCAGGTAGTCCAGCGCGCCCCGGGTGAGCCAGCCGGAGCCGTCCGCATTGCGCTGGCGCAGCACGCCTGCGCCGCTGTCCTGCCAGATGCCCGCCCAGCCCGGGTACTGCCACACGCCACCGGCCAGCGTGCCGGCCTCGGCCGCCAGGGTGACGCTGCCCGGCACCACGGCCGCGCGCACGTCGGGCACGAGCTGCAGTGTGGGCGCGAAGGCGATGGTCTCGCTCTGCGCGCTGGTGCTGCCGGGCGCGTTGTAGTTGAGCTTGACGTAGCCCGATTCGTCGTTGGGGTACAGGCTGGGCGCGTCGATGTACTCGATGCCGCTGTAGTTGAGCCGGAAATGCCCCCAGAAGTCCCCGACGGGCGCGCCGCTATACACGGGGCGAGGGATTTTGATGGAGACATCGGGCGCGAACTCCACCGCGCCCGTGGCGTAGTGCACCGTGCCCACCTGCACATCGCCGAGCCACAGGCCGCCGAGCCCGTCATCGCGCGCGGACTGGGTGGGATCGACCCACGACCAGGGGATGCCCATCTCGCTGAGCTGGCGTGCGGTGTAGACATCCAGCACCGATTCGTCGGTGTATGTGTTCCATTCGGCCGTCAAGCTGCCTGGCGTGATGGCGCCCAGGCTGGCGGCCACCGCCAGCCGGCCCGCCCCGTTGCGCGAGGGATGGGCGAAGTTGTCGATCTGCTTCGGCCCGGCCACGTACTCGACGGTGATCTCTGCGCCGATGGGCGGCATGGTGTTGGGGGCAAAGTCCACGGCATCGGCGCCCGTGTGCAGGCGGCCGGTGGCGGCGCCAGTGAGCAGGCCGTCCGCCCCGGCGCTGGCCGTGTGGTGGCCACTGCCATCGGCCTTGGGCCAGCTCAGCGTCAGCGTGCCGGGCTGCACGGCCTGGCCGTAGGCCGGGGCGAGCTGCAGGCGCTGGCTGGCCTTGAGGGGCACGGCGGGGTGCAGTGTCTCTTGCGTGGGGACGCCGCAGGCGATGACGATGGCGCTGCCCACGTCCGGCAGCGCACCCAATGTGACCACGAACGCGCCGGTGTCGGGGTTGATGGTGCCGGCGCCGTAGCCCGCGTCCAGCCCCTTGAGCTGCCCGTCGCCACCGTCTTGCAGCACGTACCAGCGGCCTTGCGCCATGTAGCTGATGCTGAGCGTGGCGCGCTCTGGCACGGGGTCGAGAAAGCCCACATAGCTGAGGCTGCGGCTCTCGGGCGTGACGTCGATGCAGGTGCTTTGCGGCGCGCGCAGCAGCCGCGCGGCCGGGATGTAGCTGATGGTCTTGAGTCCATCGACGCTGCCCGCGTTGAGGGTGAGCAGGCCGTTGGCGTAGTCGATGGCGCCCACGGTGCCGCTGGGCGTCTTGAGCACGCCCGCCGCGTCGGTGATGGTGCCGCTGCTGGCCTGTACCACGAGGCTGCCGGGCAGCACGCCGCCAGGCAGTTGCAGGGCGGCGGTGGCGCTCCAGGCGATGCTGGTCTGGATCTGCACGCGGGCGCCCGCCTGGATGGGCAGGGCCGCCGCCGCATACGGCTGCTGCGCGGTGATCGGCGCCTCGGCCTGGGCGCTGGGCACGAGCTGGGTGTAGATGCTGTTCGCGCGCACGCCGAAGGCACCCAGGCCGGCGGACTGCGCAAGGGGCACGCAGCCGACGTAGGCCCCGGCGTCCGCGACGATGGTCTCGCGCACGACGGCGGCACCACCGCCCGCCGTGAATTTGTCGTTGGCCGCCGTGCCGCGCCAGCTCTGGCGCAGCGCGTCAGAGAGCTTCAGGGTCACGATCTTGGCGGCATACTCCTGCGCACCACCGCCCGCGCCACTGTCCCTTGCGTACTTGCGCAGCACGCTCTCCACGGCGATGACGCGCACGTACTGCTCCTGGTAGGCCGCGAGACCATCGTCCTGCACCAGGCACAGGGCCGCGCCCACGGGCGGGGCCTCCCATTCGGGGCGGCAGAAGAGCTGGATGACGCGCTGGCCCGCGATGTGGTTCTCCAGCAAAAAACCTGGCAGCGCGGCGCCACGGAAGAGGTAGCCCTCAACGCGCTTTTGCGCGCTGGCGCGCTCCTCGAAGGCGTCCAGGGCTTTGAACAGCGTGACGGACACGCGCGGGTCCTGCGGCGGCTCGGCGACGATCACGTTGGCGCCGTAGTACGTGTCGGTGTCGTCGGTGCGCACGGCGGCGAAAACCTTGCGAAACGCCGCACGGCCGCCCGCGCGGTCCAGCTCGGAGATGTCGGGCATGATGGCGTTGCTCACGCCATCGGCGATCACGAGGCCCGTGGGTGCGCCGCCGCCTTCGGGCACGTCGGCCATGACGGCGGATTTGAGGAGGGCGATGTCGCCGGTGTGGATGGGCATCTGTTAAACCTCAAGAAACTTGAACATGGGCAGGTACGCCAGCTCGGGCGTGTGCTCGCTATCGATCAACGCCCACACGGGCCGCGCACTGAACTCCAGCCACAGCACGTTGCGTGCGCTGCCGCGCACCGTGAGCGCAAACACGGCGCCGGGGCGGGCCTTCCATGTGCGCAGTTGGTCGCACATTGCGCGGGTGATCCATGCCTGGCCGGTCTGCCCATCCAGGCTGATCGGGCGGCCCGCCTGGCGCGTGGCGCAGTCCACCAGCAGCGCGCCGGTGGTGCTGTAGGCGGTTTCGGTCTCGGCGGCGCTCCAGTCGTATTCGTCCGTCCACAGCAGGCGCTCGCCCAGGTCAATCGTCACGGGTGCGCTGCCTGGCGCGGTGTAGGTCAGGGCGATCACAGCGCAGTCCCCCGTGCTGCAGCCAATTGGCGCAGCAAGTCCGTGGCCTTGGCCTGGCTGGCTGCACCGTCGAACCCGATGCGCTCTGTCTTGCCGCCAGGCAAGGTGATGTAGGAGATGGCGCCAGCGCCAGCACCCGTGTTGATGCCCACGTCGCCGGGGCCCGAGCCAGTGCCTGGCACCGCGCTCTGTGCCACGGCCGCCATGGCGGCGGCCACGTCCCGCAAGGCCTTGAGCATGGCCTCTTCTTGCGCGCGCGACGAGGCCAGGCTCGCCTCGTAGTACTCGCGCTCGAGCTGGACGCGCGCCTGGCGGCGCTGCTCGGCCTCCTCCAGCTCCCGCAGGCGGCGCTGGTGCGCCTCCTGGGCGGATTTTTCGCGCGCGGCGACGGCCTTGTCTTCGGCGGCGCGCTCGTCGGCCAGACGCTTGGCGCGGGCGGCAGCAGCGGACTCTACGCGCTCGGCATCCAGGCGTGCCTGTTCGTCGGCCTGTTTTTTCTGCGCCGCCAGCACGGCATCGCGCTGGCGCTCCTGCGCGGTCAGCTCGGCCTGGTCGCGGTTGCCCGGTGTGTCCTGCCGGGCGGCCTCGCGGGCCTGGCGCTGCTGCTCCTGCTGTTGCGCGGCAGCGTCCGCCGCAGCGCGCTCCTGCGCCTCGCGCGCCTTGCGGGCGGCATCGACGCGGGCGGCGCGCTCGTCATCGGCCTGGCGGCGCGCGGCCAGTGCTTCGGCTGCTGCGGCAGCGTGTGCCTGGCGGCGCTGCTCGGCATCGTCAAGGGCTTTGTTCTCGGCGTCGTACCGGTCCTTGGCCGCCTTGTCTTCGGCTGCGTTGCGCTCCCTCATCACTTCGTCTTCTGCGGCGCGGCGCCTGCGCATCGCCTCTTCCATGGCCTGCAATCCGGCGCCGGCCTGCTCGCGCCGTGCGGCCTCTTCCGCCGCCTGGCGCTCCCGCGCAGCCTGCTGGATGGCGTTGTCCTGGGCCTGCTGGGCCAAATACTCGGCATCCTGCCGATCCTTGAGCGCCTGGGCCTCGGCGGCCTGGCGCTCGTCCAGAGCCTGCGCGTCGGCAATGCGGCGCTCTTTGTCAGCTTGTGCCTGCGCCCGCTGCGCCTGCTGCTGCGCACGCCGGGCGACATCCTCGGCGCTCTCGCCCACGTCCAGCTGCGCCTTGCGGGCAGCGGTTTCGTCGGCGATTTGAGTCATCTTCTCGCGGTGGGTTTGGGCGTTTTGCTCGCGCTCTTGTGTCGCCGATTCCTTGGCCTGGGCCTTCTTCTCGGCCTCTTGCCTGTCGGTTTCTTTCTTGCGCTGGGCGCGCTCTTTTTCCCCGATCTGGCCGACAAGCGCGAGCAGCTCCTTTTGCTTGGCGATTTCCGCATCCAGCTCGGCCAGCTTGGCGTTGTCTTTCCAGACGCGCGCACGCTCTTGCTCTAGTTGTAAGCGCTGTAGCTCCAGCTCGATTTGGTTGCGCTCGCGTTGCATCTTGGCTGCGGCGATCTCCTCCTCGGTGCCGTCAACTTCGAGCAGGCGCATGCGCAGGTCGGCCAGTGCTGCATCGCTGCCCTGGGCGGACTGCTGCAGCTTGCGCTGGGCGGCGTCGATGCCTTCCAGGGTCTCGATCATCTTGTTGGCCTGGGCGCTCATGGCTGCGAAGCCCGCCTCGGTCTGGGGGTGGAAGCGCACGGTCTCCCACATGGCCTTATTCACGGCCTGGGCGTACTTGCTCGCAGCATTCGTGCCGGTCCACCACATGCTTACTAAGCTGTCCACCGACTGAGTGGCAGCTTCGGCCGATTTCTGAGTTTTCCGTCCAGCGTCCTCGGCACTGTCCCCTGCCTTTTGCGATGCTGTAGTAGCTTGCGACGTGGCCTCTGCTAGTTCGCGTGCGCCAGCTGCGGCAACTTTGGCAATTTCGGCTTCCTTGCGTTTGACCTCGGCGGCTTTCAGCGCAGCATCAATCTCAAGTTTTTTCGATCCTGTGTACTTGTCGCTGGCGATTGCTTCTTCTTTTCTTATCTGGGCCATTTCAAGCGCGGCATCGGCCTCGGCTTTCTTGGCTTGGGCTGTCAGCTCCAGCAACTGGACTTCGAGCTTGCGCATTTCGTTCTGCGCAGCCATAGCTGTTGATTCATCGCCTCGCGCCTTAGCGACTTCATAAATCACACGCTGCTGTTCCACCGCTAAGCGGATGCCTGCAGACTTGGCGTCAAGCTCAACCAAGTGCAGATTTTTGGCTGCCGTGATTGCCCGAGCCTGATCGGCGAGAGCGTCGCGGTACAGCAAAGCGGCAGCACCAGCCTTGCGCTCGGCCTCCGCCACTTGCTCTGCCGTAGCGAGTCCAGCCTCTCGCGCAGCACGCAGTGCGACCACGCTTTTCTCGGTCTGGAGGTAAGCCTCCCTAAGTTCGCCCAAGCGCCCGCTGTTGTCTGCGTAGGCCTGCGCCTCTGCCTTTGCATGTTCCGCAGCAATCTTGCTGGCGCCCGCCTGCGCAACGGCCTTGTCGGTTTCCTGCTTGCGCAGCGCGATCAGCTTTTCCAGTTCCGCGAGCTGTTTTTGGCGCTCCTCGGATAACTTGCCTTGTGCCGCTCCTTCAGCCTTCAGGCTTTCGAGCTGCGCCTGCAAGGTGTTGAGTTCGGTGAGGCGCTGCTGCGCAACCTGGGCAAGCGCCAGGGCATTGGCCTCTGTGGCCTTGGCCTGGGCGTCGCGCTGCTCTTTTTCGGTGCCGAACGCCTGCGCCAGCGCTACTGCAGCCTTGCCTTCGGCATCGCGGGCGATCACGCTTTTTTCGGCCTCGGCGATCTGCTCGCGCACGCTTTCCAGCACCAGCCGATAGCCGTTGTTGAGCCTGATCCAGTCACCCGCCGCCGCTCCGGCCGCAGCGCCTGCAGCAGTGGTAGCCGCGCCTGCCTGCTGCTGCGCCAATGCCGCCTGGGTGGCCTCATTTCCGGTGGCTTCGAGCGTCTTACGCAGTACCTCGTTGTGCTGCGCCGCCTTCACGAGGCTCTCACGGCTGTCGGCCTCGATGTCCTTGTATGCTTGGCTCAGTCCCTTGAGGTCGCGCGTGACCAGCGCCGCGATGGTCACGCCGATCTTGCGCCCGGTGGCGACCATGCCTTCGCCCAACAGCACGATAGCGGTCTGCGCAACCTCGGCCGCCACCTTGAGTGCCGAGAGTCCACCGGCCTGCCCGATGCGGTCGGACATGTCGGTGAATGCGTTTTTGATGTTGGTGATTTCCTGACTCAGCGTTTGCGCGCCAGGTGCGCCGCCGTACAGGTCGTTCAGGCCCTTTGCCAGCGCAGGGAACAGATCCTCGGCCGTGATCTTTCCTTCCTCCACAAGCTTCATCAGCTCGGCCGTTGTGATGCCCAACCCCTTTGCCGCCGCATTCAGCGCGCCTGGGAGCGCTTCGCCCAGTTGCCCGCGCAGCTCCTCGCTCTGCACCACGCTCTTGCTAGCCATCTGCGACAGCGCCAAAAGTGCATTGGCCGTGTCGGCGCTGCTCTTGCCCGCCTTGCCCATGGCCGCCGCCACGGCTTCAAACACCTGGCGCGTGGGCTCACCCTCCACGGCGGTGCCGCGTGTCGATGCAGCCAGGCCCAAGAAGGCCTTGCCGACCTCGGCCACGTCGGCGCCAATGCGGTTCGCCACGACGCGCACGAACTCCAGCTCTTCTCCCGCCTTGACGGCGTCCTGGGTCACTGCTGTGAGGCCGCTGCGCAACTGCTCCATCTGAGCAGCCGCAGTCACCATTTCGCGGAACGTGAAGGCCGCGCCCAATGCCCCGGCCATTTGCCCCAACAACTGCGAGAGCCCCTGCACACGGGCGCCAAGCTGGTCGGTGGCCGCCGCGTTGGACTTGTGGGCATTTGTCAGGTCGCGTGAGCGCGCTGCGGCCTGGTCGGCGGCAGCGGCCTCAACGCGCAACGCCCTGGCATAGTTCTCGGCCGCACGCAGCTCGTTGGCCTGGGCCTGCGTCAGCGGGCCGATGGCAGCAAGCTCTTCGCGCCGGGCATCGGCCGCCTGCTGCACAGCAGCAGCTTCGGCCCGCTTGGCGCGCGCCACCAGGGCGAGTTGCTCGGCCTCGATTTGGCGCAGGGCGTTGCCTGCACGGGTGGCTGCAGCCTCATCGCCCTTGGCCTGAGCCGCCTGCAGGAGCGCCTGCTGCTCTGCGCGAGTTGCTTCCAGATGCTGGCGCCGCAGCTCGATCTCGCTTTGCGCTACCTGCAGCCCGCTCTTGACGGCGGCCGTCTTGGCGTCCACTTCCTTGCGCAGGTCGGCCAGCTCGCTGCCGGCCTGGTCGGCCGCGCGGCCCACGTCCTGTACGCCCTTGCTGGCGGCCTGCGTGCTGGCGCCGAGTGCGCGGGCATCGTCACCGGCCTCGGACTCTGCGGCGGCCAACTGTTGAACACTGCCACGGGTCTGCTGCGCAGACCGGCCCAGCTCCGCTACCGCTGCGGCCACCGTGTCAGTGCCAGTGCCCAGCTTATCGAGCGCAGCGCCAGCAGCCGCACTGGCTGCACTCAGCTCACGTGCACTGGCTTCGGCCGCAGTTTCCGCAGCATTCAACGCCTCCACATCAGTGCTGGATTGCTGCGCCGCGTCGCCAATCTTGTCGATGTCATCGGTCAGCCCGGCAACCGCATCACGGCCCTTTACACTGACGCTCAGTTCCGTGCTGATCTTCTTATCCGCCATGTTTTCCCCATATGCGGACTTGCCGCGCATGGACCGACTGTCTCGCGCGAAGCACAAATAAATAAGGCCGACAGATGTCGGCCTTTGTGTTGGTGATGGTGGCTTTTAGATCTTGCGCACCCGGTAGTACTTGCTGATCCCTTCGCCGTTCTTTGTGACGTCCTTGAGCACCGCGCCCGACACGGGCAGGCTGGCAAACCCCTTGTCGGCCAGCAGGCCGATGCTCGATGCCACCCCCTGGCTGGCGCGCCAGATTTCCACGATGCAGGGCTTGCCATCGTCGGCTTCGTTCAGCCCCTCGAAGATCAGCTCCAGTTCCTTGGCCTTGGTGGTCAGGGCTTCGATCACGGCGTAGCTGGCGTACTCGTAATCGACGGTGACATCCTCATCGTCGGCCAGGCCCGCCGCATCCGGGAACACGAACACACCGGCAGCACGTGCCTCCCAGTTGCCCGCCGCAGGCACCTCGGTGCCCACTGTCGGGTACTGGTAGCTGATCCAGAAGCCCTTGCCGTTTGTCACGCCCGGGGCAGCGGCATCCACATGCACGCCTGCAGCGTCCCATGTGTAGTTGCCAGCCGCTGTCAGGGGCGTGGCCGTGGCAACGCTGTCGCCCACACGAATGGTCACGTTGGTGGCAAGCCCAGGGTTATCCAGCGCAATGGTGTCCCCCTTGCTCACGTTCAGGTGCTCCTCGTCCGTCGCCGTCGCGGTACTTGCGCCGGAGCCCTTGCGCACCACCACGTTCACGGGGGCAATGTGCGCCGTGCGCAAGATGCCGCCGCGCGTCACCTTGTGGGCTTCGCCCGCCACGGTGCCGCCCTCCACGCCGGTCACCGTGCCCAGCGAGGAGCGGGCCAGGTTGATCACGTTGAGGTCGGCCAGCTTCATCTTGATTTCGACATCGGTCACGCGGCGCATCTCGGCATGCACGCCGCCGCCGAGCTGCGTCATGTCAGGCTGGGTCTGCACATCTTCCTTGTGCGACAGCTCCAGCTCCAGCACGTTGCCGATGGGCATGGGCGCGGTAGTGGCGCCGCGTTCGCGGGCGTACACATGGCCCACCATGGCGGCGGGTGCGAATGTGCGTTTGATGATGGCTTCAGAAGACATCGTTCATTCCTTCTTTTCGGGGGTGGATACAACACCCACGGCGCGCAGCCAGCGGGCGGTTTCGGGGTGCACATCGATCTCGGTGCCGGACGCACGCAAGACGCCCAGGTGCTTGTGCTCATGCGCCAGGCACACACGCTCCAGGGGCGGTGGCGCGGGCGGCTTCCTGCGTGGGCGGGCGGGTTTTGTGGTCACGGCTTCCTCCATTCGGCCCAGTTGCGGGTCTTGAGCTGCAGCACGGCGCTATGGCACAACGCACCGGCAAACCACACCGGCCCAGCACTCACCACCTGCAGGCCGCGTTCCTCGGCCGTGCTGGCCCCCAGCAGGCCGGGCAGACCCAGGTTTCCGGCCAGGCGCGCGGCATCGCGCATGCGCTCGACCAGGTCGTCAAAGATCAGCTCGCTGTCCAGCGCGCCGTTGAACGAGAGGTAGCCACGCATCTGCCAGGTGTGCTCGTTCAGGATGCGGCCGTTGTCGTTGACCTCGGAGGTGGCTGTGCGCCGCAGGTACCAGCCCCGGATATGCGCATCGGCCCCAAACCCATCGGTGGCCGGGTCGGTGTGCCGGTACTGGTAGGCTGCTTTAAACCCCCGGTCATCGGACGCATAGCGCTCGCACGGGTGCACCTGGCCCACGGCGGGCACGGCGCGCAGCAGGGCCACCAGGGCCTCGCGGGTGGCGGCCAGGGTGTTGGGCATCGTCATGCACTGCCTCCTGCCAGGTACGCGGCCACCTTGGCCGCACCTTGCTCGAACAAGGCGAGGATCTGCCCCTCGGTGGCCGATGCAGCACGCGCCATGGGGTACTGCGCTGGCGTGCCCTCGCGGGCGATCTTGCGCGCAACCAGGAACGCCACGCTCTTGACCTGCTTGGGTTCGCGGATGCCGAGCACGGCCTTGACCCAAGGCTCCAACGCCTGGGCAGGCGGCATGTGCGGCCTGGTGCCCAGCTCAACAAACAACGCACTGGGCTGGCTGCTGCCCACCACGCCCAGCACCCCTGCAGGCGTGCTGGCAACGTCGCTCGTGATGCTGGCGGCGGTAATGTCAGAAGCCCCACGCGGCAGGCGCTCCTGCCACTCGCGCTGCAAGAGCAAGGTGGCTTCGGTCATGGCCACGCGCAGCACCTGGTCGGTGTAGGCGGGCGCAGCGCGCAGCCCTTGGCCATAAGCGCGCAGGTCACCCAGGCTGATGGACAGCTCCATCACACACCCCTTCGCACCAGGCCGTGGCGCGGGTTGCGCCGGGGCCAGCTCACCACGCCCGAAGCCGCCGCCAGGCCGGTGCCCGCCGCTGCGCTGAAAGGGTCTGCCTGGCCCGTCCCCTGGTAGTAGGCCGTGCGGTATTCCTTGGCGCGCAGCGCGTAGGCTCGGGCGCGGCTTTCAACACGCGCCGCATCCACAGCCAGGGTGGAGTCCCGGTCGCTGCTGTAGAGCGTGGCAAGCCGCTGGCACAGCAGGTAGGCCGCGTACTGCGCCACCGGCAGGCGATGCGCCTGCGGCACGCCTGCACCGGGCAGCGGCGCCAGGTCTGCGTCGTAGCGCACCAGCGCCTCGGCGATGGCACGTTCGCGCACGTCGGTAGCAACGGCGTCATCCTGGTCGGGCACCAGGTCGCTCAGGAGCTGCTGGATATCGGCGAGTGCCATGGTTCAGGCCACCACGGCCTTGGTGAAGGCGCGGTAGTCGGTGACCGCGCCGCCGTAGATGTGGCGCAGCTTGTAGGTCAGCTTGTCGGCCGCGAACATGGAGCCTACGGTGGGCGAGTCCTGCACGAACAACTCAGGCTCCTGCTGGCCGTCTAGGAAGCCGATCTCGATGCCGGGGATGTCGGCCGGGTCGGCGGCGGTGCACCAGTCGTTCGGGTCCATCCAGTACCACACGGGGATGATGTTCATCGTCAGCGACTGGATGAACGTCTTCTCGTTGTTGGTGGACAGTTTGAACAGATCGACGGCCGTCTCCTGCAGCTCCACAGGCACGATCAGGCGCGAGGGCGTGATGCCGATGCGGTCGTTGCTCGAAAGCTCGGTCTGCTTGAGCATCGCCAGGCGGTGTGCAGCCAAGGCCGCCTTGTCCAGCGCGGCCGTGAACAGGTTGGCGTGGTCAACGTGAAACAGCGCCTTGGTGTCGTAGATCACCGGATTCGTGCGCAGGAAGTCGAACACGAACTTGGCGAGCGTGCGCTTGGCGGCGCGCGAGAGCTTCGTGGGGATGCGGCGAATCACGCCCACGTCGTCGTTTTTGATCATCTCCAGCGTCACGTCTTCGGTGCCGCCTTTCTTGCCCGCCTTGTACGTGGCCTCTTCGTCGCCAGGGCTGCTCAGAGGCTGGTAGTCGGCGCCCTCGGCCACCGTGGGCAGGTCGCCGTAGCCGCCCCAGCGCGTGCGGTGCTGCATGCGAAAGTCCGAGAGCGGCACAACGTTGACGATCTGGCGCCAGCCGTCGAAGTCCACCGCTGCGCGGTACTCGGCCAGCATGCGGCGTGTCACGCTGTCGCCCAGCACTTCGCTCAGGGTCGAACTGCCCATGGATTCGGCCAGGCGCGACTGGTCGCATTCGCGCAGGCGGCCTGTGACCAGGCGGTCGCCGGTCATCTCGACATAGCACTCCTTGAAGGACTGCACGCGGCCGTGGTCCTTGTGCGCCGGGTCCCAGAAGGCATCCAGCATGTCGCGCATGGTCAGGCTGCGGTCGCCCACCGTGATGGCGCCATTGCCGAACATGGGCACGCGCACGGTGCCGCTCTCGGTCAAGCGCGCCACGTAGCCACCCTCGGCCGTGATCAGCTCGCCCACGGCGGCCTCGGTCAGGCGGTCGGCGCCAGCGGTAGCGATCTGCGAAAGCAGGCGCTCCTTGGACGGCGCGGGCAGCTTGGCCGCACCGATGCGCTCGCGGGCTGCGGCGCGCAGTTCGAACACGGCCAGGTCAGCGCGTGTCAGTGGCGCGTCCTGGGCTTCGGCCACGCGCTGCGTGCCAGGCTCGGGCAGCAGCGAGCCGCAGACGGATTCGTGCACGCGCACGAGGTCGTCATCGCTGATGGTGTCCACGTTGATCGTGGCGTGCTTCGCCGGGTCTTTGGCCTTGATGGCCTCCAGCATGCGTTGCTTCCAGAGAGGCATTTCGCTTCCTTCGTTGGTAGTGGTGGGATCGGCGGCGGCTTCGGTGAGACGATCCAGGCCGCCGCCAGCGCCCGGCTCGACGATCAGGTCAACGGAGATCACCTTGGTGAACTTCACGGCCTCGGTAAGGCGTTCCTTGCCCACCTGGCGTGGCTTGGTGCGCGCGAAGGCATCGATGGACAGGCCCAGCAGGCTCTGCATGCCGCGCTTGACGGCCTCGACCATCTTTGTGACGGCCGCATCGGTGGGGTCGATAGCCCGGAAGGTGCCCACGAGTGCACCCGTGTCAGTGGCCTTGCCCTCGACAAAGCGCACGCCGTAGATGCCACCGATCAGGTTGCGCACGTCCTTGCCTTTGCCTGCGATGTGGTCTGCATCGCTCTTGGCGAACACACGCACGCCCTCGAACTGGGGCACAGCTTCGCGCAGCGTGGCGTCGGGGTAGTAGTTGCGGTTGCCGCTGCGGCCCGCCTTGACGATGGTGACCTCAATGGCCCCATCGGCCGCCTCGCGGAACACCACCGAACCATCGGCCGCTACGGCTTCGCGCACGGCAGCCGCCACGGTGCTGGACGCACCAGCGGGGACGGTGGAGGCACTGCCCACGGGCGCATAGTCCGCCACCACCTCGGCCGCGTCGCCCAGCGCCACGGTGTTGTCGGCGGCCACGGTGTAGGCGTAGCTGTACAGGCGCCCCTTGAACGCCACGACCACACGGTCGGGCCAGATGCCGCGCACGTCCACGTAGTAGTCGCCATTGGCCGACAGGCGCAGCTTGTCGCGCACGGCCTGGCGCACCAGGTCGATGAGCTGGCCGTACTCGGTGGTCACCGCCTCGGTCATGCGCGCGTAGCCGGTGCCAGCGGGGATGAGCTTGATGGGCATGGCCGCTTACTCGTCCTGGCCCAGGCTGGAGAGCTTCTGTCCGTCGCGCGTCACGACGACGACGTGCGTGCCGTAGTCGCGCACGGCGAGAACTTCATCGGCCTTGATGGGGATGCGCTTTTCGCGGGGCGCCTTGGCGGGCTTGCCGTCCTCGCCCTTTACGTCCGCGAACTCGACCACCTTGCGCTGTACGCGCTTGGCGGCCTCTGCGAAGGTCTGTTCTTGGGACTTGGCCTTGTCGGCCGCGTCCTGCTTTGTCGGGTCGGGCATGCATCACTCCATCCAGGTATGCCGCGAGGCGGCGTTGCGATGGAGTGACTGTGCCGATGGGGGTACAAATAACTAAGGCCGACATGGGTCGGCCTCGGATGGCGGGAGAGGGTTATCAGGCTACCACGCGAGCTTCGGTGGTGGCGGATTCACCGGAATCGGGCGACACTTCCAGGCCACGCCAACCGAGGAGCTACGTACATGGATGACAAGCACGCCAACGACGACCAGCAAACCAAGGAACTGGATCAGCAGTACGCGCTTTTCAGGCTATGGCTTATATCGCCCCAGGCGCAGGTCAATCCACACCTCGGCCCAGAGGCTATGATCGAGGAAGCGATGTGGATGGCCTGGAAGGAAGGGTACCGCTATGGCAAGCACCAGAAGAACCCGGCGCGAACCAAGTAGCAACCCAATGCATTTAAACCCAATTTAAATCGCCCGCCAAGCCCGCCCGGCGCGCATGCCAAGGGGGTAGGCGCCTCAAGGGCGCCTAATGCGCCAGAGCGGCCTCTTTTTCAGTCTCCTTCTGGATCACTGCTTCGCCCTCGCGCCGCCCCCCGGCTTTTTTCGCGGCCTGGTCGAGCGCCGCCTTGCGGCCATCGAGCTTCAGCTCCAGCTCGCTGAACGGCTTGGCCCCCGGTGTCATCACCTTCCAGTGCTTCATCCAGGGCAGGCTGATGCACCCGCAGTGGATCACCTGCTCGGGCGGGGCCTTCGGGTCGTGCGGGCACTGCATCAGATCCATGCCGCCCCCTGGGTTCGGTACCTTGAAGGGTTTGCCTACCTCCACCACCCGGCCGTCCATCAGGTCGTGGTTCCAGCGGCTGTGAATCTTGCCGCTGCGCCGCCACTGCTTGCACAGGCCGGGCACCAGCTCTGCGGCTTGCTCCAGGCGCCCGTTGGCCGCCATGGCAAAGGCCCGGCTCACTTCGGTGTGGACGATGGCCGTGGCACGCCGGGGCGACTCGCCCTCCAGCAGCGCCTGCACCTGCTTGATGGCAGCGAACGGCGTTTGCCCGCCGATGGTGACCAGGCCGAGCTGGCGGCCGATCTTGCGCAATGCCTCCTGCCCCACGTCTTTCAGGCGCAGCGTGCCGAACGCCTTCATCTGCTTGAGCACGCCCACGTCGAGCTGCGCCAGGCGCAGTTCCACGGCCTGGCCGATCAGGGCCAGGGGCTTGTCGATGATGTCCTCGCCCGCGCGCCAGGCGCCATCCATGCGCAGCCCGAACAGCACCCCCGCCTTGCCGGAGGCCCCTTCCAGCACGTCCTCGATCTGGCCCAGCAGGCGCGAGAGCTGCCACTGCTGCCAGTCGCTGGGCAGGCCCGCCAGCGTGGCCAGGATCTGGGTGCGCGCGTCCTTGAGGATCTGCAGCACCTCGGTCTGCCCGGCCAGCAGGTCGCGCGCGCGCTCGCGCAGGCGCCGGGCCAGTTCGGCCTCGAAAGCCTTGTCGGGCTTGCCCTGGGGGTCAGTCTTTTTGGGCATCGGCAGCGGCATCGGCAGCGCCTGCTGGCAGTTGGAATACATCCTCGGCCGCACGTTCGGCCTTGCGCTGGGCAGCTTCGGCACGGGCCGCAGCCAGCTCGGTCTTGGCGTCAAAGTCCTGGCCGAAGCGCTGGGCCACGTCGGCGATGATCTTGAGGGCTGTTTCCTCGGTGAGCAGCCCGGCCTCGATCATCTGGATCACGGCAGCGGTCACCGCCTGCATGGCGCTGGCGAATTTGGTGATGTCGCGGTTGAGCAGTTCGGGGAAGACGGCCGTCACCTGCCATTTGTCATTCGCCCAGTTGGGCTTTTCGTCACGCGTGCGCGCGGCGCACCAGAGCACGTAGCGGCCGATCTCCTCCAGCATGCGCTTTAAAAAGCCCTGGCGCATGCTGTACATCTTGAAAGTCGGCTCGCCCATCTCGCTGGCGGCGGCGCGGTTGACGTCGCCCCCGCCGCCGAACCAGTGCTCGGGCACCGTGGCACCGCCCAGCACGTGGTTGCGCAGCAGCCGGGCGCTCTGGCTGGTGTCGGCCGCCTGCAGGCCGGGCGTCTTGGGCTCCAGCTTGACCTGGTCGTTGTGCACGAACACGCTGTTGGGGCCGGGCGGCACGAATTCCTTCTCGTACTTCTTGACCGCGGCATCGTCGGCGCCCGTCATGGTGATGTCCCAGACGAAGCGCCGCAGGTAGTCGATGCGGTCCAGCTCCGAGAACAGGAAATCGTCGTAGGCGTCCAGCCAGTCCATCTGCCCCAGCAGGTCGGAGCGGCCCCGGCTGCCGTTGGGAAACTTGTTGAGCTGGAACAGCAGCACCTCGCCATCGCCGAAGTCTTCGGCGCGGATGCGCTGGGTGCGCTCGCTGAACAGCTCCGCATCCTCGCCCAGCACGATCACGCGGTACTTGTACTGCCGCCCCCGGTTGTCGCGCTTGGTGACCACGCCGATGGGCTGCTCGGGGTTGTCGGGGTCGTTGACCACCGTGGCGATCTGGCGCGGGTCCAGGTAGCCCAGGCGCACGAAGCCATCGCCGTCGCGCACGTTGGCGATGTAGCACTGCTCGCCCAGCAGCCCCAGGGCGCGCACGCGCTGCTCCAGCTTCATGGGCCAGTTGTTGATGGGGTCGGACCAGAAGGCGTTGAGCTGCGCCTGGTGCTCGTCATCCACGCACTGCAGCGCCACGCCCTCGGCCAGCAGGTAGGCCAGCGGCAGCTCCACCAGGCGGTTGGCAAGCAGGTTGCTCTGCCACAGGTACTCGGCGAGCTTCTGCATGCGATCCTGGGCCATGGGCTCCAGGTCGCGCTCGTTCATGCTCGCCAGGCCGTCGCCCGAGAGGCGGCGCCAGCCCGCATCGTCGTCGCGGTCGCCCTGGGCTGCTGCGGCCTCGCGCACGGGCTGGGGCGCGGGTGAGGGCACGGGTGCGGCATCGGCGGCATGGACGTAGCCCACGGCCTCCAGCAGTCTTTTAAAGACTCCCATGGGTCAGCCCTCCGCGTCCAGCTCTGCGCCCACCAGAGCCATGGCCATGAGGCCGTGGTCGTTGTGCGCCTTGACGACTTCACGCAGTTTGGCGGCGGCCAGCTCCACGCCCTGGCGGTCGGCGTCGGGTAGGGCATAGATGGCGCCACGGATCACGAGCAGTAGTTGTTGTGCTTCGGTCATGAGGGTCTCCGGAACATGCGCGCGGCCTGGCGCGCGTAGCGCTCTCGCGCGGTCTTGGGTTGGTGGGTATTGCCGCCCTGGGCCGCCGCAGCGATGCCGCCTGTCACGCACAGCATCCAGAGCATCTGCACCATGTCGGGGCCGTCGTCGTGGTCGGCCTTGGGGAAGTGGCGGAATTGGTCGATTAGCGTGGTCTGGCTGCTGTGCAGCCGGATCAGGCCGTTGTGCATGTGCGGCTGTAGGCTCTCGATGCGCAGCAGCTTGTCGCTGATCGGAATCAGCGCGCGGGCGGGCACAGGCACGCCCAGCAGCGCGCTGCGCTTGACCAGCTCGGTGCGCAGGAATTCCTGGAACTGCACGCTCTCGAAGCCCCAGACGATGCAGCAGTACTCGCGCTGCATCTCGATCACGTCGCTGATGATGCGGTCGGGCACGCGCTTCTTGATGGCCGCCTCCACCACGTCCATCACGCCCGTCTCGCGGTTGTAGCCGCCCACGCCGATGGCGCTGGGGTCGCGGCTGTTGCCCGCCTTGCCCAGGCTGGGGTCGCACGCGCCGTAGAAAATCCACTCGGCCAGGCGGTTGACCCAGAAGCGGATGGAGTTCGCAAAAGGCGCGTCGTCGCCCGCCACCGGGTCGTTCTGCTGCTCGCTGTCGAACGCGGCATGGCCTTCACGCGCGCGGCGGATCATGAGCTTGACCAGGGGGCGCAGCGCAGGCCAGCTCACCTGGGCGCCCTTGTCCATCTCGGCTTGGCTGGAGTGATACAGCGCCATGGCTGCGGCCTCGCCCTTCTGCGGGTTCTCGCCACCCAGCAGCAGGCCCTCGAACTGCTCCCACAGATCCATGCGGTCAGGCCATTGCAGGATGGCTTTAAAGACCTTGTGGTTCCACAGCGGGTTCTTCAGGAAGCGGGCAAGCACGCTGTCGTAGTGCAGCACCGTGCCGATCAGGATGGCGTGCATGGAGTCATCAGGCGGGCCGAGCGAGAGCACGCTTTTCGTGACGAACGCCTGCAGCTTGTCGCGCTGCGCGGGCGTGTTCACGTTCTCATCGTTCTCGATGTCATCCATGATCGCCAGTTGCGGGCGATAGGCGCCATGGCGGCGGCCCCGGATTTTCTTGCTGCTGCCAAACCCTTCGATCTTGCGGCCGTTGGCCGTGACGATCACGCCCGCGCGCCAGACCTTGCCCTGGCCTGCCGCTTCGGGGAAGTCGCTGGCGATGCGCGGGTTGGCCTCCAGCTCGGCCTTGATGGCTTCGAGCATCTCGGCGGCCTGCTCGAAGGCATCCATGATGATGACGATGTACCAAAGCCACCCGGTGACCACGCACCAGGTCACAAAGGACATGCTCACCTTCGTGGACTTGGCCTCGCCGCGAGGGGCTGCAGTTGCATCCCGTTGCCCGGAGCTGCTGTTGATGATCTCTGGCAGGCGCTGGTACAGGTACTTGTGCAGCTCGCTGGGCTCGGCCTTTCCATAGTGGGGAAAGTAGTGGCGATCCCAGTACTCGAAGCCGCTCACCGGGTCGCAGACCAGGCGGCGGCGCTCGGCGATGGCCTCGGGCGACACGTCCCAACCATCCATGTCGGCGTCGATCTGGCGGCGCAGATCGTCGGCCAGGGCGGCGAGGCCAGCGAGGAAATCCTTGGTGCTCTTCGCCATATCAGTGTTCCGGGCTGGTGCCCTTTAGGGGATATGGCCCAGCCTCATTGCCCAGCACGGCCACGGGGCCACAGGCATGGAGCTGTGCCGAGAACTGAGCCTCAGCTTCGCGCCGCGTGTCATCGCTGCCCATGGCGCAGCCAAAGCAAATGGCCGCACCACCCTTGCCGTAGGGCCGGGTTTCCTTTTCTTCACCACAGGTTGCACAGCGCATGACTAACGCACCTTCGCCAGCTCTTCGCCAAACGGCTCCAGCATCTCGGCCAGGGCGGCCAGGTGCTGCGGATACTTCGCCTTGGCGAACGTCACGAAGCGCTGCAGCACGTCGATCTGCACCGCCTGGCGGTCCAGCTCGGGGTTGAGGCGCTTGAAGCTCGCCATGGTCTTGTTGAAGCTGTCGCTCATGCTGGCGAGGGTCTCGGCGCGATCCCGCGGCCCCATGCCTTCGGTGTCGCGCAGCAAGTCCATGGTGGCCTGGTGCTGCACCAGGTAGTCTTCGAGCAGCTTCTTGCCCAGGCTGGCGAAGTTGTCGTCGCCCAGGGCCACGGCGGCGCGCACAGTGTCCCAGTCGTCGCCCTTGTCCGCGGCCTCCTGCTTCCAGCGGTTGCCCGTGCTGCGCGGCACGCCCAGCTTCTTGCAGGCGGTCTCCATCGGCAGGCGCTGGAAAACGTACAGGCCCCGGAGCTGCGTGCGTTTTTCGCCTGGGTGTGCCATCAGTTCCCCAGGCCAGGGCCGCCGCCGCGCACGAACTGCTTGATGCCTTCCACGATCAGCGCCGTGCCCACGGCAACCGCGCCGCCCGACACGGCGCCTGCCACGGCGGCCTTCTTCTCGACTTCGCGCAGGCGCGTGTCGAGCCCGTTGTAGTGCTCTTCCATGCGCTGCTCCATCCGGTCCATGCGCCGGTTTTGCTGGTCCTGGCCGTCCTTCAAGGACTGCACCATGCCGTGGATCTGGCCGAGCAGCAGCAGCTCTTGCTTGCGGTCTTGGTTCTGTTCGCTCATGGTTGTTGGCGGAGGTTTAAGAAGTCGATCAGTGCCCGAAAGCGCTGCCGGTCGTCGGCGCAGGCTTTGGCGTTGGCGCGGTGGTTGGCCCAGGCGTCGTCGAGCGAGAGGCCGGAGTCCTCGGCACAAGCAGCGTCGGCGCCATCGGCGGCACCAGCAACGCCGCAGGCACCTGCAGGGGCGTCGGTGCCGGTGAGGGCGCCGTTCCACATGCGGACAGCAGCGAGACTGAGAGCAGGGCCACGGTCCAGCAGATCAGCGCAAGCCCCCGGCGCGTCAGCAGGCGCAGCAGAGGCGACTGCGTGCGCCACAGCAGGACGCACAGCCACAAGGGGAGCGCGACGGCGCAGGTCGTTGTAAACAGCATCGAGAGCGGCATAGCGTTCTTCCTGGTCGAGGTGTTCGGTGAGGTAGAGGGCTGCGGCCTGGTCGGCGCGCCGGGTTTCCTTTGCCAGGTCATCGGCGGCGGCCTGGGCCGCCTTGGCCTGGCGCGCGGCCCAGGCGTTGTCGGTGGCCGAGCTGCCCCACCAGTAGCCGCTGCCGATCAGGGCCAGCGCGGCGAGCAGCGAGAGGAGGAGCCGGGCCGCCATGTCACTGCAGCGCCATGCACTTGGCGTGGCGCTCCTGCTGGCGGGTCCATACACCCCGGCAAACCTTGTTGCCCGGGGTCGAGCAGTCGAATTCCCAGCGCGTGGGGCGGCCTTGCGCATCGCGCTTGCTGACCACCCAGCCAGGCCCTTCCTGGCGAGCACTGGTGAGCTTGCGGTAGTCGAGCAGCGCGTTGCAGGCAGGCACGTAGTTGCCCGCCAGCAGCTCGCGGCGCATGCTGGACTTGAGCCATGCGCCCGTGCCGTACTGGTAGACCCAGTCCATGTACAGGTCGTATTCGCCCTGGTGCAGCGCCACGCCGGGCAGCGATGCGCGGAACGCGGCCTCTTCGCGGCCAATGTGCGCCTGCGCCTTGATGAGCGCGCGCACGGGCGTGGTGGTGTCGCCCATCTTCACGGGCGAGCCGTCTTCGTGAAACGTGGAGCCGAAGCCAATGGTGGGCCGGTCGCCCTGGGTGGGGATGACGGCCTTGTCCGTATAGCCCTCACGCGCCACCAGCCCCACCAGGGCCGCAGCCGAGAGGGACAGGCCCGCCACCAGCAGGCGCGGGTTGACGCCGCCGCGCATGCGGTCTCTGCGGTGGCCGCGCGCCACAGACCACGAGCCAAGGATGGCCGGGATCAGCGCCCCACAGATGCAGCCGAGGAAAAAGGAATTGGTAATGCCCATGCCGCGGCTGTCATTGCGGGGGCATAAAAAACTAAGGCCGACATGAGTCGGCCTGGGTGCGGGGGGAGTGCTTTTTAAGATACCACGGAACAAGGCACATGGGGAAAACAGTTAGCCTCTTATCAGCGCAGCATGCCCGCCACAGCCAACAAGGCGAAGAGCATGCCGAAGACCACAAGCGTGAAACGCCAGCTCACACCAGCTCGCTCTTCGTTACGGTGCGGCATCTGGCGAGGAGGAACTGATCGCGTCGATCCTGCGCTCATGTCAACATAGCCGCTCCCATTGGGTTGCTTGATCCATCCAGAAACGGACAACAGCCCCTTGGTTGAGCATGTGCAGTTCTCGGGCATTACTGCGCGCGCCCCCGCACCGACACCGATGATTGATTGATCCAGCGCACGGCAGACGGGGCAAAGCCTGTCCCGCGCTTTTCCCGCTGTCAGTTGCACAGTCCGAACGCCTTGGCGGGCAAGTTTGGCGAGGTCAATCTCAATGAGCAGCAACCACCAGCGCTCCAGTTCCTCCGGGTCTTGTGAGTTGGCGATCATCCTCAAGACGGCATTGCGATCACCGGCAAGCGCGGGC
>ERZ778021.1532-NODE-1532-length-26470-cov-6.482491_pt1 | contig 26470 bp, 20 predicted proteins | sample MGYA00375751_ERZ778021 | MGnify/ENA primary metagenome ERZ778021 (study PRJEB29350, sample SAMN05389814) | bioreactor metagenome | isolation source: Thiocyanate stock bioreactor | place: South Africa: University of Cape Town | collected 2013-08-29 ... | reverse complement strand
TTCAGCCATTTGGCGAACCATGCATAAATAGCGTTATTCCAGGCGATCCGCTTGTCATAATCGTAGATAGCATGGTTTTCACCATCCACCTGGATAAACTCCACCTCCTTGCCGAGCAGTTTCAGGGCGTTATACATCTGGATACTCTCGCCGATAGGCACGTTGGTGTCGACCGTTCCGTGCAAGAGCAGCAACGGTGTTTTGATCTTGTCGGCAGAAAAGAGCGGGCTTTGCTTCACATAGAGTTCAGGGTTATTCCAGGGGTAGCTTCCCGCACTCGCTCCTGCGCTGTAGGAGTAACCCCAATAGCCTTCACCCCAGTAGCTGGTGATATTGCTGATACCGGCGTGTGATACCGAAGCAGTGAACAGGTCGGTTTTCGTGATAAGGTATTGTGTCATAAATCCTCCGTACGATGCACCTATATTACCGATCCTGGTGCCATCCACAAAAGAGTGGGAGGCAACAAATGCTTTGGTCCCTTCTATGATTTCCCCGGCGGTCCGGTCGCCCCACGCATTCACATGGCGGGCGGAAAACTCCTGTCCGTAGCCTGTGGTACCGCTCGGTTGTAATGTATAGACCACGTAATCCTGCGCGGCATAGACATGTAACGGATAAGTGCTTTCAAATGTTCGTGCCGTGGGACTGGTTCCACCATAGTAATAAACGATTAGCGGGTATTTTTTCTTCGGATCGAAGTTGGGAGGCAGGTAGTAACGTCCTTCGATCACGTCGCCAGAGGAGCTGGTAAACTGCCAGTCTTTTACTTCGCCCAATTGCAACTTATTGAGTCGTTCCGCATAAGGGTCGGAGACCAGCGTCGACTCCAACGTCTTCAGATTTAGTAGGTAGCTTCGATTCGAATTGGATGTGCTTACTCCCGTATAAGTCGCCCATGCGGCGTTTTCAGCGATATTGAATGAGCGAATCACATCTTCTTTGAGTGGCAAAAGATCGAATTTTTTCCGTTTCGGATCATAACGGTATATATTTGCACGGTCGCCCTCCTCCACGCGATAGTAGATATATCCATCCTGTGCGTTCCATTCCTGCGCGTTAACGGCCGGATCGAAATTTTTGGTGACCGGTTCTACCTGCCGGGTAGCCAGGTTCATAATGAACGACTGCGTGTCGTAGCTGTTGGCGATCTGTCCCTCCTTGATATTGAGGCCGATTCCGCTGAATGCTTCCGGGGCCCCGTGGATCAGCAATTGCTTTCCGTCGGGCGAAAATTGGGCCGAGTAGGCATAAGCTTCATTTTTCCAGATCGTATCCAGTTTCATGGATTCTAGGTCCAGCATATAGAGCGAACTTCTGCGGAAAGGACGTTCCGCAAGGTATTCCTCCGAAGTTGAAAAGAGCAGTTTCTGTACATCGTCTGTTATGTCGTTGAGCGATGCTGTCTGCTGTCCGAAGGTGAGTTGTTGGGTGAGTCCGGTATCGAAGAAATGGCGGTAAAGATAGTAACGGTCACGGTAACCCGGTTGCCTGTCGTCAATCCCAAGCAGCCGTCTTAATCCGCCGGGATTACTGACGGTGATGTTTTCTTTCGTGGAGAAAAAGACCGATCGTTCGTCGGGTGCCATATGGAAGTTCTCTTTCGGCAATCCTTCGGCAATAATTTTGGTCTCCGTCGTGAGTGGATCCAGTGTATAGAGAGCCCGTCCGCCGTTATCATCGGATACATAATAGAGCAAATCCGATTGGGGCATCCAGCTCAGTTGTGCTCTGCCGCCCGGTTCCGAAAAGATCGTCCGCTTCTGTTTGGCATCGTATATCTCCGTGTAGGTGCGATTATTTCCGCCTGACAAGGTCTCCCGCAGATTCAGCAACAGGAACCGTCCGCTGGGTGAAATGGAGGAACTATTCACCCTCTTTCCTTCCAGGATATCTTTGATATTGATCCTTCTCTTGTCCGTATTATTAAATGTATAGATGAGCAGGGAATCTTTCTCGTCGGGTTTCAGTTCGATCTTTACGGCGGGACCAGCCTTATATTCTGCCGAGGTGAGCATCTTGATGATGATACGTATATTATTAGCCGGCCCGTTCAGGTTCGTATCCACCGACCCCGCATGATGCAGGCTGTCGTTCACCTGTGTTTTGGTGGCCCGCTTCACATCATCAATCCACAACTCCAGGGGGTTAGGTGACGTCACGGTCAGTTTCCCTTTGCCATAGCGGTCGCTACTGACAAAGAAAGAGAACAATTGCAATGCTTCTCCCTGTGACGGTTTGGCCAGGTTGAAAAATCCGGCCGTATCTGGCGTCAGCTCCGTGGTAAACCGTTCCTGTGTGGGAAAGGAAACGGGGTAGGCGAGTAGTTTTTCATCCGAAAAGGCGGATTTATCGAGATTCACACTGTCCAGCATTACCGGTTTCTGTACCGGAATAGGGTCAAAAGAATATATCTTTTCCGGCATCAGCGGTTGCTGGGCCTTTAAAACTGGAACTGCCAGTAATATGTTGATAATCAATGTGAAGAAATATCGTGTCATAATTTGTAAACTAAGAACTAAGAACTAAAAATTAAATCTATTATCATGCGGAGTATCTATTTTTTATCGTGCGGAGCGCCAAACAGAATGATTGCCAAATTTTCCATGCCAATCGGGTTCCTTTTCAAAAAGGCCGAAGACGGATGATCCCGATCCGCTCATAGAAGCATATACCGCTCCCAATTCGTAAAGTTGCTCTTTGATTCTGCAAATTTCGGGAAATTTTTTGAAAACAGGAGATTCAAAATCATTTTTCAGTAATTCCCTCCATGTTTCGGGTGGTCTCCGGATGATCTCTTTGAGTGGCAACTCCGGTTTTCCTGGAGTGATCATTGCGTAAGCCTCTTTGGTGGAGACCATGATATCCGGTTTGACCAGTAGAAGTGTGTAGTTGCTTACATCTAATTCTATAGGCTCCAGTTTGTCTCCGATGCCTGTCGCGAAAGCCGGCTTGTTGAAGATAAAAAAAGGACAGTCGGCACCCAGGCGGGCGGCACGCAATATCAGTTCCTCTTTTAAGTACCCCAAATCGAAAGTCTCGTTGAGCAGGTTGAGCATAAAAGCCGCGTCTGAAGAACCGCCACCCAATCCCGCACCGGATGGGATTTTTTTGAGTAGATGGATATCTATTTCCGGCAATTTTTTCTCTGCGGCGATTAAATTCAACGCTTTGATGACCAAATTGGTCTCTGGGGATCCCTCAATCGGGATGCCTGTTGGGAAAAAACGGTACTGCCGAGGAGAGGATTTGTCGTCCGCCGTCAATCCCGTGCTTCCGGTAAATTCCGGAACCTCCATAGTTTCTTCTTGCGACGGCACGATCTCCAGGGCGTCTTTCAGTCCGATAGGATAAAAAATGCTCTCCAGGTTGTGGTAGCCATCTTTCCGGCGGGAAACAACGTGGAGTCCTAAATTGATTTTCGCATTGGGAAAACAGATCATGAGCTGTTTAACTTTTCAATAAATTTATTTTATTTTCATGTTCGGTAAAACCAGAATTGTTCCCGATCTCACTTCACAGATTGCTCCCCGCAAATGTACGGATTTTATTCCATTTTCTCACTCCCACCTTTTCCAACCTTCTTTTCCACCTTCCTACCTTTTCAACCCAATCACTTAGGCACCTAACCACTCAGGCACTTTCTCAAAACTCAAGTGCCGCCCTTACACCCACTTCCCTGAAATCGGTTTTATAGAAGGCAGCAAAGATGCCGGCATTGAAAAAACGGTTACCGATTCCGTAGCCAAGTTCAGTATAAGAGGTGAGTTGCGGGGTGTGCAATTGGCTCAGGTAAATTCGCTCATTGACGGCAAAACCCGATATGAACGGGATATTTTTCAGAATCAGGAAAGGTGTTTCAAACATGGCATGTGCCTGGACGTATGTGTCGAAGGCATTATACAGGCTTCGGCTCAGCAGATTAAAAGAGCCTCCTCCAAGGCCATCATCCCAGTTTTCGTTAAAGTTGTTTTTGGAGAAATAGACAAAATCGGCGAAATATTCGGTTTTCTGATTGATAAACCTACCCGCCCCCACATGGTATTGAAGGGAGTGACGTAACCCGAACTGGATGTTTTGATTGATATCAAACTCAATGCGGTTGTACTCTGATGTACTGCCGAAGATATTTTGGAAACTACGGGATAGCTCCAATTTGAAGGTCGGAAAGGATGACCGTTCATAGATTTTTTGCCGTCCGTCATACCGGTAATATTGCCGCGGTGTCCAACTGACACGGATAAAGGGGGCGAATGACCGCTGGATGTGGAACATATTCTCTATCTCTTCATTGTTGTCTGTTTGCTCATCGTCCTGACCAGCTGAGCGCAATTTGCCCATGTTGCCTTTGGGCTTCCTGATATGATAATCTATCCCTGCGTGTAAAAGCAACCCGTTGGTCACTTCATAAGTATTGAAAAGTTTCACGAAAAAATCCCTGTAATAATTCACAGAAATGTCTTCGAAGTCGATACCCTGTTTGTTGAGGCTGTCCTGTATCTGTTCGACGAAATCCGAACTGTAAACGGGCGTACCGTTCCCGATGGAGATGGTGGTGCTTCCCAGCCGTGGCGGGTCATAATTCCATACCGTGGTCAGGTCTGTGATGAATTCATTGGGACGGGACATGTATCTCCCGTAAGCTTTTACATTCACCGAACGGTTACGTTTCAGGTCGAAATTAAAAGAGAGTTTCTGGCGATAAGTCACACCGTCGCGCGAAGTGTATCCCAGCAGCAGCGGGTTGAACAATCCTGAATATCTGATTGCCGCGGAACGGTACTTATAGTTTGAATTCACTGCCATGCGTTGTGCTACCTGCTGTGCGATATTAAATCCACTGAGGGAATCTCCGTTGGCTTTCCGGATTGCTTCCTCCTTCTGTCGTTGCTGATATTGTGCCAACACATCTTTTTCCATGGCTTGCAGGGGTATGGGGCGGCGTTCATTCCAAAAGGCCGAGTCACCCTGTATAGGCACTGAATCAAGCCTTACTTTGTAAAAATCGCTGATATTGAGAGATTGTGCCGTGTCCGTAGTTTTTCTCAATTCTATATCCTTATAGTCGATGGTCGACAGATGCCGGCTGGCCACCACATTACCCAAATAGGAGGAAGTCTCATAAATAGTGAGTTGCACGGGTAAATAGAGGGTGATCCACTCTTTTCCCATGGTTATTTCAAATGAAAAATTGGAAACGATGTCAATCCCTTCACCTCTGAAAAAAATCACGCGCCAGGTTCCCTCCTCAATAATAAATGAGCCTTTCAGAAGTTTGGTGTTTTCGTAAATGGGATCGTAGTTGATGCTGTAATAGGTCTTTTCATTTTCGGTGAAGGTGTCCGCCAGGTTGTAACGGTAATATTTCGATGTTTTGAACCTGAGGGGCATGAAAAAACTTTCATCGTAGGCCGTTTCACCATAAATATTGATGTTCAGCAACTCGAAAGGGATCATTTCAATGTCCCGCTTGCCGGTAAGTGTGCCGGTAACATATTGCACATCCTGCACGTAATTGTTCGGGTAATCGAACCGCAATTCGCTGATGGTTTCAATTAAAGCCGTCTTATTTTTGGGGTCATGCAGTACAAAGTCGGGAATCAGATGGGTATGTTTATAGAGGAAATTCTTTTTCAGGGTCTCTATATAGGTGCGTGTATATACTTCCGCTGAAAAACTCTCTACCAGATTGTTATATTTCTCGGCGGCATTCATTGCCTTCTCCATAACGGTATCCACCGGCAGTTCCGTTTGTGAGGCGAAACTTTTAGAAGAAGCAATTATCAGAAACAGGATGTATACAGTGACTTTCCCTTTCATTTATTATAGGCTGCAAATATACTTACATTTTTTTGATCGTCGAAAGTTTCATAAAAAGTATGATATTAATAAACCGATTTTTATTATTGGAAAAAATTATCTAAGAGGGCAAGCTGATAGCAAAAAAGATGTTTTTTTATGGTTATTTAGAGAAAAAACGGTACATTTGTGTTTTAGAACATAGTTCTAGAACATTCATGGCCGCAAAGAAAAAAGATGTAATCGATTTATCTTCCTCGCTACCCGATATATGGAGGATGTTGACGGACGCTGAGCGTGAAATGTTGCGCAGGAGCGCCCGTATAGTCCATTTTAAGAAAAATGAACTGATTTATCTCGAAGAAGATACGCCTAAAGAGCTGATGTGCCTTTTCACAGGAAAAGTGAAGATCTTTAAAAGTGGAGTGGGGGGGCGTAGCCAGATTATCAGAATTATACGCCCTGTACAATATTTTGGTTACAGGGCTTATTTTGCACGGGAGAATTATGTGACTGCCGCCATGGCATTCGAATCCTGTACTGTTTGTATGATTCCTCTGGATTTGATTGAGAAATTCCTGCGGGGAAATGGTAATTTGGCTTTTTTCTTTATCCAGATGTTGTCGGTTGACCTTGGTATCGCCGATCAACGGGTTGTCAATCTTACGCAGAAACATGTGCGCGGAAGGTTGGCAGAATCGTTATTGGGCCTGAAGGAAAGCTATGGACTTGAGGAGGATGGCGCTACCATCAATATTTATCTGGCACGTGAAGACTTGGCCAGTCTCTCCAATATGACCACCTCCAACGCTATCCGAACCCTTTCCAATTTTGTAAACGAACGTATTATTGCCATCGATGGAAGAAAAATAAAGATTATCGATGAAGAGCGACTCCACAAGATAAGCCGCATGGGATAAATATTTTATGCGTTTCAATTCATGATAGAGAATGATTCAAAAAATAACCCGTTCCATACTCACTGGGTATTATAGGCCGGTGAGCAGATTTGTAGAAGATCCGTTGGGCATACAACAACAAACCCTCGATTATTTGCTTAAGCATGGACGGAATACAATCTATGGAAAAGAAAACAATTTTCAATCAATCCGGGACAGCGGTGATTTTGCTGCCCGTATACCGGTTATCTCATACGAAGAGTTACGCCCCTGGCTTGATAGGATAATCCTCCATAAGCAGCGGGATGTACTCTGGGATACTCCTGTGAAATGGTTCGCCATGTCGTCGGGTACTACCGAAGATAAGAGTAAATATATTCCGGTAACCAAAGAGTCGTTATATAACGGCAATTACCGTGCAGGTTACCACATGTTGGGAATCTACGCCCACCATCATCCCGATACCGCATTTATAATAGGCAAGACATTGGTAATGGGCGGGAGCCAGCAAATCAACCGCATTGGCGGTAATATTTATACCGGCGATATATCTGCTATCCTGATGAGAAATCTTCCGTTAGTGGCAAAGAGAAGCAGGACGCCCGAAAGTATTGCCCTATTGCCCGACTGGGAAGAAAAACTGCAAAAGTTAACCGACTATGCAGTGAAGGCCGATATCCGTGCCATGGTGGGAGTCCCTTCCTGGATGCTGGTATTGCTGAAAAAGATTGCAGAGGATACCGGCCGGAGCATGCCTGAGTTGTGGCCGAACCTGGAAGTGTTTTTCCATGGAGGTGTGGGTTTCCTTCCGTTTCAGGAACAATATGAAAAATTGATACCCTCGGCAAAGATGTCTTACTGGGAGACCTATAACGCCTCTGAGGGATTCTTTGGTGTGCAGTTCTCTCCTGCCTCCAAAGATATGCTGTTGCTGCTCGATAATGAAATCTATTATGAATTTATTCCCGAGGGGGAGTGGGACAAGGATAACCCGGTTGCCGTGCCATTGGGCGAGGTGGAAACGGGGAAACAGTACGCTGTAGTAATTTCTACCAGTGGGGGGCTTTGGCGTTACATGATAGGGGATACCATTCAATTTACCTCCATATACCCTTACCTTTTCAAGATTACCGGACGTACTAAACAGTTCATCAATGCCTTCGGTGAAGAACTGATCGTGGACAATGCCGACAAAGCCATCAATGAAGCATGCCGCCTTACCGGGGCAAAAGTGACCGAATATACCGCTGCACCGGTTTATTTTGGGGAGCATCGCAATGGCGCTCACGAATGGCTTATTGAGTTTGAAATCATGCCTGAAGGAGGACTTGATGAATTTGCCCGTATTCTCGACGAGAACCTTAAACGGCTGAATTCTGACTATGAGGCAAAGCGTTCGTATAATCTTTCATTGGGAATGCCGGTTGTAAAAGCCATGGAAAAAGGTACTTTTTACAACTGGATGAAATACAGGGGAAGGATAGGGGGACAAAACAAAGTACCCAAACTTTCCAATAACCGGAAGTATGTGGATAGTATCCTGGACTTTGTCAGTTCGAAATGAATAGGAGAGTTAAGAGTCATGGAGTTGAAAATGGACAATGAATATGAATAACTAATAGTGAAAAGTGAAGAATGAGTGCCTAGGTGATTAAGTGGTTAAGTGTTTCGAGAATTTAGTTCTTAGTTCTTAGTTTTTAGTTTTTAGTTTTTAGTTTTTAGTTTTTAGTTTCTAGTTCTTAATTGTAATTAGTCATTGGTAATTGGTAATTTTAATTATGCCAAATCCTAAAATTGAATAAAAACTGGGGTCTATTATCCATTAATGAGAAAGATTCAGTAAATTTGCACCCTAAAACCCACTTGTAACGTAATGAGAATAAAACTGTACTACTTTTTACTGCTTGCGTTGGTGTTGAGTTCCTGCAGCGAGTACAATAAGATTTTGAAAAGTACTGACAGGGACTTGAAATACAGCTATGCCAAAAAGTATTTCGAGGAGGGGAAATACAACCGTTCCATCACCTTGCTTGAAGAGCTGGTCACCTTTATGAAAGGAACGGCACAGGCCGAGGAATCGCTTTATCTTTTGGCCCAGAGCCATTACAACTCAAAAGATTATTATTCCGCGACCCAGTGGTTCACCACCTATTATAACACCTATCCCAGTGGCGAGTATGCTGAACCGGCTCTTTTCTATTCGGCTTACGGTATGTATCTCGATTCGCCCGAAGCCCGTTTGGACCAGACGAAGACTTATACGGCCATTGCGGAATTCCAAAAATATATAGAACGGTATCCGCAGACGGAGAGGGCTGAGCAGGCGAAGACCTACCTGTTTGAGTTGCAGGAAAAGTTGGCATATAAAGAATTGAAGGCAGCTGAACTCTATCTGAATCTCGGGAATTATATGGGGAATAATTACGAGTCGGCTGTGATCACTGCCCGTGAGGCAATGAAAAGCTACCCCTTCTCCAAGTATCTGGAGGAATATCAGATGACTATACTACGGGCTCGGTTTGAGTATGCACAGAATAGTACGGTACGGGCACAGCCCGAGCGTTACCGTTTGGTGGTCGATGAATATTTCAATTATAAAAATTCATTTCCGGAAGGTAGGTATATGGCTGAGGCCGATAAGTATTATCGCGAAGCACAAGGAAAGATAGAAGAGCTTCCTACTTCCTGATCAATTCAATAAAAAGCTCACATTGAAACCCTCATTTTTCTCATTGTAAGAAAAAGAATTTTCGGGGTGGATTCAAAAAAAACAGGATAAAACAAGACAATAATAAAAATGGATTACAAGAAAATTGCCGCAAGCACCAACACCGAAACACGCGATGTAATGAAAATGTCGGATCCGGTGGGTAACGTATACGAAATGGTGATGATCATTAGTAAGAGAGCCAATCAGTTGGCCGTGGAAATGAAACAGGATCTCGATGCTAAATTACAGGAATTCGCTTCTTACAGCGATAACCTGGAAGAGGTGTTCGAGAATCATGAACAGATAGAGATCTCCCGTTTCTATGAGAAATTGCCTAAACCCTCTTTACTGGCTATAGAAGAGTGGAAAGAAGGAGAGATTTACTACCGTAATCCTTCAAAGGAAAAAGAAATGTTCGGGTAGTATGCTGCAACGAATCCAATCAGTTTTTCTTCTTTTGGCAGCAGCCGCTATGCTGGTTGCTTCCGTTACTCCTTTGGCTACATTCCTCTATAATACCGATCGGGCCGTGTTTGAGGCGTTGGGTATTTACCTGAACGGTCAACTCAACGACTCTACCTGGGGATTGTTCGTCATAGGTGCTGCCAGTTCGGTACTGGCACTTTTTACGGTCTTTCTCTACAAAAACAGGATGTTGCAGATACGCTGCTCCATCTTTAATATTATCCTTATGATAGGGTTCTATCTCTATTTCGGATTTATTGTGTACCGGCTCACTTCTGTAGAGACGCTTCATTTTCAGAAAGTAGGTGTGGGAATTATTATGCCTGTAATTGCCATTATCCTCACTATACTTGCTATTCGTAGAATAGGAGCCGACGAAGCGTTGGTTCGGTCGCTCAGCAGACTCAGGAAATAAAAGCGGAAATCTCATGCTATATCTTATCGTAAGGGTAGCCTGTCGACTATTTATTGACAGGCTACCCTTTTTTATGGGGTATCTCATCACTTTGAATAAGATTTTTTTATATTTTTGCCAGAATTGATGTGATGATTTAATGAAATGAATAATATGGAACAAAAGAAGTTACAAGGAACGATAAAATTCACGCTCGTAATATTTGTCATGGCGCTGTTAATGGAGTCATGCGGAAGCGTACCGTTTACCGGAAGAAAGCAGTTGCAGCTGGTATCCAGCGAAGAGGTACTGGCTTTGAGTCTGCAACAATATCAGGATTTTATGCGGACGGCTCCCGTGGAAAGAGGTACAGCCAATGCCCAGATGGTTAACCGTGTCGGCACACGGATCGCCAATGCAGTAAAAACTTTCTATACCAATAACGGTTATGCCTCTGAACTCAATGATTATGCATGGGAGTTTAATCTGGTGAAAGATAACAGTGTCAATGCTTTTGCCATGCCGGGCGGTAAGGTAGTCGTTTATACCGGCCTTCTCCCAATTACTCAAACCGAAGAGGCATTGGCGGTAGTTATGGGGCATGAAGTAGCTCATGTGCTTGCCCGCCATTCTGATGAGAGAATGAGCCAGCAGGTGGCTTTGCAGTATGGAGGTGCCATCGCAGGGGGGCTTTTGGGCAACTCGCAGATGATGCAACAACTTGGAAGCACTGTCTTCGGTTTGGGGGCGCAATATGGTGTGATGATGCCTTATGCCCGCAAGCATGAGTATGAAGCCGATGAAATTGGATTGATACTAATGGCGATAGCCGGCTATGATCCCCGTGTTGCAGTTCCTTTCTGGACCAGGATGGCACAGAGTTCAGGCGGGGCCCAGGTACCCGAGGCATTGAGTACGCACCCCAACGACATGAATCGTATTTCCCGTATTGAATCTATTATGCCCAATGCATTACAATACTATAAAGGGGCGGGTGTAGAGAACAAAACCAAAGAGCCTATTAAGACCAACGTAACGGTACCGGTCGAAACCGGTAAGGCAAAGACTTCCAAAGAGTGGACTTTCTGATTTGGTAATTCTTCTTAAAATTGTTACCTTTGAGCAATAATTCAATGAGACTAATCCCGGCAAGTCGGGACAGATCGTGACTAATGATAATAAATGATAGATGCTTCGCACGATATTCACTTCATTATTCACTTAAAAAGTCTTGGTTCTTGGTTCTAAAAGTCCTGGCTCTAAAAGTCTAAACAAAATATATGTCCCCAAAATTACCTGACGACGACGATATTAAAGAGAGGGAGGAAAATAGGGAAGAGGATGAAACTCTTTCCTCTGAGTCTTTCTCCGGCTCAAAAGTGCCTGTAAGGCTGGGTGATGATAGTTCACTCAATCTTTCCAAAATGTATCAGAACTGGTTCCTCGATTACGCATCCTACGTGATCCTGGAGCGAGCGGTGCCTCACATCTCCGATGGGCTCAAGCCCGTACAGCGTCGTATCCTACACGCCATGAAGCGCATGGATGATGGTCGCTACAACAAAGTGGCTAACATTATCGGGACGACTATGCAGTATCATCCTCATGGGGATGCCTCTATCGGTGATGCATTGGTGCAACTGGGACAAAAAGACCTGCTGGTAGATTGTCAGGGTAACTGGGGAAATATTCTTACCGGCGACGGTGCTGCTGCACCTCGTTATATAGAAGCGCGCCTCAATAAATTTGCTCTCGAAGTGCTCTTCAACCCGAAGACTACAGAATGGAAAGCTTCTTATGATGGTCGTAATAAGGAACCGGTCACACTTCCGGCCAAATTCCCTCTCCTGTTGGTACAGGGTGCCGAAGGGATTGCGGTGGGCCTTTCTTCCAAAATATTGCCCCATAATTTTAATGAGGTGTGTGATGCAGCCGTGAGTTATCTGGAGGAGGAAGAATTCACGCTCTATCCCGATTTTCAGACCGGAGGTTATATAGATGTAGAGAAATACAACGATGGCGAAAGGGGCGGCTCTGTGAAGATCCGCACTACCATCTCCAAGATAGATAACAAGACGTTGGTCATTAAAGATATACCCTACGGGAGAACTACGGCCGGACTGGTCGACTCTATCCTTAAGGCCAACGATAAGGGGAAGATCAAGATCAAAAAGGTGGACGACATCACTGCCCAGAATGTGGAGATCCAGGTACAACTGGCTCCGGGCGTATCTTCCGACAAAACAATCGATGCGCTTTATGCCTTTACCGATTGTGAGATCAGTATCTCTCCCAACTGTTGCGTCATTGACGATAACAGGCCCCATTTCCTTACCGTGAGCGATGTGTTGCGCTCGTCCGTGGATACTACCCGGGAGCTGCTGCGCCGAGAACTGGAAATTGAAAAAGGTGAAAAACAGGAAGCACTCCTGTTTGCATCACTCGAAAAGATATTTATCGAAGAGCGTATCTATAAGGATAAGGAGTTCGAGAACGCCAAAAACATGGATGTAGCCATAGACCATATCGATCAACGCCTCGAACCTTATAAGCCTTCTTTCCTCCGTGAAATCACCCGGGACGATATTCTCAGGTTGATGGAGATCAGGATGGGACGTATCCTCAAATTCAACTCCGACAAATCGGATGAATTGATTGCCAGGCTGAAGGAGGAGATAGGTGAGATCGACCATAACCTCGCCCAGCTTGTCGATTATACTATCGCCTGGTTCCTGATGCTCAAAGAAAAGTATGGTAAGAGTTTTCCGCGGCATACCATCATCCGCAGTTTCGAAAATATCGAAGCGACCAAGGTGGTAGAAGCGAATGAGAAATTGTATATAAACCGGGAAGAAGGTTTTATCGGTACCGGTATGAAAAAAGATGAATTTGTCTGCAACTGCTCCGATATCGATGATATTATTGTCTTTTTCAAAGATGGTAAATACAAAGTGTTGAAGGTAAGTGACAAGATGTTCGTGGGTAAAGGTATCCTCTATGCCGGTGTCTTCAAAAGGAACGATAAGCGTACCATCTATAATGTGGTGTACCGCGACGGCAAAAAAGGCCCGCACTACATCAAACGGTTTGCCGTTATCGGCGTCAACCGGGATAAGGAATATGATCTTACCCGGGGAGAAGCGGGTTCACGTATCGCCTACTTCAGTGTCAATCCCAATGGTGAGGCCGAAACGATTAAAGTGATCCTGAAACCCAAGCCGCGCATGCGTATCCTGCAGTTCGAAAAAGATTTCAGTGAGATAGAGATCAAGGGGCGGCAGGCTATGGGTAATATCCTTACCAAAGCCGATGTACACCGCATCCAGCTTAAACAGAAAGGAGTATCAACACTTGGTGGCCGTAAGGTATGGTTCGATCCCGATGTCTTCCGTCTCAATTATGAAGGTAGCGGTAAATTCCTCGGTGAGTTCCAGGGTGATGATATGATCCTGGTGGTCACTACCGACGGTGAATACTACATCTGTAATTTTGATCTCACTAATCATTTTCCCCATAAGATACTCCATATTGAGAAGTTCGATGAGCATAAAGTCTGGACAGCAGCGCTCTTTGATGCCGATCAGGGATATGCTTATCTCAAACGGTTCACTTTTGAACCTTCGGAAAAACCGCTTCGTTTTGTGGGAGATAACCCCGATTCCAGTTTGTTCCTCCTGACCGATACGGTGTATCCGAGGATCAAAGCAATCTTTGGCGGACATGACGATTTTCGTGAGCCGCTGGAGATTGAAGTGGAGGAATTCATCGGCGTAAAAGGGTATAAGGCAAAAGGTAAACGTATCTCCAATTACGAGGTGAGGGAGGTGGAGGAACTGGAGCCTCTCCGTTTTCCCGAACCGGAAGAAGAGGCACAACAGGCAATGAAAGTGGAGATTGCTGAAGAGAATGGTGATGGTGAGGAGAATGGCGAACAGGATATCTCCGATGCTGATTTACGCGATGAGATCACCGGCCAAATGAAATTGTTTTAATGCTGCAGATAAAAAAACAAGATGAAGAAAACGGCACTACTGCTTAGTGTATGGATGGGCATTCTATGTACGACGATTTCTCAGGAGAACCATTCCCCCATACTTCCGGTAGATCCTGTCAACCAGGCTACCCTTTTGGGTGTCGGAAAGTCGTTTCTGAACGATACTTACCTCTCGCCACTCAAATATAGCGGCATCAGCATAGCTCTCATGCACGACCGCATTAAAGGGACCTCTTATTTCAACGGCAACCTGCTCTTGCAGCAGCAGTTCCTTATACAGACGGCCATCACTAAAAATCCCACAGCCTCGGCTTCGGAATATTATGGCAACCTTGATTATCGGCTTACCGGATTTTATCCCCTGTTCGCCGGTGGAAATCTGAGGATTTACGGCGGTGGTGGGTTGGAAGCATCACTGGGTGGCATATACAACACCAGGAATTCCAATAATCCCGGTTCACTGAAGGTGTCCACCAATCTCAATCTTTCGGCTATGGCTATCTACAACTGGAAGATCTTTACCTTCCGGTGGCAGTTGGCCACCCCCTTTGCCGGCATATTCTTTTCTCCTGAGTACGGACATTCCTATTATGAAATATTCCAGCTCGGGAATAATAAAGGAACCGTTCATTTCGGTTCTTTCCATAACCAACAGGCATTACGCAACTATTTTTCTGTCGATATGCCGATGCAGCGCATGACCATTCGTGCCGCATATTTGGGAGATTACTATAAAACCGACGTGAATGAACTTACCACCCGTATTGTAACCCATCAATTCATGATCGGACTTGCAGTGGAATCTCTCAATATCGGTGGGAAAAGGGTACGTAATAATCCGTCATTGCCCTCGGTGTATTATTAGTGCCTGAGTAGTTAGGTGGTTAGGTGGAAATCTGCGAGTAAGTGAGGGCAAAGTAAGTTTACTTAAGTTTGCCGAGCAACAGCAGATTGCGCGAAGCGAAAAGTGGAAAGGTGGAAAAATGACCGGATGAAAGAGAGACAAGGAGAGCGGGAGAATGGTCGTTCCTAAGTTCTACATTCCGAATCCCAAGTCCGACCATCCCCAATCTAAAATAGTCTTGGATATTGAATCTTGGTTCTTGGTTCTAAAAGTCTTGGTTCTTAATTTTTAGTTTTTAGTTTAAAAAGATGCAATATAATTTTGATGAAATAGTAGATCGTGCGGGCAGTAATGCTGTCAAATTAGAGAGATTGAAACCTGTCTTCGGACATGAGGATCTTATTCCGCTTTGGGTGGCGGATATGGATTTCAAATCCCCGCCGGCTATTATAGAAGCGCTGAAGCAACGCGTGGAACATGGTGTTTTTGGTTATACGCTCCCTTCTGAAGAGTATACCTCTTCCATTGTCAATTGGCTCGAAAGACGCCACCATTGGCAGGTAAAAAGGGAACATATCAATTTTGTGCCTGGTGTGGTCAAGGGATTTGCCTTTGCCATCGATGAATTCACAGGGAAGGGAGATAAAATTATCATCCAACCTCCTGTATACCATCCATTCCGTATTGTTACTGCCTCGCTTGAGCGTGAGGTGGTTAATAATCCGCTTATCCTCGATAACGGGCAGTACAGGATGGATTTTGAAGGTTTGCGCAACATCGTTTCCAGTAACGATTGTAAAATGCTGATCCTTTGTAATCCTCACAACCCTGGCGGTAGGGTCTGGTCTCTTTCTGAACTGAATGAACTGGCCGATATCTGCTACGAAAATGATATATTGGTCGTTTCCGATGAGATACATGCCGATTTGGCGCTGCCGGGATACCAACATATCCCCTTTGCCTCGGTGTCTGAAAAGGCCGAAGATATCTCGCTTACGCTTATGGCGCCCAGCAAAACATTTAATATCGCCGGTATTGTGAGTTCCTTTGCAGTCATCACTAATAAAACGATCAGAGAGAGATATCTGGCTTATCTTGAACCACGTGAGTTACAGCAGGGTACTATCTTTGCTTTTACGGCTACCCGTGCCGCTTACGACGAATGTGAGGAGTGGCTCGACCAGATGCTTGCTTATGTACAGGGTAATGTCGATTTTGTGGATAATTACCTGAAAGAGAATATCCCTGAGATAAAAGCAATCCTGCCTGAAGCCTCTTTCCTTGTATGGCTCGATTGTCGTTCGCTTAACCTGTCCCAACGGGAACTTGTGAAACTTTTCATAGAGAAGGCTCACCTGGCGTTGAACGATGGTACCATGTTCGGCCCGGGCGGAGAGGGGTTTATGCGCCTTAATGTGGGATGTCCGCGCAGCCTCCTCGAAAAGGGATTAAATAATTTAAAAAAAGCAGTATGCCCCTAAACATCGGTGGAACTCAGTTGTTACTTAGTGTGGGGAGGTAGGAAGGTGAAAAGGTAGTTAGGTGCCTAAGTGGATAGGTGGTTAAAAAAGAAGTCAATTTAATAATCCAAATATAATAAATAAAAATAATGGAAGTATCAGACAATAAATATGTTACGGTTGTCTATGACCTTAATGTAGGCGAAGGTGAAGAACGTGAATTGATGGAGCGTGCCACTGCGCAACAACCGCTGGAATTTATTTTCGGCACCAATTCCATGCTGGAAGCGTTCGAAAATCAACTCAGAGGACTTTCTCAAGGTGATAAATTTTCTTTCCGGCTTACTCCGGAAGAGGCCTATGGAGATTATGACGACACCAAAGTAATTGAACTACCCAAAAATATCTTCGAAATCGATGGAAAAATCGATGGAGAAGTGTTGTTTGAAGGAAATACGCTTCCCATGATGGATTCCTCCGGTAACCGGCTTATGGGATCCGTTGTCTCTATCGGCGACGAGGTGGTTACGATGGACTTTAACCATCCTCTGGCAGGTGAAATTATGCATTTTGAAGGATCTGTCATGGGGGTACGGGAAGCTTCTGTAGAAGAGATCGCTGCCCTCTTCTCAGGAGGCGGTTGCGGTTGTGGATCCTGTGATTGCGGTTCGGGGCAGGAAGACGGTTGCGGCTGTGGTACTGTCGACGAAACTCATGCAGGTGGCTGCGGCTGCGGGGCAGGTGGTTGTGGTAGCTGTTGATGATGTTATTAGCATTAGATTTATCTTTACCCATCACGAACCCTACGGTGCAATTCCTGATCCTGTTCGTGATCGTGTTATTCGCACCTATACTGTTCAATAAGATCAGGATACCTTCACTGATAGGGTTGATTATTGCGGGGGCTGTTATCGGTCCTTATGGAATTGGTTTGATGCTGCGCGACAGCAATATGATCATGTTGGGTAATGCCGGCTTGCTTTATATCATGTTCCTTGCCGGTATAGAGATCGACGTGGCCGAATTTAAGAAGAACAGTTCGAAGAGTTTGATATTCGGAATGCTCACTTTCTCAATCCCCATGATTATCGGTACTTTAGCCGGATTGTACCTGCTTAACCTATCGCTTATCTCTTCCATACTGCTGGCAAGTATGTTTGCATCCCATACACTTGTGGCATATCCCATCATCAGTAAATTGGGGGCGGGGAAGAACAGGGCTGTCACCGTAGCGGTGGGAGGCACAATGATTACTGATACACTATCGTTATCGGTACTGGCCATCATCATTAGTATGAACGAAGGGCAGGTTACTTCCGCCTTTTGGACACAGATGACCCTTTCACTGATCGTTTTTTCACTGGTAGTTGTCTTTCTTTTTCCTGTTATCGGCAGATGGTTTTTCAAGAAATTCCAGGATAGTACCTCGCAGTTTATTTTTGTAATGACGATGATATTCCTTGGTGGATTCCTTGCTGAATTAGCCGGAATTGAAGCGATTATAGGGGCTTTCCTTGCGGGACTCTCGATGAACAGGCTTATCCCGCATGTATCTTCATTGATGAATAGGATCGGTTTTGTGGGAAATGCTATTTTTATCCCCATATTCCTTATCAGTGTGGGTATGTTGATCGATTACCATGCTTTTATTACCGGGGTAGAAACCCTTAAAGTGGCAGTGGTAATGACTTCGGTAGCCATTCTTGCCAAGTTCCTGGCTGCTTGGACCACACAGAAGATATACGGCTACTCGAAAGCCGAACGGATGCTTATCTTCGGGCTTAGTAATGCACAGGCAGCTGCTACCTTGGCTGCAATAATGGTGGGACACCGGGTTGGATTACTCGACGATAGTATCCTTAACGGTACCATTGTCATGATCCTTGTCACATGCACCATTGCCTCCTTCCGTGCGCAAAAAGGTGCGGTGGAAGTCTCCCTCTCCGAAGAGCTGGTAAAAGAAGAAGGAAATCCGGATGAGCGCATCCTTATTCCTGTTGCCAATAAAGATACGCTCAGGGACCTGGTAGATCTCAGTTTGATTATTAAATCCAAGGGTAATATAAACAATCTATATGCACTCAACATCATAAAGAGCAACGAGTCCACTTCCGAAACAGAGAAGGTTTCTGAAAAACTGCTCGAAGAGGCTGTGATGCTTGGTGCGGCAGCAGATACCATCGTCCAGCCTTTGCAGCGATACGATATGAATGTGTTGAATGGAATCCTTGGTATAGTGAAAAAATATACCATCACTGATATTGTGATGGGACTTCATATAAAACAGGAGATATCGGAGTCTTTCCTTGGAAATCTGGTGGAGGGAGTGCTCAATAAGTGCCAGTCGACCCTTTTCGTATATAAAGCCATACAACCATTGGGTACGATTAAACGCAGGCTGGTTGTTATTCCTCCTAATGCTGATAAGGAGGTAGGCTTTTCGCGCTGGTTGTCCAGGATATGGAATTTAGGCCGGAACTCCGGTGGAAAACTCAGTTTTTATACTACGGGAGAGATACTCGATACGCTTAGGTATGTATATAAGATACATCCTATAGATGCGGATTTCAATGAGTTGTCGGATTGGAAGGAACTTGTCAGGCTGGCAAAAGAAATCGGGAGAAATGAGGAATTGGTCATTGTGATGAGCCGTCAGCGGAAAATATCCTATCACCCTGTCATGCAAAATATACCCGATTACATCAATAAACATTTTAAAAATACCAATTTTATGTTGCTTTATCCGGTGCAATCCACTCCCTTGGAAGATTATCACAATGATATGACCAATGCCTCCCTGATAACGCCTGTCCGCAATCCGGAAGGGTTCGGAGAGTCCACTCTTCCCTCGTAATTGGTCATTAGTCATTTGGGCAATTAGTCATTGGTCATTGGTAATTAGTAATTAGAATAATGAATACATTCGGAACAATATTCAGGTTGACATCATTCGGCGAGTCGCATGGTGTTGGTGTGGGAGGAGTTATAGATGGCTGTCCTCCGGGGTTGGAGATCGATATGGACTTTATACAGTCGGAACTCGACAGGCGCCGTCCCGGCCAGTCCCGTATAACTACACCCAGGAAAGAGTCGGATACGGTGGAATTTCTATCAGGCGTATTTGAAAATAAAACCACCGGAGCACCTATTGGTTTTCTGGTGCGGAACGAGAACCAACAGTCGTCCGATTACGACAATATTAGAGAGGCTTTCCGGCCTTCGCATGCCGATTTTACCTATCAGGAGAAGTATGGCATCCGTGACTACCGTGGCGGCGGCAGATCATCTGCCCGGGAAACCATTGCCCGTGTGGTGGCGGGGGCTGTGGCAAAGCTTTATCTTCGCAGACTCAATATAGATATTACAGCCTATACTTCACAGGTAGGCGATATTGCCTTAGAGAACGATTACAGGATATACGACCTTTCACGTACGGAAGAAAATTTTGTTCGCTGTCCCGATCCCGATATGGCGGAACAGATGATCAAGTTGATTCAGGAGGTACGCTATCAGGGAGATACTATCGGCGGCACTGTCACGTGTGTGGTCAAAGGTACACCGGTAGGGTTGGGCGAGCCGGTCTTCGGCAAGCTCCATGCCATGTTAGGCTCTGCGATGTTAAGTATCAATGCCGTCAAAGGTTTTGAATATGGCTCCGGATTCAATGTTTCTGCCCGCGGCTCTGAGGTGAACGACTCTTTCTATAATGACAATGGCAAGGTAGGTACCCGCACAAATCATTCCGGAGGTATCCAGGCCGGTATTTCCAATGGACAGGATATCTATTTCCGCGTGGCTTTCAAGCCGGTTTCCACGATCCTCCGGGAACAGCAGACAGTAGATATGCAAGGCAATGATACAATCATTAAAGCGCGTGGCCGCCATGATCCTTGTGTGTTGCCGCGTGCCGTTCCTATCGTGGAAGCCATGGCGGCTATTACCCTTCTGGATGCTTACCTGCTCTCTAAAACTACAGCCCCGCTTTGATGATTCACGGGACTTGGAGACTGGGTGACTTGGGGACTTGGAGACTTGGAGACTTGGAGACTGGGAGACTGGGTGATTAGGTGGAATGGCCAGATAAAATGATAGATTTTAATGTAAAAAGTCTTGCTTCTTGCTTCTTGAATCTTGGTTCTTTACTCTTTATTCTTTATTCTAACTTTATTCTTTATTCTAAAAAAAATGAGTAAGCGGATTATTTTTTTTTCGATGATGGCAGCTGCAGTGGCTTTTTCCTCTGTGGTTAATGCTGGTGCCCTTCCTAAAGCAGTTTATACTCCTGAAGACCGGCAGATATTCGATCGTTATATTGCCTATATTGGCCCGTGGCAATCAGCACATACCGACAGCCTGCTTGAGAAGACGGCTCTCTTCTTTTTGGATACTCCTTATGTATCCCATACGCTGGAGATGCCCGGTGAAGAGAAATTGGTAGTCAACCTGCGTGAGTTCGACTGTACCACTTTCGTTGAATCGGTGATCGCCCTGGTACATACTGCCCGTTCGGATAATCCTGATTTTGATACTTTCCTCAATGAATTAGAATGCATCCGCTATCGTGACGGCAACCTGCAGGGGTATGCCTCACGACTACACTACACCTCCGACTGGCTTTATGATAATGGGAGGAAAGGGTTGTTGAAAAACAGCTCTGCCGGATTAGGCGGCATCAGAGAAGAGAAAACGATTGATTTCATGACTACCCATCGCGATGCTTACAGGCAATTGAAAGATGACGATATGTTGCTCAGGCAGATGCAAGTGATAGAAAACAAAATCAATGAACGGAATGGATTTTATTATCTGCCCAAACGGTCTATAGCCGATAAAACTTCCATAATCCCCCATATGGCTGTGGTTGCCTTTACCACGAGTATTGCCGGGCTGGATGTTACCCATATGGGTTTTACTTTTCGCAAAGGAGACAGGCTCACTTTTGTACATGCCTCATCCACCCGGAAAAAAGTAGTGGTTGACCAAAAGAACCTCAACGACTATTGTGCCGGTCAATCTTCCTGTACCGGTATCATCGTTGCGGTTATAAATTAAAAATTAGGCACTTATACACTTAAGTACTTAGGCTCCTGAACTTCAGACCAGTCCACGAATACTGGTTTTTCAGTTTCTCTTTTATTTCCGCAGCAGGAGGGACCTTTGATGATTGAGGCTGGAGTATCGACTGATACATTTCCTGATTAAGCAGAATCTCCACGGCCTTGCTATACACTTTGTCGTCGGACAGTTGATGCTGAAGCACTCCCTTCTTATAGTAAAAACGTTGTACGATCTCCGATTCGATTATATTGGTAATATCCTCTTTAAAGAGTTCCAGGTCACGATCCAGGTTGGCATGCAATTTTGCCTCTAACGCGGTGAATTCTTCTTTTGCAACATCCATATATCCTTCGAATTCCATCATGCTCTTCAGTTGTTGCAGTGAACGTTCGCTCAACTGGTCATATTCGAAATCACGTTTCTTTACAAACTCCTTAAACGTTTCGTAGTCACTCTCCGGAAGCCTGAATTGATGGGGTGGGGCAATCTCTTTATGTTGTTGCACCCATTCTGTCACATAATCAAAAATCACATTATCCGTCATCAGGTAAAATGCGATTGTTCCCCCCGTAGGCTGTGGAATGGTGATATCAGGTGTAATTCCTCCCCCGTCGCGTACTTCACGTCCATTCCGTGTTTTAAATACATTGGTCAGGGAGTCGGGTACTCGTGCTACACTTCCGTCGGGGTTACGGTGTGAATAGTCCAGCGCCTGAATGCAGCGCCCGCTGGGGATATAATATTTTGAAGTGGTGATCTTGATGTTACCGCCATATGGCAGGTCACGCGGAGTCTGCACTAATCCCTTTCCGAATGACCGGTTACCTACGATCACCGCCCGGTCGAGATCCTGAAGACCTCCCGCTACGATTTCCGACGCAGATGCCGAACCCGTATCTATCAATACCACGATAGGAATGATTTTATCCAATGGCTGATTGCGGGTCAGGTAGGTCCTGTCCCACTGTTTTAACTTTCCCTTGGTGGATACTATTTCTTCATCTTTCGGAACAAACAGATTCACTACATCCACCGCTTCATCCAGAATACCACCTCCGTTACCGCGGAGGTCCATGATCAACGATGTAGCTCCTTTCTCTTTCAGGTCCTGTACCGTTTTCTTCACCCGGTCGGCACTTCGTGTTGTAAAACTGCCGAAATGAAAATAACCGATCTTGTCATCGGTCACTCCAGAGTAAGTGATGGGATCGACTTCGATCTTTTCCCGTAGTATATTCAATTTCCGGTCTTTCTTTTCCCCTGGTCGACGGATTGTTAACTCGATCGATGTACCCGGTGTTCCTTTCAGCTTGTCGCTCACCTCTTTTACCGTTGATTTCCGCATATCATTTCCGTCAATCTCAAGGATGGCATCGCCCGCTTTAAGTCCCGCTTTATCTGCAGCAAGTCCCTCATACGGCTCATTGATCACTACCTGTCCATTGTTGTAAGATATGATGGCTCCGATACCTCCATATTCCCCTGTAGTCATAAACTGGAGGTCCTCCATATTCTCTTCTGCATAATATTCGGTATAAGGATCCAGACGTGTTAGCATACTACGGATACTGCCCTGTACCAGGTTGTTCACCTCTACACTGTCTACGTAAAACATATCCAATTCCCGCACTACAGAGTTAAAGATGTCAATATTCTTATTGATATCGAAATAACGTTGATTTTTATTCTCTGTCGGCGCCTGAGCTTCTATCGTTTGAAGTGCCGTAAGAGCCACTAGTATACAAAAAATTGCTTTTCTCATATAAAATTCATTATTTTAGAACCAAGACTTATAGAACCAAGAGCCAAGACTATTTTAGATTGGGGATTGGGGATGTAGGACTTGGAATTGGGAATGTAGGATTTAGGAACGACCATTCTCCCGCTCTCCTTGTCTCTCTTTCATCCGGTCATTTTTCCACCTTTCCATTTTAAACCGCAAAGGAACAAATTTTTGATGAAAATGAAATATAGTTTTAGTTATATGTTTATAAATCTATGGTTGAGCCCACTTCTATAAGTCTTTATTTTAAAAATATCCCGTCCACAACACTTTCATAAATTGGGAAAGTGGTAAACGGAAGTATATTTCGCAACAAAAACAGTGGGTTTATTGTTATCTTTGAAGTTTCTTTCAGATTAATTCTTGTTTATGAAGCCTCTACTCCGTTATACATTCCTTCCTTTGCTCATAGTTGTAATTATTTTTATTGCTACCTGTCTTATTTCTTCTTCCCGGATACCCGGTATGCCCGAAGGTATTCCGTGGGATAAGCTGGTGCACTTTGGTATGTTCTTTGTCCTTTCAGCTGTCTCGCTGATAGATTATTACAGGTTGTGCAACGAAAATCCACCCACTTTACGGTGGATCTTCTGGGGATTTTTTATTCCCGTATTTTATGGAGGGGCTATCGAGTTATTGCAGAAGTATTTCTTTGCATCCCGCAGTGCGGAATGGGCCGACTGGATTGCCGATATCCTCGGCTCACTGGTGGCGACAGTGATAGTAATTATTTTCTTCAAAAAACGACGATATTCGGGAAAAAATATATCTTTGTGAAGTCGAATATGTTGAAAAAGTATAATATCCGAAAGCAGTGCTAAATAGTCATGGCTTTTGAATGTTAGATCCGGATTCAAACTTAGTTCTTAATTCTCAGTTTTCAGTTCTTAGTTCTTAGTTCTTAGTTTTTAGTTCTTAGTTCTTAGTTCTTAATTATATGCGTAAAATTATTATACTCTATAGTTTGTTGATAAGTGCAGGGCTGATTTCATGTACCGGCTCCTCCGGGAAAAAATCCGCTTTATCCGGAACACCTTCCGATACAGCGGCCGTGGCACAGGAAATTCCGGTAGAGGGAGACCGACAGTATTTGGTAAAAGTAGGCGACCATGCTCCCGATTTTACTATGCAGTTGCCCGATGGTAGCGAGGTTACCCTTTCTTCCCTGCGGGGAAAAGTAGTCATGCTACAGTTTACCGCCAGTTGGTGCGGTGTATGTCGTAAGGAAATGCCTCATATTGAATCGCGTATCTGGCAGCGCCACAAAGATAATCCTGAATTTGCTTTATACGGTGTCGACCGTGATGAGCCGGTAGAAAAAATACAGGAACTTATTGAGGCTACCGGAGTGACTTATGCGATAGGCTTGGATCCTGATGCCGATATCTTTGGTTTGTATGCCGAAAAGAAGGCCGGTATCACCCGTAATATCATTATTGACCGTGAAGGGAAGATTGTGATGTTAACGCGCCTGTTCGAAGAAGAAGAGTTTGAACAGATGGTAGAGACCATCGACTCGCTATTGGGCGGTAGGTAAATTTTAATTTACATAGTCTTGGCTCTTGATTCTTGGTTTTTGATTCTAATATAATTATTCATTATTAGTTTTTCATTATTCACTTCGTGCAATCTGCTCACGTTCGGCAAATCCAAACAAGTTTGTTTTGCTCTCACTTAGTCGCAGATTTCACTTTTTACTTAAATATTATGAAATACGAAGATTTAAAAATTCTGGACGAATTACGGGAAAAAGGAAGTATTTCCGAAGAGGAATATCAGCGCGAGAAAGAAAAAATTCTCAATGAGCAGGAAAACGTCTTTAGTAGTACCGGTAAAAAGCCTTTGTTCGGGCTTGGGGAAAATACTTACCTGATGCTCATGCACCTTACTCAATTTGCCGGGGCTATCATTCCGCTGGCCGGTTTCATAGTGCCTATCCTGATGTGGACTACCAATAAAGATATCAATGCCAATGTTGATAAGCATGGTAAGAACATTCTCAATTGTATGATCAGTTACATTATTTACGCCGTCATACTCTGTATTACTGTAATCGGTATTCCTGTGGCTGCCATTCTGGGTATATTGTATGCCATATTTGTGGTGATCGCTACCGTCAAAGCCAACAATGGAGAGTATTGGAAATATCCGTTCATAATTCAATTCATTAAATAAGAACAATGGTGCAGGAACAACTTGTCAATTATTCGAACGTACAGCTCAACCGAGAGGAAAATATTATCCTTCGTAATGTCAATCTCACTATCAATCGCGGCGATTTCCTCTATATCATAGGCAAGGTCGGTTCCGGAAAAAGCACCTTGATGAAAAGCATGTATGCCGAACTTCCCATCGAGGAGGGAAGTGCCCGGGTATTCGATTATGAACTGGCCGGAATCAAACGCCGGCTGGTTCCATTTCTTCGTAGGAAGATAGGAATCGTTTTTCAGGATTTTCAACTGCTTATCGATCGTACGGTAGAGAAAAACCTCGAATTTGTGTTGCGTGCTACTGGCTGGAAGAATCGTCATGAAATCAAGGACCGTATCAACGAGGTGCTGGTACAGGTGGGTATGCAGAATAAAACCTATAAGATGCCTCACGAACTGTCGGGGGGGGAACAGCAACGGGTGGTGATTGCCCGTGCCCTGCTCAATTCTCCTGCCCTTATATTGGCCGATGAACCGACAGGCAACCTCGATCCGGAGACAGGAAGCCAGATCGTTGCCCTCCTACAGGAAATATCCAGCCGCGGTACAGCCGTCATCATGTCCACCCATAATTACTCTATCGTACAGGCTTTCCCCGGCAAGATCATACGTTGTGAAAACGCATCATTAGTTGAAATGTAGTTTTATAGAGTAAAGAATAAAGAATAAAGAATAAAGAATAAAGACTTTATAAACTAAGAACTAAATCAGAACCAAGAACCAAGAATCAAGAATAAAGACTTCTTAACTTCTCAACTTCAGACTTCTTTTTTCATTATTCTCATTGGCACATTATTCACATTATTCTCATTGGCATATTGGCACATTAGTCACATTTTTTTACTACCTTTGCA
>ERZ778021.1529-NODE-1529-length-26512-cov-8.989492_pt1 | contig 26512 bp, 19 predicted proteins | sample MGYA00375751_ERZ778021 | MGnify/ENA primary metagenome ERZ778021 (study PRJEB29350, sample SAMN05389814) | bioreactor metagenome | isolation source: Thiocyanate stock bioreactor | place: South Africa: University of Cape Town | collected 2013-08-29 ... | reverse complement strand
TTTTTCACCCTACTTACACCCCCTTGCAAAGCCTTTTTCCCTCGCGTACATTATAGATATTAAAAGAAAACTGCCTAACGAAGGTTATGCCACGATCCTCCGTTGTAAACCCGGGAGAAACCGATTTCTTTTAGAAAATTTGCAGCACTACGACTACGAATCCCACTTTGACAAACTGTGATGATCACACTTTCTTTATCCAATTTAGCAATATTCCGATTTAAAACATCAAGAGGAATATTCAAAGAATTGCGAATATGCCCTTCCATATATTCCTCTTTTGATCGCACATCAACCACAACAGCTCCTTCTTGAAGAAGAGATTGGTAATCGACATTATCTTGTAACTTAAATATTTTATTAAAAAGTCCTTTCATCACCTAATTATTAAGTTTGTTAATATTATTAAAACCTTACTCGCATATATTAAACAACAAACAGTAGAAAGTCGTCTAAAGTTTTATCAAATGCGTCGAGCAAGACAGCTATCTTAATATATAAATTATATCTTTGCATAAAATAACAAAATGGATCTAATATTTGAACTAGGCGTTACTTCCGATATAGACGAACTGGAACTGCTATATAATAACCTGAACGATTACTTATTGATGCACACCAATTATCCTGGATGGATTAAAGGTATATATCCTACGCGAAAGAATGCGACAGAAGGAATAAGTAGTAAGACTCTGTTCGTGATTCGTTCTGAAGGTAAAATTGCGGGATCTATAATTCTTAATCATCAACCTGAAGAAGCATACGATGATGCTGATTGGCTGGTTGAAACTACCTACGATAATATTTACGTGATACGTACATTCGTAATACATCCCAATTTTATGGGAAAAGGAATAGGGAACGCATTACTCAACTACGGTATTGAATTTGCTAAAAACTCAGGCATAAAAACTATTCGACTAGACGTTTATGAAAAGAATATCCCTGCAATAAAGTTATACGAAAAAAACGAATTCATATACACTGGCACTGTCGACCTAGGACTTGGAAATTATGGATTGAAATGGTTCAGATTATATGAGAAAATAATCTGAACCATTCTAATATCAAAAACAGCTAATATCTTTCTAATAAGACACCTTATCGTCCTTTGAAGCCCATGCTTGAAAAGCCTTTATTGCTTCATTTCTAAGAAGAGATTCGGAAGGTAATTTCCTATCCGAAGGTTTCAACGCAATTTCTTCATATATAAACGAATCATCGAAAGCGATATCCTTTGCATCTTCTTTAGTGTTGGCATAATAAATCTTATCCAATCTGGCCCAATAGATAGCACCGAGACACATGGGGCAAGGTTCGCACGAAGTATAAATTTCGCAACCGCTTAAATTAAATGTTCCCAACTTTGCTGATGCATTACGAATAGCGCTTACTTCTGCATGAGCCGTTGGATCACAGGAGGCTGTAACCCGGTTTACTCCAGTAGCAATAATTTCATTATCTTTTACAATAACCGCACCAAAAGGACCTCCTCCATTCTTTACATTGTCGACCGACAGGGCGATGGCCCTTCTCATAAATTCTTCTTTCATTCAAATTCAGATTATTACGTTTAATCTATTTAATACATAAACGAGCTGCAAATATAGATGCAACTCCCCATTAATACAAAAAATCCGATTCTCACGAACCGGATTTTTTTATTTAAACCTAAACTTTAAAACTTTAATCAATAAATAAAATGATTAATTGTCTCAATAAATTTTCTCAAAAATAAAAATTAACAATCACTACAAAGGTAACAATCTACCTATGACTATAAAATTATTATTATATGTTCTGCAACACAGAAATGAATACAATTGGATATTAAAAGCCAAATGGAGAGCTATTTTGAGCCGGCGACTCTTCTTCTCTACATTTGATAAAAATATAATTCTCGCCTGTCATTAGCACATCTTCATCTGGAATCCTGCTTTTTATCAGTTTAATATTGACTTTATCTTCCGGATAAATCAACGCACGGTTTTCCCGTGTTGCCTTACCGGATAGATGCCAGAGAGCTTTTATCTTAACGCCATCGAGCAGATTAAATAAAGATGATTGCACATTGGATGCCGATAATTTCCCCCTTGCAAATTTAAGGTTTCCCGATAATGGCTCTTTTATATCTAATATATCAGGAATAGCAGGTTTCTCCTCATTCTCAGATACAAACAAACGCAATAAAGAATCAGCTTCATTTCTAGCAACTGTAGAACCTGATGGGAATACAAGCGAAATATATTTGTTACCGGAAACCCGCTGCAGCTGATATGTCGATAAACAATCTATACACCCCAGCGTGTCAGCACGCATACATTTAAAAACATGTAGAGAATATATTCCAAAGGCATCCTCAGGAGAAGGTAATTCATATATTTCCAGCATATACTCCTCTCCTTTGTAAATCAAATCCCTTGCAGTAAGTTTATACACACCATATTCAAGATAAAGATCAGCACCACCATTCATGTATCCGTACAATCCTTCACCTGTAAAAACTCGCTCTCTTTTTACCTCAACATCTTTTATCTGTTGAGCATATAAAAACAACGGGATCAAGAAAAAAGCTATCAGACAACCTATTTTCTCTTTCATTTTCTATACATTAAATTCTGTAAGTGAAATATTATTCCGGTCGGCAATCCCTAGTTTAAGCTCTTCAGCCAGATGCATAAATCGAATAGCCTCAGGTTTATCTTTTACTTGAATCCCCTCCTCAATTCGTTTGGCTATAACAATATCATGACCGATGCGGTCGACCGCCACCGGATCAGATCCAACCAGCAACGTATTATAATTACACATAAACTGGGGATTAGCTGACGGACCTCCATCAAAACAACCAATAAGGCCATCAACTATATTAAGCACAACCTTATCACGTAAAGGAGAAAATGCACACGCATAAGCACAGGTTTCATGCCACAATTGCTGATGAAGTCTCCCTGTGTTTGTAATTGCGCCAAAGGCAAGATTCTTCAGACACAACGTTACAGCACTACCAGCGTTTTTCAATACAGGTACATTAATAATTTTGGTAACATCTTCAGTACAAATTTTTGTAAAGTATGAATTCTTTCCTCCATTCACCATATAAGGCATTGTATATGCATCGTATTCACCTTCAACATCTGCAAAGAAATAGCACTTTTTATCAATACGGTCCTCACTATAGAACTTACCTTCCTTATTGATAAAACCTCCCTGCGCATCCTGACATTCAGTACCCTTGATTTTAATTCCGGGATAATTATCTTCAGTATAACCAGTCTCATGCAACTGCATTTCCCTTCTATCCCAAATCATCATATTAGATCTGTGTATACCCGCCTCTTCCAATTGCTTTACAATCGAACGCGTAACAGCATGGGAGGTAGTTAATAATTTCCCGGCAACAGGATTAACCTTAATACCAATCACATCATCCGGTCCTACAAATTGAAGCCAGGCTTTGGAAAGATCATGTTCTCCTGTAAGTTCCAACATGCAACGCTTCAGCATCTCATAAGCTGCCTCTTCAGAAGGCTTACCATCCACCACAGCATTTGCATTATTTACCTTTACAACCCTGCCAGGATATTTTCCGGGCATCGATAAGGTGGATCTGGGAACAGCCATTGCCTCTGCAATGTTTGTTTTGGGCTTGACTGAATCGGCAGTATAAACCGGAGCCGATTTAATAACAGGACTTAAAGCTGCGCCCAATCCTGTTGCGGCAATGGATTTAAAAAAATTACGTCGTTGCATAGTAGTCTAAATTTAAATTAAAACTAATTCACTTTATATAAATCTAAAGTCCAAGCTAATACAACCACAAAAGCCAAAGCCAAAACCACAAAAGCAACTATCAGTACACCTGCATATAAATACATCAAAACGGTACGCTTTACGGTAGTAGACAATTTAGTATTAAATAGCTGGCTGTATATCCAAACTGAAAAAATAAAATCAAGCCACCAGGGAGTTCCTTTACTTGCATCACCAGTAAATGGGAGCATAATCATAGAAACAATTAACAATTGGGATGCAGCATACGTTCTAACAAAAAAAAGCTCAACCAAATTGTAATGAACTTTATTTACCCTTTTACGGAAAGCCCACTGTGTTGCCAATGCTAAAAAAGGAAGTGTACATACAATTTCAAGTGCTTTATTGCTGGAAAAAAGTGTTTTTATAACACCATAAACCGATTGGATAAACGGAGAATCTGTAACCCATTTCAATAAATTCCGATCTCCCCACTCCAGTTCCAATTCTTTAGCCACCGATATCGGAGCTTCCTTAAGTGATGCCGGATCAATCGCTTGCACCATTAACATATAGATGGCTCCCAACACAAACAACATCTGAAGCGGACGAAAATAAAGTACACGCCTGCCTCCAATGTAATCCCTCACCATATATCCCGGCCTGATAAAAAGCTCTTTGATAGAAAAGAAGAAACCTTGATCGATATTGGTCAATCCTCCAAAAAAATTCTTGATAACAGATTTATAGGTAAACTTCTCTGTGTGGCAACTTTGGCCACAGTTATTACAAAACAATCCTTCATAAACTACGCTGCAATTAGCACATACGTGTACATCTTTATTAGTATATACTGGCAGAATCTTCCCTTTTTGGTTTTTTCTGCTATGCAAACGCACATAAGCCTTTGTTCGATGGATATCCATAAGTGAGCAAACATAAGTATTTAAAAGAAAACAAAAGTAAATAAATAATTTATATTACAAACAAAATCCCCCATATCTATTAGATACGGGGGATAAAATGAAAGGAATATAAATGTTAGTTTATCTTTTCGGCAGAAGGAGGTGGTAATTTAGCACCCCATTCTTTATTTGCTTTATCTCCCATTTTTAATTCCAATACACCACCATTGGCAATATCTTTATGATTGAACCAAGGTTGATTTAATGGTTTCCCATTCAGCATGGCCGACTGAATATACTTATTATCATCCGAACAATTTTCCGCCTTTATCTCGAAAGTATGTCCATTACCTAAATCCAAAATTACATTCGTGAAAACCGGACTTCCAATATTATAGGTAGGAGAACCCGGGGTAACTGGATAGAATCCCATCTGCGAAAAGGCTACAAATGCCGACATACCACCACCATCTTCATCTCCAGGCACTCCCATCAGGTCGTTCCGGAACCATTCCTGAATCAATTTACGGATTCGCTTTTGAGTTTTCCAAGGCTGTCCGGCATAGTTATACAGATAAGGAATATGAAGACTAGGTTCATTAGCCATAGAGAATTGACCTACATTTCCGGTATGATCAGGCAAAACACGGTAAAACTCAAATTTACTTTTGCCAAGAGGTTCATTAAACATCTGATCCAGATTCTGAACGAAATTCTCTTGTCCCCCCATCAAAGTAACCAAGTCGCCAACATTATGCTGTACATCCCAACGATATACCCACGCATTATTTTCGCCATAATACGCGCGTGCTCCCTGACCGCCCGAAAATACATAATCGAAAGGCATAATAAACTTCCCATTTTTATCTTTAGGATGGAAAAAGGATGTTTCTTTATTAAACACATTCCGATAGTTATAAGATCTTTTCAGAAAATAATTGTAATCGTCAGTCTTTCCTAATGCTTTGGCAATTTGTGACAGACACCAGTCGTCGTAGCTTGCACCCAGGGTAACAGCAATAACCTGGCGATTTTCAAAAGGATGTACAGATTTGCTAGTCTCAGGCTCACCCGGATGCAAAGCAGGAAAATATCCCTCCTTTTTATAGAAATCATCCAATTCACTCGCTTTAGCACGAACCCATGGAGCAAGTGTCTCCTCCATTATAGCGCTCTTGCATGCCTCATAAGCAGCTAATAAATCAAAACCGGTCAGACCTTTACAATATGCATCCCAAATTACGGCAACCGCATGGTTTCCATTCATACGGTGACTATCGCCGGTTACTTCAGGAAAAGTAGGCATCCATCCTTCGGGAGACTGCTGTGCCATCCGTATATAAGAGGACACCATAGCCAGTTCTTTCTGAGGTTCAATCAGCACACGTAATGGATGTGTGGCCCGGTATGTATCCCAAATCCAATCATCAGTATAGAAAGGCATTCCTCCATCCTCATGAATCTGACCATCTGTAGCACTGTAATACTTTCCATCTTCTGAAATGCAAATCATTCGTTCATAGGTACGATACAAAGACGTATAAAAAATCGTTTTTTCATCGTCTGTTCCGCCGGACACTTTGATCTTGCTCAATGATTTGTTCCATTCATTGCGACCAGCTTTTGCTACCACATCTACATCGTAAGCAGTAATTTCTCTTTGAAGGTTCTTTTTAGCCTGCTCAGTACTTATAAATGAAATACCATATCGAAGACCAATATTTTGCTCTTTTTCACCGTAAGCCAATACTAATGCAGCATTACGTCCAACGGCCTTTGTCTGACCGAACGTTAAACTATCAGCTATAAGCGTACCTGTCTTTTCCGGGAAACGGTTTGTTTCAGCATATATGTAAATCCTCGTCTTCTGATCTACATATTGAAAACCACTCACACTATTACCCTCAGCAATCAACTCTCCATTACGCGTATTGAAGATAAGGTAATTTGGAGCTTTGTTTCCAAAAGTGATTGAATACAAGGCAGATTGAAATGACGGGGCAAAATCCACATCCATGTTCACTTCATCCAAGAATACACGATAACGATAAGGATCAATCTTTTCCTGATCGTAACTATAGCTGATAACCTGCTTCATTTCTTCCGGATTCCCTTGAAAAGGACTCAGGTTAAATGCAGAATTACCCCGGTGACTGGTAACGATAAGAGGTAAGCCATATAAACGGTCGCCTGTAAAATCACCCCGTTCCGGGTACACACGCAACATACTGTTAGGTAAATGTACCGTTGGATAGGTAGGCACCAGCAGGTGACTTATATTTCCCATATAGGGATTTACAAAGTCGACCGGCTCTTTGGATAACTCTTCCGAGTAATTACCAATTCCGTTAGTCTGACATCCCGTTAGCAGTATCGTTGCCAGCAGCAAATTCCAACCTTTTTTTACGAAATTACTATTCATACTGTTATGCGTTTGAGTTAAATAAAATTAGATAGCTGTAACCGGACGGTTTGCTACATCTTTACCAAATTCTTTGTTAGGCTGGTTACCCATTACAAATTTGAGTGTACCACCATTCATTATATCCTGATAAAGAATATAGGATTTTTCATATGGTTTGCCGTTCAAAGTTACCGATTGAATATAGATATTTTCTTTCGAATTGTTTTCTGTTACCACTTCGAAACGTTTTCCACCGGGTAATGTAACCGAGGCTTTGTCGAACAACGGACTACCAAATACAAATACACCATTAGAAGGATTTACCTGATAGAATCCTAATGCCGACATGATATGCCAGGCCGACATCTGTCCGCAATCTTCGTTTCCTATAATACCATCCGGAGCATCCGTATAGAATTCATTTTGAATATATCTAACCATTTTAGCTGTTTTCCACTGCTCGCCGGCATACGGATATAAATATGCGACATGGTGACTAGGCTCATTTCCATGAGCATACTGACCAATCAGTCCGGTTATATCGGCCGAATAGCCTTCACCCATATCGCCTTCTGCAACAAACAGAGAGTCTAATTTGGATATAAAAGGTTCGTCGCCGCCAAACAACTCAATGAGACCTTCGGGGTGTTGCGGAACAAAAAAAGTATACTGCCAACCGGTACCCTCACAAAAATCACCTGTTCCATGAACAGACAAAAAAGGATCATAAGGAGCAGTCCATTTCCCGGCAGAATTTTTCGGACGGATGTAATTTATATCCTTATCAAAGTATTGTGTATAGTATTTTCCTCTTTTCAGATATTCGTTGTATACAGAATCCTTACCCATCTTTTTGGCCATCTGCGCAATACCCCAGTCTCCCACAGCATATTCCATAGCCACCGAAGTTGCTTCATGTAACTTATCGCAGGGAATATAGCCTAGTTCCATTACATAAGGAACTCCTTTCTGCTTGGGGTATGTAGAAGACACAAGCATGGCAATCATCGCCCTCTCTGCATCAAAGCCGGATAATCCTTTCAAATAAGCATCGGCAATAACCGGGATTGCACTGTAACCAGGCATACACTCCGTTTCACCTCCAACCAAAGGCCAGATAGGAAGTTTACCCTGTTGATCATAAATACCAAGATATGAATTAATCATATCCCCTACCATATCAGGCTTGATAACTGTAAATAATGGATTCAACGTACGATATGTATCCCAAAGTGAGAAAGTAGAATAATTCTTCCAGCTAACATTGGTATAAACCGAATCATTATGTCCGCGGAAATCTCCATTCACGTCACAGTATAAAGTTGGAGCAATAAATGTATGATACAAAGAGGTATAAAATATTTTCTTCGCTCGTTCGTCTTTTGTATCGACATCGATACAAGACAACGCTTCGTTCCAAACTGTTTTGGCATTTAGTTTTACCTGATCGAAATCCCAGTGAGCCAATTCTGATTCCATATTTGCTTTAGCATTGGCACAACTAACTGAAGAAATGGCAACCTTAATCAATACAGATTCCGGATTCTTTTCGAATGAAATCACGCCCTTTACAGCAGGACCGGTCAAAGTGCCCTCAGCCGCAGGTTCGTCATCGTTGAACAATTGCAAAACTTTCATCGGCTGGTCACACTTTAAGGTAAAGAAAACCTTGTGTTGCGGACTCCATCCTTTGGAAAAACGATATCCTTCGATTGTAAATTCATCCAACTGCTTCAGGTAAGTATCATACGCATTGTCACCATTTCCTTCCTTCAGATTAATAAGAATATGTGCTTCTTCGTTAGGAAAAGTATAGCGATGCATGGCCACACGTTCGGTTGCGGTAAGCTCTGCTTTCACTCCATTATCCATCAACAAGGAATAAAAACCAGGTGTAACAATTTCATTCTCGTGCTTGTAATAAGAAGAACAGCTCCCTTCAATATTATCTTGTTCACCACGGGCCGTTCTTAGAGTTCCCGTATAAGGCATCAATAAAATATCGCCTAAATCGGCACACCCGGTCCCACTTAAGTGTGTATGAGAGAATCCAATAATCACACTATCCGAATAATGGTACCCCGAACACCAGTCCCAGCCCTTATGAATATTCTGCGGACCAACCTGAACAGCTCCAAAAGGAACATTGGCACCTACAAATACATGGCCGTGCGCTCCGGATCCGATATACGGATCCACATAAGATACATAATCCTTAACCTCGGCTTTCTCCTTAACTGAACAGGAGAAAGAAAAGAATGTCAGGCATACAAAGATGCCTGACATAACCTTACTACTGAATAATTTCATTATCTATTTATTTTTTCTCATTTACAGAGAATGAATATGGAAAATCTGAAGTCTGAATACCTCTTTGTTTATTTGGAGTTTCACTCATACGGATATTTATTTCTCCTCCATTTTGCAAATCAGCATGTTTCAGGTAATTTTTAGTATAGTTTTTACCGTTCAGAGTCATCGATTCGATGTAACGAGTATTCGCATTGTTTTCAGGAGCATTAATCACCATTTTATTTCCATTTTCAAAAGTAATAGTCGCTTTTTTAAACAATGGAGCCCCCATCACATATTCGTCCGTACCAGGACATACCGGATAAAATCCCAATGCAGAAAACACATACCAGGCAGAAGTCTGACCGTTATCTTCGTCACCACAATACCCATCCGGATTACAAGTATACATTCGGTTCATCACTTCACGCAACCAATACTGGGCTTTCCATGGTTCTCCGGCATAGTTATACATATAAATCATATGCTGAATAGGCTGATTTCCATGCGCATAGTTACCCATGTTCATAATCTGCATCTCCCGGATCTCATGAATTACTCCACCATAATAGCTATCGTCGAAAACAGGTGGTACGGCAAATACAGAATCAAGCATCTGAACAAAGTCTTTTTTACCACCCATCAAGTCGATCAATCCCTGTGGATCATGGAATACAGACCAAGTATAATGCCAGCTGTTACCTTCGGTAAAAGCATCCCCCCATTTCAAAGGAGAGAAAAGAGCCATAAATTTACCATCAGCGTTTTTACCGCGCATAAGTTTGGTTTCCTTGTCGTAGAGATTCTTATAATTCATTGCACGTTTGGCATATAAATCAACTTCCTTTTTGGGACGTTTCAGATCTTTAGCCAATTTATAAATACACCAGTCATTATAAGCATATTCCAGCGTACGAGCAGCATTTTCATTAATCTTCACATCGTACGGCACATAACCAAGCTTGTTGTAATACTCGTGACCAAGTCTACCTGTTGAAGAAACCTTTGGGTGAACATTTTCTGTACCGTGGATAAGTCCGCTGTAAAGAGTTTCCAGGTCGTCTACCTTCACCCCTTTCATGTAAGCATCAACTAAAATAGACGCAGAGTTGTTTCCAACCATACAACCGCGGTGACCCGGGCTCGCCCATTCGGGGAAAAATCCACTTTCTTTATACGTATTGATCAGACCTTCCTGCATCTCTTTATTTACAGAGGGGAACATCATGTTAAGGAATGGGAACAGACAACGGAATGTATCCCAAAATCCCGTATCAGTATACATATAGCCAGGCAGTACCTCGCCGTTGTAAGGGCTATAGTGCATAACCTTTCCGGCAGCATCAATTTCGTGAAACTTACGTGGGAAAAGAAGCGAACGATACATACAGGAATAAAAGGTACGATATTGATCTAATGTTCCACCTTCTACTTCTATTTTACTCAAAACTTTATTCCACTCGGCTTTTCCCTGAGCAGCTACGGCATCAAAGCTGTTACTTCCTAACTCTTTAAGGTTAAGATCCGCCTGATCAAAACTGATAAATGAGGAAGCAACTTTTGCATGTACCACTTCACCCTTTTTTGTTTTAAAACCAATAACTGCACCTACGTGGTTTGATTTTTGTTCTTTATCATTTTTCAAAGCACCGTCTGCAAATGTATATTCGTATGTAAACGGTTTATCGAATGTTATAACAAAGTAGTTTTTAAAGTTGGCAGGAACACCTCCACTGTTTTTGGTTGTATAGCCGATAATTTTATTTTCGTTTGGTAAAATCTTAACATACGAACCCTTATCAAGAGCATCAATCACCACATACGAACTATCGCTTTGTGGAAATGTAAACCGAAACATAGCGGCACGTTCTGTAGGAGTAATTTCAGTCACTACATCATGTTCAGCCAAATATACTTTGTAATAGTACGGTTTAGCTACTTCCGATTTATGAGAAAACCAACTGGCCCGTTTATCCTGATCAAAAGCAGGAGCACCTACCACAGGCATGATGGCAAACTGACCGTAATCATTGATCCATGGACTTGGCTGATGTGTCTGCTTAAAGCCACGAATCTTGTTTTCGGTATAAACATAGGCCCATCCATCACCCATTTTGCCTGTCTGAGGCATCCAGAAGTTCATACCCCAGGGACGGGCAATTGCAGGATAGGTATTCCCTGTAGATAATTGGAATGTCGATTGCGTTCCGATCAACGGATTAACATACTCGACGGGGTCAAATACGGCTTCAGTCACTGAAGCTACTGCAGGTTTCCCGATCCAGCTTAAAGCCATCGCAAGAACCACTGCACAAGCATTTTTACTCTTCATCATAAGAATTAATATTGGTTGCAATAATTTACAAAGTAACTAAAAAGAGGTGAATATACAGAGGCTATAATACCCGGAAACTGTCAAAAAACAATAAAAAAAGGCCCGGGTTATCTACCCGGACCTTTTCTTTATTAAATCTTAATCATTTTCATAACCGGGATTCTGAACCAACGAAGGATTACGTTGCATTTCATTATCCGAGATTGGCCATAACAGATGCTTTGTTTGGAAAGTTTGTCCCCATGGGTTTACTGCTCCAACCACATTAACGAAAGTTACAGTACCAGGTGCACTATCCGAAGTTTTAGGATACATACGTGTACGTTGAATATCAGACCAGATACGCATTTCCAATGGAAGTTCACGCATACGTTCAATCCATACCTGCTGAACAAATGCCTCTTTAGATAAACCGGTAAGAGAAGCTTCTATAGCAGAACGGCTTGTAGTAGTATAAGCTCTTGCACGAACATCAGTCAGGTATTTCACAGCCTCGGCAGTAACACCTTCCGATTGAGCAATGGCTTCTGCCGCAATCAATAATACTTCAGCATAACGATAAACAGCCAGGTCTTTTCCACATTTACCTGTAGAAAGCATTGACGATTCGTCGTACCACAACCAAGGTGCCGGAGATGCGTTTTCAGGGAATACTTTCGTAATAGTCTGGCCATCCTTTTCATATGTATAAGTAGTATGGAAGAACTGGCGCTCCTGGATACGTAAATCCTTCTCGCGGTCGTACACATTCAAATACTGTTTAACCGGACGATAAGCGTTATTCGTAATTGAATACTTGAAAATACCCCATGTAGCAGCTACGTTAGGCATTGAAATCTGCGGACGGGCATTCGTTGAAATACTAGCATCCGACTCATACGTGTAAACATACTCGATATTGTTATCTTCTGTACGCATTACATTGTAAGCACTTGTTTCAGGAGTAGCACCATTCTCAATCAATTTGTGTTTACCGCTATTGATTACGTTACGTGCAGCAGTTGCTGCAGCAGCGTATTGATTAGATTGAAGTGGGAAACCGCTCATATTTAAATAAACATCTGCCAAAAGCGTTTCGGCTGTATTTTTGGTAATACGATGTTTATTGTTTGTAAATGCTTCGTTGGGAAGACTGGCAACAGCATCCTTCAGGTCTTTTACAATCAGCGCATAAACTTCTGCAGAAGCAGTTCGTGCAACATACATATTTTCAGACGATTCGTACGGTTCTGTAATCAAAGGTACATCACCGAAGAATTTAACCAAATAAAAATAGTTGAAAGCACGGAAGAATTTAGCCTCGCCTAATAAAGTTGTAATTTCAGATTGTTGTAAATCCGGAGTCTTATCAATATACTTGATAGCCGTATTTGCACGTGAAATTGCACCATAGCAACCATCCCAAACGCCATCCATCGTTCCGGCGATGTTCTTTGATGTTATAGACAATTTCTGACTATAGTCGGCAACAACCTCTTGTCCTTTATATTCATTATCAAAAAAACCGGACAAATATCCACCTAAAGTTACAGTAGAAGGCATATAAACGCCACCATTTCCGTAAAATTCAGGAGCACCTTTACGGTACAAAGCGTTAACGGCATTGTAAGCGTGAGAAGGAGCAGAAAAGTTCTGTCCGGTACTCATTTCACTTTTGGGTTTTTCTTCAAGAAAGTCGCTACAAGAGGTAGACACATTCAGTAAACCCACACACATTAATCCAAAAAATATCTTTTTCATTTCCATACGATTCGAAGGTTATTAAAATGTAACATTCACACCAAGAGTATAGGTTCTTGGCTTCGGATACTGATAGAAGAACATATTCTGTCCCCATTGATTAGAACCTTGAGAAGTACCTTCAGGATCGTAGCCCTGGAAGTCTTTTGAATCAAGGACAAAAGCATTGTTTACGCTGGCATACACGCGAAGTGCACCTAAACGTAAAGACTGTAACGCTTTAGCATCAAATGTATAGCCCAACTGAATCAGGTTACCACGGATGTATGAACCGTCGGCTACCCAATGTGAGTCAAGTTCTGAACTCTGACCAGACAAGTTAGCATTACGGATTGCCTGAACCATGGTATTCGGATTAGAACCGTTGTAGCCTTCATGAAGAATGGAAGCCAAACCGCTTGTATAACCGAAACGGTCTTCTGCCGAGTGATAGAACTGCTGTAAAATATCAACACCAGCTACAAACTGTAAGTCGACTGTCAAGTCAAAATTCTTATAGTTGAAAGTATTAATCAAGCTACCTGTAAAATCAGGAATACCTTTACCTAAGATTTTCTTTTCTTTCGAGCGTTTAGCCTGTCCTACTCTTGCACCTGCAGCTTCGGCTTCAGCTCTTTCCTCAACTGTCCAAACTCCCAAACGTTCGTAACCCCAGAATGAGCTTAATGATTCACCTACGCGTAAGATAGTCTGGCTACCAGAAACCCAACCCGGACCAGGAAGAATATCTTCGTTATTCTCACCCAACTGTTTAATCTTATTACGGTTATAGTTCACATTCAATGTTGTATTCCATGAGAAATCTTTAGATTGAACGTTTACGCTGTTCAACATAAAGTCCACACCGTAGTTTTCAACCTCACCGATATTGTCGATAATTGAGGTAAAACCAGTACTGTGAGGAACAGGGCTATCCAGCAACAAGTCGGTTGTAAGCTTATAGTAATATGAAACATCAAAATTCAAACGGTTCTTGAACAGATTCAAGTTAAAACCAAAGTCGAATTGATTTGTTTTTTCCCACTCAAGATCCGGGTTGGCCAGACGAGCCACATAAGAAGTTGCCTGACGTCCTCCATCAATCAACGCTGTACCTGAAGAAATTGTTGCCAATGATTTATAAGGATCAATTTCGCTGTTACCTGTCACACCATAACTGGCATGGAACTTAAGCTGATCGATAGCAGTCATATCTTCCATAAAACCTTCATTGGAAGCCAACCATCCCAAACCTAAAGAAGGGAAGAATGCATATTTGTTGTTAGCACCAAACTTGGAAGAACCGTCCATACGAGCAGTAACTGTAGCCATATAACGATCGTTATAAGTATAAGCACCTCTTAAGAAGTAAGAGTTCATTGCCCATCTGTTAAACGTAGACGTTGGAGGTTCCGGAGTCTTTGCAGCACCTAAATTATTATATCCGTAAAAGTTATCAGAGAATCCTGAAGCAGAAACCGACATATAGTTATAGGTTCTTTCCTGCCATGACAAACCAGCTACGGCATTTACACGATGCTTACCAAACACCTTATTATAAGACAGATAAGTTTCTTCCTGCCAGTAAAGCTGCTGAGTATCACTCATAAATGCATATCCGTTAGGAGATGAAATATTAATCAAATCAGTTGGTGAATATTCTCTCCATTTACGAAGGTGAGCATCTACCCCGATCTGTGTTCTAAGATCCAATCCAGGTAACAGGTGGAAAGTGAGCGCCGCATTACCAAAAATCTGAGTTCTGTAACGCATACGTTCCATTGTTTCCAAAGCATGTACCGGGTTAGCCATTGCTTCGAAGCTGAAATCGGATGTAGAGAATGAGTTAGACCATTTGCCATTTGGATATTTTACCGGGAAAATAGCCGGCATTTCAATCATGGTACGACGAGCAACCTGTCCACCGCCACCTTCGTCGGTATCATTCTGCCAGGTATGGTTAACCAAAACATTTACTCCGGTAGACAACCAGCTTAAAGGTTTAGCATCGTATGTAAGTTTAGCGTTGATACGTTTCATAAAAGTATTCAACATAACTCCCTGTTGGTCTGTGTAGTTCAGGAATGCCCCAACAGATGAATTCTTTCCACCTTGTTGAATGCTTAGCTGATGATTGTGTGACAAAGCTGTACGAGTTGCCTCATCCTGCCAGTCGGTATCATATTTTGGCGTTCCGTCTGCGTTGAAAAGTTCTGTATCTTTCAATGTAAGCGTTTTAGTGCTTCCATACCATTTACGATCGTTTTCGTAGCTTATCTTCATAGCTTCCATAAATTCGGCCGCGTTCATCACGTCCATTTTGCTGGCAGCTTGCGAAAGACTTACATATCCATTATAGCTCACCTTTACGCCTTCACCTGAAATACCGCGTTTTGTAGTAATCATAAGTACACCGTTTGCACCGCGTGCACCATAAATAGCCGTAGCTGAAGCATCCTTCAACACCTCGATACGTTCAATGTCATTAGGGTTAAGGAATTGGAAATCTTCCATTACAACACCGTCAACCACATACAAAGGATTTGATGATGAGTTGATAGTACCGATACCGCGAATCATAACACGGGTAGCGCCACCAGGCTGTCCTGAGTTTGTAAAGATGTTCACACCAGATGCCTTACCCTTCAAACCTGCCAAAGCGTTGAATGAAGAAGTTTTAAGAATGTCATCGGCATTAGCTACTGATATAGAACCTGTTACATCCGATTTACGCTGTGTACCATAACCAACCACAACCACTTCATCAAGTGCTTGTGTATCTTCAGTAAGGACAATATTTATATTTGACTGGTTACCAACAGCAACCTCTTTTGAAAGGTAACCGATATATGAAACCTGTAAAACAGCTCCTGCAGGCACTTCCAATGAATATTTACCGTCAAAATCGGTAGTAGTACCTAAAGAAGAACCTTTTACAAGCACATTTGCTCCGATAATAGCTTCGCCTTTAGAGTCGGTAATTGTACCCGAAACCACTTTACCCTGCTGGGCAATCGCCGGTGAAGCATTTTTAGTCAACACAATGTAGTCGTTTTCGAAGGCATACTTAACATCTGTACCCGCAAATGCTTCTGCCAGGCATTGTGCTACCGATTTATTGCCGTTTTTAACAGCAATAGCCTCTTCTACATTCACTTCGCTTTTACTATAAACAAACAGATAATCCGTCTGCTTTTCAACCTGGTCGATAAAATTTCCGACCGTCATATTACTTCCCGAAATATTCACTTTAGCGTTCTGCGAACTTGTGTTCGTGGCAAACGAAGCAAATACACATAGGAAAAGAAGAAAGGAGGTAATTCTCATAACATTCAAAAATTTCTTTAAATGATAATTTTGAAATAATAAAAGATTGGACAAAGGATCTTTTTCCATAACTTTGTACTGTTTACGTGTTAATACTTTAATTTATAATTTTTGTGTTAGCATTTATGTCGGTGGATGCGGGAACATCTGCCGGCATTTTTTTTACGACCGTTTATGTCATAGGCTGATTTTCTTTTTAAAGGTTAAACATATATGGTTTCTATTATCTTTCAATTTAATTGCAATACACTATTTATTTTATGGTGATAATATTTTTATCATCGTCTTTAATAAACGAAAATGGATATGCTTTCTGAAGCGTTCTTAACACACTTTCTATTCCATCCCTTTGTCTAAATTTGGCTGTAAACTTATTTTGCTTCAGCTTTTCATTATGCACATTGATTGTTATATCATAATAGAGCTCCAATTTCTTCACCATATCAACAAAAGGCACATCATCGAAGGCATAAATTCCCGATCGCCACAACAGCAAATCGCTTGTTGAATATTTTGTTTTCACCAATTTGTCACCTCTCAGTTCGGCCGTTTCGGATGGGTTCAGGATCATAGTTTTAGAAGCATCATGTTTATCAGACACTTTAACAGACCCTTCAACCAGGGTGGTCGAAAATTCGGGCTTTCCCTTATAGGCAAAAACATTGAATTTTGTTCCTAACACGCGGATATCCATTTTCTCGGTAGACACCACAAACGGAAGTTCTTCGTTTCGTTGAACTTCAAAAAAGGCCTCACCATCCAGCTCCACCTTTCTTACATCGTTTGCAAAACGGTTGGGATAACGTAACGTTGAACTTGCATTCAACCAAACCACTGTTCCATCATATAATGTAACCTTGGCCCGTTGACCAGCTGGTGTGGCAAATTCTTCGTAACCAGCCAACGCATCGCGGTTCATCGGAGTATCAAACTGAGTTAGAATTGTCCAGGTTGCAGCAACAGCCACAACCACCGTCGCTGCGTACCCGAACATTGGTCTAATATAATGAATAAAAAATCGCTTTTTCTCCGCCTTCTTAAATTGGGCAAGCTTCCGGTTGGCCAATTGTTTATCAGCTGGTTTAGATAAAGAAGACAATGCCCAAACATTCTGCATTTCGGCAAACACTTTCTTATCTTCGGGCGATTGCTGAAGTTTACGAAAGAGTTCTTGTCGCTCTTGCGGAGACAACTCTCCATTAAAATATCTTATAAACAAATCTTGCATTCTTTTTTTGGGCATTTACAATAAGAGCGATCGGAGGTTGATTTACCACCAAGACAGCTCTTGAATTTTACATACTTTAACAAATAAATAAAAAAAGCAGAAGTGGGAGATAATCCTTTAATTCTTCACGTAATTTCTTTAATGCTATGGAAATCTGACCTTCAACAGTGTTTACCGACAGATTGAGTTCTTCGGCGATTTCTTTATACTTTTTACCCTCAATACGACTTTTAATAAAAATCAGACGACATCTTTCGGGTAGTTTATCGATGGCATTTCTAAGTAAAGTTTCAATATCCTCTTCAGAACTAAAATTATGATCAAAAGATTCCAATGCAAAAAGTTTCACATTCAGCTCCTCGTTGTACTCGTGTTTTACATTTTCGGAGTACATCTGCTCCACCATTTGATGACGCAGAAAATCAATACATTTATTCTTTACCAGTGTGAATAGATAAGCAGTAAGGCTTACGTCAACACGCAAAGCTTCTCTTTTCTCCCAAAGCATTAAGAAAATATCCTGAACAATATTCTCGGCCTCTTCATCAAATAATACGTATTCTTTGGCAAACAGGAATAACCTCGAAAAATTATTGATATAAATTGAATCAAAACTTTCCTTTACGCTCAATGCTGTAGGCCTATCTTCCTGATAAATCATAATTAACTATTAAACAGGATTTACTATACTATTAATATTCTTGAAAAAAATTCGTTTTACTAACCTTTAAATCAACTATGCTCTGTGCATTCAATTTTGCAAATGTACATTATTTTTTAAGTTTTTACACATTCATTCTAATTAAACCACAATTAAAATCATCCTACAAATCAGATCCGAAGAATTGCGGGCAATAAAAAAACGACTAACTTTGCTCACGTTAAAATTCTTAAATCCATTCGATTATGAAAAAATGTGTGTTATTTTTATTCTTGTTATTTGCAGTTCTTTGTACCATCCAGGCCTCTTCTTTGAAATCTAAAAACAATGGGAAACCCTTTTTAAAGGTTAAAGGACAAGATATTGTTACCCCCAACGGAGAATCATTTCTCATACAGGGAATTAATCTTGGAAACTGGCTGAATCCGGAAGGATATATGTTTTTATTTAAAGATGTAAGCTCATACCGGCTGATTGATCAGGCTTTCAGGGAAATGGTTGGTCCCGATTTTACAGACCAGTTCTGGAAAACATTTAAAGATAATTACATTACACGCGAAGACATAGCCTACATCAAGCAAACAGGCATGAACTCCATCCGTTTACCCTTCCATTACAAATTATTTACCGACGAAGACTATATGGGTCTTAAAAGTAATCAGGATGGATTTGCCCGTGTGGACAGTGTCATAAAATGGTGCAAGGCCGAAGGTCTTTATGTTATTCTGGATATGCATGATGCCCCAGGCGGACAAACAGGCGATAACATAGATGACAGCTACGGCTACCCCTGGCTGTTTGAAAGTGAAACCAGTAAGCAGTTATTCAGTGAAATATGGAAAAAGATTGCCGATAGATACAAAAACGAACCGACTGTTTTGGGATACGATCTCTTAAACGAACCCATCGCTACCTATTTTACCAATAAGGAGGAAATAAACAAGTTAATGGTTCCGGTCTATAAAAGAGGTGTAGAAGCCATCCGGAGTGTAGATCCCAACCACATTATTCTGTTGGGTGGAGCACAATGGAACAGCAATTTCAGTATGTTCGATGAAAAAGCGATAGACAGCAATATGCTATATACCTGCCACCGGTACTGGTGTGACACTCTGCAGTCTAATTTACAAGATTTCATTGATTTCCGTAACAAGGTAAATCTTCCGTTGTATATGGGTGAGACGGGCGAAAATACCGACGAATGGGTTGGAGGATTTCGCAGACTTATGGAACGCAACAATATGGGATGGCATTTCTGGCCCTACAAAAAACTGGAGAAAACAAGTTGCATGGCACATATAAAGAAACCCGCCAACTGGGATCTGATCGTGGAATACACACAAAAACCCCGCAACAACTTCAACGAAATACGTGCTGCAAGACCCGATCAGGAGCTTGTTAAGAAAGCGATGCTTGAATTACTTGAAAATATAAAGTTTGCACATTGCATTAAAAACCAAGGATACATAAAAGCACTTGGTATGAAACCGTAATACAGGCAAGGAGACTATATACTTATTGTTACAACTATCATAATGTAGTCTCCTTGCTAATTTTCGTTATTAAAACACAAAAAAACATCCTTAAAATCGAATTAGAGGTTAAATTTAATACCTTTGATGCCCAAAATGTAATGAGATTATAAATAATGGTATCAAAAGAGCTACGTGCCGATTTACAATTAAAATGGCAACGCATCCAGCAAGCGATGCAGATGGTGAATGCAGACGGTTGTCTGCTGTCAGTTGATGTAAATCTTTTTTATACAACCGGTCAGATTTTTAGTGGTTATTTCTATCTTCCCAGTCAGGGTGAACCCTGCTTTTTTGTAAAACGGCCCAACGGAATTACAGGAAGCAATGTAGAATACATTCGTAAACCTGAACAAATTCCGGCCCTACTTGCCGAAAAAGGTATAAATCAACCTAATAAACTGCTGCTGGAAGCCGACGAATTAAGTTATAACGACTACATCCGTCTGCAACAACTTTTTAATCCGAAAGAGACAGGCAATGCCACTACGCTGATGCGCAATGTCCGGATGGTAAAAACCCCTTGGGAAATAAGTCAGTTCCGGATATCAGCCAAAGGTCATGCCGCCACTTATGCAGAAATACCCTCTTGTTACCGACCGGGAATCACCGATCTTGAATTTCAATACGAGATAGAGAACAAAATGCGTCGCCAGGGATCCATCGGTATATTCAGGGCTTTTGGAGCCAATATGGATATACACATGGGAAGTATTCTTGCCGGCGATAATGCCGAAGCCCCCTCTCCTTTCGATTTTGCTTTAGGAGGACAGGGTATGGATCCGTCTTGTCCATTGGGTGCCAACGGCACAATCCTGAAAGAAGGAACTTCCGTTATGGTTGATATGGCCGGCAACTATTCGGCTTACCTAACGGATATGACACGTGTATATGCCATCGGCAAACTTCCGGAACTGGCTTATAAAGCGCATCAGGTTTCTCTTGCCATTCAGCATGAGATAGAAAATATGGCCAGACCCGGCACCCCATGTGCCGACTTATACAATCTGGCTTTCCAAATGGCCGAAAGAGAAGGATTAGCCGATTACTTTATGGGCACTAAGCAACAGGCTAAATTTGTTGGTCATGGCATAGGTCTTCAGATCAATGAATTACCGGTACTTACCCCCCGTTCTAAAGAATTATTGGAAGAAAACATGACTTTTGCACTCGAGCCCAAGTTTGTTATTCCGGGTACTGGTGCCGTTGGAGTTGAGAATAGTTACCTTGTAACGAATAATGCGGTTGAAAAACTAACATTGTTTGAAGAAAACATTATTCAGCTTTAAATGAAAAACCAATTGTAATAAATATAAAACAGGTAAATAACACATTCGAAACAATTGTGTTGTTTATTTGTTTTCTCAATCAGACCATATTAAAAAAACTAATTAAGAATCATATGAAGAAATCGATGAGCTTTTTGCTGTTACTGGCCATTCTGATAGGTCCTTTAAAAGCGGCTGACATTGAAAATGTCAAACCTGTCAAGAATATTATATTATTAATTCCGGATGGGACATCCCTTTCAACGGTGTCGATCGCGCGTTGGTTACAATGGTATAACAACCCCGACATGCCCAATCTGGCAATTGATCCTTATATGTGCGGTACCGTACGCACCTTCTCGTCGAACGCCCCCATCGGCGACTCGGCACCTACTACTTCATGCTACATGACTGGAATTCCAAGTATTGCAGGATACGTATCCACACATCCGGTTCAGGATGCAGCCAACGACATCTTGCCCATCGATTCCACCCGTGCCTATCAACCATTGGTTACTGTGCTTGAAGCTGCTAAAATGAAGTATGGTAAATCAACCGGACTGGTTTTTACCTGCGAATTTCCGCATGCCACACCGGCCGACTGTTCTGCGCACAGTTATAATAGAGGAAAATATGAATGGATTGCCCCCCAGATGGCACACAACGATCTGACGGTTGTTATCGGTGGCGGAACTTCGTTATTGCCGGCCGAGAGTGAATCGTATCTGCGCAACAACGGCTACAGTGTTTTTAAAGACAACCTGAAGGGTATGCGCGAGTTTAAAGGCGAAAAAATGTGGTCTTTATTTTCTGAAAAGGAAATGCCTTATGATATAGATCGTGATACAACAGCCACCCCGAGTCTGGAAGAGATGACCCGTACCGCTATCAGCAAGTTGTCTCAAAACGAAAAGGGATTCTTTTTAATGGTAGAAGGAAGTAAAATAGACTGGGCTGCCCATGCCAATGATCCAATGGGAATGGCTTCAGATTACCTGGCTTTCGACCGTGCCTGTGGTGCTGCTCTTGAATTTGCAAAAGCCAACGGAGAGACGGCAGTAATCATTGTTCCCGATCATGGCAACAGCGGTATCAGCCTGGGTTCTTCAAGATGCAGCAATTACAGCAAGCTTACAAAAGATCAGTTATTCGGACAATTTGCTCAATACAAACTTACATCCGAAGGTTTTCAAGCAATGCTGAACAGCAGACCCGCCTCTGAAGTACAAAATATCTTCCGTACCTATGCCGGATTCGAGCTAAACGACGACGAACTGAAAATGCTTTACAACAACAAAGGATACAAAAACAGTCCGATACCTTTGGAAGAGCGCGCAAAAGGTCCTGAATTGGAATCATTGTACAGTGGATCATTATCCGGATTCATAGCCAAGCTTCTTACTTCAAAAACCTGTTTCGGATTTACAACGGGCGGACATACCGGCGAAGAGGTGTTTTTAGCAGCCTATCATCCCGAAGGAGATGTTCCGATGGGGGTTCTTACCAATGTAGACTTAAACCATTACATGTGTGCTTTATTTGAAATTAAGGGTGAATTGGACGAGATGTCCAACCAAACCTTTGCTAAACACACGGATGTGTTTAAAGGTTACAAATACGAGATAGTTCCTTCCACCGAAAAGAACGGGACTCCTACCCTTGTAGTAAAAAGCAAGAAAAAACAACTTACCATCAAACCTTTTACCAATCTTATTCAAACAGGTAAAAAAGGTACCGAAACAATCAAACTTAATTCGGTAGTGGTATATGTAGATAAAAACAACACCTTCTATCTTCCTTCAGATTTAGCCAAGCATCTGTAAGCCGAATTTTAGAGGTGAATATAAAAAACCCGTATCAGTCTTAAATGTCTGATACGGTTTTTTTATTTCCAATCTTTTGAAAAGCAATGCGGGGAGTACCGTTTGAAACGTAGATGATGCCGCAAGTGAGAAATCCGTTTTTCTTTAATATATGCTGCATCACCACATTGTCGTGATGGGTGTCTACCCGGATATTCGGGATCTGTTCAAAACACCACTGCAAACAATAGGATCCAACATCCTTAACTTTCCCCGATCCTGCCAATCGATGCACAACACCGTATGGTTCATCGTTCAACCATTTCCCGTCGTCTATCCTTGCATACGTAGGATCTTCACCAATCCTGAAATAAAAGGTGGCTACTATCTCGTTTTCCGCATCCAGACAAACATAGCTGTACCCGTTTTCGATATCCGCAAGTATCATTTCACGCGAAGGATAGCCATTAATCCATTGATTTCCATTTCCGGTTTCTTGCATAAATTGCCTGGCTCTGCTGTAAATAACCATCAAATTATCCAGTTCCTCCAACCGGGTTTTTCTTATAATCATACGCTATGTTATTTTATATCATTCAAACAGAGGTCTAAAATAGTCAAAAAACTTTTATTTACGAGATGTGATTGATAATTGATTCCAGGTTCTCCTCCTTTTCATTCATACGTTGTTTAATCCTGAATCGTTTTGTCAGTACCGATTCGTATTTGCAACAAGTAAGAGATGCGATATATTCGTTGGATATACGAAGTTTTATCAGACAGCAGATCAGGATATCATGGGATTTGAGAGCAGGATAACGTATACGCAGCTTTGTTGCAAAATCATTGCATTCTTTGTCCATAAGATCGGGCAGCTGATTTTGTTCTGTTTCCGACATAATTGAATCACCCGGCTTCCAGTATCTCAAACGGTCGATAAGGCTATATTGCGATTCGATACCGGCATTTATAACCGTTATTTTTTCTTTCCGCTTTGCGAGTAAATCAATTTCCCGGTTCAGTTCCTCACGTATCCGTTCAAGTTTTTGATTCTCAATTTTAAGACGGGAAGTTTCATCCTCTTTCTGCTTGAGTTTATACAATTGCACTTCCTTCTCTTCAAGCTTTAAGTTGGTATCCCTGATCAGTTTCTCTTTTTCTGCCACCCATTTTTCATTTTCCTTGATCTGGATCTGATTTGCTTCAATTTGCTTCAAATACACGGAAGTCTTCGCCCTTAAAATTTTAAGCTGATGCTCCTTCTTTTTTCTATATATGTAAAATGCGGTTAAGGTTGCGGCTCCCAGTAATACGCTTATCAAAAGCACCAGATACAAATTCCTCATGGTGCGGGTTTTCTCCAAAAGGATCTCGGTCTTTTCATTTTGAAGTCTTTCATTATCATATTTAGCGATGATTTCAGTAAGATCTTCTGCACTTGAGCGAGTCAAAATCGAATCCTTCAGCGTAGAATAAACCTTGTAATATTCGAGTGCTTTGGTGGGATTATGTTGAGACTCGCTTATCTCTGACAAGTACCTGTAAGCAGACGTTTTCGAAAAAATATTCTCACTACGAATACATTTGTCGATATATACAAGAGCAGAATCAGTTTTACCAGCCTTTCGGTAAATATCTGCAATCGCAAGCGAAGTTTCATCAGTACTAACAATATCCGGATTATAAGTAATAGATTTACGCATATAATATAACACACTGTCCTTCTTTTGTATTTGATCGTACAAAAGAGCGATTTCATATAGTACATCAGACTGTATACGGGGTTTCTTATACATTTGCGCCATATCGAATGCTCGTTGATAATATGTTAGAGATTCATCGTATCTATGCTGAAATAGTCTCATACGGCCCAGATTACGAATCGCATAGGGAGTCGTAGCCGTATCGTTAACCATCAACATCATGTTATAGGAATCCACATAATAGTCGAATGCCTTATCATACATACTCAGCCACATGCTCACCCCTCCCAATTCATTATAGACTAATCCGAGTAATCTGTATGACTTCGTTTTTTTCGCTACAGTTTCTGCTTTTTTGTAGTATAAGGCGGCGTCTTCAAACTTTTCCATATCATGATAAACCCGACCTTTAAAAAACAACACTTTAGCCTTCATGGCATTATCTTCGCGATTCTTATAAGCATTATAAACATAGTTTATCAATGAGTCGGACTTGTGTTTTATATAATTTTTATCTTTGGCTTCCACCAAAAGCAAATAGTAGTCAATCTTCTCTTCTTCAGAATTCAAATCATTCTCCGTCATCCCTTCCAGAATCTTCAACGCGCTATCCGGACGGATTAACATAAGTGAATCTGCCAATACAAATTGTCGTTTTAATCGAGGTTTGTTATTACAAGAAAAACACCCCACAAACAATAAAACGACAAGAGACAATCCCAGAAAACGAAAAGTGGCAGATAAAGGTAGCATAGTGTTAATTCAATTAAGTGAAATAAGTAATAGTAATTAGATAAACTGCAATATTATTTGGTAAATGTTCCGTACACGTATCCCCCGCCAGCATTGGTGAATACCAAGGTATAGCTCCCGGAAGATAAATTTGATATACTTACCAGCAACTGCTGTACCGTGGTTATCTGTTCGTTGGATTGATAAACCAAATCACCATTTACATTGTAAATGCTTATAGTAACATCTCCTAATGCGGTAAGGAAATTAATAAATATCGATTGACCATCGGTAGAAGCATCAATTGGAATCGGATCATCCAAACTTTTAGCACCGGCTACTCCTATTTTCCCTTTCAAATCTATCTCTGTGGGAGGTTCGGATTGAACAAATCCTACTGCAATATGTACAATAGCAACGAGAAATAAAAAAAAGAAAAAAGCCAGTCTATAATTTTTCACCTACAGATAGTATTTAATTTCTGCAAATCTATCAGTTAAATTCAACAATTACAAAAAAATGAACTATAAATATGTCTGATTAGAAAAACAAGCTGACTGAGGGAGTAGAAAGATAAATTAAAGCCTGTCTGCTGTAAACTATTTTAGTATGGATTATAGGAAGGTGTCCAGGATTTCAGTATAACGGTTAAAGTAAAGTCTGGTCAATACAGTAGTATCTTTTTCATTTAAGGCTTTTATCCAAAGCAATACGAAGAACTATTCGTTTGCGAGATGTCTACTTTGCGTTTGCCATATGTCAAACGCAAAGTAGACATATGGATAACTTGCATTCAACATATGACAAACGAATAATTCATATAACAGAAGAAAATTGTTTATAACGATGAA